>MDSW01100360.1_pt1 | contig 38753 bp, 40 predicted proteins | sample 811171 | NCBI WGS metagenome assembly MDSW01 (sample SAMN05326641, study PRJNA326480) | marine metagenome | isolation source: seawater | place: Atlantic Ocean: North West | collected 2012 | reverse complement strand
GCGCTGTCCAGCGGCGACGATGCCCGCCTGGCACACGAGATCGGCGACATCCTCGCCCGCGACATGGGCGGCTCCAGCGGCGTGCTGCTGTCGATCCTGTGCACGGCCACCGGCGCGGCCCTGGCCGACGGCGAATCGTGGTCGGCCGCGGTGCGCCGCGGCGTGGCACGCATGCAGCACTATGGCGGCGCAAAGCGCGGCGACCGCACGCTGCTCGACGCGCTTATTCCGGCGATCGACGCCTTGGCGGATGGCGCCGATCTGACCAACGCCGCCCAGCAGGCCCGCGCCGGTGCAGACGAAACCCGGGCCATGACCCACGCGAACGCCGGGCGTTCGGCCTATGTCCGCGAAGACGCGCTGCGCGACCTCACCGACCCGGGCGCCGAGGCCGTGGCCCGCGTGTGGGAGCGCCTGGCCGAGGGCTGATTCGTACCGGCGGGCAGTTCAGGAGTCGGTAAGCGCGCGCTCGACGAAATCCAGCCGGTCCTGACCGAAGAACAGCTCGCCGTCGACGATGAAGCTGGGCGCGCCGAAAATGCCCTGGGCAACGGCGTCTTCGGTGGCTTCGCGCAGCGCGTTCTTCACCGCCGGGTCGGCTACGCGTTCGGCGAGTTCGTGCCAGTCGAAGCCGGCCGCGGTCAGCGTCGCTTGCAAGGCGGCCGGGTCGCCGAGATCGATGTTGTCGACCCACATCGCACGAAAGACGGTATCCACATAAGACGCGAAACGCGCGTCGTCGATCAGGGCCATCGCGCCGCGCATGAGCGTGATGGTGTTGACCGGAAACGCCGCGTTGAACCGGAATTCGATGCCGTAGTGGTCGACGAAGCGCTGCATGTCGACAAGCATGTGCCGGCGTTTGGGCTCGCAGGGCGTCATGCCCGGCGCCTGGTTGTTCGTGGCCTTGAACACGCCGCCGAGCAGCATCGGCCGCCAGGCCAGGCGCGCGCCGGTGCGCTCCAGCAATGCCGGCAGCTGGGTATAGGCGAGATAGGCATTGGGGCTGCCGAAGTCGAAGAAGAATTCGAGCGTCTTGTCGGTGGTCTGATGGGCCATGGGATATCTCTAGAAGGTTTCCATCCACGGTCTCAGATCGAGCTCGTGGGTCCAGGTGTCGCGCGGCTGGCAGTGCAGCTGCCAGTAGGCGTCGGCGATATGGTTCGGGTCGAGAATGCCGCCCTTGTCCTTGAGCGCGTAGCGGTCCGGGAAGTTGTCGCGGATGAAGTCCGTGTCGATCGCGCCGTCGATGATGGTATGCGCGACGTGAATGCCCTCGGGACCCAGTTCACGCGCCATGCTCTGGGCCAGTGAGCGCAGGGCGAACTTGGCGCCGGAAAAGGCCGAAACCCCCGCGCCGCCGCGAATCGACGCGGTGGCGCCGGTAAAGATCAGCGTGCCGCGCTGGCGGGCGCGCATCACGCGTGCGGCCTCGCGGCCGGTGAGAAAGCCCGCGAACGCCGACATCTCCCACACCTTGCGATAGACGCGGGCGGTGGTTTCATTAATCCCGAAATGCACGTTGCCGCCGATGTTGAAGACCGCTGCCTCGATCGGCCCGACTTCGGCCTCGATGGTATCGACCATGGCCACGACCTGTGCCTCGTCGCGGGCGTCGCAGCCGAAGGCGCGGGCCTGTCCGCCGTCGTTCTCGATCGTGGCGACCAGCGGTTCGAGCCGGGCGGCACTGCGGCGCGCGACACAGGCCACATACCCCTCGCGCGCGAACCGGCGCGCGATCGCGCTGCCGGTGGCGTCGCCCGCGCCGACCACCAGAACCGCTTTTTGCGCGCTCATGCGGCCCCCGGGATGTCGAAGACCAGACAGGTCGTCGTGGCGTGCGCATACAGCTTGTCGTCCGGACCGACCAGACGCGCCTCGGCCGTGGCGACGCGACGGCCGCGGTGAATCACTTCACCGATGGCGCGCACGCGTGGAACGCGATCGGTGAGCGCGCGCGCATAGTTCACTTTCAGCTCCAGCGTGGTGTAGGACTGCCCGGCGTCCAGGGCGCTGTGCACGGCACAGCCCACCGCCGAATCGAGCAGGGCGGCGAACCAGCCGCCGTGGACGGTGCCGAGCGGATTGTAATGGGCCTGCGACGGCGCGCCCTGGAATACGGCGCGTCCGTGCTCGACCTCGACCAGGCGGAAGTCCAGCGTGCGGCCGATCGATGCGTTCAGGCCCGTGCCGTCGAGCGCGCTGCGCAACAGCGCCAGGCCGCTGGTACGCGCCGGGTCGATCGCCGCGGCATCCGGCCGGGCCGGGATTTCGTCGAGCCGGTTTTCCGCGGCCAGCCATTCGTCGATGCGGTTCGCTTGCATGGGCGTTTCCGTTGATATTTGCAGATACAAATATCAATAGCCATGAACCACGTCAATCCACGCCCGATGCCCACACGGTTTCAGGGCGCGTAGCGATACGCCAGAGTCTCGTCCTTGCGCGGCCCGGTGATCGACCAGCGCAGATCGAAGCCTTCGGCGGTGAGGGTCAGGCGCGCGTCGTAGCGGTCCTGTCCGCAAGGGTGTGGCTCGACCGTCTCCAACCGGTCGCGGCCGGTCGCGACGAGGTCGAACAGCCACACCGCGGCATCACGGCCGAAGCGCTCGTGCCAGAGCGACAGGCGATGGCCGTGGCGAGACCAGCGATACACATTGCGAAATGCCACCGGGCTGCCGGCAACACTGGGCGTGAACAGGCCGGCCTCGTGCAGTCGCACGCCGTCGGCGTCGCGGCGGGTGTCGATGCGCGCCTCGCCGGTGCCGGCCCAGCCGGTCTGCGACCGCGGGCCGGGCGTGGCGCTGAAGCGCAGGCGTGCGAGCCGCGGCAGGCGTTCCCACACCTCTATAATCGGCCGCGCATCAGCTTCGTACGGGACAGGACGGGACATGGCGATTCTGGCGGGCGTGACCCTGCTGTGGGCTTTTTCATTCAGCCTGATCGGCGTCTATATATCGGGCCAGGTGGACAGCACGTTCGCCGTACTGACGCGCATCACGCTGGCCCTGGCCGTGTTCGCGCCCATGATGCGCTTTCGCGGCCTGGATTGGCGACTCGCCGCGGGCCTGATGGCGGTGGGCGCGGTCGAGCTCGGGCTGATGTATGTCTTTTTCTATCAGTCGTTTCTCTGGCTGTCGGTCCCGGAAGTGTTGCTGTTCACGATTCTCACGCCGGTCTATATCGCGGTGCTCGAGGATGGTCTTGCGCGGCGTTTCGATCCACGCTGTCTGGTCGTCGCGGTCGCGGCGGTGGTGGGCGCGGCGGTCATCCGCTACGCGCCGGTGAGCGCCGACTACTGGCGCGGGTTTCTGATCGTGCAGGGCGCGAATCTTTGTTTCGCGGCCGGTCAGGTGGGCTATCGCCGGCTGGCACCGCGCCTGCCGAGCGATGTGCCGCTGCATGCGCTGTTCGGCTGGTTCTTCGCCGGTGCCTGGCCGTTGGCCTTCGCCCTGTTCTGGTGGTTGGGTGACACCGCGAAGCTGCCGCAGACAGCGACCCAGTGGGGCGTACTCGCCTGGCTTGGGCTTGGCGCCTCCGGGCTGGGCTACTACGCCTGGAATCACGGCGCGACGCGCGTCGACGCGGGTACGCTCGCGGTCATGAACAACGCACTCATCCCAGTCGGTCTGGCCGTCAACCTGCTGATCTGGAACGAGGATGCCGATGTGGCGCGGCTGGTTGCCGGTGCGGCGATCATTGCGGCCGCGCTGCTGCTGAATACGTTCTGGGGATATCGACAGCGCGCCTAGCGTGCGGCCGGCGTATCGCGGTCGGGGTCGTCGTCCAGCGCCTCGGTGAGTTCGTCGAGGAGCTGGTGCAGGCGTACGACCTCGGCTTCGCCGATGCGGGCGTTGATTGCCTGCTGGGCCTGTTTCCAGCAACGCCGGGCCTCGTCGCGGCGGGCACGTCCGGCTGCGGTGGCCTCGATCAGGCGGCTGCGTCCATCGGCACCGGCCCGGCGTGCGATCCAGTCGTGGCGTTCGAGTGTGTCCAGCGTGCGCGTGAGGGTGGAGTTGTCGAGGCGCATCCGGCGCGCCAGTTCACCGGCACGCACGGGCCCGAAGGCCACGATCTGCGACAGCAGCGAATACTGCGTCCCCTTGAGCCCTGCCTGTGCCAGATGGTCGTCGTAATGACGCGCCACGACGCGCCCGAGCTGGCGCAGCTTGAAGTTGGTGCAGCCTCGAGGGCGCGGATTCTCGGCAGTCATGCGCTTATTGTGCGCCCGTCAGGCCGCTTGGCAAGCCGGCGGCGTCCGGACGGTCTTTGACCAATGTTCACTAACGCGGGCGCACACTCGGCGTTAGCGTGAGCCGGCCCTTCAATCGATGGCCTTTCAAGCCGATGCTCAGAGTACTTTCGCGCCCCGCGGTCCGTCTGGTCGAACGCTACCTGCCGGACCCCTACATCTTCGTATTGCTGCTAACCCTCATCGCCGCGGTCGCTGCGATTGTTGTCGAAGGCCAGACGCCGCAGGCGGTGATGCGCTATTGGGGCGACGGCTTCTGGGATCTGCTCAAGTTCTCGATGCAGATGCTGCTGGTGCTGGTCACCGGCTTCATGTTGGCCAGCTCGCCGCCGGTGCGGCGCCTGCTCGACGGCCTGGCCGGCCGGGTTTCGAGCGCGGGCGGGGCCATCGTGCTGGTCACCGTGGTTTCGATCGTGGCCAGCTGGATCAACTGGGGGTTCGGGCTCGTTGTCGGCGCGCTGTTCGCCAAGGCCCTGGCGCGCCAGATCCGGGTCGATTATCGCCTGCTGGTGGCCAGTGCCTATTCGGGCTTCGTGGTCTGGCACGGCGGGTTGGCGGGTTCCATACCGCTGACCATCGCCACGCCCGAGCATTTTATGGCCGACCGCATCGGCGTGATCGGCACCGGCGATACGATCTTCGCGCTGTTCAATATCGTGATTCTGGCGGTGCTGTTCGTGGTCATCCCGCTGGTCAATCGGCTGATGCTGCCGCCAGAGCACGAGAGCGTGATGGTCGATGCCGAGCAACTGGCCGAGCCCGAGCCGACGCCGGCGCACTTCGACCGGCCGGCAGCCTATCTGGAGCACAGCACGATCCTGGCCTGGCTGGTGGGGTTCGCCGGCCTGTTCTTTCTCGCCGACCATTTCCTGCTCCAGGACGGCGGGCTGAACCTGAACGTAGTCAACTTTCTGTTCCTGTTTCTGGCCATCGTGCTGCATCGCACGCCGCGCGCATTGCTCGACAGCCTCAACGAAGGCATCAAGGGCGGCGCCGGGATCGTCATTCAATTCCCGTTCTATGCCGGCATCATGGCGATCATGGTGGACTCCGGGCTGGCGGAATCGCTGTCGCGGATGTTCGTGTCGATCGCGAGCGCGGACACGCTGGCCTTCTGGTCGTTCGTCAGTGCCGGCGTGGTGAACCTGTTCGTGCCATCGGGCGGCGGTCAGTGGGCGGTGCAGGCGCCGGTGATGATTCCGGCCGCCCAGGAACTCGGCGCGGATATCCCGCGTGTCGCGATGGCGGTGGCCTGGGGCGATGCCTGGACCAATCTGCTGCAGCCGTTCTGGGCGCTACCGGTGCTGGCCATCGCGGGGCTCAAGGCCAAGGACATCATGGGGTTCTGTCTGATTCAGTTGCTGATCACCGGCGTGATCATCGCGCTCGGACTCACGTTTTTATAGGTCGCTGCGTGGCGCCGGGCCGGCAGCGTGGTCGTTGCCGAGGCCGGCGGTGCGCGCGGCGATGACCTGCAGGGCGGCAAGCCAGATCAGCGGGACGATCTCGATGAAGATACGCTGCTCGACCATGCGCCCGACCACGATCGCAACCGCCGCCAGCGGCAGCGCGAAGGCGATAAGAAGCCCCGCCAGGCGGCGATCGAGAAAACGGCGCCACAGCAGCACCGGGATATACAGCGCCGCGCAAAAGCGCGCCAGATAGGTGATGGCGTAGAGCGGGTTCGCGAGCGCTTCGAGGTTATAGCCAAGGTGATACTCGTAGGGCGTGTGCGCCAGCCGCGCGTTGGGGTTGACGTTGCCCGCGAACAGTTCCGCCAGCGGCAGCTGGATGGCCAGAAAGACGATCGCCTGCAGCGTCGCCCACAACAGGCAGCGGCGTGCGCCAAGCACCGGCCACAGCAGCAACACGAACGCCGGCAGCAGAAACAGCGTGGTCTCGCGGTTGACCGTGGCCAGCGCGAACACCGCGAGGTAGCTCGCGAAGCGCTGTCGTGTCGGCTGTTCGACCAGACGCGCGATCAACAGCACGAGCGCGAGCGTGAACATCGCCGCGGGCAGGTCGTAGACGTAGTAGAAGATCGGGCGCGGGGTCCAGCCGCCGATATCGAGCAGGTCGTGATTGGCGCTGAAGCCGGCCGCCATCTGCAGATCCGGCGCGACCAGATGCAGCAACATCGGCACCAGCACCGTGAAGGCGAGCAGTCGGCGCACCGGCTCGCTGCGGCCGATCTCGAATATCACGAGGGCCCGGTAGGCGAGCCCGACCAGCAGCATCCAGGCGATGATTTCCAGCAGCCCGAACAGCAGCGTCTCGCCCACCGGCGCGAACTGCTGCACACCGGCCGCGATGGCGGGCAGCAGCACGCGGTGCTGAAACGGTTCGATGGCTTCGAAGTTGACCAGCTGCTCGAAGGTCGTCAGCCGGAACGGGCGCGTCGTGGTCAGCCGCAGGCAGCTGAGAAAAACCGCCAGAAACAGGCAGGCCAGCCACCAGGCGCAGCGCTCGGCCGGGCTGGCGCGGTAGGGGCCCGTAGCCGATAACGGGGTCGATGACGGTGGCGACAGCGGACTCGATGACATGGCGGCTCTCGGGCAGGGCGGAAGCAGGCGCCGCGCCGGGAAATGCGCGCAACGTGCCTGGCGGGCCGCCCCTCGTATGCCGGTCCGCAATTCGAAAAGTTAGCAGATTGCGCGTCCTTCGCGGCGATATCCGCTCGGGCGTTCGCCTGCGAACTGCTATGGTCGCTGTCCAATGAATCAATCGGTCGGCCGCCCGGGATCACGGACGGGCGGCTGCAGGAGGCACCCATGAAGGCGGCCGTGCTGCGCGCCCCGGGCGGGCTGGAACGCATCGAAATCGTCGAACGCGACATCGCAAGGCCACAGGCAGGCGAAGTCTGCGTGCGTGTTCACGCCAGCTCCCTGAATTTCCACGACTATGCGGTCGTCAACGGCAGCATTCCGACGGCCGATGGGCGCGTGCTCATGTCCGACGGTGCAGGCGAAGTGGTCGAAGTCGGCGACGGCGTGGGCGAATTCGCGACGGGCGATCATGTCGTGTCGACCTTCTTCCCCAACTGGCAGGACGGCGAGATCACTGCGGCCCGGCGCGACGGCACGCCGGGCGATCGCGGTGAGGGCATGGCCGCCGAATACGTCACCGCGCCGGTCAGCGCCTTCACGCGCGCGCCGGCCGGCTACTCGCACGCCGAGAGCGCGACGTTGCCCTGTGCGGCGCTCACCGCCTGGCGCGCGCTCATGGTCGAGGCGCGGATCAAACCGGGCGATACGGTGCTCACCATGGGCACCGGCGGTGTGTCCATCTTTGCGCTGCAGTTCGCGCGCGCTGCCGGTGCGCGGGTGATATCGACATCCAGCTCCGAGGCCAAGCTCGAGCGCCTGCGAGCGATGGGCGCGAGCGCCACGGTGAACTACGCCGAGGACCCCGACTGGGGCAAGACGGTGCGCAGGCTGACCGACGGCCGCGGTGTGGATGCGGTTGTCGAGATCGGCGGCCCCGGCACGCTCGCGCAGTCGATCGCGGCCTGTCGCATGGGCGGACATATCAGCCTGATCGGCGTGCTGACCGGCGTCGCCGGCGAAGTGCCGACGGCGGCCTTCTTCTATTCGAACCTGACCATGGCCGGCATCACGGTCGGCAGCCGCGCGCAGCAGCTGGACATGATCCGCGCAATCGAATCCAACGGCATCGAGCCGGTGATCGACCGCAGCTTTGGCCTCGACGATATCGCCGATGCGTTTCGTCACCAGGAAGCAGGCCGGCATTTCGGCAAGATCGGCCTGACCCTCTGAACGGCGGTGTGACATGCCTGTGCAACCCGACAACGATCGCTCCCCGTTCCGTGTGACCCTGCTGGCCACGGGCGGCACGATCGAAAAGACCTACGATGCGCATTCCGGCCAGCTCACGCTGGCCGTGCCGGTGATCCAGTCGCTGATCGACGCGCTCGACATGCCGGACGTGGTGGTTCGCGTCGAGCGCATCATGGCCAAGGATTCGCTGGACATGACCGATGCCGACCGCGACGAGATCGTCGAGGCCACGCGCGCCGTCCTCGCGGCCGGCGACGTCGATGCGGTGTTGCTCACCCACGGCACGGATACCCTGGCCGACACGGCCGCCGCTCTCGCCGGCGCGCTGGATCGGCCGGCAGCGCCCGTGGTGCTGACCGGCGCCATGCGCCCCTATCGCGTGGCCGACAGCGACGCGGCGCAGAACGTCGCGCAGGCCTTGATGGCCGCGCGCCTGCTGCCCCCCGGCGTCTACGCGGCGTTGCACACGCGCGTGGTGGCCGGTGATCGCGTGACCAAAGACTACGAACGGCTGACGATCGCGCCGGCTCGATGATCGGGGCTCGCATGCCAGCGGCCGTCATGATCGCCAAGGTCTGATCCGTGGCGCGCGCGATCCCTAATCTCACCCAAGGTTCGATCGTACGGGCGCTGATCACGCTCGCGGTGCCTATCGTGTTCGCCAACCTGCTGCAGACCGCTTACCAGCTCATCGACACCTTCTGGGTCGGCCGGCTCGGCGCGGGTGCCGTCGCCGCGGTGTCGCTGAGTTTTCCGGTGATCTTCTTCCTGATCTCGCTCGGACTCGGCCTGGCGGTGGCCGGCACGATTCTCGTGGCCCAGTACCAGGGGCGCCGGGATACGGCCATGGTCAATCGCGTCTCGGCGCAGGCGCTGATCGGTGTGGTCGCGATCTCGCTGGTGCTGGCGGTGCTCGGTTTTATCGGTGCGCGTGTTGTCGTGGCGTTTCTCGGCGCGGCCGATGAGGTGCTGCCGATGGCCACGCGCTATCTGCGCGTGTCGTTCGTGGGCCTGCCGTTTCTGTTCGCCTACGTGATCTTTCAATCGCTCATGCGCGGGGTGGGCGATGCGCGTACGCCGCTGTTGATCGTTACCGGCACGGTCGCGCTCAATTTCGTGCTCGATCCGCTGTTCATTCTCGGCTGGGGGCCGATGCCGGGCCTGGGCGTGAGCGGCGCCGCGCTGGCGACGGTAATCACACAGGGGCTGGCCGCCGTGGTTGGCCTGGCCATGCTGTTCTCCGGGCGCTATGGGATTCGCCTGGAGCGCGCGCATCTGACGCCCGACTTCGCGCTCATCTGGCGGCTGCTCAAGCTCGGCCTGCCGGCCGCGATCGAACAGTCGACCCGCGCGCTCGGGCTGATGCTGATGACGATTCTGGTCGCCGGTTTCGGCACCGTGGCCCTGGCGGCCTACGGCATCGGCACGCGCATGCTCAGCTTCGTGATCATTCCCGCGCTGGGCTTGTCGCAGGCGACCTCGGCACTGATCGGCCAGAACATTGGTGCGGCGCGTATCGACCGCGCCGAGCGTACCGCCTGGCTGAGTGCCGCCATCGCGCTGGTCGCGCTGTCGGGCGTGGGCGTGCTCGCCTTCCTGTTCGCCGAGGCGCTCGTGACCCTGTTCGTGCCCGGCGCGCCCGGGGTAATCGCGGCCGGTGCGCTGTTCGTGCGCATCACGGCGTTGACCTATGGCGTGATCGGCGCCCAGATCGTGATCACGGGCGCGTTTCGTGGTTCCGGTAACACATTGGTCGCGATGGCGATCGCGCTCGTATCGCTCTGGATGCTGCAGTTTCCGCTCGCCTGGCTGTTGTCGGAGCGGGCCGGGCTGGGCGAGACGGGCATCTGGATCGCCTATCCGGTCCAGAACGTGATCACCTGCCTGATCGCGGCCCTCTGGTTCGCCCGCGGCAGCTGGAAACAGCGCCGCGTTATCGAGGCCGAGCCGCCGGAGCGCGCGGCGGCCGAATACCGGCCCGGCAATGTCACGAATACGACGTTGAGATAAGGGCCTGTCGATGTTTCATGGGTCCCGATGCCGGACGAAACCGCAACCGACGCCAGAAAACGCTGTGCCGGCTTGCGCCCTTGTGCGTAGGCTATAGGGCAGTTTTTCGTATTTCGCGCCCGTTCGAGAGAGCCTTTCATGAGCCATGCCTTGTCGACCCATTCCCGCGGCCATCTATTCGCGCTGCTCGGCATCGCGGCCTTTTTCTTCGGCGGCGGGATCGGCCACTTCATGTTCCCGGAATTCTTCGTTTCGATCGTGCCGGACTACATACCGACCCCGGCACTGTTCGTCGCGATCAGCGGGATCTGCGAAATCGCCGGCGCCATCGGGATCCTCATGACGCGTACCCGGCGCATTGCCGGCTTGGGGCTGCTGCTGCTGATCATCGCGGTGTTTCCCGCCAACGTTTACATGGCGCAACACCCCGAACAGTTCGCGACCTTCCCGCCATGGATGCTTTACGCGCGGCTGCCACTGCAACTCGTGCTGCTGATCTGGGTGGCCTTTGCGATGCGTCGCGCGCGCAGCGGCTACGGGGAGTTCTACTAGGGCCCGGCCTTCAGTGTGAGCGCAACGCCTTGATGAGTTCGGCCTTGGACATTTCCGAGCGCTGGCCAATGCCGACCTGCTGCGCCTTTCGATAGAGTTCATCGAGCGACCAGTCTTCGTAGCGCGGGTGCTTGCCGCCTTTCTCGCCGGCCTTCTGGCGCGGCGTGTTGGCGATACGGGCGGCTTTTTCCTTGCTCATGCCCTGGTCGCGCAGCGCCTCGTACTGGGCCTCGTCCTTGATGCGTGCGCGGTCGTCGTCGTCGCTGGCCATGCTGGTTCGTCCTGACTTGATAAACGGTCGAATTCTGTCACCGTCGAATCCCTGTCCAAGCCGTATTAATACCGAGTGGGCGCCGCATGGCTGATCTGATCCAGAGTTTCGCCGCCAATCCCGCCGGACGCGATTACGTCGTCGGTGATATTCACGGCTGCTTCTACATGCTCGATGCGCTGCTGGAACGAATCGCCTTCAATCGCGAGCGTGACCGGCTGTTTTCGGTCGGCGACCTGATCGACCGCGGCCCGGACAGCGAACGCGCGGCCGAATTCTTGGCGGCGCCGTGGTTTCATGCGGTGCGCGGCAATCACGAGCAGATGATGCTGGATGCCGAGGCCGAAGGCGGTGATGCGGCGTGGCTATGGCAGATGAACGGCGGCGACTGGTTCGAAGGGCTCGGTCATGCCGAGCGCCGCTTCATGATCGAGCGCGCCGCCGTGTTGCCCTATGCGATCGAGGTGGCGATTGGCGATGGCCGTCGCGCCGGCATCGTCCATGCCCAGATGCCGGCCATGCCCTGGCAACGCCTGTGCGAGCAGCTACGCGCGATGGACGACATCGATCCGGCACTGGCCGGCACGCTGCTCTGGGAGCGCGACAGCGCCCACGAGGTCGAACGCCGGCGGGCCGGGGCGCGCGCCTACCTGCCGGTCGCCGTGGCCGGCGTGGACGTGGTCTTTTTCGGGCATACGCCCATGCGGGAACCGCTCGCGAGCGCGAATACCCGCTGGCTCGACACGGGCGCTTTCATGGGGCGCACGCTCTCGATCGCCGAGCTGGCGGTGGACGGGCGGGTGTGGTCCCTGGGCTCCAAGCTCAAGCGTGTCGAAGAAGGCTGGCAATGGCTGGCCAGCGTGGCGTGACCGGTCAGTCGCCGCGCAGGTTTTCGCAGTCGCTGGCTGGGGTTTTGCCGGCGAATCGCGCGTCCAGATAGCGCACCGCGCTGGACGCACGTGTGAGCGCCGCGCTGATGTGCTCGCCAAGCGCATAGCGAAAATCCACCGCGACGCCGAGCTCGCAATAGCGTCGCGCCAGGTCGCGGGCATCCGCGCGCGGCGTGAGTTCGTCGAAGAACGCGTGGTAGTAGTACAGCGGCGCGTCGAAGCCGCGTTGGCCCAGGCGGTTTTCTGCGATCACCTGCTGGATGGCGGGAACGGTGAGCAGATTGTCGACGGTCGTGTAGTCGCGCATGTCGTCGAAGGCATAGCCGGAGAGCAGCGGGTCCTTCACCCAGGCCAGTTCCTGACCGACACAGCTGTCGGAAACGTCGTCGAACATCTCGCGGCCGTCGGCGTTGAGCAGTGCCTGGGTATCGATGGTGTCGTAGGCGCGTGAAAGCCCGACCACGGCCGCGAAATACAGCCCGGCGAACAGGCCGCCGTCGATATGCTCGGCGGAGCTGGCCAGGTCGGCCGGCGGTCCGCCCGCCGCGACGCCGACAATCGGGATCTCGGGCGCGTAGTCGGCCGCGATCTCGGCCGCCCAGAGGCTGGCAAAGGCGCCGCCCGAGTAACCCCAGAGCGCGACCGGCGTGTCGTCATCCACCCAGGCAGCGGGCAGGAACGCGCGGGCCGCACGAATGCCGTCGAGCACACCCTGGCCTGAGTTGCGGCCGGCGAGAAACTGCGTCTGCGGGCCTTCATAGTCCGGCAGCACCACGATCCAGCCGCGTCGCAGCGCCTTGTCCATGAGCATGTGCTCGACCATCGACCCCGACAGGATCTCGTACGAGGGCGCGCAGCGGCGGGTGAGGGCATCGTAGGCAACCTGATAGGACAGCAGCCGCGGCGCCGGATCGTCGGGTACGAGAAGAGTCGCGACGCTGGCCTGCGGCTGGCCGTTGGTGTCGTTACTGCGATAGACGACCTGCCAGGCGCGCGCGTTCACGCCGAAGAAATAGTAAGCCTCAGGGGTGATGGGGCGATACCGCATCACCGTGCCGGGCGGTGTGGCTTGCAGTTCCGCGGCGTGCGGTTGCGCGTGGAAGGCATCCTCGGCCGGTTCGGTGAACGGCGCTTCGGGCTGCGGAAAGCGGGCGGCCGCCGCGGCGACCGCCGGCGGCGGGACGGCAAAATCGGTGACCGGCGGCTGCCAGGCACAGCCGGCTGCGAGCAACGAAAGACAGACCAAAAAGAAAACAAGCGGACGCAGAGCGAGACTCCGGCAGGCAGGTGAGACAACGCGCATCGAGCCCGTCGAGATTACACGCTCGGCCGCACTCCGCGCAGGCGAAACACGCCGGGGCGCGGCGCTAGCCCGATGCGCCGGCGAGCGTGGCCCGTGCTTCGTAGAGCCGGTGCAATGTGATCTTGCGGACTTTTGTGCGGCTGGTTTCGATATGGGACTTGAGCAGCCGCTGGGTCTGGTCTATGCGTCTTCGGCCAAGCGTGTCCAGGATTTCAGCGTGCTCGTTGTAGGTCGCGGTAACGCGTTCGGGTTGGGTGAAATCCAGCCGCCGGACGATGCGGATGCGTTCGGTCACGTCCTGGTGGATTCGCGCCATCTCAGCGTTGCCGGCGGCGGCAACGAGCCCGGCGTGGAAGGCTTCGTCGAGCTGCCAGACCGTCGTGGCGTCGGTTTCGCGTTCACTGTCGGGGACCAGCCAGGTCCGTCGCAAGGCGTCGAGTGTTGCCGGCGCGCGGTCCATCTCGCCAATGCGGCGTACGGCCGCGTTTTCGAGCACGATGCGCACATCGTAGAGTTCCTCGAAGTAGTCGAAGTCGAAGGGCCGAACCTGCCAGCCGCCTTTCGACAGGGTTTCGACATAACCCTCGCGCTGCAGGCGAAACAGCGCCTCGCGCACGGGCGTACGGCTGGCCCCCACGCGCGCTGCCAGGTCGTTCTCCGATAACCGATCCCCCGGCATGAGCTGAAAATCGAAAAGCTCGCCCTTGAGCTGGTCGTGAACGCGGTCGGCCAGGCTCTGACGCCCCGTTTCAGCACCGCGGTGCGGCATCGAGTACCTCACGAATCACGCGCGCCGATATAGGCGCGCCAGCCCCCGTATCGGGTGACGTCGGTGGCGGTTGCGGCGGCCCAGCCTTCGCAGATGAAACCCTTCACCTCGCGGCCGTCGGCGAGCGCGAGCGTGCCTATACCCAGTGGCGCCGGAATCAAGCCGACGAAGGAGCCGAAGGCGGCGACCGGCACGTCCCAGAGTTCGACTTCGATGGCCGCACCGGTCTCGCCGCGGATGAGTCCGGGTTTGGGTGGCGTGGTGCCGGCGAGTGCGAGCAGGCGGTAATCGGGCGCGGTATGGGTCTGTTCGACGAACCGGGCGTCGCGCTCGGTGAGCTGCCAGTTGAGCGGCATGCCGCGCAGATGGGCGCCCACCACGGCAACGCAGATCATCTCTTCGGCCGGCGCGGCGGTCGTCGACGCTGCACGTTCCCCGGCAAGCTGCTCGCTGATACCCAGCCGCCAGGGCCGATGGTTCTGCCAGCGTGCGCCCAGGCCGGCGAGGCGTTCGTCGTGCCAGGCGGGCGCGATGAGCGTTATGCCGGCAGGCAGGCCGTCGTCGCGAAAACCGGCGGGCAGGGCGAGCGCGCAGTAGTCGAGCAGGTTCACGAAATTCGTGTAGGTGCCGAGCCGGCTGTTGAGCGCGACCGGTTCGGCCTCGATCTCGGCCTGGCTGTAGATGCTCGGCGAGGTCGGCACGAGCAGCGCATCGACGGTCGCGATCAGGGCGTCGGCCGCGCGCTTGAGTTCGGCCAGCCGGTATTGGGCCCGGAATGCATCGACCGCAGTGGCGTTCTTGCCGCCGGAAATGATGCCGGCGACCACGGGATCAGCGGAATCCGGATGCGTATCGATGAATTCGCCCACCGCCGCATAGCGTTCGGCCACCCAGGGCCCCTGGTAGAGCAGGGCGGCCGCATCGTGGAACGGGGTGAAATCCAGCGGCACGATCTCGGCGCCAGCCGCGCGCCATTCGTCGAGTGCGGCCTCGGAAGCGGCCTGGGCCTGCGCGTCGCCGAAGAACTGCGGTTCGCTCGGTACGCCGAGCCGTGGCTTCGATGCACTGCCGGCCATGCTCGGTGCGTTCCGGGGCTTGCGGCGGGCGTAGGCATCTTCGGCATCGAAGTCCACCAATACGTCGCGCAGCGTATCGGCGTCTTCGCTGTTCAGCGCGAAGATCGAGACACAGTCGAGCGTCCGGCAGGCCGGCACCACGCCGCGGGTGCTGATCGCCCCGCAGGTGACTTTTACGCCGACCAGGTTGTTGAAGCCGGCCGGCACCCGACCGGAGCCGGCGGTATCCGTGCCGAGCGAGAAGGCGACAAGCCCGCGTGCGACGACCGATGCCGAGCCCGAACTCGAACCGCCGCTGATATAGCGTGCGTCGAACGCGTTGGGTACGGCGCCATAGGGCGAACGGGTGCCCACCAGGCCGGTCGCGAACTGGTCGAGATTGGTCTTGCCAAGCAGGATCGCGCCGGCCGCCTGCAGGCGTTCGACCGCGTAGGCGGACTGCGCCGGCGTATACGCAAAGTCCGGGCAGGCGGCAGTCGTTGGCAGGCCGGCAACGTCGATATTGTCCTTGACCGCGAACGGGACGCCATAGAGCGGCAGGCGCGTCGTATCGCCACCCACGTCGGCCAGGCGTTGTGCGAGCGATCCCAGCTGGGCGTCGAGCGATTCGGCGCTGGCGATATGAATCCAGGCAGGGTCATCGGGGCTCAGGGCGTCGCGCAGGCGGTGCAATGCCGCGTCCGGCCTCTGGCCGGCCGTGGCGTAAGTGGCCTGCCAGTCGGAAAGGGTCGATATCGTCATGTCGCTGCATACAGGGATGTATACAGGCCGCGCTGCAACGGCTGTGCCAGTCGTCTGAGGACGTTATGAGGGCGCGTTCAAGTAGCTGATTTTATTATTCTTGGAAGTGCTCGATACCGGCGCGAAGGCGTACGTGAGCGTCTTTAATCCAGGGCTGGCGAACGCTTTGGGGCACGCCGGCAGTGCAGTGCCCCGGTATCGTTCAGGGCAAGCTCGTTGAATGAGCTAGAACAGGCCGCTATCGAGTCCGGCGGCCACGGTCAGCCCCAGTTCCTCGCATTGATCCTCGAAGGCCGCGTCGTAGGCGCCGTGGCAGATCAGCGGTTCGCAGACATTCTTCCAGCGCATGCCGCCGGTGATGCTCTCGATCGCGCGGCGGGTGCCGGTGCCGTCGAGCCCGGCACGAACGTAGAACGCGAACGGCAGGGCGTCGGTGTGATCGAGACAGTGGTAATAACTGCGGTCGAAGAAGTCCTTGAGCGCGCCGCTCATGTAGCCGAGGTTTTCCGGTGTGCCCAGGATCACGGCGTCAGCCGAAAGCACATCTTCCGCACCCGCTTCGAGGGGCGCGACCCAGCGGCCTTCGACCGCGTCGATGTCCGGGTGTGCGATGCCGCGAAGCACCGCGTCGCGCAGGCGTTGCGTATTCGGCGACGGGGCGTGGGCGATGACAACGATTCGTCTCATGACGCCAGTCTAACGTGGCAAACGCTTGCCTAGCTGCCGGCCGATCGACGGTCGATCCCGCGGTTGAAGCAGACCGGCCGCACGTTACCCGCACGCCCGCGTAGATTTGTTATTCGCCACGAGCGCCGCGCCGGGCCAAAAAAAGCGGTACTTGAATCGGTTTTTTATCCTCCCGCGCCCGGAAATATTGGTACGCAAGGCATCGACAGATTTTGCGGCATTGAATGTCGCGCAACTGGAAGCGCGGCTAACCAGCGGGTATAAGCCCGTTAAACCGTCGATATCGATATAACAGGGCACCAAGCCGATGTATCACGATTACGTCATCTTTAATTGGTGAAATCATGCTTTTCTATTGTGCTCGATGAAGCGCGCCGGGCATATCGCGTCACCGCGCAAGGCGGGTCGGCCGGATTCCCTGCAACCAGGATCATCAGATGAGCCACCAGCGATGCCCGGAATGTCACAGCTTTGGCGTGCTGCCGATCCGTCGTCGACGTTGGCGGAAAATGCTGGGTCTGCGTAACTACATGCGGTGCGTGGATTGCGGCAATCGGTTTCTGGACCCCTCGCGCTAGCGGATGGCCGGTTTAAAAGCGATCACGTGATATATTTTTTCGATGTGATGCCGCATGTGCATTCATTGAATGAATATTCGAGATATCGATCTGAATCTGCTGGTCTTTCTTGATGCGCTATTGCGCGAGCGCAGCGTGACCAAGGCCGCGCTCGCGATGGACATCAGCCAGCCCGCGATGAGCAACGCGCTGCGAAGGCTGCGCAAGCTGCTGGGCGATCCGGTACTCGTACGTACCGCGAGCGGCATGCAGCCCACCGATCGTGCCCTCAAGCTGCAACGGCCCGTGCGCAATGCGCTGGCGCAACTCGAAACCGCGATCGCGCCGAACCGTGCCTTCGAGCCCGCGACCGCGGAACGGCTGTTCACGGTGCTGATCACGGACTACGCGGCGTCGGTGCTGATGCCGCATGTGGTGAGCGTGCTGGAGCGCGAGGCGCCGAACATCGCGCTCAATATCCTCAGCGCCGGCAGCGACGCGATCGACCAGATCGAGCGCGGCGAGGCGGATTTCCTGGTCAACCGGTTCGGCAAGCTGCCCGCCAACTTCCACCAGCACAAGCTCTGGAGCGACCGCATGGCGTGTCTGATCCGCAAGGATCATCCCGCGCTGGTCGAGGCCGACGGCGAACTGACGCTGGACGCGTTTCTCGCGCAGAAACATATCCTCATCACCCAGACGGGCGTCGGCCTGAGCCGGATCGACGAAGTCCTGGCCGACAGCGGCAAGTCGCGCCAGATTAGCGTGCTGACCCGCCACTACCAGCTGCCGCGCGAACTGGTCGCCAACAGCGACATGATCGTGGCGCTGCCCGCACGCATTGCCCGCTATCAGGCCCGGCATCTGGGGCTGGCCGTGCTCGATCCGCCGCTGGAACTGCCGGCTTTCGATATCGGTATCGCCTGGGGCGCACTCGATCATCACGACGTGGCCCATCGCTGGCTGCGCGAGCGCATTATCGGTGTCGCGCGCGAAACGCTGAGCTGAGCCATACCGCGCCGATCGATTGTGTGCCGGGCGCTCGTGCCCGACATAGACCCGATCCGCTGCCTGTTCGATAGTGACCGTCGACGAGTGGCGCTGTTGTAAATTTCGAGCGCTCGCTATATTTTTTCGAGTCGCAGGAGGAGAACCCATGACCGATCGATTTGATTTGACCGGCCGCGTGGCTCTGGTCACCGGCGCCGGCGGCGGGCTGGGCAGTGGCTTTGCCACCGCTTTGGCCCAGGCGGGCGCGAAAGTCGTGCTTTGTGGCCGCCGACAGGCGCCGCTGGACGACGTGGCTGCGGACATTCGCGCGAACGGCGGCGAAGCCGCCGTCGTCACCATGGATGTCAGCGATGCCGCCTCGGTGGCCGCCGGTTTCGACAGCGCCGAGCAGGCCTTCGGGACCGTCGATATCGCGGTGTGCAACGCCGGCGTAGCCGCGGCAAGTTTCGCCATGGACATGGAAGAAGCCGACTGGCTCAAGACGATCGAGGTCAATCTCAACGGTTGCTGGCGGGTGGCCCGCGAGACGGGCCGGCGTCTGCGTGATGCGCAAAAACCCGGCAGCGTGATCAATATCAGCTCCATCCTCGGCCATCGGGTCGCCGCTGCGGTCGCGCCCTATGCCGCGTCCAAGGGCGCACTGGAGCAGCTCACCCGTAGCCTGGCGCTGGAATGGGCGCGTTACGGCATTCGCGTGAACGCGATCGCGCCCGGCTATATCGCCACCGATCTCAACCGCGACTTCTTCGAGACCGAGCCGGGCCAGAAGATGATCAAGCGCATCCCGCAGAAACGCCTCGGCGACGTGGACGATCTGGTCGGCGCGCTGCTGTTGCTCGCCTCGGATGCCGGCCGCTACATGACCGGCAGCACGATCGCCGTCGATGGCGGCCATCTGCAGTCTTCGCTCTAGGGGCGCCCCATGGATTTCACGCTCTCCCCAGAGATCGAGGAAGCGCGGCAACAGATTCGCGCTTTCGTCGACGAACAGATCATCCCGCTAGAAGCCGATCCCGCCAGCTACGACGAGCACGAGAACATCGAGGCTGGCCTGCTCAAGCGCATGCAGGCCAGGGCGAAAGAGGCGGGCCTCTGGTCGCTGCAGATGCCGGTGGCGCGCGGCGGTCGCGGTTTTTCGATCGTCGGCATGGCGGCCTGCTACGAGGAGATGAACCGCTCGATCTTCGGGCCGGTGATCTTCAACTCGGCTGCGCCCGACGACGGCAACATGATCGTGCTGGAAAAAGTCGGCACCGACGCACAGAAGGACTGGTTCCTGCAGCCGATCGTGGACGGCGACGTACGCTCGTCCTTCGCCATGACCGAGCCGCCGCCCGGCTGCGGCTCGGACCCGACCATGATGCAGACCACCGCCACGAAGGACGGCGACGACTGGGTTATCAACGGACACAAGCACTACATCACCGGCGCGGGTGTCGCGAAGCATTTCATCCTCATCGCGCGTACATCGGAGGACACCCGCAAGGGGCTGACGGCGTTTCTGTTTCACGCGGACGATCCGGGCTGGGAGATCGTCCGCCGTATCCCGATCATGGGCCCGGAAGAACACGGCGGGCATTGCGAGATCCGTTTCGACGGCCTGCGTATTCCCGACCGCAACCGGCTGATGGAGATCGGCGACGGGCTGAAGGTCACCCAGATTCGTCTGGGCACCGCACGCCTGACCCACTGCATGCGTTGGCTCGGCCTGGCGCGGCGTTCGATGGAGATCGCGGCCGATTATGTCGCCAACCGCGAATCCTTCGGCATCCGTCTGGCCGATCGCGAAGGCGTCCAGAACATGCTCGGCGAGGCCGCGATGGCGATCCAGACCGGCCGGTTGCTCACCATGCACGCCGCCTGGCAGCTCGACCAGGGCAGCTTCGCGCGCAAGGAAGTGTCCATGGCCAAGGTCAACGTCTCCGAGACGCTGCACAAGGCAGTGGATACCGCCATCCAGCTCAACGGCGCGCGCGGCTATTCCAAGGACACGGTGCTGGAATGGATCTATCGCTACGCACGCCAGGCGCGGCTGGTCGACGGCGCCTCGGAAGTGCACAAGATGGTGTTCTCGCGCACGCTCATGAGCGAGGGCGCGGATTTCTGGCACTGGAACTAGGGCCTGTTACCACCTCATATGAGTCCGCGCCAATGACCATTTGTCTGCAAGACGAGGCGCCGGGAGCGCTGTGTAGTGAGTCTACACAAGCGAGCGGCAACGCTGGATTGCGGACAAATGGCCGTTGGCCCGAAGGGTTGGGCCTAAAATCACGCCATGCGGCGTTGCAAGTCTTGGTCGTGGCGCGCCACGACCGGCGACTCGCGCCTTGCCTGGCGCGATTTTAGGCACCAACGCGGCGCTCGTATGAGGCGGTAACAGGCCCACTATGAAACCGTCAGGGCTATAAGGCTGCGGTCGGTTAAGCGCGCATAGAACGTGCACCGGCCTAGGACCAGGAGGAGAACAACGTGGCGCAGGCTGATTACGCCGCACTCGATCGCAATCCGGCGAACCATTCGCCGCTGACGCCGATCGCCTTTCTCAAACGCTCGGCCTATATCCACCCGGACAAGACTGCGGTAATCGACAGCGACTTGACGCTGACCTACCGCGCCTTCGACGAACGCTGTCGGCGCCTGGCCAGCGCGCTGGCCGATCGCGGCATCGGCTACGGGGATACCGTCGCGGTGATCTGCCGCAACACCAACGAAATGCTGGAGGCGCGCTACGCCATCCCCATGCTGGGTGCCGTGATGAACCCGATCAACACGCGGCTCGATGCCGCCACTATCGGCTTCATCCTGGAACACGGCGACGCCAAGCTGCTGATCTGCGATCACGCCTTCGGCAACGAGGCCGGCCCCGCGGTCGAACGCCTCGACACCCCGCCCGAGATGGTGGTGATCAGCAGCCACGCCGGTGCGACCGGCGAACTCTACGGCGAGCCGTATGAAGACCTCATCGAAGATGGCGACGCCGCCTTCGAATGGGAAAAAGTCGCCGACGAATGGGATGCGCTCACGCTGCTGTATACGTCCGGTACTACCGGCGATCCCAAGGGCGTGGTCTATCATCACCGCGGCGGCTATCTCGCCGCGATGAGCAACGCCATGGCGTTCAACATGACCGCCGACTCGGTCTATCTGTGGACGCTACCGATGTTCCACTGCGACGGCTGGGGCTATGTCTGGTCGGTGACCGCGGCGGGCGCGACCCATGTCTGTCTCGATCGCATCGACGCCGAGCTCATCCACGAACGCATCGAAGCCCATGGCGTAACCCACATGTGCGGCGCGCCGATCGTGCTCAATACGCTCATCGGGGATTTCGACGCCCGTGGCATCACGCTCAGCTCGCCCGCGACCTACGCATTGGGTGGCGCCGCGCCGCCGGCCGCCGTGATCCGCAAGGCCAAGGCCATCGGCTTCGATATCACCCATCTCTACGGCCTGACCGAAACCTACGGCCCGTCCGCGCTATGCGTCTGGCAGCCGGAATGGGCCGATCTCGACATCGACGCGCTCGCCGCGCGCATGGCGCGTCAGGGCGTCGCCAATTTCGCTATCGACGACTTCACCGTGCTCGATGTTGCCGAGGGCATGCCCGTGCCCTTCGACGGCGAAACCCTCGGCGAGATCTGTATTCGCGGTAACACGGTGATGAAGGGCTATCTCAAGAACCCGTCCAAGACCGACGAATCCTTCGCCGACGGCTGGTTCCATTCCGGCGATCTGGCCGTCATACATCCGGACGGCTATATCGAGATCAAGGACCGCGCCAAGGACATCATCATTTCCGGCGGCGAGAATATCTCCAGCCTCGAAATCGAGGACGTCCTCTACCGCCACGAGGCGGTGGTCGAAGCCGCCGTCGTCGCCCAGCCGGACGACAAATGGGGCGAAATCCCCTGTGCTTTTGTCACGGTGAAACAAGAGGGTGCGGTCAGCGAAGCCGACCTCATCGCTTTCTGCCGTGACAACATGCCCCACTTCAAGGCGCCCAAGCGCGTGGTGTTTGGTGAATTACCGAAGACCGCGACCGGGAAGATTCGAAAGAACGTGCTGCGTGATCGCACCGAATGACGCGAGTGGGTAAGGCGCTCGTGTCGAAACGGCTCAAGCGACGTTTATCTCGCTTGTAAACGATTTCAATGGCGGGATTAAATTCAGCCAATCACGACGGCTTGTTTGTTGGCATACGATAGTTTGCAAGTGCCGCGAAAAGGCTATTCGGGTTGGTGGAAAATCCGCTGTCTTATTTGCTCTTTAAAATGAATAAGTTACTTTTAGAGTGTTCCCCGCGCCTGCGGGGATGAACCGCCGACGTGCGCCGTTACAACACCGGCAAACGCGTGTTCCCCGCGCCTGCGGGGATGAACCGATGAGGCGCATCGCTATGCCGTCAGCGTCTGCGTGTTCCCCGCGCCTGCGGGGATGAACCGGTCGATACAGTCGCTATTCGCTACTACCCTGACGTGTTCCCCGCGCCTGCGGGGATGAACCGAACTTCAGGTACGTCGGAAGCGCGCCGATCTGGTGTTCCCCGCGCCTGCGGGGATGAACCGTTTCACAGCTGCCTCTAGTTTCAATGGGCGGCGTGTTCCCCGCGCCTGCGGGGATGAACCGTCTGCTTTCAGGCGCGGCGCCATCGCACAGAAGTGTTCCCCGCGCCTGCGGGGATGAACCGTCACTCGATTATTTTCTTGACGAACAGATGCAGTGTTCCCCGCGCCTGCGGGGATGAACCGCTTGCATTGGTGCAGCCACTCAGCCTGTATTTGTGTTCCCCGCGCCTGCGGGGATGAACCGGGCCTGTCCGACGGCGTAATCGAGCAGATCGAGTGTTCCCCGCGCACGCGGGGATGAACCGTCCAAAGCTGAGATATCGCGGTCGAGCAATCGCGTGTTCCCCGCGCCTGCGGGGATGAGCCGGCGAGAGTGCGTACGAGTGCGAGGAATGCGGCGTGTTCCCCGCAAGCGCGGGGGTGAACCGGGCGAATCACCCTATGATTGGATGTTCTGCTTATATGCCGGTACGAAGAGCTAATTGCGCCTGTATCTCGATGGTGCTCGATTATTTTCTGCGGTCTTGGAGTGAGTTGAGTAACGCCAGGGCCTTGGTCAGCCCGTTCTATGCTGTGGCATATCTCTCTGCTTGCGAGCGGTGACTCGATGCCGATCTGCATATGTCGATAGGACGGCTTGCAACCACCGGATGGTGTCGTATGATTTACACGTCAATCAAAAGGAGCGGCCCGATGAGTCGAATGATTAATTTCCGTGCCGACGACGAACTGGATGCGCGGTTGACTCGGCTCGCGCAACTGACCGGCCGTACGAAGACGTTCTACGTGCGCCAGGCCGTGGAAAGTCAGATTGAGGATCTGGAAGATATATATCTCGCTGACCAGGTTATGGATCGGGTGAATTCGGGTCGTGAGGCCGTTCACGATCTTTCCGAAATAGAGCGCGATCTTGGCCTGGCGGATTGAGCTAACCGACAGTGCGCGCAAGGCGCTGAAAAAGATCGACCCACAAGTCGCACGGCGCATATTCACCTATCTACGCGAGCGAATCGCGACTGCGGATGAGCCGCGAGATCTTGCGAAAAGCCTGCAGGGAGAACTGCGGCAATACTGGCGTTTTCGTGTCGGTGATTATCGGCTCGTCTGCGATATCCAGGATGACGTTCTTCGGGTTCTGGTCATCCGTATTGCACATCGGAAGCATGTTTATCGCCGGCGTTGATCATGACCACCGCACGCGCGGTGGAGCACCGATAGGCGGGTTTGGGATCACGCGCTTGCCTGGGCTATCGACGTGATGTTGATCGTCACTGTATGAGTGGTTACGTCTCTTACGTCAGCCATCCTCGTTAGGATGTAAAACTGCAGCATCTTGAACCTTGTGACTGATGGGCAATTACTTCCACTATTGGGGTAAGACACGACGTAACGACAAGCCTGGCGCACCGTGTCATTTGCTGCCCTATCACAATCTGGATGTGGCGGCTGTCGGATGGCAATTGCTCGCGCCGCGAGCGCCTCTTTTATGCGACTTGGCGCATCGTCTTGGTATGGAGCCGGATGGTCTACGCCGGTTGCTGGTGTTTCTGCTGGGTTTGCACGACATCGGCAAATTCGCACGCTCTTTCCAGGGACTGGCTGTCGTTCCCGATGTGCAACAACTGGTACCGCCGATTGAGCGTTACGAAAACACGGTGCGGCATGATTGCCTCGGTGCGGTCCTCTGGCAGGCGAACCAGCGGCGGTGGCGTCGGGAGGCCGTACTGAGGTGGCCGAATGTTCGGGTTGACCGGCAAGGCCGTGCGCAGTTGAGTGCCGGCTTGTCGTGTCTGGTTGCGCCGATTTTCGGCCACCACGGCCAGCCGGTGGACGCTGCAAACCATCGCGTCGAGCGTTTCTTTGCCAGTGACGAATTTGCTGACGATACGAACGCGGCCGCGAGCTTTGTCGAACACTGGGCTGAGGTCATGGTGCCGGAATGGCCGGTCGAGCAGCTACTGGATCCCGACTGGTGCGACCAGTGGAATCGTCAGAGCTGGCGGATAGCCGGTTGGGCCGTTGCGAGCGATTGGCTTGGTTCCAACGAGGACTTCTTCGATTTTCGGGCCGACGAGATCGCGCTATCGGATTACTGGCGCGATTTCGCATTGCCGCAGGCGGCCAGCGCTGTGGCCGCCTGCGGGCTGGATCGCACGCCGGAGCCGGTTCCGTTTGCCGGATTGAACGCCTGGTTCGATGCCTCGGACATTGTCCCGACGCCGCTGCAAAAGCAGGCCGAGCAGTATCCGGTCGGCGGTGGCTCGCAGCTTTTCGTGCTCGAGGATCTGACCGGCTCCGGCAAGACTGAAGCGGCCTGTATTCTTGCCCAGCGCTTGCTCAATGCCGGAGACGCGCGTGGCCTGTTTTTCGCTCTCCCGACGATGGCGACGTCGAATGCCATGTACGCGCGGCTTGGTGCCTTGCACCGACGGTTTTTTACGGCCGAATCGGAACCGTCATGCGTGCTTGCACACGGCGCACGAGAACTCAACGAGGTTTTCCAGCACGCCGTCGACAATGTGCTTGCATCTACGGGAGATTATGCCAGCGGCGAGCCCAGTAACGCCGCCGCCTGTAATCGCTGGCTGGCCGATTCACGAAAGAAAGCGCTTCTCGCGGATGTCGGTGTCGGTACGATCGATCAAGTGCTGATGGGGCTGCTCGCGTTTCGGCATCAATCGCTGCGGTTGTTTGGGCTAGCCGGCAAGGTTCTGGTTATCGATGAAGTGCATGCGTACGACGTATACATGCAGCGGTTGTTGGAAAGTTTGCTCGAGTACCACGCGGGTGAGGGCGGCAGCGCCATTCTGCTGACGGCCACGCTGCCGCAGTCCATGCGGGCCGCGCTGGTTGCAGCGTGGCAGCGCGGGTGCCAAGCGCTACTGTCGGCGCCGCTTGCGGATGACTTCCCCTTATTCACCGCGGTGGGATCGGACGGTGCGATCACGGAGCAACCGCTCACGACGCCCGATTGCAGCGCATCGCGATGTTGCTGTGATGTGGCTTGCTGATGAGCAGACAGCGCTTGATGTCGTGATGGCGGCGGTCGAGCGGGGCGAATCGGTCGCATGGGTGCGCAATACCGTGGACGACGCCATTCGCGCCTACGAGGTGGTTCGCGGCGCGCATCCGGACCCCGAGCGCTGCACGCTCTTCCATGCGCGCTACGCAATGATCGACCGCCAACGCATTGAGCAACAGGTGCTTGATTGCCTGGGCAAATCGTCGACGCCAGATGAGCGGTTTGGGCGAGTGTTGGTGGCTACGCAGGTTTTTCAGGAGTCCCTGGACTGCGACGTCGACCGTCTGGTCAGCGATCTGGCACCAATCGATGCGTTGATCCAGCGCGCCGGGCGCCTGCAACGACATGATCGCGGCGTACGTGAGGCGCCGACGATGCACGTGCTGGCACCGGACTGGGCCGACGATCCGGATGCGGAATGGCTGCGTCGAACCTTGCCGGGCACGCATGCCGTGTATCGATACCCGGGGCTGTGCTGGCTCACGCAGCGCGTGCTGCGCGAGTGCCATGGCCTGCATCTGCCGCGCGATGCGCGAAAACTCATCGAGGACGTCTACGGCGAGCCGGCCGAAACGTGGCTACCGGCGGGTTTGCGGGAGGCCAGTGACGAACGCGAAGGTAAGGCAATGGCGGATCGCAGTATGGCCCGCTTCAATGCGTTGGATCTGTCTGCGGGCTACGGCGGCAATCCGGATCACTGGCAACCCGAGCGCGAAATCGGAACGCGGCTCTCCGACGAGCCGAGCCGACAGGTTGTGTTGCTTCGCGAGGAAGCGGGTGAGCTCGTGCTCTGGGCTGGCAAGGTCGCCCATGCGGCGACGCTGAGCCAAATCCGCTTGCGCGAGAGCCAAGTCGCTAAGCTGGCCGAGTTATCGTCGGTGCAAGAACCGGCCTGGGAACGACTTGTCCAGCGATATAGATCGCTGGCGTTCGCCCAGCCCTGGGTCGTCGCCGATGATTCGTCGAATGCTTACGACGCCGTATATGGGCTTAGGTTGGCTGTCGACGGTTGAACAACGGCGACTTCGGATTGGAAAGTGATTATTCCGCGCCAAAAGTTTAACCCCGCGATCGTGACGGTCCAACGATCTACTGATACCTTCGAGCGACCAGGTCTTGGGGGATTTGATGAACTTACTGCGACACGCATGGCTTGGAGCTAAGCAGCGTGACGGCGGATTCGTGCGGATCGCGCCCGCCGAAATCGTCGACGCCAACATCGTCGATCTCATCATGCCGCGTGCCGACTTTCGCGGTGCAGCCTATCAGTGGCTGATCGGCTTGTTGCAGACGGTGGCCTCACCTGAGAACGAAGCCGATTGGCTCGATTGGTATGAAGCGCCGCCGTCGCTGGAAAGGCTTACGGAGTTGTTCGCGCCATTTGAAACCGCCTTCAATCTTGATGATTCCGGCCCGCGTTTTATGCAGGATCGGGATCCGCTCGACAGCGCCTCGTTGTCATCCGTATCGAGCCTGCTGGTCGATGCGCCCGGCGCGAACGGGGTAAAGAACAATACCGATTTCTTCATCAAGCGTGGCGTGGCCGAGCGGCTCTGCCCCGACTGCGCGGCGATCGCGCTGTACACGATTCAAGCCAGTGGCCCGGCCGGCGGGGCCGGGTTTCGCACCGGTATGCGGGGTGGCGGGCCGTTGACCACGCTCGTGTTGCCTGACGCGCCGGATAGTTCGCTGTGGGAGAAGCTGTGGCTCAACGTGGTGCCGAAGGCGAAGATCACGCAGAAGGGGCAGCAGTTCAAGGCGCCGAAAGCCGAGGATGCAACCATTTTCCCCTGGATGGGCGCAACGCCCACGAGCGAGAGCGCCGGCTCGGCCCAATACCCGGAAATGCTGCATCCGTTGCATGTCTACTGGTCGATGCCGCGCCGGTTTCGTTTGTTGTTCGAGGAGCACACCGCGGTTTGCGATATCTGTGGCGCCCAGAGCGAAACGACGGTCGCCGAAGTACGCGCGAAGAATTACGGCATCAATTACGAAGGCCCATGGCGGCATCCGCTAACGCCTTATCGTCACGATCCTAAAAAGCCGGATACAACGCCGTGGTCGCAGAAAGGCCGCCCGGGCGGTATCGATTATCGTCACTGGAGCGCTTTCGTTTTTGACGATGACGAGCGCGGCGGTGCAATGCCTGCGGTCGTGGTGCGCGACTATATTGGCGCGAAATACCCGTTCTATCTAGAAGAGTTCGAGGATGGCGAGACCGACGCTGTGTTATCGCGCCAAGCTCGCTTGTGGGTGCACGGGTTCGATCTCGACAACATGAAGGCACGCGGCTGGACGGATATCCAGATGCCGCTTGTCGCGGTGTCGGGAGACCGGCGCGACGTGCTTCGTGAGTGGGTATCCGAGTGTGTTGATCTGGCGCAATCCACGGCGCGCGAAGTTTCGGATCGCATCCGGCATGCCTGGTTCAAACGCCCGAAGGACGCAAGCGGCGATACCAGCCACCTCGCCAGCGCCTTTTTTCAGGCCACTCAAACCGATTTCTTCGTGCTGATACGCACGTTGCGCGACGCTGTCGACGGCGAAGATGCTCTTAATTTCTTACCACCTGAAGCAGCCAGCGCGTGGTATCGCGCCCTGCGACGCGCCGCTTTTCGATTGTTCGACCAGCAGGCGCTTTCCGGCGCGCCGGATCTGCGCCAGATGGAGCGCAGCGTGCGTGAGCGGCGTTGGTTGAGTATCTGGTTGGCCGGCGGCGCGAAGAAATCCAAGAAGCGAAATGCCGTGGCTCTATTCGCGGAACGCGGTGGGTTCGATCTGAAAGCGCGCGATGAAACCCGCCAGCCCGCCGAGGAGATAACGAATGGTTGAGTCCGAGACGCCCGAGCAGAGACGCGACGAGACCGATACGCGGGAGCGTGCGGAATTGAATCGGTGCCTCATATTGCGTCGCCAACCCGCGGCTGCCGGGGCGATACGACTCTGGTGGCAGCGTTTGGCGCTCACCCCGGCAGAAGCTGAAAAAATCGGGCTCGCCGGCCGGCCCTGGTCGCCCGGTTTGCGCGCGGTCCTGCGGCGTAGCGAAACGCCCGAAGCGGCTGCCATGACCGAAGGCTTCCGGCGGCTGTGGCACGCGCAGCAGAAAGCGGTCGGCGATGGCGCGGATAACTTGAATATCGCCGCTTGGGCGTGCGTGGCCATGATATTGGCCGACGTTAAGGGCGATGCGCTCGGACAATCGTTCGCGGCTGAGGCAGGTAAAGAGCAGGGCGACACCGGAGAGCCGGTCGTGTCCGCATTGCGGTTCCAGCAATTGCAGGAAAGCCGAAGCCCGAAGGAGCTCGTGCGTCGTCTGCGACGCGTTCTCGCCATGCTGCGCGGTTCGTCATTGAGCCCGGTGCTTCTGGCCGACGATATCCTGCTGTGGTTTGCAGAGCGGACCGGGCAGCGGTGGCCGGATGATCCGGGCAAACGACTGGCCTTCCGCTGGGCGGAGGCCTATTTCGGCCAGATCGCACGCTACAAATCCATCGACGGCTAGGCGGGCCGTTCCATTATTCAGTTTCGGGGGAAGCAATGAGCGATTTCATTCAACTGCACGTCTTGACGGCCTATCCACCGGCCAACCTCAATCGCGATGATCTGGGCCGGCCCAAGACGGCGATCATGGGTGGCGCGAAGCGCCTTCGCGTCTCGTCCCAAAGCCTGAAACGGACCTGGCGTACGTCCGATGTGTTCCAGACTGCGATGGGCGAGAATCGTGGGACGCGTACCAAGCGATTGGGCGCCCATGTGCAGCAACGTCTGGTGGACGCCGGTATTGATGAGAAAAAGGCGCGAGCCTGGGCGAATCAGATTGCCGGGGTGTTCGGCGATGTTCAGAAGGATCAGGTGGAAACGCGCCAGCTTGTGCACGTGGCCCCCGAAGAATGGCAGGCCGTCGATGCGCTGGCCGACACCCTGGCCGCAGAAAAGCGTGCCCCGGAGAAAGAGGAGCTCGATTTGCTGCGTGCCCGCCCGCGGGCAGTGGACATCGCGCTATTCGGCCGCATGCTGGCCGCCTCGCCGAAATACAACGTGGATGCCGCATGCCAGGTGGCCCATGCCATTACCGTGCACGCGGCCGAAGTCGAGGACGATTACTTCACGGCGGTCGACGATCTCAACCCGGGCGATGAGGATCGCGGCGCCGGTCATATTGGCGAATTCGGGTTCGGTGCCGGCCTGTTCTATTCCTATATCTGCATCGATCGGCAACAGCTCATTGAAAACCTCGCCGGCGACGCCGATCTGGCCGATCGCGGTGTGACAGCACTCGTCGAAGCGATTACCAAGACGTCGCCCAAGGGCAAGCAGAACAGCTTCGGCTCGCGAGCTCGTGCCGTTTATACGTTGGCCGAGCGCGGCGACGAGCAGCCCCGCAGTCTGTCCGTTGCGTTCATGCGTCCGGTCAGCGGCGAAGATTTCGGTATCGAGGCGATCCAGCGTATAGAGGCCCAGGCGCAACGCTTTGACGACGTTTACGAAGCGGGTGCTGATGGACGCTATGCGTTCTGCACGCTCGAGGCCGGCGACCCCAAACTTAGTCTGCTCGACAGCTACGGCACATTGGGCGGTCTGCTTGATTTCGTGACGGGCGACCGGGCGTGATGCGTTATCTCGTTTTTCGGCTGTATGCGCCGCTCGCCAGTTGGGGCACGCCGGCAGTAGGCGAAGAACGGCCTACGGCCAGCTACCCCGGCCGTTCGGCGATCATCGGGTTACTGGCCGCGGCTTTGGGTATTCGCCGCGATGAAGCCGAGCGGCTCGACGCCTTGAATCAAAACATCCGGCTTGCGGTCAAGCAGCATTCGCCAGGCCGCCTGTTGCGCGACTATCACACGGTTCAGATCCCGCCCAGCCGCAAGGGGCAGCGGTTTCATACGCGTCGCGACGAACTCGACCGCCCGTCCAACGAGCTCGGCACCATCATTTCCAAGCGCGACTATCGCAGCGACGGGCTATGGATTATCGCGCTGCGGGCGGGCGCGGATGCTGACGACGGCCTGCTAGGCGAACTCGCTGAGGCATTGGCGCGTCCACGCTTCGCGCTTTACTTCGGACGCCGGGCCTGCCCGCCGGCCGCGCCGCTGGCGCCGCGTTGCATCACCGCCGAGAATTGGCGTGAAGCGTTGGATCATGTGTTTCCGCCGATTGCTGGTGAAACAAAAGATGCGCTCGTGCCGGCGCACGACAGGCTCTATGCCTGGGAGGGCGATGCGCCAGATCTGGATGGCGATACCGCCGGTGTCGAGTCCAGCGATGTATGGGATATGCCGCGTGACCGTCGCCGTTGGCAATTCGGCCCGCGTCTGGAATTTCGACGCTACGTCCACAGCGCGGGAGGCAGATGATGGTGTTGTCACGGGTTCGATTGGATTTGAACCAGCTTGATCGCGACACACTTCTGCGTGTGCTTGTGGGCGATGCCTATGCAGGTCATCAATTGCTCTGGAAGCTTTTTTCGGACGATGATCAACGCCGGTTTCTGTTTCGCCAGGAGATCGAAAGCGAACAAAGCCCGTCAGTAGAGCCGAAAGGCTTGCCGCTGTTCTATGTACTCTCGGATCGCGATCCAGCCCACTCACTCGACTGGCTGGAAGTCGAATCCAAGCGCTTTGATCCGCAGCTCGATGCGGGGGATCGGCTCGGGTTCAAGTTACGCGCCAACCCCACGGTTGCGCGGCCGGCCGGCGACGGCAAACGTTCGCATCGCAGCGACGTGATGATGCATGCGAAATTCGGTTTTCCGCAGGCCGATCGCAATAGTCAAGAATGTCAGTCTGCCATGGAAACCGCTGCAATCCGGTGGTTGGCAAATCAAGGCGATAAGGCAGGTTTCGTGCTTCAAGGTGAAGCCGCCGTCGAAAGTTATCGGCAGCACGAGTTGAGAAAGCGCAACGATGGTAGTCAGACCGTTCAGTTTTCTAGCGTCGATTACAGCGGTCTACTGGAAGTCACAGACGCTGGTCGGTTTATCGAAGCGATGGCCCGCGGCTTCGGACGCGCCAAAGCCTTCGGTTGCGGCCTCATGCTGATTCGGCGCGTCGACTGACGCGTCGGCGCCTGCTTCCCATATGGCCTACATGCCGCTCAAGCCGATTCCCGTCAAAGAGCGCCGTTCGATGATCTTCATCGGCCGCGGCCAGATCGACGTGCGCGACGGCGCGTTCGTCGTGATCGACGAGGTCAACGGCGAACGCATGCATATCCCGGTCGGTACGACGACCTGCCTGCTGCTGGAGCCGGGCACGCGCGTGTCACATGCTGCGGTCAAACTCGCCTCCACCGTTGGTACGTTGTTGATCTGGGTCGGCGAAGCGGGCATACGACTTTACAGCGCCGGTCAGCCGGGTGGGGCGCGCTCCGACAAACTGCTTTATCAAGCCCGGCTCGCGTTGGAAGACGACCTGCGCTTAAAGGTCGTTCGAAAGATGTTTGAACTGCGGTTCGGGGAGACGCCGCCGTCGCGTCGCAGCGTGGACCAATTGCGTGGTATCGAGGGCGCGCGCGTGCGCAAGCTCTATCAGCAGCTGGCCAAACAGCACGGTTTGAAATGGCACGGCCGCCGCTACGATCCAAACGATTGGGACGCCTCGGATCCCGTCAATAAAGCCCTTTCGGCTGCCACCGCCTGTCTATACGGTATTACCGAAGCCGCGATTCTGGCCGCCGGTTATGCCCCCGCGATCGGGTTCCTGCATACCGGCAAGCCGCAGAGTTTCGTCTACGACATCGCGGATATCGTGAAATTCGAAACCGTCGTACCGGCGGCATTTCGCGTCGCCGCCAAGGGCGCAAGCAAGCCCGACCGGGAAGTGCGCATTGCCTGTCGTGATGCGTTTACGAAAACCCGGTTGCTCGATCGACTCATCCCGATGATCGAAGAGATTCTCGCCGCCGGCGAGATCGAACCGCCGCCGCCCGCGCCGGAGCAGGTGCCGCCGGCGATTCCCGTGCCGGAAAGTACTGGCGACGCCGGACACCGGAACCGTTGAGATGGCGATGGTCATGGTGGTCACGGAAGCGGTGCCGCCGCGCTTGCGCGGACGGCTCGCGGTCTGGCTACTCGAAGTTCGTGCCGGCGTGTATGTCGGCGATGTCAGCAAACGCGTCCGCGAAATGATCTGGGAACAAGTCAATGCCCTGGCCGAAGACGGCAATGCGGTTATCGTCTGGGCGAGCCGCAGCGAATCCGGCTTCGAGTTCCAGACTTACGGTGCCAACCGACGCATGCCCGTGGATCACGACGGACTACGTCTGGTGCGGTTTCTACCGGAAGACACTAAGTCGTTGTAATCGCTGGTCTTTAACAATCAGCATCTGATCAAATATTCGCCAAATATGCTGGTGCATTTTTGGCGTTCATATTTCCTTTTTATAAACAATTGTTTATATTTAGACCGTTCCCCGCGCACGCGGGGATGAACCGCCATCGATCGCCGTGGCCTGCTGCTGAACCGCCCGTTCCCCGCGCACGCGGGGATGAACCGGGTTCATCCCAAGCGCCATCCATCTGATCGGTCCGTTCCCCGCGCACGCGGGGATGAACCGTAATAGCCCCACGGCTTCTTCCCACCTCAATCCCGTTCCCCGCGCACGCGGGGATGAACCGTTCGGAGCGACCTTCGATTTCGTGTCGCGATCCCGTTCCCCGCGCACGCGGGGATGAACCGGAATGAGCAGATCGACCGCAATCGTTTTATAGCCGTTCCCCGCGCACGCGGGGATGAACCGGCCGCCGCCCGCGAACTCGGCATGGTCATAAACCGTTCCCCGCGCACGCGGGGATGAACCGCGGCGGGACCGGCCGGGCCGGCCATTTCCGGCCCGTTCCCCGCGCACGCGGGGATGAACCGGTGATCGAGCCGCGCTACATCGCGCACGGCTACCGTTCCCCGCGCACGCGGGGATGAACCGCCGTCTACGACACGCAGGCCCAGGTCTACGACCCGTTCCCCGCGCACGCGGGGATGAACCGCAGCTTTTTGACATTCGCCATTATGCTGTGTCCCCGTTCCCCGCGCACGCGGGGATGAACCGGCTCGCACGACGGCCTGACGCGTCTAACCGTGCCGTTCCCCGCGCACGCGGGGATGAACCGTCCATAGCCCTTGCCGCCGATACGATGGAGGGCCGTTCCCCGCGCACGCGGGGATGAACCGAGAAAAACGCCGAGGTGGCAGCGAGTGATACACCGTTCCCCGCGCACGCGGGGATGAACCGGAACCGCCTTCTTCCTCGAGCTTGCGCAGCACCCGTTCCCCGCGCACGCGGGGATGAACCGTCCGCCAGACGCAGCAGAAATCCCAGGAAGAACCGTTCCCCGCGCACGCGGGGATGAACCGTTCTGGAATGGGAGCGACTACACGGCCAGCCGCCGTTCCCCGCGCACGCGGGGATGAACCGGCCGATTCGCGGCGCCGCTGGTGGCGCTTCGCCCCGTTCCCCGCGCACGCGGGGATGAACCGCGCTCAACGGCATCGTCGACGGCGTATCGAACCCGTTCCCCGCGCACGCGGGGATGAACCGTCTCTCCTGTACTCTTCCAGCTCTTGGACACGCCGTTCCCCGCGCACGCGGGGATGAACCGAAACCAAACGCCGCCGCCCTCGTGTCGGCTATCCGTTCCCCGCGCACGCGGGGATGAACCGCCGGCGGCGGGCACTGGTCGGACATTCTCGGCCCGTTCCCCGCGCACGCGGGGATGAACCGCAGCGAAAACAGCGGCAAAACCCTGCTTCTGGCCGTTCCCCGCGCACGCGGGGATGAACCGGCCGGGGATCAGTTCTAACGGGTAACCGCGGTCCGTTCCCCGCGCACGCGGGGATGAACCGCCCGCCAGTACGAGCAGCTCGTTTCCGATTGGCCGTTCCCCGCGCACGCGGGGATGAACCGACCGCCGGCCAGTACATGACCGCGCACTGGGGCCGTTCCCCGCGCACGCGGGGGTGAACCGGCTCGATCACGTCGATATCGCAGGACGTGACGCCGTTCCCCGCGCACGCGGGGATGAACCGAAAGGCCCGATGGAGATTGCCGGCATCGTCGCCCGTTCCCCGCGCACGCGGGGATGAACCGGAAATTGCGGAACGCCCGGCGTGGCTTCTCGACCGTTCCCCGCGCACGCGGGGATGAACCGAGATCGTGGATAGAGCACGAGAAATACTCCAGCCGTTCCCCGCACATGCGGGGATGAATCTTATTCATCGAATAGGCGATCAAGCTCAAGCCGCTGTTCGTCGCACTCGCGGAGACTAGTTGTCCCGACGGCCCGGCATATTGGCGTGGCGAGGGAGCCCCTTGTGGCGTTGGGTGTCTACTCGGCTAGACCCCGCGATATCGTGCTCTGACGTTAGGCGTTGCGTTCCAGATAGCCTTCCAGAACCGCCCGCATCGTCTCCGCATACATCGTCACCGACGTCCCCTGATCACGATACTTGCCACGCTTTAAATACCAGTCCTGCAGCATGGCCTTGATCAGCGAGGCGAGCAGGCGAGCGTCGATATCCCGAAATACGCCGGCTTCGATGCCTTCGGCGATGATGTCGCGGTAGACGGTTTCGGTTTCGCGCTCGATGGCGACGGCTTCGTGCTTGCGCGTTTCCGAAAGATGGCGCGCTTCCATGTACGAGAAGTAGAACCAGGGCCGCATGAGTTCGCTGAGGAACAGATGGCTTCTGATGGCGGCGTCGAGTTTTTCGCGCGGGTCGGCGATATCGCGGGTGAAGTCGTCGAGCGTGCGGCGGGTGAGCATGAAGCCGTGGCTCTGGATGAGCCCGATGAGGTCGTCCTTGTTGCGGATATAGGCATAGAGCCCACCCATGCTCAGCCCCGAGTCGTTGCACAGATCGCGCAGCGTCATCGCGGCGAAGCCCTTGGCGTTGGCCAGCCGCAGGGTGGAGTCGATGATGCGCACGAGGTTGCGCACCGCGACGTGCTCTTTCTTGATGCGGATCAGGTCGCGGTTCTGGCGGTAGAGCGTGGTGCAGATATCGGATTTCGAGACGCTGACGATCTGCTTGAACCGTTCGTAATCCAGCGCCGTGACGTGTTCAGCGGGCTGGATTTGCGTCGCGGCGATCGCCTGCTTGTTGTTATCGGTTCGCACGCCTGAATTCTAACCCGTCAGGCGTTCACAGGCCCGAGCGCGCGCATGATGGACCGCTCGATATTCAGCGCGGCAGTTGCCACGCTTCGACGTGCCAGCGCCGGCTTCGCCAGCGGCGGTGCAGCACGATGCGGCGCCCCATCGACGCCACGAAACGGCGATGAATACCCGCGCTGCGCTGGGCGTTGTCCGGAAATTCGACCTGGTGGTGTGCAAGCACGAGCCGCGCGCCCGGCGCGAGAACGCCGGCGACGTCGCGCGCGAGACGACGCATGGCGCGCGGCGACAGGTAATACAGCAGCTCCGCGATCACAACCGCATCGTAACGGTCGCCGGGCAAAGCCGCGGGCAGGGCGATTTGCCAGGTGTGGGCATGGGGATGGCCGGCCAGGGCGCGACGGGTGAGCGCCGCGGCGCTGGCGCTGCCGTCGCAGGCGTCGAGTTTGAGCGCGCGCGTCGCCAGCCGCTGGCTGTTGGAGCCGTTGCCGCTGGCCAGTTCGAGCAGACGCCCGACCGGGCGGTTGCCGAGCGCGCGCACGATGCGTTCGCGCTTGATGGCTTCGTCGCGCACGGTGAATGTCTGCCAGGGGTCGCCCAGGGCGCGGAATTTGGCTTCGAAGCCCGCGAGGTCGATCGCACGCCGCGTCTTCATGTTCATGGCCGGCTGCCAAAGCGTTCGACAGGCCGGCCGAAGCGCACGAGCAGGTCGCGGTCGAGCAGAAAACCGTCCGGATCGTCGTCCACGTCGCCGGTCTGGGTGCGATAGAGCCGAAGCGCGGCACGTTTCATCGCGCTACGACAGCCAAGCGGCAGACGGATCTGTCGCCCGCGCGGTCGCGGCCGATGCGGCACCTCACGCGGCCAGACGAGATACGACAGACGGCGTATCGAACCCGGCCAGGCGCGTACCACGGCACGCGCCACGGCACGGTGATCGGCGTGGTTGTCGTTCAGCGAGGGCGTGACGATCAGATCCGGGCGCGGGCGACGCGCCAGGTCGCGGGCCAGTTGTGCTTCTGCCCGCGCCCCGGCGAAACCGAGCGCGCCGTCGGCGTAGCCCAGAAAACGCAAATCTTGCCGGCGGATGCCCGCACGGCTCATCACACGGCATGTTTCGGCATAGCGGGCGGCAGTGAGACGCGCGCGCGGCCAGGCCCTGCTGTTCGGGTGTGAGGCGCCGCCATCGGTCACGAGCGTTACATCCACGATCACGCCGCGCCGGCGCAATGCGACGATGAGGCCAAACGCGCCGATGGCTTCGTCGTCCGGGTGCGGGGCGACGACGTGCGCACGGGCCACACGATCGAGATTCAGAGCCGTCACAGCGACAAACCGAGCTGGCCGTGCGCTGCGGCGGCACCGACTTTCACCCGCTGGGCGTCGGGGGCCGGCTGGCGCAGGTAGACCATGAGATCGGCCATGTGCGCGCACAGCGGCTCCGTCTCGAAAAAAGCCGACAGACCCACCGATTGCTGCGCGAGAACGAGGGCCTGTTCGCCGGCGTCGAGCACCACGCTGCGCGCGTTGGCCACGCCCGCGGGGTGGCTGTCCGGCGGCGTATCGAACATTGCGGTCGCCGTGCGCCGACACACGTCCGCTGCGCTGTCGGCGAGACCATAGAGCCGCCCGAGGCGGGCCGCCTGATGCGGGTCGTCGGCGCGATTTCGGGCAACAAGATGCGCGCGCACGCCGTCGAACAGGCCGGCGATCCCGCCGGCCTGCGCCGCCACGAAGCGCAGGGCGCCGGCGCTGAGCCAGGGTTCGCGTTCGTAATCGCCGGGCGCGCCGATCAGCGCGTCGTTCTTACCCAGGGCGGCCTCGTCCCAGCGTACGAGATGGGTCTGCGAGCGTTGCATGCCAAGCACCTGCCACCACGCGCGGTCGATGGCGGGTGGTGTGTGCTGCAGGTCGATCACCGCGAGCTGCTTGTGGGCGCTGCCTGCGATCTCCGCGCTGACCAGCGCATGGCTGATCAGGCCTGCGCCGGAGGCAAACGCCTTGCCGCCGGTGAGTATGCCGTCCTCCAGGCGCAGCGGTTCGCCGGCCAGGGGCGCATTCCAGACGCCGAAAGTCGCGCCGTTTCGCGCCTGATCGTGCAGTTGCTGCGCGGTTTCGGCATCGCCGTACCGGGCGATGATCTGGAGGGCGTCGATATGGCCCTCGAACAGGCGGGCGAGTGGCAGATCGTATCGGCCGACATCGTACAGCCGGCGCAGAAGCGCGAGGCAGGCGTCGAGGTCGGTCGGGTCGACGAGCGACAGCCCGTGCTGGAGTCGCGTGATGGCTTCGGGCAGGAACGCCGGGGCGGTTCGATCGCGCCCGGCCAAGTGATGAGCGGCGTCGGTCATCGGCAGGGGCAGCCGTAGGTGTGTTCGAGCCGTGCGACACGTCGTTCGGCCCGCTCGAGCGCGAGTTCTTCGGCGTTTTCTGGCTCGGGTACGAGATGCATGGTGAAGGCTTCGGCATTGCCGCAGTCGGCGGCGAGACGGCGCAGCTGCGGCGTCGGTAGCCGGGTGCGGGTGGCGAGTGCCTGCGCGACGGCATCGTCATCGAGACGGGCAAAGGCGGCCCGCACTTCGGCGCAGCGCAGATAGCGTTCCATCGCGGCGTCCGGGTCCTGCACGCGCGGCGGTGCGGTGGCCACCTGGCGTTGTCGCAGCGTGTAGGCCAGACCGCGACTGGCACGGCCGTCGGTACGCGAGGAGGTTGCCACACGCACATCGCGGTCGTGGCGCACGCGATAGCCGGCACGGCGGGCCGCCGTGACCAGCCCCACGTCCTCGTGGCTCGCGCAGGCCGGAAAACCGCCGAGCGCGTCGTAGACGCCGGCGCGAAAACCCAGGCTCGCGCCGCCTTGCGAGGGGTGCGAAGGCGCCGGGTCGTGGCCGAGCGGGTCGACCGTGCGTTGCAGACAGCGCAGGCGTTCCCAGTAGCGCTCGATACGGCGGTGCACGTCGTGCGCAGGCGCATCGGGGCGCTCGATATAGCCCGCCACCACGTCCACGTCGGCGAGCGCGCGCGCATTGGCTTCGATCCAGTCCGGTGCGGGCATGGAGTCGGCGTCGGTGGTCAGCAACAGCTTTGGCGGCCCTTCGCCACCCGGGGCGCGGGCAAGGACATTCTGCCCCAGCGCCATGGCGGC
>MDSW01170186.1_pt1 | contig 38761 bp, 33 predicted proteins | sample 811171 | NCBI WGS metagenome assembly MDSW01 (sample SAMN05326641, study PRJNA326480) | marine metagenome | isolation source: seawater | place: Atlantic Ocean: North West | collected 2012 | reverse complement strand
TGATTATTTAAATGGTTGCTTAACTTCATTCGCTTCAAGCATTAAAATGAGAGAAGAATTCAGGGAATGAAAGAAAGAAATGGACTTCCCAGCAAAAGGATATAAAGAATTACGAGAAGATTGTCCAGATATACCAGCGGACACTTGCCCTCTAATTGACAAGACTCTTAAACACGTCACTGAAATTGAAGTTAACTTAGAACAACTTAGAGACCAAAATGAAGCTTTACGTGACGTTGGTAAGTTTTGGAGGGCTACGGCTATCAACTTGCTTGAAGAATGCTGCGAGTTAAATAAGCATATAAAAAAATTAGAGGATGAGTGAAAAAAGCATTTACAGTATTGGAGCTCTTACTAACAATTACCGTTATATTGTTGTTGATTTCCTTATCTCTACAAAGTTATGCAAATGCGCAGCGTCAAGCCAGAATTGCTACGTGTAAAGTATATAGAAAACAAATAGAAACCTTCCACGCAATGCCTGAATATGATTTCTCAACAAGTGACTCTATAGACAGGAGTACAGAAGATATAGACCACTTAATAAAAGCTTACAACCATTGTTTTGACTGCCACTCTTCTGCTTGGGACATGACTTTAATAAAATGAAAAAAATATTATTATTTATCCTACTCGCCCCAGCGCTTTACGCGCAGACAACTCGATACGGCCAAATAGTCGAAAGGAATGCTTTCTCCCTACTAGACAAACCCCCGGCCAAAGTTGAACTGCCGAAGCTTTTGGAAAAGCCGCCTGTTAAATTAAACCTCACCGGCATTATAACAAGGAGGGGTGTGACTAGTGTTTATTTATTTTCTAAAGATATCCCTAAAAGATTTCTGACACTTTCTACTAAAAGAAGGACAGATAGCGGGGTGACACTTTTAAGCGTGGAAAAAGGCTTGGTGGAGGTAAACAATAATGGCGTGACCGAGCTACTTTCTTTTGAAAGTCACAAACTGCCCTCCACAATCACATTACCCGCTCTTAACACTAAGCCCACTATTGTAAAAAAAGACTCAAAGAATGATAAAAATAAAAAAATATCACTACCCGCCCCAAAACCGGCTGTAGTGACTGTGCCCTCCAGACGGCCAAAAATAGACCCAAGAATTATCCAAAAAGGCTTTGAGTATTTAGATAAAGTAGAGGATAAAGAGAAAAGAGAATACATTCTTCAGAGGCTCGAAAGGCTTCAAAGCGGCCAAGAAAAAATTGACAGGAAGATTGACAGCAACGAAAGGAAGCGTCAATATGACGAGAGGCGCAGAGATAAATGACGGTAAAAAAAGATAAACTAATAGAGTTCACGAATCTTGTCAACGAGTGCTGCGAAGTCATGGATGACGGCTATGTGGCAGATTGGCTAACAAAACCGAATCCAGATTTAAATATGGATGTCCCTTTAGATATTTTCAACAAAGAGGGAACAGATAGAATTTTCCGCCTGCTGTATTTTATTGATATAGGAGAAGCGGACATTTAATCTTACTTTGGCGAAGTATGTGTTTTATTATGGCTACACACCCCAGCCTTAATCTGGGCGCTAAGATGTGTTTTAACTCAGCTACACAACCAGCCAAAGTAAGATTTTTTTGATTTTTTGTTTTTTACACATATGATAAGTGATGTAAGTTGTTACAGGCTAGAGTTTCTAGATCTGTTTTAAGAAAATTAAACATTATGGTTCAACATGAATTAAACCTATTCGGCGTCGAGCAAAAAACTAAGTTCGACGATTTCAAAACTGCAAAAGATATTGTCCCTACGGTTCCGTCCAACGTTCCCGTCGACACGTCTACAGAGACCTCTAGTGCGGAAAATACAAGCTGGAAAGACCCTGCCTTCATGGACAAGGTTTTAGCTGGAAAGCTGCTTGTAATTGACCTTGGCGCCAACAAAGGCACTTTTTACGACGGAACTCCTGTCGACTTTGTAAAAGTTGAAATTATCTCAGATAAAAAGAAAAAAATTGTTTACAAGTTTGACCCTATTAAAGTTAAAGGAAAAACAGCTGAAAAAACATCTGAAAAAGAAGTAAGAGATGGTGAAGTAATTTATGTAGCCCCTCCTAAAAAGAGAGGCCAAAGAGTTATAGTAGGAGACAAAGAAAAAGCCCATGCTAAAAGATTTAAAGTCTCAGCCAAGTATATACTTAACGACCTTTTACCTCAGTACGCAGGATATGCTGTAGTAGTAGAAGATGCACACATGGCAGTGCCGAAAGGCCCAACTTCTTTAGCTCAGTTTTTCACAAAACAGGAGCTAACAGATTTTTACGATCTTGCACAAGCCCACGGGTGCTCACTTAGATTTTATCCGCAAAAACTTACTCCGGCAACTCTAAGTGCACAAAAAATAGAAAAGGATGACTTGTATGACCCAATAGCCATACATAGATCTATCACGGAAAGAGCTAAATCTGGAGATGATTTACATTTTAAAAAGCCTAGATATGATTTTGGTTTTTCTTCAAAGAAAAAAGAAGCTCACGTTTTCTGCACGAGAGGCGGCAAAGCTCTAAACTACACAAGAGCTTTTGAAAAAGTATTAGAGCATACATTAGAACAGCACGCAGACGGAACGTTTAAGATATATCTTGGCAAACCCCATATTTTCCATGAGATGCTACGAACTCTTTTGCCGAGGGTAGTTGAACATAAATTTTACGCAGAAAGAAATGGTAAAACCCATGACGTTTCTGATATGGTAAGAGACTGTTTTAACATTGTTTCTATAGAAAAGTATAAGGAAGAGAAACGTAAGAATAAAAACTCTAAAATTAAGTGCTCTTTTAGAACCCAAAACAGGCAAGAAGTGCTCAAAGAAGAAGGCGACAAAGAAGGACTGACCTCTAGAGGCCACTTTGCAGGAGATGTAAATTTTACCAGTTCTTCTACCCAGCTCCCCACTTTGTTTACTTTACTATCCTGTTTTGTTGGCCAAGCTGATTACAATGAAGAAACTTCTGAAGCTACTATATTGCCAGTTTTGAGGAAGAGAGGCCCAGAAGATAACAGGATGACTCCATCTTGGAACTGGGCTAAGGAAAACTACTTCATTTTGTCGTCGCATCACCACAAGGGCGGAGTCGCTGCAAGTAATGTTAAGCATTGGGGCTGTAAGTCATATGTCTCAAGAAAGATGAAAGAAAAGTTTGGTGAAAAAAACTTGCCTAGCGACAGAACTGAGTGGAGCAAGGAACAAGTTGATTTCTTCAAAAAGCATAGAAACTTCTATTACCATACTGCTCTTAAGTTAATGTTTAATTTCTTCAAGGAGTATGTGGAGACTGAATGTCAACACTTTGAAGTAGAAAATCTCGATGCCTAACACTGTTAAAAAAGTAGAGAAAGACTGGGGCTACGAGCTTTGGCTTGCTAATAACGAAGAAGAAAACTACTGCGGTAAGATTCTCTTCATTAAAAAAGGCTACCAAGGTTCTATGCACTTCCACTCTGAAAAGCATGAGACTTTTTACATTCTCGAAGGCAAATTAAGAGTAGATACTCTAAACACAGAAACCACTGAAAAATCTGTTGACATCCTCAACGAAGGTGATACTTTCGTTCTCGACAGGCTAAAACCTCACCAACTTATCGCGCATGAAGGCGATGTTAAGTTTATTGAGATCAGCACGTTTCATAGAGATAGCGATAGCTATCGTGTTTGGAGATAATGACCGCACCTATTTTAGAATTGCTACATGCTAGACATGTTTTAAGAAAGCTATAGGCCGGTCTATACTTTTCAGTATGAAAAAAATTATATTCGCATTACTAATGTCGGTCACCTTGGTTCAAGGTGAGGAGCTTAAACTGTTCGGCAAAACTGTTATTTATGAAAATGGCAGTTGGGTCAACCCCGAGGAACCCGAGTTCAGACTAACAAGCCCAAAAACTTGGCTGAAGCGCAACTACGTTCGCCACTATATGCAAGGTTCACAAGAACTCACAGATTCAATCATAAAGATTAATTTTAAAGAACTTGTAGAAGCAGGTAAAACGGGCGATCAAATTAAGATGAACGAGTTCATCGAACTCTTTCAATTTGACAAAACTAAAGCTGCCGTCAAGGAGCATCCAGAAGCCGTAGTTGTGCCCGCTGGTATGGCACTAGGCTCGGCCGCTGAAGGCAGTAAAGGCACTGTCATGGCCACGGTAGGGCTTCTTAAGAACGTTGGCACTTTAACACTGAAGACACTTAAGTTTTTGGCCAAGCCTGTGAACAAAGTAGTTAAAGTAGAAAAATGAAGAGATATATTTTAGGCTTTCTAGCTTTCGTCGGACTTAACTTTGCTGGTTTGTTCTCTTTGGGAATGATAGTCGGTTTCGTCATGGCTTTAGGCGGAGAAAGAAATGCGGATACTCTTGAACAGTCCGGCTGGTTTAATGCGCTAGTGCTTGTCGTTTGGCCAATTATTTCTTTCTTTGCTTTCAAATTTTCAATACAAAGAATTGTCTTAAAAACTAAAGACGAAGATTCAAAACTTTTTTAACATGGAAACAGAAATCAGTCCTATTCAGTTGGTGCTGGCGCTCCCGTCGCTAGTGTGTCTCATTATTGCTTGGGTAGCCATGTTCCAGCAGGGCAAAACAGGGCTCGGCATTGCATGTATTCTTCTAACTTTCCTATGCGGCATAGGTGGACTTATCACCTTTATTTGGGGGTGGATGAGTAACAATGTTAATATCAAAGTAATGATCGCTTGGACTTTGCTTATAATTATGAGCACGGTGGCAAGCGTCACGGGCTCATGAGCTCAAGTTCTCTGATAGAGTGGGAGCGTAAAAAGTTAAAGATGGAGTGGGAGCAACTACCCAATCCGAAACCAACTTGGGAAGATTACAAGCGTATGAAAGCCCGAAAAACTTTTAAATAGCTTGTTAGATGTGTTTTGGATAGGCTATACTTTAATGTATTTTAACACTGCTACACACTATTAATGATTTGACGTGTTTTAATCCAGATATACTGCTAAAGTATTTTAGAATGTCTACATGCAAATCTCAGCCCCGATGGCCCAATGGATAAGGCAACAGCCTTCTAAGCTGTAGATTCTAGGTTCGAGTCCTAGTCGGGGTACCAATTTGAACTTATTTGTAAATTTAGCTCTTAATTATTGGAGATGTAAATTCAAAAATTTATTTTTTAAAGAGCAGTGTAATTGTAAAGTATGTGTCAATGCTCGCAATGTAAAAAAGACTTCGAAGAAACCGACTTGACTTGGGTGCAGAAAGCTGATAAGCTTTACTTGCTTTGTAAAAAGTGTTACGAGCAAATCTTTAAATAAAAAATTATGTTTATAGAACTAACAGAAATAGTAGGAGAAGGCATTGGCAGAATATCTAAGCCAGAAAGAACTATATGTGTCAACTCCAGCAAAATTAGTAATTTCTATTCAGATTCAACAGATAGAACTGTTATAGAACTTCGCAAAAGCTCGATAAGGGTAAAAGAAACTTATCAAGAAGTAAAAGAGCTTATTTTAAAGTTGACTTGATTTAGTAGAGCTACACTCCAGAAGTGTTTTAAATTCGCTTCAAGCAACTAATAGGCCGTACCTATTTTAAATGAGCTACATGCTAGACATGTTTTAGCCTCGATATAGGGCGGTCTATACTTGTTCAGTATTAACAACTACTTCTCTACCGTCAGGGTTTATAACTTTTGTTACATAGTAGTCAACGCCGTTTAAGTTTTCTACTATAGTAAATATGGCTGAATGGTTAGAGCTGACTTGCGGGGCAGCCCTACCGCTCAAGACATTAAACTGTACTGTCGGAGAATCATGTATAATAGTGAACCTCTCGCCTGCTGTTAAACTGTCAGTAAGCACGCCTTGTAGTTTCACTAATGCGTCTTGCCCTTCTGATATTGTAAACTGTGGCACTGTAATCTGCGCGCCTGTTGAAGATGTGACAGTAAAATCTGCTTCTCCAGAATGCTGCACGGTCTGTATAAAAACTTTATCTAAATAACTAAACCCTGAGCCACTAATATTAAACGTACTGCCAGTTGTTCCCTCGGAAACAGAGAAGTTAGGAGTCTCTAACTCTAACGCAGGTATTAGCTGCACCAACCCGCCAGATGTCGTGCTGTCTGCCTGCCCTTGGGGGCTTTGAACGACTAAGAATCCTGAGCCAGTCTCTATAGAGCCAAACGGAGGTTGAAATCTTATAACTCTATTAGATTCTGCGACAAATCCTGAAGCAGCATGCAAAGTCCCGCTTGGCTGCAGGGTGTCCCCAATGTAGCCTGAGCCAGAGAAAAACACGCCTGTAACAGGAGATAAGTTATTACCACTTATAAAACCAGATATTCTCTTGTTGAATTTATCTCCAGTAGATATGCCAGATATAACCGGGGTAGGGTATACAATGTTGAAAAACTCATTAGTTAATATTTTGTTTATATTTTCTTCTGTTTTACTTCCTGTGAAAGTATAGCTGCTGTCTCTATGATCTTCCCAGCTATTCAGTATAAACATCTGCCCACTTCCAGTAAAGTTGTCGCCTACGTTTAACTCTATCAAAGTTTTAGACTTACCATCATCTCCAGATGTTCTTATTTGACTTTTTATATCAAAGAAGGCGTGTTTATCGTCACCCGTGATACCTATTACTGAATCGCCGCTTGCAAAGTCTCCGAAAGCGTTTATACCAGTTATAGATATACCCGAGCCGACATCTAAATTAAAGTTATCATGACCACTTATGCCGGATATTGTGGCCAGCGGGAAGAAAGTTTCAGTTGTGCTTAATATAGAATCATTATTGTTGCCAGTTATTAAAATAGTAGACGCCACGATTTCTCTTGGAACTTTTACGTCTATAGAAAAGCCTGACTCTGAAAATTTATTTGTCTGTTGAAAGTCTCCGGAAACTAAATTTCCATTTTCATCTATAAACGCAGCATTTAGTCCTGAGAAATATTCTCCAGTTATAGTTATTTGCTCATCAAAAGTAGCATACTGTCCAGATACACCAGATACTCTTGCTATCTTAAATTCCTGAGACCCAGTTATAGTTCTATTGAACCTATCCTTCAACCTGACGACTCCAGAAAAGTCGCTAGAGACAAGGTTCCGAGTTTCTACATTACCTTGCTCAGGAGTAAATGTTATAACTTTTTGAGATGGCAGGTCTATAGATATTTTTGTGGAACTCTTAGAAGCAAAAGACCTTTGAGTAATATCATTTCCGTCTTTGTCGTAAAAGATTATTTCGTTTACTATATTTAAATTTTTACCTATTATATCAAGCCTATCTTTTTCCCCTAGGACTGTGTAGTCTAGGGGAGACTTTGGCTCGGGGACAAATTTGGTTATAGAGGGCTTGTTTGGAACTATAGAAAACTTGGTATTAGATTCGCCAGTACCTCCACTTGTAGCGATTGTTATAAAATCAGTCAGCGCTCCGTTTGGTATATCAAATTGAATACCAGTTGTAGTGTTTTGAGTTATATTTAAACCTGTTAGGTCTGATATCAAAACTTGAGCGTCTTTTAAACCGCTAAAGTAACCACTAACACTTACCGTGGTTCCCTCTTCTCCAGAAGTTGGGTTAAACCCACTGACCGTTGGCTTCTTGTAAACAGATATAGCTTCAGAAAAATTACTTGTTCCAGCTATATTGCTAACTCTAAGTTTTATTCCTGTGCTATTAAACTCTTGAGGAAACTCAAAAAAGTTTTGCGTAACAAGATCGCCACTACCAGAAACGCCAGTAGCTTTAAAGAACCCAAACTCTTCTTCTGTTACAGAATCAAAAAAGCTAATCTTAGATTGCTTCAAAAGATTTAAGCCAGTCAAAGATCCTGTAGAAAGAGGTTCTCTAGTTATGTCTGTCCCACCTTTTACGTCTTCTATAAAAGGATTGCCAACGACAAAGAAACCGCTGTCTAAAGTCTCTGATTGTCCAAATAGACCACTAGCTAATACATCAACGTGAAAAGAACCGCGCCCAGAAACCTCTCCCTCTTGCAAGCCAGAAGGAACGTTTACCTCAAGTCTATCACCAAAAGAAGATGAAATTATACCCGTACCAGTTATATTAACCGATATGCCAGTATTATCTGACCTAGTAAGGGTTATCTTATCAATACCTTTTAAGTCTTTTCCTGTTATACTTATCTGGGAGCCGGTTATAGAAAATTTAGGATTAGCTCCTAATACTTGAGGAACAGACCCGCTAACAATAACTTCTTTTCCAGAGGGGTATATATCTCCTATATCACTATAAAGAGAAACAAGGTGAATACCAGATCTTAAATTTTTAGGCAGCTTTCCAGATATTAAGTTGCTATTTAAAACCCTAAAATCATCAGTGTCTCTATTTCCTACTTTTACTTTTACTCTGTTGTCGCCAGTTATGTTAAGTACCTGATTAACAAAATTTCTTCCCTCTAAAAATACAGGAGCGCCACCCAAAGCTCCAGAATCTGGAACAACTCGGTCTATCAAAGCTAAATGAGAAAAAGAGTTCTCTTCTCCAGAAGGCGCCAAAGATATACCACTTTGCAAAAAGTATGTAAAGTTACCTCTGCTTTTGCCGGTAGGGGCTGTAACCGTCAAAGAGTTTGCGGTCACGTTAGAAGGTGAAACTACTTCGTTACTTAAAGGAAACTGTACTCCAGTAATAGCAGAAAAAGAATATCCAGATATCACTAACTGTTCGCTTGGCAATTGAAAGCCCGGCTCAACAGATGTTACCTGCGGGACAGGAACAAAGTTGTCAGGCGAGATACCGCTGTTGTATAGCGCACCACCTTCACCACTTCTTAAGGATGAAAATACTGTTACTCCTGTATATTCAGCGTCTTTAGGTATATTTACTTCTATTCTAGTTGGGGAGGCTACAGTAAAATTTGCTTTTTTAGAACCAAAGTTTACCTCTGTGATTCTATAAAAATTTTCCCCAGTCACAATTATAGGTTCATCTACAAAACCTGTTATTTTTTCTAACGGACCAACATTAATCCTGTGGTTCTCTTTAAGTAAAACTGTTTGCTCACCAAGAGATGTTACCGCACCGTCCAGAGCAATAACATTAACGTCATCTGTTTTTATTTCTGGAGGCAAAGCCCCACTTAAACCTGTGCCAACGACAGCAAGCATTCTTTCCTCCCCTATGCTTACATCGCCCCAAACAACTTTATGAACAGCAGTTAGCTCTTCTCCGCTAATAAAAAATCCTGAGTTTGGGAAAAATATATTTGACATTTTTTACAAGTTTAAAGGTGACCCATCTGGGAACACTGGTCTGGCTGTTGGTATTATGCCGGATGCTACTAGGTCTACCCTAGGCGTATTTGATACTATACTTAAATTATGCGTAACTTTATTTCCAACTGATGCAGATACAGATCTAGACTGAAGAACCCCAAAGCAAGAAAAGGTTTCTGTCGCCCCTGCAGCATCAGGCTCGTTGTGTCTATATAGATTTATTAAAAATTTACTTGATATACCATTGTAAGGCAAAAACCCTGTAGGGTTATCTACCTCTATTCCCATTGATACAGTTTTCTTCCCGAAATAGATTCTATCTGGAACAGTTTTTCCAGCAGAATAAACAGGATTAATTTCTGAAGAATAATTATATGAAGTATTTATAAAGTCGTTTATCTCACCCAGCAGATTACTTGATGTATTTTCTATAGTTATGTTTTTGCAGTTTAGTATTTTATCCTCAGATATAATTTCTTGGTTTTGGGTAAATTCACCTTGCAGATCGTCAAAAAACACAATTGTAGAGTTTGCTATGACCGGAGAGTTAGGTTGAAAATCTATGCTGTAACTCGAAAGATAACCGCTCGTAAAAGTCATTCCTCCGAAGCTCCCGCTAATTATTTGGCCTTCGTTACTTCTATTGTCAGAACCTATCTTCTCGCCTTGATTTGCTATAAAGCTTTTGATTTTATCAAGTCCGCCAGTTAAGTAATGAGAAAAAGAAAGAGTAGAGCCTATACCTGCATTAGCGAAATAGTTTTTTGAGTGTCTTTGCCCAGCATCGTATCTCGGGTCTATAGAAGCCTGCACATCTAGAGAACACTGATTAGCAATTATATCTAAATCATTTAATCTAAGCTTGGTATTTTTTGAAGAGAATATCATTAATAAAAGCTCCTTAATGTTTTAGAAGTTTCAGCGATGCCATTTGCCCCAGCAGAGATTTGACTATTATCAACGACAGCTCTTTCCATATTTATTTGCATCTCGCTATTATTATCTAAACTTTTTACTTTTAGTTGAAAATTTTCGTTCTTGCCAGTAAAGCTAATTCCTGTTTCGTGAACATTCTCTGTTACCCGAGCTTCTTCTGTCGCTGCATGATACAAAAATGATGATGGAAACTCTTGTCCTAGTTTATACACCGGTTCATATTCAAAATTTATAGAGTAATCCACAGACTGAAGTATGCCCGTGGAATCTTCGCTTGAAATCGTCGCAGGAGACTGTCCTGCCATGAATGATGAAAATGCAGAATGCCCAACATTGGACGCCAAAGCTTGAACATCTGAAGACCTAGAAACTGTCTGCGACTTAAGCTCGCCGCTAACAGGAATATTTTGCCCAGAACCAAAAAGCTCAAAGTTAACGCTGCATTGAGCAGGAGAATAGGGCGCTAGATTCAAAGAGTAAGAAGACAAAAGCCCCTCGCCGCTTACGCCACCAAACTTTATTGATACCCCAGAAGTCTGCGAAGCTCTAGAATTTTTCAAACCACTAGCAATTTCATTTATAATATTTGTTCCAGTCAAAACTGGAGTATAAGAAAAAGAAACGCTAGAAGTTCTGGCTCCTTGCGGGGTCTGTTCTGACACGCCCCTAAACCCTATGGCTCTAACAGGCTGTAAATCAGCAGCCTGACTCAAAGAACAATCGTAAGCTATAATTTTTTCAGTATTAGCACCAAACTCTAGGGTCAGAGGTATTTTGTCGTATCTAATGGAAGCCATATTACCTCAATATTGCACCTTTCATTGTGAAGTTTATTTGCACGTTAGAGTTATTATCGGCAGAGTATTGTTCTGAGACCAAAATCATATCACTAAATGAAAAAGTCTGTATGTTTGAAGTAGAGTTATTTTCATTTATTATCAAACTTACATCTTTGAATACAGTCTCCTCTGGAATAAATCTCATGTTTTTAATTTTGTAATCATCTAGCTCTATGCTAAATTGCATTGTCACATCAAGAGGAGAATCAGAAACGACTTCAGATGGAGACTTATCGTTAAAGGCATAAACAGGCGTTCTAGGCGTTTGTATATCCAAAGAGTAACTTAGTACCCTATTGGTATTAAACTCGTCTAAATTGATGCTTATAGAGTTGTATCCTGCTATTTTTAGCTCTGTATCGTGAGGTGTGGTTGCTCCAAAGTCAAAAAAGTTCCCTGTGCCTAACTCTCCGTATATTTCCGCCTGCATACCCAAGGTGGGTATTTCTCCTACAGAACAAGAAGATGAGTAGGAAGAAAGGTAAGCTTCTGTAAATTTAGTTGTTTGACTTCTGTAATCTACTTGTCCACTAAAAGGCAGCTCCCCTGTGAACTGAAGAAAAAAATCATCATGAACTAACAAGCTTTCAACCGAAATTGACGCTGTCTGTGGCGAGGTGGGAGCATAGATTATCTGCTCTAAACCTAAAGAATTTATAGGAGAAGCTGAGGTTTCATACCCAAAAGAAATACTCTGAACAGCATTTATTCCTGTCCCGTTTACCGCCAACTTTTGGTTTTCTCGCCTAACCCTTGATAACATCTACATTATTTACACTTTTTAGTGTAATATTTTGAGAGGAATAAGGAAAAATGGCTGACGAGAATAGTATTTACAATATAACAGAATACGACAACTCTTTAAATTATAGCAAAGACGATATCGTTGCTGTCTTTGAGAGGTTCTCTTCTTTTAGTGTGCCAAAGACCGTAAAATACTACTACAGCTTAACAAGCAGCAATCAAGGCAACACTCCGGCGGCAGACTCTATCTATTGGGGCGGGGTTACAAGTCTGAACGGCTCTACAAAATCAAAATTTATTTGGTCTCCATCATATAATTTACAAGCAAATCATAAACCAAGAGTAAACTCCGTTGTTTTTGGTAACGGCTACGAACAAAGGTTCCAAGACGGTATATTTAACGACCTAATAACCATAAATGTCAAATTTGAACACAGAGACATAAAAGAAGCTAGGGCGATAAATCATTTCCTTAAATCAAGAAAAGCTGTTGAATCTTTTATCTTTGAAGATTTGCCAGAACCTCACAACGATTTAGTTTCGGCGGGCTACAGAAAAATGTTTGTTTGTAAAAGCTGGACGAGTGAGTTTGTATTTTATAACAATTATACTATTACTGCAGACTTCGAACAAACTAATACTTAAACACAATGCCCGAAGGTAGTTACGATATAGTAGATAAAGAGCAAGCAAAGAAGTCAATTAAGTCTTTGATGCATGAATTGACGAACTTAACACCTTCGTCTTTAATGACTCTTTTTGAGATAGACTTTACAAATGTAGTTCAGTCTATAAACTCTAGCCTAGTAAAAGACTCTAATGAAATAGGTCTCTTTCCTAATTTTGAGCAAGGTAAAGAAAACATTTTAAGATTTCATAATAATATAAAAGTGTTTAACTCTTACATAATTTGGCAAGGCAAAACTTTTTTCCCTGCGCCAATTATGGCAGAAGGTTTTGAAATAACCTCTCGCGGCGTCTTGCCCAGCCCCACCTTAAGTCTTAGCTCCCAAACAGAAGAAGGCATAGAAGCTCTATCTATTATAAGAAGAGTTATTAGAAAGTATGGAGATATAGTAGGCGCTAAAGTAACGAGGATAAGAACTTTTGCTAAATTTTTAGATAAGAATAATTTTTCTGATATCTCTAGCCCAGATTCACAAAGAGGCATATATGCTTCAAATTTTCCAGAAGAATACGAACCAGACCCTTATGCAGAATTACCTAGGGACGTCTTCTTTGTGGAAAGAAAAGCTAGCGAAGACAAAAACTCTATTAATTATGAACTAAGCTCTTCGTTAGATGTAGAGGGCGTTAAGCTTCCCAGAAGGGTTGTTACAGCTTCTAAGTGCGGTTTTACTTATAGAGGCTGCGGTTGTTTCTATGAAGGCGATGGAAACTCTGCTCAATCTTTAGCTGACCACGTATATAAAAAATGCGGCATTAGGAGAACAGATTTAACTTTGCCGGAAGATGCGCCCCCTGTAGCTACAATAAATGACCAAAACATAAAAGATATGATAGGAGTTTCTGAGTTTGTATTTAAAGGAAGATACTCCAGCAAAGCTTTTTATGAATCTGGAGACTACATCTATATGGAGAAGAATGGTATTAGATATTACTTTGTTGCAAAAGTTGATATCCCAGCCACAGAAAATACTGAGTACTCTCCTCCTAACCCTGATTTTTGGATAGCAGATCTATGCTCTAAAACTCTACAGGGGTGCAGAAAAAGATGGGGCACACAAGGCTCTGTCGTCATAGGAGAAAGTGAAGACTTTAAGAAAGGGGAGCTTCAGTTTGGCGGGTTTCCTAATGCTACTAAACTAGAACAAAACGCAAGATGATTTTAGATAAAGAAAATCGTGAATTTATCAAAAATCACGCTTTGGAAGACACTCCCAAAGAATGTTGCGGTTTTTTATATTCAGACGAAGACACCGGCCTAGTAAAAACTAAAAAAGCCAGAAACATAGCTAAGGAAAAAAATATTTCTTTCTCTGTTGATACTTTAGATTATTTTAAAACTTCTAATCTCGGGCAAATAAAAGCTATTTATCATTCTCACACAAACGGTAATCCAGATTTTTCTCTCAAAGATAAAGAAGACAGCCTCAAACATAAAATAGACTTTGTTTTGTATGATTTAACTTCTGATACTTTTAAAGTCTTCAGGCACGAACATGAAAAAATAGAAATTTTAGAAAAAAAATTTAAGTGGGGAGAGTCTGACTGCATATCTTTAGTTCAGGACTACTTAAATAAATCAGTTGGGTATAATCTGCTACTGCCTAAATCTTTAAACGATAGAGATTCTAAATGGCGTGCTAAATCAAAAAGTTTTGTTGAGGAAACATTTGAGTTAAATAAAAAAAATTTAATAAAAGTTTCTTTTAATACAATAGAAGATTTAAAACAAGGTGACATCCTATGTTTTTCTATAAAAGATAATGTGGATCACTTTGGCGTATATATTTCAAACAATAATTTTCTCCACCACAAAATAGGTAGAAGACCTAATTGTGAAAAGATTGATAAATATTTTAAGAATTTAACTCAAGTGTATAGATATAACAATGGACGATAAACTAACAACTATAAAATTTCACGGGGAGCTAGGCAAAGCTATCGGCAGAGAAATTTGGAAACTCTCCGTAAATTCTGTTAGTGAGGCTATGAAAGCTGTGCAAGAGCAGACTAAAAAACTTTATACAAACTTGATTGAGAATGATAAGAAAAATATTAAATATAGAGTTCTTATAAACGGTAAAGATTTTGTCCACGATACTTCCAGAAATATTAACGAACTAGAAGGCGTGGAACACTCTGAATTAGTTTTAAAAAGAGATTTAGAAACTATTGACGTCATTCCTGTCATTGAAGGGGCCGGAAGCGACGCATTTACTACTATACTAGGAGCCGTTTTAGTAGTGGCAAGTTTTTTTGTAGCTGGCCCCATGGGCGCGGCTTTGCTTATGGCGGGCATTGGCCTTATGGCAGCAGGTATAGCTAACCTGCTTACACCCATGCCAGAGTTTGAAGATTTTAGACAGATAGAAGGCGGTGGGCGTCCGTCTTTTCTATTTACTGGCCCCGCCAATACAGTAAGAGAAGGTGGGCCAGTTTTCGTAGGCTATGGAAGACTTTTAGTTGGGAGTCATGTCATACAATCAAGCATAGAAACCAAAGACCAAAAAAATGGCAACTATATGAACAGGTCCGCAGATAAATTAACTTTCGTGCCTTTCAAAAACTATTGGGGCTACGACGGTTACGGACTCGACTATGGCAATAACTTAAAAGACAAGTCCGGTAACCCTACCCTAGGAGACACTGTTATGAAAACTAGGGCAGAGCAAGTGAGTAAATCAGATGGCTCTCCAGATGAGTGTGACCCTACTAATAATTATGTTAGTTCAACTGTGCCCGATAACACTATAATAGTAAGCAACGGTGACGACTACATTACAGTAGGAAATGAAATTAAAATAGAAGCTAAAGAAAGATAATATGGGTAAAAAGGATCCACGCGTATCAAGACCGCCTATTACAGATGAAGCAGGTGTTTTTCATTCTGGAGAAACAGGATTATACTCTGCGGTAAGCGAAGTTGTTATTGCTGACTTAATCTGCGAAGGCGAAATAGAAGGTATTGTTAGCGGAGAATATAGATTCCAAGGGCAGGAAGGTAATGTAGGATATGATGATTCAAAATTTACAGCTTACACAGCGCTAGATGAAAACGGTAACTGTAAAACTGACTTAGGCTTTTTACGCTCAGTTTACTGGAATGAAGTTCCTGTCGTTGATAAAGATGGCTTTTATAATTTTCAAGAAGTAAATTTAAACTGGGTTAAAGGTATACCGCAAGGAGAAATACCCTCCCTTAACGACAGTCTACCTAATCAAGCAAACTCTAAAGGTGTTAATGATTTTGAGCTTTCTGTTTTTAGGTCTTTAGGAGACAGACTTTTTGGTCCTTCTATAGACCTTTCTACTCCAGAAAAAACGCCGGGGTATAGGTCTCCTAAATTAGTTGAAAATACTAATAACGATTATAACAAAGCTTATGGCTCAGAAGACTTTGGCGGAGGTGGCGAAGAAGAAGTTAATAATCCGCCAACTTTACTTGGGGAAATAGACAGAAATGCAAAAGTATATAATGTCTTAAATAAAGAGTGTGTCGCCATACAAGTCAATATAAAGATTCCTAGATTGATGGAAACTCTTTTTGACGACCCTTATGATAACGCTATTGTTCCGCCACAAGGCAAAGGCAGGCAGAGCTTTTTCGACAAAAAAGAAAAGCATCAAAACGCACAGCTCACATTTGGCCAAGGCGATCAAAAGGCTAGAAAAATTAGATATCAAATATACACTAGACCTGTATACGATACAAGAAACATTATAACTAGCTCAGATACTGCAAAAACTCCCAGCGCAGAAGATTTATTTGTTCCATGGAAAAGTATTCCTGATGTGGACGACGTAATCTTCGGTAAAATAGAAGAACCGTATTTAAGAAGTGTTGAGATAGACTTTAGAAAAGGCATTTGGAAAAAAGAAAACCCAAGAGATAGTAAATTTTATAAATACTTTCAAGGCTGGGAAATTAAAATTATCCGCCTCACCCCTGACTCTGTTCATTCCTATCTTAAAAATGAATCTTTTGTAGATTCTATAGTAGAAATATACGACTCTGTAATTAGATATCCATACTGCAGTATGGTTTATTCTAAATTTAATGCAGAATTTTTCAGCAGGCTGCCTAGCAGAGCCTATGAAACAAAATTACAAAAAGTAAAAATACCCAACACCTATGACCCTATACTAAGAACTTATACAGAACCTTTAGGGTATTGGGATGGTTGTTTTGAAGCTAGAAAAGAGTGGACAAATAACCCTGCGTGGTGTTTTTACGATTTAATTACCAATAACAGATACGGCTTAGGTGAGTATATAGATAGTGACATTGTTGACAAGTGGACACTGTATGAAATAGCTAAATATTGCGACGTACTTGTTGCTGATGGCAAAGGTGGACTTGAGCCCAGATTCACTCTTAATCATATTATCACATCTAGAGAAGAAGCTTATAAAGTTGTAAATGATTTAGCATCTGCGTTTAGAGCTATAGTTTATTTTGCTTTTGGCGGCATATATGTTTCTCAAGATAGGCCAAAGCTGCCTATTTATCTTTTTAACAACTCTAATGTTGTAGATGGTAACTTTGTATATTCTTCGTCGGCAAAACGAGCTAGACATACGGTAGCTATTGTTAGATACAATGACAAAAATAATCTTTATCAACCTTCTATATGTTATACCGAAGACCAACTTGGTATACAAAGATATGGAATTAAAGAGATAGAGACTAGCGCCATAGGATGCACAAGCGAAGGCCAAGCAAAAAGATTTGGTGAGTGGATACTAAGAAGTGAAGTTTTGCAAACAGAAACTGTAGCATTTACAGCAGGCAACGAAGGTAACTACATCAGGCCCGGAGATGTTATTACAATATATGATGAGTTTAGAAATGACAGAAAGCTGGCAGGCAGAACTTTAAAAGTTGAAGAAACTGCGACTGGCGTTATACCCAGCGGCCTATATTCAACTTATGACAGAGCAGATGACAACGGGTCAATGCTTGTTACGGGCAATGCAATAGTCATAGATAAGCCTATACATTTTGTTCCTGATACAGAGTACAAGCTATCAATACTGACACCAACTAACTATTATGAAGTTTCTCAAATAACTCCTTCTAATTGCGTTGAAGATGTAACTTTAGAAACAACTACTGAGACCGAAGGCGAAAATATAACAGAAGAAATTGAAACTGTTATAGATTCTCCAGTTAACCTTTTTTCTTTAGAGGACACATCGCCCAAGTCTCCCGGCATGAGTCTAGCAGGCAGATTAAGCGATAACTTTAATGACAGCATAGATAACACTAATATTTTTACGACTACTAAAACTATTAGCGTTGCAGAAGGTAAAGCAGAGTTTTCTTTTGGCTTTAGCTCTTATCAAAACGGCGCCAAGAAAAAAGAATATTTCGACGGTAAAGTAAGAGAAAGCTCTAAGCCCGGGTTTCCTAAAAGAATAGTTATTGAAGACCAAGATGGAAATGTAATAGCAGAAACTAAATATATAGGAGCAGAAACTCAATCAATAATGCAATTAGGCGGAGTAAGAACCGCTAGAGCTCAAACGCAGCTTAGAGAAAAAGCTCAAAAACAAATGACCCACGGAGAGGGTGCAATTCGCGAAGGAGCTCAAATTAGTACTAGAAGAAACGGTGATATATTTGACTGTTTACAGTTTTACAGCACCGACCCCGACGTCTCTGATGAAACTAGATCTTTGGCACAAGAAGAAATAGCTTACTTAGACGCTAAAGAAGATGCTTTTAGTCACCGCATACCTTTTAGCGCTAATGTGCATCAGTCAAGCAATAAAAGCTCTGAGAACTTATTGCTAATTAATAGTGCAAAACAAATATCTCTTAAATTTATAAAACCTGCAGGGGTCACCTCTCTTGTAGTAAAAGTCATACATCCTATTACAGCTTATGCTGCTGCTACAGACGTAAACAAGCTACACCTTAGTTCTAGAGTTGAATATAGAGAAACTACGCCATCTCAACCCACTACTGCATTTCAAGATATTTTTCAATTTAATCACATTAAAAAAGTTAAAACCTTTGAAACTAGAACTAGAACAGCAAGCGAAACAAAGACCACTACCGTAGAAACTATAACGGTTAGCGCAGACAATACAGACGAAGCTTTAACTTCTGCCGACTATCCAGAGATAAGAAAAAATCAAGTTCAGAATATTTACTTTAGTGGTTTTCAGGCTTTACCTTTCACTGGAAATTATCATTCAGATTTTTCAGTCAGCGGTAGTGGCATAGTAACAAAAATATTTTTTGACAGCTTACATCAAAGCGGGCTTGATTTCACTGGGTACTCTATTACTGGGTACAACAACTCTTCTGTTATAGGAGACTTGGCCGCTGGTAACACAGGTGCTTACTCTTCTGAATATACTAATCCAGATGGAGCTAACTTAATTTGGTCTATAGAACCCAGATATAAAGATAAGACGAGGAATAGAAATTACACTCTCAATGACGAACTAGCTTCTGGAGAACAGCAAACTTTTAAAGTTGTAAATATTATTGAGAATGATAGCAAGTATGATATTACAGCTATAGAGCATAATATGGAAGTATACGAATCTACTGCACCGCCTGTGGTAGATTATGGCTCGAGCATAGGCGGCCCTGTTGAAAACGTAAGAGTTGATGAAAACGATGTAGAAAAGCCTAACGAAACAGAAGAAAAGAAGACCCCTCCTCCTTTCGAATATGATCCATCTGATGAAGGGGCGTGCTGTGTTAGTAACGGAGATACAAACTCTTGCTTTAATAACTTAAAAAGAAGTGAATGTGATGAGCTTAAAGGGGAGTTTTATAAAGACAGAAGCTGCAAAGATATTCAAGAAGAGGGAATATGTGTTAAGCCTACCGAGATAACTGAACCTAAACCAGAAACGCCTGTCAACTTTACAAACGAAAGGTTCTTCCCAATGAAGTTTAAACTAAATATTAATTTAGGAGACTTCAGCCCCTCTCAAGGATTAGAGGACCAAGTTGCTAGCAATTACAAAATCAAACCTGTAAACGACGAAGATGTGTTTGGTAATATGTCTACAGAAGCCAACCAACAAGCAGCTTTGGATTATTACAACTCATTAACTTATTTTGCCAATCGCGGCGAATCCTTTTATTTTGAGTACTCTGAAAAAACAGATCAGTATGGAGACTTTTACTTAGTTGATAGAAAACTAGCTTTCGATAATGAATCTGACGCTATAGCAGGCAGCAGGCTTAGATATGTCGTAGATGATTATTGCGAGCATAGCCAAGAGTATCTTGAGTCCCTAGGATATGTCGTGGTTGATAGAGTTTTCCCCGCCTCCTACGGGTTGAGAGACTTAACTAAAGAGTCTTTAAGAACAATAGAGTGGGACGACTCTGTTACAGCAAAAGACAAATGTAATGATCCAAAAGATAATACCCATATAGGCCATGCTTTTAATGGAGACTATAGCGCAGAAAATATAAAAAATGGCAATGTATACTGGGTTGCTCCACCTAATCAAAAATACAAAGTTTTGATACAACACGCGCTTTATGTTTTCCCAGATTTTCTAAGAGATGACGACGGAAACGTAATTCCTGTAGAGAGAAGAGATGAAGCCACTAAAGATATACGCGACTTTTCTTTTTCAAGTCTTAGCTCTAATCGTCAACAAGAAAATGGAAAACTTGCCTATCAAGAGGGATGCTTATGTGATGCCGATGATAGTTATGAACCTTTTGCGGACGTTAATTTTGAGTATATTGATGCAATAGTCGACAAATCTGAACAAACTCAAAAAATAGTAAAAAATTATGCAGACTTTGCTAAATTAAACTTCTGCGGAGAAAACTACAACGAAGATTTTGAGTTTACCTTCTTTCCAAAAACTACTTTTAGCAACAAAGCCCAATATAACTCTATTCTAGAAAAAGGTGATAAAGAGCTTTTGGACTACATACACCCCGGTCAATATGCCATGTTTACAGTAAGCGTTTCTCCTGAGTTTGATTTAGATTCAGCGGGCGAAGTGCTAGATTGCCATGACCAAAACGGCTATAGATATACTTTCGCTGTTAACTTGAACGATATACCTTCACTGTTACCGGGAGAAGCTAACACATGCAATCAGTCTCCAGCCGTGGTACTTAATCACCCAGAAGCTGATAACACTAGAGTAGATTCCAAGATAGCTCCAAAATTATATAAAACACCTAAAGACTACATAGACAAATACTTTGTTACTGTAGATGACTATACAGAAAAAGGAATATCTACTTCTACCTATATGCCTGTTGAGTATCCCGGAAAGATAAAAGTTACTCATGACCAAGACGGAAACGTAGTTGCAGACGACAGAACAGAGTGTCTGTACGTTAGAGGTCTTGAAACCAGAGAAGATAATGATAAAAGAAAATATAAAACTGAAGAAGGCAGAGGTATAGATGTTAACTCAGATAACTCTTCGAAACTAACTACATCGTTTACTTTTGGCCACGGCCTAAATGATTCTGGGTTAACAATGGTTGATGGCTATCTTGCTGTAAATGATTGCAAAGAATACAATAGTGTCGACCTACAAGGAACTACAATCAAAAGCTATAACGTGCATATAGATTTAGCTCCTTCCTTTAAACATACCCAAATAGCCTCAACCTCAACTAGCTTGTTTTATGAAGGTAATATAGAAGATGACAGATCTGACAACCCTTCTGACCCAGAAACCGGAACAGAGAAAATAGTACCAAGAAGATTTTCAGACCAATAAACCATGTCTAAAAAAATAAACATATACTGGGACTCGTATAACGGAGAAAATGACGAGTATGATTATAAAGAGTACGATGAGTTTATACTTTTGGTCAAGTTTGGCACTGACTTTTCTTCTACTACTTTTTCATCTCAAAAGTCTGAAACAGAACAGAACAATATAGATAACGGATTAGGGGGAACTTTTTTTACTATTGATGGAAGAGATTTTCTTACCTCTTCTCCAAATGACGAGAACTTAAAACTAGAAGATTTTCAAACTTACAAGTTTACATATTTCGCAGAAAAGACGGGCAGGTATTTCTTTTCTATTTGGTCTGTATTAGATGGTAAATTTTTTGGGCCAGTTTACTACCCGCCGAGACAAGATCAAGACGCTGTGGACGCAGATAGCTCGGGCAGCACAGGAAGCAGCGAAGGCGGTGTTAAAGTAGACGATGACGTTGATGCTGTGGACATTACGGAACAGTTGAAGATATACGCATTGACGTTGAACGGAGAAGCAGAAGGTTTAGACGGAAGTCCTGCTAGTAAACAGATAGGAGACAATACAAGTGTTGCAAAAATAAGAAATGAAGACAGCCCCTCTTTTACCTACAAAGCGTCTGCGCCTCCGTCTGCTGCCTCTAATTTAACTTTCAAGGGACTAACTAGAGCCACCATAAGAGAAGTAAGCCCCAACAATCAGCCGAGTCCTAACATACTTTATGAATTTTACAACCAAGACTTGATCAAGGGAGAGTTTATTTTTTCTTCTTTTTTTAATTCAGAGATAGGAATAAAAAATATAGCAGAAGGTGAAACGCATCATAAAGATGAAGAAAATAGTTTCGTCGTAACAAATAAACTTAAAAAAGAAAAGCTGCCACTTAGAAAGTTTGATTTAGTAATTGAGGCATATAATAAAGACACTTTAAAAACTAGCGCTGGTAATGTCTTACATGACAATACTATTAATGAAGGCAAAGAAGGCAACTTTGAAAACGGCGGATATGATATTTTAGAAGTCGAAATAGTAAAGCCCGAAAGTATATTTTTTCTAAACGAGTATAGCGACAGAGAAAGTTTTGTCAGTCCGCAAGAAGGTTTTGATAGAGCAATCCCATACATTATTGAACCTAAGCTTTCTGAAGAAGGTAATATTATATTAGACTTTAGAAAGAGTATTGATACCGCCACAAAATCTTCTGTTAAATCTGAAGCAGAGATAATAGACGAAACTTTTGAATCTATGGCCGGAGTTGTTATATACTATGCAGACCAGCCGTTTAATTTAAATCCAGAAGAAATAAATTTAAGCAACGGTTCTGTGCAAAAAGTTACAGTTGAAGATACTGTAGTAGATGTAAATAGAACTTTTGTACTTGCAGAAAATTTTAACGATACTTCTTCTGATTTAATTCTTTCTATACCTGCGCCCAATGCTTTTTCAACTAATACTATTTTAGACTCTAACATAATCATAGGTATTTTTGATAATCTGCATCTCAGGAAACATTTTACGGCAGATGGTAATCCTATTATAGGTTCAGTCGACGGAAAAGAAGTAGAAAGCATACTCGGCGAAAAAGATTTATCTTTTAGCAAAGTCGCCCCTCCCATATCTCAGTTTAACGGTCTAGAGATAGATGGCAAAAATACTTTCAACAAAGACCAGTTAACAATATCGTCTATGACGATTTATAAAAAAGCTGCTGTTGATGAGGGTTTTAGATCTCAGGCTTTCAGATGCTACTCTTATATAGATGTGGTTAATGGCAGCCTTAGTAATGTTAGAGTTGAAAAAAATCTTCTCACAGAACAATACCCTAATGAACAAATTACCTTTTCATTTAAAGAGCCTAAAGATTACATACCTGTAATTACGCCTTATATTTTAGAAGACGGAACACTTAAAGTTTTTTCAGAATCTAATGATGAAGCTACGGTTAAAATCGTAGAGCTTACTCAAGAAAAAGCTGTCCTTAATATAGGTTCTACTAATGCTAGAGCAACACAGTTTGGCCAAAAAACTCCGACTATGAGAATTTTTGTTGGCTTTATGGCTCTAAATTAATAAGATAAATGTATGAAGTTAGTTAATTTTTCTGCAAGTATAGACAAGGGATCTAATAAATTATTATGTCAGTCAGATAAAAATTTTCTGACTATAAATGAAAGCTTTTCTGTAAGAATAGAAGATGAATACTACTCAATCAGAGAAATCAAAAAAGAAGAAATTTGGTTTGACTTTTCCCAGATAACCCAAGATGACAAAAAGTATATTGTTATTACCGACTTAGACAAAGCTCAATTTTTCTCCAGAGACTTTGTTGAGATGTACATAAAAGAGTATGCTATAGAGAAGCACGCAATGATAGCAGACGGAGGGAGTGGCTATGAAGAGGGGCAGGTTATTGTTCACGAAGAATACGGCGGCAAATGTAATGTAAATATTAGAAAAGTAGAAGATGGTAAAGTAACCTCAGTATCTTTAGACAATGTAGAAAACTTCTTTGTATCTGGTCACAGGGAGATATCTCCAGAGGGAGCTGGCGGCAAGGATTTAAAAATAGTCGTAGAGTTCACCGACACTAAGAAAATTAAAGTAATAGAAAAGAATGTAAGAAGTTCGGCGTTTGCGAAAGGTGCTAATTATATATCTTTTGAATACCCTATTCCTGAGTTTATTCCCGAAGGCCAAATAAAAATTTATCGGTCCACAATAACCTTAGATAAAGAAAACTTAAAAGACTTCGATGGTCAGATTATTTGTATTGCTCAGAAAATTGACCAGACACCTAAGATGAAAATACCTATCGTAGAAAGAGGGACAATAAACGCCTTCAAAATGTATAATGAAGGCGCCATGATTATAGAAGATAAATTCATGGAGTTAGAAAAAAGAATTATTGAGTTAGAATCTAAACTTTAGATTCTTCTTCCGCCAGAGTAACTGGCATTATCTCTTAACAGCCCACCCGGTCTTTGTTGTCTTTCGATTTCTTTCAGAACAACACCTCTGATAGCTTCGCCCATCTTTTTCTGTCTTTCGATTTCAGACTTGTCTTCTCTCTCTTTATCTTTGCCGCCGCCAGATGTTTGTTCTGTCTGCACAGACGTTTGACCAGATTTATCAACATTGATTGCAAGGTTGACGTTATTTGTGGTTATACCGCCTCCCGCGCCTCCGCCACCGCCAACTAGACCGCCCATATTAAATCCGGGCATCCTACCGCGATTTAGTTCTGCCATGAACCCTGTGCCGTATTTAGCAGTGGTTCGTGGGCTCATAATATATTCGCCGCCTTGAACAAGCGCAGGAGAACCGCCTCGAGCAGACATATTGTTAAAGTTAACACCAATCCCAGCAGGACTACCTATGGGAACCGCACCGGTAGTAGCGTCAGAGACGCCCTTGTCTATAATAGCATTAGTTTGCATCCTCTGCATGATAGCTCCAGCCCCAATGTTGATAGCGGCCCCTATGTAGGCCTTTCTAAGCCTTGCGCTCTTTTGGTCTTTAACTCTTTGCACAGCAGCATCTCTTCTCGCCTGCTCTGCTCTTCTATACTCAAGATAGCTTGCTAGTTTTTGCTGTCTTCCGAAAACTCTACCTGTTTGCGGGTCGTCATCTCTAAATAAAGCTCTTGTAGATAGCCCTCTGCTTACTTTGAACCCTCCTCCCGTTGGCCTTGTAGGGTCATCGCCAGTATACATGAAATCTTTTGCTAAAGATACTCTAGCTTTGCCGCCAGATGAGTAACTATTTATTGCATTAAGCGTGCCATAACCTATTTTCTGAGCGGCACTTTTCTTAATAACATACTCTCCGCCCTGCATAAACGTCATGACGTCGTCTTTGACCCCAGAACCACCCCTGACAATACCACCTTGGTTAAGAAATCCACCAAACCCAAACCCGCCACCGCCAGCGCGGCCAGCAAAATTACCAAGCTTGCCGAACAAATTACCTACCACTACCTCAAGTCCCGTGTCTAAAGTTTTATCCAGAAGTTTGTCCATCACGTTTCTTAAGGCAGACTTGAAATCTTCTGCGCCAGAGATAAGGCCCTTGATAGAGTCTTTCATGCCGCCTTTGATTGTGTCAGCAACGTCAGCCATACCTTGCTCGAAATCTTCGGCTGCATTTCTTGGGCCGTACGCAAACCTTTCTTGCATTATTGTCCCAAAACCAACCATAGGCTGCCCAGCCATACCCTCTGCATCTCTGCGCATGGAGCGCTCCCTAGCTCTTCCTGAAGCAAACTGCTGTCCAGTTATCCTGCCTGTTAACAAATCAGTTCTAAGAAATCTATTTTTGTCGACCTGAAGCTGCAACTCTTTTTGCTTTATCTCCATATCGAGAACTCTATTGTATTTATATTTATTTTCTATTATTTGTCGATCTATTTCGTTTTGTTTATCAGCGTTCTGATTGGCAGCCGTAAGCTTTTGCGCATTTTCTATAGTTAGGGCGTTTTCAGTCTCTAAAACGCCTAAAGTTTTTATCCTAAGCGCTAAAAGTTTTTTCCTTACCTCTAACAAGTTTTTCTGTTCTGGCGATAATTCAAAAGGATTATCTAACTTTCTTTGGGTATCAATTAAATCATCCCGAGCTGCTAATATGTCCATGCCTCCTATATCAAAACGAGCTCCACGTAAATCTGAAGCCTGAGATGGGCTTTTTCTTATTGCATCCGCCACTATGCCTGCGGCAGATTCTCTTTGTTGCTGCTTAGCTATTTCTATTCTAGATTTTATATCTTCTGCTTCTATATCATGTGCTATCTTATTCTGTAATTTAGCTTCTCTAAGTTTTATGTCAGACTCTGCATAAATACCCCTAGTGCTAGCAATTAAAGCGTCCTGATGTTGCCTCCTTAATAAATTAGTTTTTTGGCTAATTTTTAAATCGCTTATAAGCATAGCAGTGCGACGCTTTTCTATTTGGATTGCTGTAGAAGCACTCATCGCGTCACTTCTTTCCATAAATGTATCTACTCCAGCTACACTAACCCCCTTGAGGTCTCCGCCAGCCCTAAAAGCTCTGTTAGCTCCGGGTCCAAATCTACCGCCCTTCTGGAACATTTTAAGAAGCTCGTCTTCTGCTGCTTTTAAAGTTTCTGGATCTATAACATTTAACTGATCCTGTATTTTGGGGCTAATGCCTAGCATAGCCAAACCAAATCTGCCTGCTTTTAGATTAGGATCATTCGCCCTGCCCGCTTTATGATCAGCGCCAAAAAGCCCGCCAAAAACGCCTCGGTCGACTTTTTTATAAGTTGGGTCATCAAATAAATCTATTCTTTGTAAATTTTGCTCTAATGTACCGCCATGTTGTTGTTCTGCTGCTAATATATTCCTAAATATTTCATCAGGGGAAGCGGCCATGCCCATAATCCGCTCTGCTAAATCCTTACCTCTTCTTTTTACGTTAGCAGCTCCTTCGAAGAAAAACTCTCTTGTCCTAGCTCCTTCTGGAGCTCCGTCTGGACCTGCGTCAACGAATTTTCCGCGCTTTAGCACCTGCGTAAACCCGGGTATAGGCTTACTCTCTAATTTAGGATCTGCGAAGTCTTTCTGTATACCGGTTATTAGTTGTCTATTCTCTAACTCGCGCATCCTATCGCTAAGGTTATCGGCAACGTCAGCTATAGCTTTATTAAATTTTTCCCCTGCGGACTCTACAGCTAGCGCTCCTCTAGTAAAGGAATTAGTGAATTCAGAAAAAGCTTCTCCCACGATATTAGAAGTTTCCGTGTCCGCTCCTTCCATTAGCCCGCCTTTGCCATAAACCATGTTCCTAATATCACCAAACTGCTGTTGCCTTACTTTCGAAGAACTAGTTCGGAACCCTCCAGAAAACTGGCTTACTCCTGCTCCTAATTGTTCTAGAATAGGCCTAGAGTCCGACTCTTGAGCTTTCGTTAAAGCTTCTTGGGCTAATCTAAAGTTTCTCTCTTCTTCACTTTCATTTGCCCCTTTGAAATATGCCGCTGTTGCGGCGTAAGCGGTTACAGGCAAGGCCGCTCTCCTTGCTAAACCTTTCAAAGCTCCTCCGGGAGTGACCTTTCCTTTAGGCAGGCCTAGTATGCTGGCGCCAGCAGCCTTAAGCCCTCTCATGACGCCTGCTCCTCTCCCAGCAGTAGCCCCAGCTCTTGTAGCTCTAAGCTGAGCGGCACGTCTTGACCTAGAGAAAGACTCTCTAGCTCCTCTTCTCTTACTATCTCCTTCAGCGTCTGAACCCAAGAACATTTGAGCTGCGCCTAGACCTCCTAACGCCATCATTCCAGTGTCCATTATGCGCGGATCCATGCCAGTAGCTCGCTGTAAGGCAGGGGCTGCCATATAGCCTATACTAGATAGAGCCATCAATCCTCCAGCGCCCGTTAGCTTATCCGTAGCTGCTTTCATCGTGTCAGCAGCTTTTTTTATCTTTGTCCCACCCTCATTTATTTTTTTAGGACCTTCTCTGCCTTCTATTCGAGTCCTAGATTCTGCGACTGGAGAAGCTCCCGGCATCACATAACCCGCTGGCATGTCTATAAAGGGCTTAGCAAAATTAGGCACTCCATGAGCTTTTGGATTTACGCCCATTCTTCTAGACCTGCTAATTCCTTGGTGTAAACCTGCTGGTTCGTCTATAGTATTGTATACTCCCAGTCCGGCGGGATTACCCGCACTTTTCAATGAAGCGCTTGCGCCAACTCTAATAGCAGACCTAGGAACACCGGCCGCTCTTTCTCTTGTGATGGCGTCTCCTAACGGAGAGAAGTTTGGCACATGGCCGAAAGCTTTAACTTTTTTCGCGCCCTTTGCGACAGTTGCTCCCCCTTCGAGTAGCTCTAATCCGGGCAGCCCGGGTACGCCTTGATTGTAGGCCTTTTTAATTAGCGTGCCCATGCTCTTATTATCTATAGTTCTTTTAGCGTCTGCGTAGAGAAGGTTATCCTCAAAGTGAAAGATATCTCTAAAAGGAGGTTTAGCTCTTCCTGACTCTTCAAAGTCAAAAGGTTTTTGGGCTCCTTTAGTGCTTTGGTCAAAGGCATCTAATCTTGCCTTCGGACTTTTTTTAGTTGTTAATAACCCTAAGTTAACGGCCGCTTCAAATATACTTCCTTCTGCGCCCGGAGGCAGTAATTGGTGATTTCCTTTAAATTGTTTTTGTAAATCAGCTACTGCGACTTTATGATCGTCTCCTAAACCTTTTTTAAAGATCTCATTCGCTATTTGAGACACCGGGGTTGTCATTTTTTCCGAAATGAGATCAGAAAATTTAGATTTATTTACCTGAGTGCTACCTTTAGTTATCTCATCTATAGAGTTAGCTTGCATGTTGGTAAAGGTAACTTTTCTATTTAATAATCTAGGATCTAGCCCTGCATCAGCAAATCTAGCTATTTTACCAAGAGATGTTGTGCTCGTGCCCAGATGCGATCCTTCTAATCCTAAAAGTCCTAGGTAACTTGCGTTGTGAGTATAGTTCTTACCTACTTGCTCTGTTTTAGCGCCTTGAGCTCTTAATTTACCTCTTGTTACAGCAGCTGCTATCGCTGGATTATCGCTATAATCATCGAACCTTAATTTTCCTGCTGCCGCAGCATCTTCTAGTTGCTTTGACCTTTGTTCGTTTACATTTATATCTCTAATTTTAGCGTTTCTATCTAATCCAAAAAGTTGCTTTACGCTCATCTTGTTGAAGTTAGGGACAAATCCACCAGCGGCGTAAGGATCAAAGCCGTGTGCAGCGCCGAAAGCTTTTTGATAATTAGAACCAGCGCGGCTTCCTTGCGGTGGCATAATAGCAGGCTGCTGCATACCCGGGAATCTCTTAACAGTTTCTGCGCTATTATACATAACGGAGCCTTGCCCCGGGATGTTCATAGTTTTAATAGCTCCAGCTTTATATCCGCCCATAGCGGCGGAAGCTCTTTCTGCATTCGGATCGGCGAAGTTAGGAATAAAGCCTTGGGCTCGACCGGGTCTTCTAAGAGCACCCATCCCCATCATACTAGCAGATATTCTTGAAGTAGTTACAGCAAGTTTCGTGGCTTCTAGATTTGAAGCTTTCATCGCTGCTAGCATGTCCTTAGCAGCGTTAGCAGCAGACAGCTCCCCTCTTTCTATTTGTCTTATTATATTTGGCTGTCTTTGCAGTTCTGCGGTTATTTGTGCTTCTAAAGCTTTTCTATTTGCAGCTTGTCTACCTATGTCAGCAAATCCTTTTAAAGCATCTCCAGCAAATTTTGCGAAACTAAAAGCTAACTTGGCTATACCTGCAGTTACCACAACTAATCCGGGACCGGCTATAAAATTACCGATGCCCTTCATTATATCTTTTCCTATTCCTTTACCAAACTCTTCGAATCTTCCTCCTTCCCCAAAAGCCCCTATAGCGCTATTAACCAAACCTAAAACATTCTCAATAGCAGGCTTCAAAGTCGCGCCGCCTATCGCAGCTCCTGCTTTGGTAAGATTAGCTAAAGTTTTATTTACTAAAGCATCAAGTGTTTGATTTAACTGCTGGTTTTTTAAGTAAGCTTCATTTGTTGCGCTAGCAGATTCTTTTAGCGCTCTGTTATAAACGCCATACTTACTAGAAAGATCGCCCAAAGCCGCACGTAAAATATTAACTTGGAAAACACCAGCGACGCTTTCTGCTATTTGGTTTTGCTGACTTTTACTTAGCTCTTGAAATTTTGTTGACAAATTTTCCAAAACTCTTGTAGCGGGGAGCATTTGTCCTTGCATATCTCTCGTCGCAACTCCTATACCAGCTAGTTTTTTCTGAACGTCAGTTCTGCCAATCCTAGTAAAAATAGTTTTGAAGGCGTTACCAATGACAGCGCCACCACGAGCAGTTCTCTGCTGCACAGCGGTAGTAATAGCAAGAAGTTCATCCATGCTAACTCCTGCATCAACAGCAGACGAACCAACACGAGAAATAGCTTTAGCTAAGTCGTCAGAACTAACAGCAAAAGCCTGATCGACCTTTGCCATTTTATTAACTACCTGAGCAGAGGTAATACCAGCTTTATTAAAAGAGTTGACTGCTGCAGTTAGAGATGATACAGCTTCTTCAGCTCCCATTCCAGTCAGCCTTGTTAAGATTAAAGCGTCTTTAGTACGAAGAAGAGTTTTCTCCATACTCAAGCCTTGCCTAGCAAGTTCTGTTGCAGCTACGGCTACAGTTTTAAATCCTTGTCCAGTCTGACCAGCTATCTTAAATAAACTATCTCCAAATTTTTGCAGACCTTTAGTATTAGTATTTAATACTACGTTAATATCGGTTAAAGATTTTTCTACTTCTATAGTAGCACGAACAGTTTCTTTTAAAGCTCTTTGGACTTGTAAAATTAATCCCGCAGAAGCACCGAACGCGATAACACGGGCATTCGCTGCTGCCATTGACTTCTCAAACTCATTGGCGTTTACAGTCGCGGCCGACAAACCTTCGCCCAAAGGCTTAAGGGACTTGCCCCCTTTACCTCCTATAGACGCAACTCTTTTTTCGACACCAGCTAAGGACCTGTCAACCCTTGCCAAATCCTTCTCAGCCTTTGCCGTTAATATCTCTAATTCTGCCCGTAACTTTTCTGTAGCCACGTATTAAATTACACTTTTTTTACTTAACACCGTGTAATTTCATCATATCTTCCATAGTCAATCTACCGCCTTTTTCTTGCGCGGCTTTAGATATATCTATAACATCCTCGTCTTTGTTGATACCTGCTTTTGCTAGGTCTTGCGTCGTAGCTCCTACGATACTAGACGCGGCGCCCTCTTGATCGCCCACAGAACTTCTTTCTAGGGCTTCTTTGACGTTCTTGCTAGACTGTGCCCACTCTATTAGTTTTTCGGGGTCTTCTACTATGTGGTCTGGAATCTTATCCTCAGAGTTCTGAATAATACTCTTAAAATATCTACCATAACTATATATTTCTATCTGGTAAAAAGTGAGATTTATTACAGGCTTTCCGTAGAAGTTGTAGAGATTGTCATCGCATAGATAAAAGATATTTGTAAAAAAGTCTGACAGAGCTATTTTTTTTAAAATTTCTGCTTTAAACTTTTCATTGTTTTTGCCGTATACATACATTATCTCCTGAACTTGGTTTTCCTCTAGTTCATCAAACTCATCTTCTTTAAACAACTGATTTTCATCTTTGTCTAAAATAGACACATGCATATAATACTCGTTTATTCTTCTATTTGCGTATTCTTCTGCGGTAAAACCTATAATAGATTCTTTTTCTGCTAAGATTTGATTTAGGTTTTTTTCGTTTTCCTCTATTTCTTTTTTTATTGCGTCTATTTGGGTTTGAAGTATGAGTTTAGATTTAGTCTTTCTCATGCCTTTTAGCATCTCTTCTAAACGAGTAGCTTCTTTATCTTTTTCAGGATCCCACAGTTTCTCTTTAATTAAATACTCTATCTTTTCTTCTCGTTTTGGCAGTCCTTGATCTACAGCTTTCTCAAAGTAGTAATGATTTTTTATATCTGTTTTTGCAGCATCGAAGTTATTAATATGTTTAATCTTTAGTTCCCCAAACAGTTTAGAGTTTACTAAAGAATACCCTTCTATAATTTCAGAAAATATTAACTTTAGATACTGTTTTTCCATAAAGAAAAGCCCCCCGGTTAAGGGGGGCATTTGGTTTTAACACAACTAAATTACTTCTTTTTAGCCTTTTTGTCTTCCTTTGGCTCCTCCTCTTCTTCTTCTAATTCGTTAACACCTTTCTTTAACTCTTCGAACTGTTCGGTGCTATTAGGACGCGCAAAGTACCACAAACTAATATTATAGGTAAACTCTGCTACAGCAGAAGTCAGAAAAGGGTCTTGGCCTTCGTCGATTTCATCGTATTTTTCGATTCTATCGTCAAAGTCTCCCTTATCAAAAAATGGTGTTTCGTCATCATTATATGACATGAACAACACCCACCATAGGATAGCTTTGTTTCTGGCGCGGGATTCTGCAGTATCTTCAAAAATAGATTCTTCTGCCATGTTATATCTTCTCATAGTTTCAAGATATGGCTTGGCTTTGTCTTCTAGCTCTTTATGCTTTTTCTTCTGAGCGTTGGTTCTTTTCTTTTCATCAATTTGATTGATTACTTCCTGCTCAGCATATATCTCTCGCAGCTCTTTTGTTATTTCGTCAAAAGCTTTCTGCTGAAGTTCATTCATTATACCACCATCGTTAGTATAACGTTTGTGAAGTAGCGGCCGAGTTATCATTCCAGCGCGGATAGCTTTACCTAACTCAACACCATAATAAAGTTCTCCCTCGTCTAACATCGCGCGAGTAGGTCTGCGTAAAAAGAACTTCTTCTCAACTTCTTCTTCTACAGTTTTCTTAGCTGTAATTTCCTCGCCGTCCTTATTTACGTCCGGGACTTCCTTTTCAACTTGCTCTTTCTTTTTAAGAGTAAACTCGTATAACCTTTTCATCTTATTTATTTTTATGGAATTCAAGATATTTGTCAAAATATTCTTCTAGCTCACGAATAGTATCGTTCCCTTGATCAAGGATACGTTTGCGTATTCTTTTATAGTTTTCTTCGGGAATCTTTATACCTTCTGAGTTTAAATCTTCTAGAATGAAGAAGAAGGACTTGTATAATCCTGTAATTTTTCTCTTTAACTGAAACGAGAAAAAGTTTTCGACAATATCTTTTTCCATAATATACCTTTACTGTACCTTTTACCTATAAATAATTACACACAAAAATAATAAAAAAGCCCCCTTTCGGGGGCTTTTCTAACTTTACTCCTCAGGAGCTTCCGGAGCTGGTTCCGGAGCAGGCGGCTCTGGAGCTGGCTCAGGAGCGGGTGGCTCTGGCTCGGGCTCTGGTTCCGGCGTTGGCTCTGGTTCCGGTGCGGGAGCGGGTGGCTCCGGGGTCGGTTCTGGTGCCGGGGCGGAAAGTTCCGCCTCCGTTTTCGCACCATGTCTTCTTCTCCAATACTCTGCGTCTCTTGCCATAATGTTTTATCTCCTAAATATTAGCTTGCGAAGGATCCGTCCATATCAGAAGGAGCTTGAGTTTGAGTAACGCCCTTGAAGAATACACCTGCGTTTGTATCTCTTGGCCCACCGATTTGAGTTGAGAAGTCTAAAGTAACAGTCTTATTGTCTCCGATTGAAGAACTATAAGATTGTGAATCTGGCTTCATATTTTTCAGAACATAAGCTGCGACATCAGTCTTAACTGTATCGCAAGCAGATCCCGTGATTCCCTTAAGTTGTATTTGAATGTCGTAAGACTTTTCACAATCAACTAGATCGTTAAGGTTACCAGTTGTAAGGTCTGTCATGATAGCGTCAAGACTCAAGCTAACATTAACAGGAAAGTCAACCTCACGAGCAAATGCAAATCTATTACCAAGTCTTTGAATTGGTGTTCTGCCTAAGTCAAAAGAAATGTTATAGCTTTGAATGTTTGCGGAGTTTGTCGTGTCTCCGTCAGCTGCTGGAAGCTTAGCGCCTCCGAGATCATAGTCATCACTTCCAAATGAACCATCTGTAGAATGTTCTGCTATTTTAATAGTGATGTCTCCCGGGCGAAGAGTACTGATAGAAAGTATACCACTTTGCTCGCTAGAATCTTTAAAGTCTCCGCTGACAGTCGGCAAGCTAATCTTTGTGGTAGACGCGGAGCCATCTGTTCTATTTATGCCGGGGTTAGGAACGTTCTGAGTTCCTGTAGAGAAAAGCATGTTCATACCTTCTACAGCAACAGAAACGGTTGGAAAACCTCCTACAGAAGCTTCTGAGCTATAAGAAGTTACAAATCCGTTACCAATTCCTATTGTGCTACCTCTTGCTACGCCTGCGTTATCTCTAGTAGTGTCTCCGACCGCATCTTCACCTTCGCGAGAAGTTTGAATGAAGTAGTTTCTTTCATCTTCTGTCTTATTAAGAATACCAGAAAGAGCAGAAACTAGACTGCTTGTACCTACTTCTTTTGTGTTAACAAAAAAGCCCATGTTTTCTTCATTAGACATATTCGACAATAAGTAAGAATAGTCCAAACTTACTGTTGGAGTGTCTAATACTACTCTATCAATAGCAGCGAGTTCGCCGAATTGATTGACATCAGTTCGGGCTACGCTGAAAGCGTAGTTGGCCGACTGGACTCTATGAAGCTGCTTAATGTCGCCTGCAGAAGTATGAGCGTCTGTCACACCAGTCTTCTGGCCTACGAATAAAGCCTCACTTTGATAAATTACTCTGTTTCTAGCCATGTTAAAACCTTTTTAAAGTTGTTATTTGATATTACAGTTAATATCGCCAAAAGAGAAATAAAAATCAACAATCTCGAGGATATCTGAACTTAGTAAGCTCGAAATCAATAATATTAGTAAAAATATCAGGATTAAGGTCTCGTATCCTACTTTGCACCCCTCTTTCTAAATTTGACACAAATACTTCTTCTATAAAGCAAGAGTTAGCTGAACCTTTAGAAGCTGTAGAAGTTGAGAAATTGTACTGGTCTCCATCTTTGTATCCACCAAAAGAGTTAAATGGCATCTCGTTTTCGTCGAAGAGTGGCACTAAAGTCTTTTGAGTATCTCTAAATATAGACCCAACTGCGTCTAACTCGAACTGACTCTGCGCTAATACTATAGCCCTAACATTTACAGTTGTCTGATCTTGGCCGCCAAAAGCTATCGGTTCATTAGAACTGCCCATACTTTTTAAATATACAACTGGGTATGTTTTAGTACCTGCTTCCAGACCAGTTGGTGTTATGTCAATTTTATTTCTTTCTGTGTATTTTGTTTCAAAAAGAATCTTGTCTTCTGGTTGATTAGTTAGGTATACATTAAAATCTTTGATGGCAAATGAACCTGTTATGTCTGCTGTTTGATCTCCGGAAAAATATACTTTTCCATCTAGATAATTAATATCAAAAAGACCGGTTGCGCCACCTTCTCCGCGATTTACTAGATTGTTTTCGCCAACATAAATGCCCGTAGGGATTGTCGCTCCAGTTATAGATGCATCTGCTACGAACTGAGAATACGAACTAGCATACGTACTAAAACCTTGGTATTCTTCAGATGCGTCATAAAATTTACCAGTTACGTTTTCAAAAGCTTCGCCTTTATCTAATAGTTTGTTGTCAAACCATAAGAAAAAACTAGACATTACCTTGTTATCAAATTGTGGCTTCATAATCCTAAGTTAGCTCTAAATTTATTTATTATAGGAGATAAGTATGGAACTGGTTTATAATTAAAATCTCTTACTTGATATTTTGACTGAATGGCAGTGCCAGACCTGCTCGTTGTAAATCTTGAATTAGCCAAAGTAAAATTAAAATTGCTAACCCCACCTTTTTCGATAGCTCTCACCCAACTTCGTCCGCCGCCCCAAGGTAACGGAGTTTGTGCGTATATCTCTGTCAAACTTGGATAACTTACTGTAAAATCATAATTTATCTTAGTTGCGCTTACTTTCTTTTTAAGCGGTACCCTTTTTAGATGTATGAAGTTTGAGTACGCAGATCTCAATACCTCAACAGGCTTGTCTCCTCTATTAAATCCTAAAAATTCGAAAATATTAGCTTGATACCCTAACGCAGAACTTTTAGTTCCGTTCTCCAAGCTTTGCGTAACTTCATGCTCGTCTATTTCCTGAAGCAACATTTGCTGCGCCGTCTTTACTTTTTTAGATGCAGAGGCGTAAGCTAGATTCTCCAAAGCTTTTGATTTGCTCGGGTCAAACTGTTTTTTGAGCATTTGCTGGAGATTTAACTTAAGTTTTCTTGCCATTAGGTTGTAGCTTCTAAATAAAACACAAAATATTTCTGACCCAGATATTCTCTTGTGCCATCATCTGTGATTACATTGTAGTTCTTGCCTTGGACAACTATAGACTGAGTTTTGCCATTATTTTTTATATAATCTCTGCAGTCTTGTTCTACTTTAATTCTTACTTCACCTCTAATATCTTCTACTTTTATATCGTCGACGACTTCTTCGTTTTGTCTTTCTTTAAAATTTACTAAAGCATCAAAAGTATTGCTAACTGTTTGATATTCAACGATTTCTTTTTGCGCTCCATATCCAGCATATATACTCTGAGACTGATTAGTGATAACTTTTTTTGGTTCTTTAAATATAGTTATAGTTTCTTTAAAAGTATCGAAGTGATCGTTCAAAGCATTGATGAAATCCGTCTTACTTGACTCTGGTATTAAAGAAGCCATATTTAGATTGTAGATCTATTAAAGTGCTGTGTTCTGAAAGGATCGTGCGCGCCAACTGTGGTATCATCTCCTGCGACTTGAACCGGCGCCGAAAGTCTTAGTTTGTACGCATTAATCATATCACTCAGCTCTTCGTACTCTTGTCTTTTTAAAGATGCGTAAGTTTTGCTAAGTTCGTTTTTGTTAATTTTGCGAACTTTAGATCCATCAGAAACTACTTCCACTACCGGGTCATTAGAAGCAGCTCCTAAAGTCGATCTTAGTTGCTGGTCGTAATAGTGCACGTTATACATTTTTTTAAGGACAGCCTTTTCCTCAAACTGAAGTTCTAAAGTGTCATTATCTACAGAGCTATTAAAAGAAACAGGCTGCCTTCCTGTGACATCTACTCTTTCTTCTATTTCAAAAGTAGAATGACTTACTCGAAAAGAAGTGTTTAAATAATTATTTAATTCGCCGACATTGCTCCTAACCCAGTAGGCAATAGCGGGAATAGACAAAGTTGAAGGTTCAGAGAGTTCTCTGAAGATTTCGTCAGCGATATCGACAACTTTCATATAGTATAAATTACACTATATGAAGTTTTTTTGGAAAATTAAGTATGTTCGGCAGGTCTAGTTCCAAGAACATCAGTGTCCCACACAGCACGAACTTCGGCTTCTGTAGCAGCGTCATTAAGAGCAGTGCTATTTGTCACATCTCTCAAAGCTTGCTTTTTAGTGGCGATTTCTGTTTTCTTGGATGCGTCCCCTGCTTCGTCAGCACGTTGATAATCAATATCTAGTGCCTCTAAAAGCGGCTTGCGAACTTGGCGAAAGCGCTCCTTCTGGAGCTCCTTAGCTTTTGGGATATTTACTCCGATTGGCATAATTTATTACTCCGAATACTCCCAAGCGTTTCTGAAATACCTGTCGGCAGGGAGGTCGCCGATAGGGATAATTTGATAAGGAACTCCTGCGGGTACGTCTTTAGCGGCAATTCTAGCCATAAACTCTTCATGGGTTTCGCCTCGTTCGACGGCCTGAGGAGCCGGGACAACTACTGCGACACCGCTATGGCTTTCTCCTTCTGCGGGAGCTGTCGGATAAATGATTCTTCCTGTGATGTCCATTTTATTATATTACACTTATTATAGATTTTTTTTGCTAAAAGTCAATTTTTTTAATTCCCGAAAAATGTTACCGCGTTATAGTTCATATCTGCAAGCACCGAAGAGCTTGATCTGTAACCAGTACTTATATGGCAAGCCGTCGTCGAAATAGTTCCTCCTGTACGAGCGGTTGCCGTCGTAGCAGTATCGCTGCCGTGACCACTCGTAGCATTAACGGCATAATTTGCGTCAGTCATCGCTGTCGAAAAATTAACCGTAAATAGTCCAGTACCTCTGTCAGAAATGCTACTCACATTATAAGAACCCCTTATATTAGAGGTATCCGTTCCCTCAAAATTAACCCAAGCTTTTGCAATCCGTGCTTGGTTTATTCCGCCGGTTCCTACATCAACTCCATCCGCGTCGGAGTTTACAATTATTTGTTTATTTGCATCTCCGGCGGAAGTTGAATGGGCAGAAGTTGGCGGAGTAAAGTTTGAAGTATATCTTGCTAGACCAGCGGTGAAACGCATATCATCCAAGTACCCATTCAGGGGATTATAAAGAGTGCTCGACCAGTAAAAGGCTCCTATTTGATAAGTACTACTACCAGCCCCAAGTGCCCCCGTATAAGTACTGCCTTCTTGGGTACCATTTAAAAACAACTTATAACTTCCACTAGAACCAGATAATGCTACATGATACCACTGGCCAGTTGACACCGTAGTCGTACCAGTTATATCAGCACCATCTCCCGATAAGTTTGTCTGTATGACATGCCCGCTAGTTTTTCTAATTATTAGCCCACCACTAGAACTAGCATAATTCATTACAAAGTCTTGTTGTCCACTTATGGAGTTAAAATAAACCCAAAATTCTATAGTAAACGTCGCACCGGACGCATTAAAAGTGCTAAAACTACTATTAGTTACAGTTAAATAATCGCTATCACCGTCGAACAACATACTGCTGCCGCCGAACTTGCTTTGCGCCGTGGATATTTGAGCAGTACCAACGAAAGTCACTGAATTATTACTATTACTACTATCAGTCGTTGACGTTGCACCGTTTGAGCCATTGAAAGGTAAAAGAAGCTTCACTTTTGGAAAGTGTACATCTCCAACCGTACTTCCGGTCAACTTAAACTGTCTTATATCTGGCGCGTTAAAACTCATTTTCTTATCATGTCCATTAATTTAGGATAACCGTTAACAGTATCAGTACTTACACTTCCCTTGCCTTTGTTCTCTTTATCTTTATAGTAGTCCATTTCTATTTGGAAGAAAGCTGGTACGGCGATTCTGACT
>MDSW01111757.1_pt1 | contig 38763 bp, 31 predicted proteins | sample 811171 | NCBI WGS metagenome assembly MDSW01 (sample SAMN05326641, study PRJNA326480) | marine metagenome | isolation source: seawater | place: Atlantic Ocean: North West | collected 2012 | reverse complement strand
TTGTTGCTGATGAGGGCAGCTACGTCAGCTACCTTGAAGGTTGCACGGCTCCTATGCGTGACGAGAACCAGTTGCATGCGGCCGTTGTTGAGCTCGTTTGCATGAAAGATGCTGAAATCAAATACAGCACCGTTCAGAATTGGTATCCCGGCGATAAAGACGGCAAGGGCGGAATTTACAACTTTGTGACCAAACGCGGTGCATGCCGTGGAGCAAATTCTAAAATTTCTTGGACCCAGGTTGAGACAGGCTCGGCAATTACGTGGAAGTATCCAAGCGTGTTGTTGATGGGCGATAACAGTGTAGGGGAGTTTTACTCCGTTGCGGTGGCCAATAATGCTCAGCAGGCTGATACCGGGACAAAAATGATTCACATGGGCAAAAATACGTCCAGTCTTATCATTTCCAAGGGGATTTCGGCTGGCCGCGCGGAGAATACTTATCGCGGCTTGGTAAAGGTTGGTAAAAACGCTGACCAAGCTCGTAACTACACTCAGTGTGACTCGCTGCTGTTTGGAAACAAGTGCGGGGCCCATACCTTCCCTTACGTCGAGGTATCCAACAGCACCAGCCAAGTGGAGCATGAAGCCTCCACTTCCAAGATCAGTGAAGACCAACTCTTTTATTGTCAGCAGCGAGGTATCTCAGAAGAAGATGCAGTTGCGCTGATTGTAAATGGTTTTTGTAAAGAAGTATTTAAGAAGTTACCGATGGAATTTGCGGTGGAAGCACAAAAATTACTGGCGGTAAGTCTCGAAGGCAGTGTCGGTTGATAACGGCTAAATTTTCAGCCAGCACAAAGAAGGCTCATAGATGTTAGAAATAAAAAATTTACATGCAAATGTTGAAGGAACACCCATTCTACGAGGTTTGAATCTTTCGGTTAAGGCCGGTGAAGTTCACGCGATCATGGGACCCAACGGATCAGGAAAAAGTACGACCGCGAAGGTACTTGCTGGACGCGAAGAATATGTCGTGACCGAGGGCAGCGTAACCTATCAAGGTAAAGACCTTTTGGAGCTTTCTCCAGAAGACCGCGCTTGTGAAGGCATCTTTATGGCCTATCAGTACCCAGTAGAGATTCCCGGTGTAAACAACATGTATTTTCTCAAAGCGGCTATGAATGCGCAGAGAAAATATCGTGGCGAAGATGAACTCGATGCCGTTGGTTTCTTAAAGTTGGTTAAAGCAAGAATGGCCGAGCTTGAGATGGACAAAAAGTTTCTCGAGAGACCGGTGAATGAAGGTTTCTCTGGCGGTGAGAAGAAGCGTAACGAGATCTTGCAAATGTGCATGCTTGAACCCAAGTTTGCCATCTTGGATGAAACAGACTCTGGCCTAGATATTGACGCCTTGAAGATTGTTGCGGACGGGGTGAACCGTATGCGTGATCCTGAGCGCGGCATTGTTGTGGTAACGCATTATCAGCGCCTCTTGGATTACATTAAGCCAGATTACGTCCATGTTTTATCTGGCGGACAAATCGTGAAGTCCGGTGATAGCTCGCTGGCTCTTCAACTTGAAGCTGAAGGTTACGGCTGGATTGATACTGAAACCGCTGCGGCGCAACAGGCTAGCTCATGACTGCGGCGTTAAACAGTGTGGCTTTTCAAAAGGCCCACGAAGATTTTGTTTTTTCAGTGGATGATGCTGGTTTTCTAGCAATCCGTGAAGACGGTGTGGCGAATTTCAATCGTTTGGGCTTGCCTACGCGCCAACATGAAGCTTGGCGGTATACGAACCTAAAAGCTCTTGAGCAGTCGGTTTTTCAGAGTGTGCCAGATGTGGGAGCAGCTCCGAGCAGCGAAGCTCTTAAAGATTTGGAAGCCTACAAACTGCGAATGGTTGATGGCTCCTTGGCGACCGATGACTTGGCACTTCCTGAGGGACTTCGTGTCGAAAAATTAGAGACAGGCCACAAGCTTGCTGGTGGTGTGTTGGGTAAGCTGACTCAGCCTGACGATGCCATGACTGCACTCAACAGCGCCTTTTTGAATACTGGTATTGTGATCCGTGTCGCCCGAAACTGTGTGGTGGATAAACCATTGCATCTAGAGTGGAGTGTTTCTGGTGAACACCAAGACGCGGCATTGCACCCTCGGGTGATTGTGCTCTTGGAAGAAAACTCAGAGCTAAACCTCGTTGAACATTACGTTGGTGCCGCTGATATTTCTTATCTAAATAACATGGTGGGAGAAATCTCTTTAGAGAGCGGCGCTCGGTTGGAGCATACGCGGCTTCAAGAAGAGGGCATGTCTGCTTACCATTTGGCGCAGTTGTATGTAGAACAAAAGCGTGACAGCACTTATCGCTCTCATCTTTTCAATTTTGGTTCCAGCATTGGACGCACCGCGATCAGTGTTAGGTTATTAGAACCGGGAGCATTTTGTTATCTTGGCGGTCTTTATATGATCTCTGGAAAGCAACATGCCGACGTTTATACCAAGGTAGAGCACGTCGCTCCGCACTGTCAGAGCCAAGAGGTTTACAAGGGTATCCTTGCGGGCTCAGCTACCAGTGTTTTCAATGGTTACGTCTTGGTTCAAAAAGAAGCTCAAAAGACAGACTCGTCTCAACAGAATCGCAATTTGATTCTATCGAAAAAGGCGACGGCGAATACCAGACCGCAGCTTGAGATTTATGCAGATGATGTAAAGTGCGCGCATGGAGCCACTGTTGGCCAATTGGACAATGACCAAATATTTTACATGCGAGCGCGAGGCATCTCTTTGGACCAAGCACGCAGTGAATTGACTTATGGTTTTGCCATGGATGTTTTAAGTGAAATGAAGTTCGAGGGTGCTCTGGATTACCTTGAGAATACAATTCGGACTTGGTTGTTCAGCGATGAGGTGAGTGGTTCCATTCAGTCATGATGAATATAGACGACATTCGCAAAGATTTTCCTATTCTTGGACGTGAGGTTCACGGTAAGCCACTGGTTTACCTAGATAACGCGGCAACCGCTCAGACGCCCAAGTGTGTTATGGATGCGGTCGATGAGTTCTACGGACAAGAACGAGCCAATATCCATCGAGGTATTCACTATTTAAGTGATGCCGCGACAACACGTTATGAGACGGCTCGAGAACAAGTTCGTAGATTTATCAATGCTCCAAAGCTCGAAGAAGTTCTCTTTGTGGGTGGTACCACCGAGGGAATCAACTTGGTGGCTTGGAGCTTTGGTGAAGCCTTTGTTCATGCTGACGATGAAATCATCATTTCAGAGATGGAGCATCACAGTAATATTGTTCCTTGGCAGATGCTTTGTGAGCGCAAAGGGGCCAAGCTAAAAGTCATTCCAGTTGATGATGACGGCGCATTAAGAATGGATGTCTATGAGCAATTGCTCAGTGATAAGACACGTCTTGTCGCTGTTGCTCATGTGTCCAATACCCTGGGTACGGTGAATCCGGCGCGCGAAATTGTTGAAAAAGCGCATGCGGTTGGTGCGAAGGTCTTCTTGGACGGTGCACAAGCCACACCCCATCAGGCAGTTGATGTGCAGGCGCTGGGTTGTGATTTTTACGTCTTTTCCGGACATAAAGTTTATGGGCCTACGGGAGTGGGAATTCTCTGGGGACGTAAAGAACTGCTAGACGCGATGCCTCCTTATCAGGGCGGCGGCGCGATGATTGAGCGCGTGAGTTTTGAAAAAACCACCTACAACACGCTACCGCATAAATTTGAAGCAGGAACACCTCATATCGTAGGCGGCATCGCACTTGGTGTTGCCGTTGATTACATGATGGGCATCGGGCTCGATGCGATAGCTGCTCATGAGGCAACTCTAAGCGCGGCAACACGAGAGCTTTTGACTAACTTCAAAGAGTTGCGTCAAATTGGGACAACGCCAAATAAAGCGGCGGTATTCAGCTTTGTAATGGATGGCGCACATCCCAATGATATTGGAATGATTCTCGACCGAGAAGGTATTGCTATTCGTACTGGGCACCATTGCACGCAACCTCTCTTGGAGCGTTTCGGGGTAACGGCTACGGCACGTGCCTCTTTTGGAATTTACAATACACTTGACGAAGTAGAAGCATTGGGACGAGGGCTTGAGAAAGTCATTCGGATGTTTGCTTAGGGAACGCAATGATTGATCTGGTTACACTCAGAGAAGCGCGCATCGAATTAATTCGTGATGTTGTAGCGGTAGAAGTGCCCGCTGGCGTTGAAGCGAAGCTGGTGGCTGGAACTTCTGTGTCGATTGCACAAGAGTTAGGTGGTGACTTTACGGTCAAAAACGCTCTTGGTTATATGTATCGGGTATCAGGTTTGGATGCAGATGCTCTGGGTAAGGAAGTCCCGCCCGAAGCCTTGCCACCAAATCTCGATGATAACGAGGTCACCGATGAAGTTGTTTGGGACCAAATTCGTAAGTGCTATGACCCTGAAATTCCTGTGAATATTGTTGAGCTGGGTTTAATTTATGAAGTTTCAATTAAGCCCGATGAAGAAATGTTCGCTGTTCACGTGGAAATGAGTCTCACCGCACCGGGTTGTGGCATGGGCCAAGTTTTAATGGATGATGTTAAGCGTAAGCTCGAGCAGATTCCTAAGGTGAAGACTGCATCTGTGGATCTTACCTTCGACCCACCTTGGACACCTGAACGCATGTCTGAAGAAGCGCGCTTAACGACCGGTCTACTTTGATAGCCTACAATGCCAATTAGGCATTTAAGAGTTCACGCACAATCCGTGTTTCGCGCTTAAACTCCGGATCCTTTAATACTACCTTTGCTTCACTTAATGAGGCTTCTTGTCCTAAGGAGACCCAGTGTCGCATAGAGCCAAAACTTTCTTCTCGTTTCAGCTCGATGGGAGTTTCGAGTTCGTAGGCTCTTACGAAAAGTAAGTGAAGTGGAACCTCCGGGCGCGTATTGATACGTTCGGTTATATAATCCGCCCGCCATACATGACGTTCCCATAGTCGATGGGCTCTGATGGGATTACTCAGAACAACTTGTTCGGTAATATCGACAAAGGTCGTAATTCCGTAAGAATCACTGGCGTCGTCACCCTCTAATTGTTCATTGAACTCTCGACAGCTTTCGGCACGGAGATGAATCGGGTGCTGTTTTTTCCATGTAGGAATCAGTCCAAAGAGTCCGCCAGGTCTTTCAAAGTCGGAGTGGTCCGGTTCAGTCAGCCCACCCTTTTTTAAGAGATAGCATTGCTTTCCAGTACGGATAGCTTCAACGACGACAGCCCATTCTTTTACGCCATAGGCAGATGATTCTGGAAGCATAATATTATTCCCCTTCGTTCACTCGGATGCCTGAACTCTTTGATTATGGGCTCTATCGACCTTGGCGGCTAGGAAGAAATCACTTTCTGCTAGTCCGTTGATGTCGTGAGTCCATATTTCTATCCCACATCGGCCCCAGCCTATGTGAAGATCTGGATGGTGACCTTCCGCTTCCGCGATATCACCAACTGCATTGGCAAAGCCGATGGCTTCGACAAAATTCTTGAAGACAAAGAGTTTTTCCAGATGACCTGAATCGTTGATACTCCAGCCGTCTCCCAATTCACCTAGGAGTTGTCTGGCACGCTCGTCCCGTACCGGTGGCGTGTTGCCATCAGACGGGATACACGATTTGTCTGCGAGCTCGGTCATCTAGCTCCCCCAAGAGCTTAAAATTAGCATGATATTCTTGGGCCATGCAACCAAAGGGGGAAGTGACCTAAGGGGTGGTTGTTTGAGAAAACCCAAGTATTTCGCGGGTTTGCTCTAGAGTAGCGATGTCGCGACCGGCCTCTTTGGCACATTCTGCGAGGGCTCGAATGAGCTCGCCATTGCTTGTGGCCCGGCTTCCATCGGGTAAGTAGAATGTATCTTCTAGACCTGTACGAAGGTTGCCGCCAAGCTCAGCGGTGCGACGGTGAACATCCCAGATCTCTTGACGGCCGATTGCAGTGACCTGCCAAAGTGACTCAGGCGACTTAAGGGGAAGCAACATTGGCAACCACTCGGCATCGAGAGGCATACCTGATGCTACGCCCATGACAAAGTTGTAGCTCGGATTTTGAGCCATGCCATTGTCGTGAAACATTTTTACGGATCGGATGTGGCCGGAGTCAAAGCACTCAAATTCTGGACGGGTGTTATGTTCCGCCATCGCGTCGAGAAACTTTTGAACTTTTTCTACAGGGTTGTCGAACAACATCGGTGGCCATGCCCAAGCGTTATCTTTTTTCAATTTGAGATAGTTCATACTCCCGGAGTTACAGGCAGCATATTCTGGTTTGACGGCAGCCATACAATCAACGGGTCCAGAGATATCATTTCCAAAGACACCGGTGGACATGTTGATGATGATACCAGGAACTTTTTCTCGAATAGCGTCACAGATATCTTTAGCAACGGCCGGATCCCAGCATGGTAAATGCCCAAGGCCTTCTTGTTGCATACGAAAGTGAACGTGAACAATGGATGCGCCGGCTTCATGAGCTTCTAAGCAGGCATCTGCCATTTGCTCGGGCGTTACGGGCACGGGGTGTTGCTTGGGGTTGGTCAAAACACCGGTCACTGCACATGATAGAATTGCCGGACGGCTTGTATTAGACATAAGTGAGCTCCTAATTATTCTTGAATGTAAGGCGCGATTTGGGGGCGTAAGATAATTTCTGTTGGACACACAGTAGAAGATGCATTCAGTAGGTACATCAGCGCATCCACAATATCTTGAGTTTGAATCATTTTGTCCGAGTCGAGTTTTGGGCTCTGGACCATATCTGTGTTGACGTAACCTGGTGAGATAGCTGAAACCTTGATGCCGTGTTCACGAATATCGTCGAAGAGGCAGGCTGTGAACCCTCGGACGGCGTGTTTGCTGGTCGCGTATGCCGTACCGCCGGGGTAGGTGAGTGTACCTGCCACTGATGCTATGTTGATGATGGCAGCTTGCTCTGATTGTTTCAGATTGGGAATAGCTTGCTTACACAATGCAATAACACTTCGTAGGTTGAGATTCATGACTCGGTCGTAGTCTTCAAGTTCTAATTCTTCAATGGAACCAGAAGCACCTGTTCCGGCGTTGTTGATAAGTATATCCAAGCCACCGAGTTCTCGAGTTAGGAGTTTAAGTCCTTCAACTGCTGCGAGAGGACTTTCAAGATCAACGGGGAGAGCAAAAACCGGAGCTCCGAATTCGCGACAGGTTTGTGCGGTTGTAGAGAGGGTTTCCGCGGTGCGCGCCATCAGACCAACCGCACAGCCTTCTTTTGCCAAAGCAATAGAGATTGCTTTTCCGATGCCACGGCTTGCGCCCGTGACGACTGCGATACGTCCCTTTAATTTCATCCCCGCTGCCTCCACTCAGCATTCTGAATCCATTCATGGCATAGGGTATGGCAGGATGGAAGGGGCCCAGTGGCTCAATTTGGCGGTTTCTAGTATCTCGTAATCATTGAGTTTTCGAAGTGTCGAGTAACTCTTGTGATTTCGGTCTCTCGTAAATAAATGTATCCGCCGGGATTATTGCTTATCCAGCATGCTGAGTCCGACGGCGATGGAAACACCAAGCAGTGCCGTGAAGAAAATCTTGATCCAGCTCCATGGGCGTTCGCCTTGTACTTCGCCGGTCGAGGCATTGACGACAACTTGGTACGACTTGTCATTGTAGCGGTATGCGAGCATCCATACAGGAAGCATCAAGTTTTTAAAGGTAAGTCCATCGTAACGGCTGTTTATGGAGTGGATGCGTTGCCGGTCGCCGCCGATTCTCTTTTTTACTTCCCGACGAATAGCTTCATCCATCTTGTCTCGACCTATGTTGAAGCCATCTTGAAGCTCTACCTCATAGGTCATGGCCTGATAGCCAGCGAGGGACTCTTGGTTGAATGGAACCGCTTTATCCAAATGCCAGGGTTCAAGTTTTTCCATGAGCTTTCGTTTTGCATCTCGAACCGCACATACCAGAACATCGTCGAAGAAACGTTGAAAGCGTCCATTGGCCGGATACCAACGGGTCTTGGTTTTGCTGTTTCCCTCGCTGTCTTTTACGGTGTAAGTCTCGCCTCGTTCTCCTCTGTATTCGTTGAATGTCAGTGCATCAAAAGTCCAGTGTGGCATGTAGAGCCCATTGAATTTTCCCTGAACGCCTCTTTGCTTAAAGTCACCGGGGGCAAACCATCTGGACTCAACCCATTTCTTCAAGTTTTTCTTGGCTTCTTCATGGGGGACCATAAAGGGGAGCACGGCATCCGTTGGAATCCGGTTACTTGATTCATGCACTTCTTCTTTTTGTATCGGAGACCCGCAGTAGGGACATTCGGTGCTGATCACATTATTTTGAAAGAGAACGGTGCCGCCGCATTCAGTGCAGTTGTATTCGCTGTCGGTTGAACTCTCTCCAGATGTTTTAGAGTCTGCTTGTTTGGCCAACATAGCGTTGAGGTCTTGCTCCTCAATGGTAGCTTCTTCTGAAAGATCGATTTCCTTTTCAAAGCCACAGAATTCGCACTTCAACTTCTGCACTTTAATATTGAATTCAAGATCGGCTCCGCACCCTTCGCATGGAAAGGAGCGAGCTTGATCTTCGGGAAGTCTTTGCGTGGCTTCGAAAGAGGATGTTGCAGTCATGGCTTAGCTCTGCCCACCTGGTGCAGGTGGTGGTGGTGGCGGTGGAGGAGCTGCAAAACATGATGCCAATTGGGCAACTTGAGATGCGGGTGCCCAGCCAGCCATGCCTTGGCTCCAGACCATTGTTTCTCCATTGATTTGTCCTTGTGAGACGCCGGCAGCCATTTGTTGCAGAGAGAATGGTCCCTGAGTTTGTCCATTTACCGCAACATGAAAGGTCGGTCCGTTCATTGGTGGCGGTGGCGGCGGTGCAGCAGCAGCAGCAGGCTGCTGGTTCATGCCACCCATCATTTGGCCGGCCATAGCAAAGCCCATGCCCATGCCAAGTCCTTCAGAGGCTCCGCCTCCGGACGGATTTTCAGCGGCGGCCATCATGGCATTACCCATTTGGAATTGCTGGAACTGTTGCATATTGCCAATAGCGTTCATGCTGCTGCGTTGGTCAATGGCTTTTTCAACTTCTGGCGGAAGTGAAATATTCACAATGTTAAGCTGGGTAACCTCGAGGCCGTACTCGTCGTCAATGCGTTCGCAAACAAGTTCGCGGGCTTTATCACCGAGTTCCCGGTATTTGGCAGCTAAATCCAAGGCGGGGATAGCAGCCTCGCCAAGCATGTCGGCAAAGGAGCTGATGATAATAGAACGTAAGAGTTCGGAAACTTCATCGGCGTTAAAATCGCCATCTGTACTTACCAGCTCTTTAAGAATGATCGCTGGGTCGACAGCTCGGAGGGCATAGGTTCCAAATGCTCGTAACCTTACGGGCCCGAAGTCGGCGTCACGCATCATGACCGGGTTGGGCGTACCCCATTTAAGATCGGTGATTTGTCGCGTACTGATGAAGTAGACCTCAGCCTTAAAAGGGCTATCGAAACCATGCGCCCAACCATTTAAGGTGCTTAGGATTGGGATGTTGGCCGTGGTGAGTTCGTACATGCCAGGTTCAAAAACATCTGCGATTTGTCCTTCATTCACAAAGATCGCCTTTTGTCCTGGCCGAACGGTCAGCTTGGCGCCGTTCTTGATCTGGTTGTGATAACGCGGAAATCTCCAAACGAGGGTGTGTTGCGAATCGTCAATCCACTCAATGATATCAACGAGTTCGCCTCGTAATTTGTCGAATAAACCCATAGCAATTTCTCCTGAGAAGTCTCTTTGGACTCCGTGAATTCCGGCTCAGAATAGATCGCAACCTGTGGATAATCAATCGTTGGCCCCGCTGGGATAACTCACTATACTTTTCGGGAAGGAGTTTTCATGGAAAGCCAGTCTTCAGATACTCAAGGAGCGCATCGAGGCCGAATCGTGGTTATCGAGTATCGATTGATCCAAGAGGATTTAACGGCGCTTTTTGAGACCGCCGGATTTGAGGTCAAAGTCCTGGGAGCCACTGAACTTAAGGTTGGTCCCTTTCGAGCACTTTGCCGAGAATGGAAGCCAGATCTTCTTTTGAGCATCAACTACAGCCCGGATCTTGCTTTGTTGGCCACCTTTGTTCGGGTTCCTTATGTGAGCTGGACCATTGATCCTTTGCCTGCGAGCCGTATGGCGGTTCGAAATGGCACTGAGCAAGCTTCGTGTCTGCTTTTTTGTCACCGTAGCGCGTCGGTTGGTGATTTCACCAAGCTGGAATTCAAAGATGTTCGTTCTCTTCTCTTGGCTGCTCCGCAGGAACGACGCAGTCCGGTAGAGAATCTTGAAAGTCTAAAACCCTACCGTGCGCCGGTGAGTTTTGTTGGTAATTCTTTGACGGATGACTCATCAGGGTTTGCTCCAGTTCTCGACGAACACCAACTCGAGCGAAGAGTTGAAGAGCTTGATACATTCTTGCAAAACATTTTCGATGCGCACGGACATCATGCGCATTGGAAAGGTTTAACGGATCCAGCTGCCGCATTACCTGAGGAATTTCTGATTTATGTCACGGCAGACAATGAGCGCATTCAGTGTTTGGAGGCGGCAAATGGAAGAATGGCGCATCTCTTTCGGCTGGCACAGGTAACCGCATTATCGGACATGGGTATTCACGTCTGGGGTGATGCCGGCTGGAATATTGAAGGATTGAATTACCGAGGCATTGCCAATCACGATGAAGAGTTGACGAAGATTTATTGCGCCAGTCAGATCAACTTGGATGTTCCTCGGCTGTATCAACGCGATATCATCACCATGCGTGTTTTTGACGTCTTGGCCAGTGGAGGATGTTTGCTGGCTGAGTCCTCGAAAGAGTTGAGCGAATACTTCACGCCTGGAGAACACCTTTTCACATACTCAGGTGTTGAGGACCTGCGTGATAAAGTGACTGAACTTACCAATGCTCCGGATAGATGCAGAGAGGTTGCCGAAAATGGTCGTCGCGAGGTGCTTGAAAAACACACGCTTGAACACCGTTTTCAGGTGATCTTGGAGGCGTGTTACGAGCGTGGCTGGCTAAAAGCGAAGTAGGACTATTCCTCGGGTGCAGGCGTTACCTGAACGAATTCTGGCGGTGCCTCTACTCCATCTCCGAAGAAAAAATTGAACATTTGTTCGCTCAAGACCTCTTGAGCTTTCGCTTCAGATGGATTGAGTCGGTATTCGTTGATGACCATGGTTGAGTGCTTAAGCCATTCACCCCAAGCCTCTTGAGAAATCTCTTGGTAGATTCTCTGACCGAGTTCATTTTTTAGGGGAGCGTATTCCAATCCCGGAAGCTCTTTACCCAGTTTCTTACAGTTCACCATGCGAGTCATATTGTACTCCTACGGCCCGTTTTTGGTTCTCGGCCGTTTCAATATCAGACGGCTCATACCTTATCGTGACAGCCCTGACCACCCCTTTTGAGCCCCAGCGTGATTTGGCGTAAATAGCTGGTATGAAAAAACTTTCTGATTACCGGTCGTTATTCCCTATCTGTGAAGACAGTATTTATTTGAATCACGCTGGTGTGGCGCCGACTTCGTTGCCCGTCTGTGATGCTGTTCATAAATGGATGCTTGAGCTGGCTCGACGTGGAATTCATATGGGTGCCAACTGGGAGGAGCAGGCCGATGAGGTGCGTGCCTCCGCCGGTCGACTGGTGGGCGCCGGTGCTCATGAAATCAGTTTTATCCGAAACACTTCCCACGGTTTAGGACTCGTGGCTGAGGGAATCGACTGGCAGTCAGGAGATGAGGTGATCTGTTGCCCCGAGGTGGAGTATCAGTCCAACGTCTATGTTTGGCAGCATCTATCTCATTATGGCGTCCGGGTAGCCGAGGTGGAAGCACAGGAAGGTGGCGTGACGGTAGAAGCAGTGGAGCGGGTTCGAACCGATAAAACTCGGCTCTTAGCGGTGAGTGCCGTTCAGTTTGCGACCGGACACAAAACAGACCTGAAGGCATTGGGGGATTACTGTAAAAAACATGACCTACTTTTTTGTGTTGATGGGATACAGTGGCTTGGTTCTGCTCCCTTGGACGTAAAAGAGTATGGAATTCATTTTTTAGCCGCAGACAGCCACAAATGGATGCTTGGAGTCGTTGGCATTGGTCTACTTTATATTGATGAATCGATGCTAACGCGTCTGCGCCCGGTGTTGGTTGGTTGGAAGAGCACGACGGCTCCTTTTGATTTTGATACCGTCCGCTTTGAGATTCGAGAGGATGCCGCTCGTTTTGAGGAGGGAAGCAGTGCTTACCCACTCATTGCTGGTTTTGGAGCCTGTTTGAACCTACTGCATGAGGTGGGGCTTGAAGTGATAGAGAAGCGCCTGGCCGAATTGAACTTACGTTTGGAGCACGGCTGTCAAAGCTTAGGAGCCGTGGTGACGCCTCCTGTCGGTTCTCGAGGTGGCAGTATCTTTGTTGAATGGACAAATGGTACGACAGCTAAAATTTATGACGAGCTTGAGAAAAGCGGAGTTCGCGCCTCTCTGCGTCGAGATAGAATTCGTTTCTCACCTCATTTTTATACTTTAGACTCAGAAATAGATGAGGTTCTACGGCGGCTTAAAGTGTATGCTGAGCGTTTTAAGGCTTAGCCCTACTTGATTTTAGGAAGACTGTGGATACGGAGCGTAGCCTGTTCAGGGTTGGCTAATATATTCCAGGCTTCCACAAGGCTTTGAATCTCTTCCGGTATTTGGACATGGGCACTCAGTAAACTACGAATCACGGCTAAGGGGCTGTCATCCTCTGGATAGACTTTAGCGCCAATAGAGTCTCCCTCGGCCAAGTTCATCCGCTCTTGGAGGCGCTGCATGGCCAAATGAACATCGCCAAGCTCATCCACCAAACCGTTCTTTTGGGCCGATAGGCCTGACCAAACTCTGCCTTTAGCAACCTCTCTTACTTTTTCGATTTCCATATTGCGACCCGCCGCGACCTTGGCCACAAAATCTTCGTATATATCATCGACGGACTCTTGGAGTTTTTCCAATCTTGCTCCTTCGGGAAGCTTCATCATTGAAAATGTGTTGGCATTGTCCATCGTTTGATAGCTGTCATAAGTGACTTTTAAATTCTTCTTTAGACTTCGGTGAACAGAGGTAAGCATGGCGATGACGCCTATGCTTCCGGTAATCGTACCCGCTTGGGCAACAATATGGTCTGCATTGAGACTGATATAATAACCGCCCGATGCGGCCAAGTTACCCATGGATACCACCACGGGAATGCCCGACTGCCGGGTGAGCTCGATTTCCCGGCGAATGACGTCGCTGGCGATGACTGACCCGCCCGGGCTGTTTACCCTTAAGAGTAAACCCTGAACCTTATCTTTTCGTGCGTTACGGATGGCACGGGTTAGGGTGTCAGAACCGACGCTGGGATCACTGCTGCTTTCACCGCGGTGAATCGAGCCATCGGCAATAATAACGGCCACGGGAACATTTCCATCGTAAAGCTTTCCGGTCTCTCGGTATTCACTCAGGAAAATTTGTTCAAATTGTACTTCCGTTCGGCTTTCTAAAAAGGCCATAACTTCGTCGTAATAACCGACGTGCTGAATCAATCCTTTTTCAGCTGCTTGCTGGACACTGTAGGGGCCTTGTTCGAACCAGTCTTTTGCAATGGTCTCGTCGATACCGCGGTGGGTAGCCAGCATTTGAATAAGCGTTTGTTGGACATCGTCTAGTAAGCTCTTAATCGACTCTTTATGGGCAGTTGTGTATTGAGTTTGTGAAAACGGTGCAGCTGCGTTTTTGTATTCGTGTCTTTGTTCAACCAATACATCGATATCCATCAGTTCCAGTGTGTTCTTAAAGAACATGGATTCGGCGCGAAGGCCCATTAGGTTGACGGAACCAGTGGGAGAAATGGTGATATGATCGGTGGTCGATGCCAAGCAGAAAGGAATGTTGCCGGACGAAAATTCACCGGCTGTATCGAGGTAGGAGACACTCCATTTACCGCTCTTTTTAAATACCTCCATGGCTGCGGCAACATCTTGAAGTTGAGCAAGTCCTATATCGACCATACCAATCTTAAAGAAGATGCCTTTGATACTGGGGTCTGCCGCTGCGCGATGAATATTGGAAGTGATGGCATGGATGGACTGTCCGCCATCACCGGAGAGGGCTCCAAGAATATCGCTGCCTTGAACTTCTTCAATTTTCCCATCAAACTCAACGACCAGAACCTGAGCGCTATCTGACTGTGTCTTGCGGATGCCAAAGGCAAGACTAAGAATCACGACAAAGACACCAAGAGCCCAAAAAAACTTTTTCATGGTAATTTGCTTTCGGGAAGAGGGGTTGGAGGAGTCCAATTGTCAGGCAATGGAACTTGAATGCGGGCAGCTGCCCAATACTTTTCAGGAGAAAATGCTGTTTCAATGACCTTGAGCCCCTGAATATTTGGAGATTGGAGCCATGCGCTGGCCTCGTGCAGTGCGCGGCTTGAGGCTGCATTGATTGCGAGTTCTCTATTTTGAATACCAAAGACGACACCGGAGGTTTCAAGCACCGCCTTCTCTGCACTTTTTGTGGTTTGGATTCTGATACGGAGCCATTGGGGCGCACCATCTGGCAGAGAGTCGCGAATAATACGAACAGTCTTGATATCGGTTCTGTCCTCAGAAGCCTTTTGCTCGGTCGGCGAATTAGACTGGCATCCGAAGTGCGAGCTAATCAAAATTATTAGCCCAAAGAGGATCAATGATTGGCGAAACACCGTGGGGAACTCCTTGGCAATGGACTCAACTTATATTGTCTCGGCTGCCGATAGCAGCACCTAAATGTGGATATGGTGCTCCGGGAATTGATGTCAAGGTTGACCAGAGGGTTTGAAAAGTGACTTATGGAAAGAAAATTGATTGATTTTCAGGGTTTAAAGCCTCTGCGGTGCTGGAACCGCACGACGGTGGTTGATATTCTCGTGCATATCTACGAGCGACGAACTTTTGGGTTCGTCAATAGGAAGATCAAGCGATCATGGCGCAGACCAACGTTCATATTCCAGGTTTAGAAATAGAGTCGATGGTGGGCCAGGGCGCCCACTCCGTTGTTTACAAGGCCAGCCGCGATGGAAAAGATTACGCGGTTAAACTCCCACGCATTGAAGACCTTGAGGATGAATCGAGAAGGACTCAGTTTATTCGTGAAGCTGCGATTGTAGCTCAGGTTCGTCATGCTGCTTTGCCTCAAGTTTATGAAGTGGGTGAGGCCGATGATTGTCCCTACTTGGTTATGGAATTCATGGGAGGAACGAGTCTTGCGTCTGAGATCGAAAAGGCTCCACTTACGGAGGCGGTCACGGTGCGGCTCGCCATTGAATTGGCCAGTGGCTTAGGCACGTTGCACTTGGCCAGCTTAGTTCACCGGGATGTTAAACCTCGAAACGTTATCTTGTCTGCCAAAGGTGAGGCAAGGCTCATTGATTACGGTATCTCCTCTGTGGCCTCTGGCACCGCTGATGCGATTGTCGCGGGAACCTTTCAGTATTCCGCGCCAGAACAAACAGGGATGTTGGAACGTCCGGTGGACGGTCGTGCAGACCTTTATGCGTTGGGCGTTTTGATTTTTGAATGTCTCACTGGCCAATTACCATTTCAATCCAAAGACGTTGGCGATTTGCTGCGAATGCATGCAGTTATACCCGCGCCTGACGTGCGTGGATTACGAAGTGATGTCAGTGATGGACTTGCCCAAATTGTAGCCCGGCTCTTGGCCAAGGATCCCGATGACCGTTACCAGAGTGCTGCTGGACTCGCCAGTGACCTGGTTCAGTTGCCTTACCTTAATGAACTCTTAGAGAAAAAAGAGAACATCGTTCTTGACTCAATCGATTCTCGTTTTCGGACACCGCATCCCGTTTCCGTTGGACGCAAAGAACAACTGAAACAATTGCAGCAAGTCTGGGACCGGGGGCATTTGGGCAGCGGCGCTGTGGCGATGATTGAGGGCGACTCTGGTGCTGGTCGTACACATCTCCTAAACCATCATCTTCAAGATTTGGCCGATGCTGGTGTGCCGATCATGGTTGCCCGGTGCAGTTCGGAAGATGGACAACCATTGGAGGTTTTTCGGCGAGCGATTGACGGCATGATTGCATGCCAAGCGGCCGGTTCCAGCCCAGCTGCTCAAGCTCTGCGTAAACGCGTGGTCGAAGCGGGCGCCGATACAGCCCGGGACTTGGCCGGATTTTCATATGAGTTAGAAGCTCTATTCAGTGAAGGTCGCTCATCAGATGAGGCAGAGCGAGTTGATGATGCTCGGCAACACCAGGTCGTTACCGATTTCTTGTTTCGCCTCGCAGGCGGTGGACGTGGTGCGTGTGTGGTCATCGATGAATTACAGTGGTGTGACCGAGGTTCTTGGCAATTTCTAAATCGCTTGATCAGGCAGCTGTCTGGAACTGGCTTGGTGATTTATACCAGTGTGCGCCGTGATGACCTGTCCAACGCTACGGCAAAGAAATTACGAGATTTGGTTGGTGGCTATTATTTTAGCCGTATTGTTTTGGATAATTTATCTGCTGAGCAAGTATCGGATTTGGTGAAGCAGCAGCTTTCGAGTGAATCTCTACCACCTGAGTTGGTGAGTCAGTTGATGACCCGTTCTGAGGGGAACCCAATGGCTGTTTCAGAGTGCCTACGAGCAATGCTGATGCAGGGAGTTTTATTGCCGGACTGGGGCCGTTGGCGCTTGGATACAGCTGGGCTTGAAAAACTAAGTTTACCCGAAAATGTTCTCGATATTAGCTTGCACCGGCTGCGGGAGTTATCTCAGGAAACTCTTGTTATCTTAAGGCAGGCGGCGGTTGTTGGAGCCCGTTTTGATGCGAGACTGTTAAATGAGCTGCATCAGGATGAACAAAATGCGGTCTACCACGCTGTAGCCGAGGCGACCTCAGCCAGACTCTTGGATACCACTGGTAAACGCGACCATTATGTTTTCATCCACGACCGAGTTCGGCTTGCGCTTCTGGAACAGCAGGCATCGGAGCAAATCAAGCGCACCCATCAGGACCTCGCTGTCGCCTTGGAGCAAATGGATATATCCATCCCAGGGCATATCTATGCATTGGCTGAGCACTATGCTGCGGGTTATACGGATGAGGACCCTTCGCGCGTTTATGCAACGAATAAGCAGGCTGGTTGCCGGGCGGTAATCGATAACGATTCAGACCGGGCCCTTAAATATTTTACTACAGCTCGGCTCTTTCTTGCGCGTTCAGGGTTTGATGTCGTTCCAGAGGGAGCCGACTTAGCCCGATGGATGGGTGAGGCCTGTGTTAAGACAAAACGTCTGAAGGAAGCGCGAGAACTTTTTGAGCAGGCACTGTCTGGCATTCAAGACCCGCTGACCCGTACTCGAATTTTGGTCCAATCGTCGCAACTTGCCGGAAGTCGATATGAGTTCGATAAGGCTCGAGACGATATTAAGTCTGCGTTTAAGGAGTTGGGAACCCAGTTTCCCAAAACGACACCGCTGCGTCTTTTGGGTACCTTTATACATTGGGCATCTATCCCCCTACTTAAGAAAATGGGTTGGTTTCGGGTACCCACGAGTAAACGTGAAAAGGGTAGGCTGCGTTTATTGGCCGACCTTTTAGACCGAACCGCGACTCTTTCATATTATGAGTTCAATGGTTTGGGGATGCTTCATCAGGTTTTAAAAGAGTTGATCATTGCTGAGCGTCTGGGCCCTTCATTGGAGATGGTCAAGGGCTATTCGGCGCTTGCCGCCGCATGTGCGGTGATGGGATTTAAGAAGGCAGCATTTAGCTTTGTTCGTAGAACTCAGGAAGTCACGGATTGGCTAGATATGCCGATTTTGAGAGCCCGAACCAGCTTGAGTATCACTTTGGTCAGCGCTTTTGTTGGAGATGTTCGAGCCAGTCAAGCCGAGTCGGAACGCTTGAGAAGATATTCGGGAACTCTGGACCCATGGTTGCTCAACGCTACCCATGTGGTGAGAGCATTTCACTTTTTATTGCAAGGCCGTGCCACAGCATCCCTGCAAGCGGTCAGTGAGGGGCGATGGCAGCTCCAACAAATGGGACAATCAGAAGACTCTGACCCTGAATTTTTTCATGTCTTCGACCTTTTTGAAGCGCAAGCAAAAGCTCTGTTGGGGCAACACCGAGAAGCTCTAGCCGTAGCGGAAGAAGCTGTTCAGAGAACAAAGGAGCTGTCCCCAAGAGATCGCTATTCTCTCTGCCGAACCTACGGTGCCGTTACGCTTTGTCTTGCAGAAACGGGAGATACTAATCCTCGACTCCTGGCATGCATCGATTCATTCTTGGCGATTGCGCAAAGACCGAAACGTGTTCCCTACTATATTAAGTCATTCTACGTTTCCTTGGCTTATTTTCGTTTGCGTCGTTACGAGAAGACCACGCGGGATACCCGTGCGAAGGACCGCTCCGAACTTTTGGAAGCCCTTAAACTTTTACGTGATGCAGCCAGTGTCCCATTTTTTAAGTGTCACTACCATGCGATCTTAGCTGGTCTGAACCGCATCGATGGAGATCTAAAACGAGCAAGAAAAGAAATCTCAGTATGCGAAGAGATGTCTCACGATGTAAATGGTGCTTGGGCTCTCTATGAGTCAACTCGTCAAAAGGCACATTTACTTTGGGGAGAGGGAAACACGGCCGGAGCCATGCTCGCATCTCAGGCTGCTCTAGCATTGTGCATTGATAATAGCTGGACCGACCGTGCAAGACGTTTGCGCATGGAGTTCCCGCAACTAAGTGGTGGTCAGACTGTTGTTCCCACACAGGTGATAGATTCGAACACGGTAGGTACTTGGCGGTTTCAGCAGCAACTAGACGCAATTATGCAGGTTGGTACTGCGACGGCTCGGGTCCTTGATCCGGAAGAGCAAGCACAAGTCGCTTTGGACGAAACTATCCGATTGATGAATGCAGAGAGGGGCCTTCTCTTCTTGACCAATAAGAATGGTGACTTGGCATTTCACGTAGGTCGGAGTCAGGCCCAGCAGGAGATTGTTCAGCCGTCAGATTACAGTACGAGCGTGGTCAAACAGGTCGCTCGGTCCAACACGACCATTGTGGTGACTGGAACAGGGCGCGGACCAGTCGCGGCTTCAGATAGTATTATCACTTATGACCTAAGAAGCGTCATGGCAGCTCCGCTGATGTTACATGACCGTCTTTTAGGTGTGGTCTATTTTGACAACAGAACCGCCAAAGGTGTTTTTACGGAGAAGGACGGCGAGGTTCTGAGCATTATTGCGAGTTTTATCGCGATTTCTCAGGAAACAGCGCGGTCTGTGCAGGGCGAACTTCAACGGCATGAGTTGGAGCGTAAAGCTTATGAGTTGGAACAGTCTCGGGTTATGGCCGAAGAAGCCTCTCATATGAAGAGCACTTTTCTAGCCAATATGAGTCACGAAATTCGAACTCCCATGAATGGCGTTTTGGGGATGGCTTCGTTACTCGGAGATACCGAGTTGCGTGAGGAACAAAGAGAATATCTGGGCTCTATTGATTCCTGTGCAAAAACTCTCCTGCGGATCGTTAATGATATTCTGGACTTCTCCAAAATCGAGGCAGGAAAGCTCGAGATTGAGAAAATACCCATGGATTTGCGACTGGCGGTTGAGGATGTGGCAGAGCTGATGTCGAGTCGCTCTGATGAGAAATCGATCGAGATGGTAGTGGACTATGCTCAGGACCTGCCGAGCGGCGTGATGGGTGACCCTGGAAGAATTCGCCAGATTTTGACCAACCTCGCCGGCAATGCCATCAAGTTCACAGAAAACGGTCATGTGGGAATTTCGGTTTCCGCAGTGGCTCAAGATGATGGTATCTCTCGTATTCGTTTGGATATTAGAGATACGGGTATTGGGATTCCCGCAGACCGTCTGGACGCAATTTTTGAAGAGTTTAGCCAGGCCAGTGAAAGTACCACGCGGAAGTTTGGTGGTACGGGGCTGGGTCTTTCCATTTCGAAACATCTCGCAGGTTTGATGGGAGGGGATATTTCCGTGACCAGTGAGATGGGTAAAGGGTCTGTCTTTACGGTGGAGATTCCTTTTGAGTTGGCGCAATCACCCGAATCTAAACACGGTGTGCCGCCGGAGTTATTAAAGCATCGCGTATTGATTGCAGCCCGGCATCCCCAAATTGTGGAGCCCATGATTCAGGGTCTTGCCTATCATAATATTCAAGCTCAGGGGGTTGAACCCAAACTAGAGACAATCCTGAATTCAATCAATGAAGCACGTGAGCGTGATGAGCGTTATTTGGCAGTCATCTTTGAAGCGCCTGTTGATGATGTAATGCAGTTCGAGAAGTTGAGATTGGACCCACGTTCCATGGGAACAGAGTTGGTGGGGTTAGTGGGTGCAGGGAGGCTGACGGAGCGTAAACGCCTGGGGCAATTGGGCTGTCGTTCGGTGTTGGCTAAGCCAACCCGTATGAGCCGACTCTTGGCTGCCCTCGAGGTTTGTTTGACGCCGGTTGAGTTTAAACCAACCGCACCGGCAGAAAGAACCCCAGAGAAGAATGACAAGGTTGTCAAACAAACTTCCCAAATTGCTGAGAGTGAAGCTGCAGCAGGACTGCAAGTTTTGGTGGTAGATGACAATGTCGTTAATCAGAAATTGGCAGCAAAAATGTTGCAGAAGCTGGGTCATCACGTTGATATTGCCGTGAATGGCGAATTGGGATTCGAGCAGATAAAGAAGAAGAAGTACGACATCGTTTTTATGGATTGCCAGATGCCGGTTATGGATGGTTACACCGCGACGGGGAGTGTGCGAGAGTGGGAACCCAAAGGAACCCGTTTACCCATTATCGCCATGACCGCGAATGCCATGACTGGTGATCGGGAAAAGTGCTTAGAAGCAGGCATGGACGATTACATGACGAAGCCTTTTAAGCGTGCCGATTTTGAGCGTAACATTTCAACTTGGGTCGTATTACCTGAGCCTGCTGCCGAGGAGAAGATTGAGCCAGAGGCTGCGTCGGAAGGTCTCCGGGTTTTGGTGGTAGATGACAATGTTGTGAATCAAAAGCTGGCCTCTAAGTTTCTGCAGAAGCTTGGTCACCGTGTGGATATTGTTTCCAATGGCCTCTTAGCGGTGAAGCAAGTTGAAGCGGAAACATACGATATTGTCTTTATGGACTGTCAGATGCCTGAAATGGATGGTTATACGGCGACTCGAACCATTCGGGGAGCAGAGACCGGTGAAGTGCGTTTACCCATCGTTGCAATGACCGCAAACGCTATGACCGGTGACCGAGAAAATTGTTTAGCCGCGGGTATGGACCACTATATTACAAAGCCTTTCAAACAAGCGGACTTTTTGGAAGCAATCTCCTCTTTGGTGCAATAATTTCAGCCTCCTCAGGTGCTCCATGACTTCTCAATACCTTATGCACAGGGTATGCAGGCACTTGTAAGGAAAGGAACGAGCATGGCATCGAATTGCAAAGGACATGTGGTTTGGATTACCGGCGGGGGTTCAGGCATTGGTAAAGCTTTGGTGAAGGAGTTTGTTGACCGGGGTGCACATGTTGCTATTTCTGGAAGACGCGCCGAGAAGCTGAACGAAGTCGCCAAAGAGTTATCCACAGACTCGGCGACGGTCTTTCCAGTCGTTTGCGATGTGACCGATTCAGATCGCGTGGTCGCATCGGTTGCGGAAATTGTAGCTCATTTTGGCAAGCTCGATATCGTCATTGCAAATGCTGGGTTTGGCGTCGCAGGCAAGTTCGAGCGCATTACGCCCGAGCAGTGGAAAGGGCAGTTCGACACGAACGTGTTAGGGGTTGTTCATACGTTGCAGGCAGCAATCCCAGAAGTATCAAAGGTGAATGGTCGCCTAGCGGTAGTATCCAGTGTCATGGGTAAGATTGCCATGTCTAAGTCCTCTCCCTACGTTTCGAGTAAGTTTGCTTTGATTGGATTGTGCCGCTCTCTGCAGATCGAGTTACATGGGAGCGGCGTTTCGCTGACCAACCTTTTGCCGGGGCTTGTCTCAAGTGAGATCAATCAGGTTGATAACAATGGAGTCTTTCATGCAGATCGCGAAGACCGACGGCCTGGGAAGTTAATGTGGGAGGCCGACAAGGCGGCTAAAGTTATGGCAGACGCTGTGATGCGCCGAAAGCGAGAATATACTTTTACGGGGCATGGGATTGTCTTGGCATCACTGGGACAACACATGCCGGGTCTGCTTCACTGGGCCATGACTCGTTTTATGAAAGTCGAGCGCCCTTGATATGAAAACCGCGTACGCCTTTTTCCAATTGAGCTTAGCTTTCTGCATTTTAAGCTGCGGGCCAGGGGAAACTGAACCGGGAACACTTGTGGATCACGCACTTTGGAAGCCGGTTCCATTGGAGAGCGATCCATTTAAGGAGTACGCGACGGAGGAAGTGATTTGCCCTCTTGGAGGCTACGAGGTCGAAGGTGAAGGCGCGGACCAGATCTTGGAAGTTGATACCGGAATTTGTAATTTCGTGACCTTAGAGCAACCCTTGCCACGAAGTTTAAGAAACGGCGATGTTTTGGATTGGTCTATGTGGCATCTGACGCTGGTCTTTGCGGAGCCGGCGGAGGCTTTTGTTACTCTAACGATTGGTGATTACGTGCTGTGGGAAAAGACTATGCTCATTCCCAGCCCGGCCGCGGCTTATTCTACCCAATTAACAGTACCGGCCGATATTGACTCCGGTGAGCCCATTCGCATTCATTTGCACAACCATGGCAACAACAGTTGGCGATTTCATAAATTAGCTGTATCTGAATAGTTCCATATTATCAGCCACTTAGAGAGTCGTGGATCCCCGTTGGTCGCGAAGCCAGCTTTTCTTATTTCAATCTTAACCAAACCTTCGATTCAAGTGTAGGTGAATGTGCTCCATGCCCTTAACTAATGGAGCCCAGTGGGTTTTCTGGTTTTCGAAAATAGCGGGATACGAAATCAATGATTAGTAAGCAGACTTTATTCGCAGTTTTGTTCAGTGTGGCCATTGTGGCGTCGGGATGTTCAGAAGAAACACTTCAAGGTATTGAGTTTGTTTGCCAAGTCGATGCGGAATGCAACGATGATGACCCGTGTACGCAAGATTCATGCTCCGCCGATGGCTTCAGCTGTAAGAATTTACCCCTCGAAGACGGCGATATTTGTGAGTCTGCTGCCTTAAGCGGCATATGCCTGGCTGGTGTTTGTGGTGAGTCGGTTTGTGGAGATGGTTACATTGATGAGCGTCTTAATCCGGCCGAAGAGTGTGACGATGGCAACACTTTGGACGACGATGGATGTGCCTCTGATTGCACCCACGATGCTCCAGATTTGGTGATTGATTTTCCTGATCGAGGCGAGACTTTCGATGGCGAATCAACTCTTACTGTGCTGGGCCGAGTGGACGATAAAGGCGTTGGGATTGAAAGTCTTACGATCAATGGCAATCCGGTTGAAGTTAAAGTGGATGGTTCCTTTGAATACGAGATGAACTCTGTATCTGGTCTCAACCAAATTGATGCTCGCGTCGTTGGGATGGGTGGCAAAGAAGATGCAGCGACCCGTGGCTATTATTATTCGAGTCAGTGGTGGGACGCCCCTTTATTGGAGGACGCAGCCGCAGGTCTTGGAGACCGAGTTGCTTTTCGTTTAGGCCAAGATGCTTTTGATGATTTTGACCACCCATGTGAAACCATTGATGGTGTTTATGTATGCGATGAGGTTGATGACTTAGCCACGGTAGGCGAAATCATACTCAATGATTTGAGTGTCGATGATTTTGGTGGCGCCATTGGTATCTACGAAGAAGAGTTAGAGCTTTTAAATCAAGTTATTCCCATGACCATTCCCCCAATTGAATTGGACGGAATTGGGACCATTACTCTTTCTGGTGACATTGGTCTTTTTGGCGGTGTGGTCATGAAGAGTGAAGTCATCGAACTGGATATGAACGAGGTTGGACTTCGCTTAGAAGCCCGCGATGGTGGCTTGAATGCTGATGTCTCTATTGACTCTAATGTTGAGGGACCCGGATTTACTGCGACCGTCCGGACCAGCGCTACTGTTAATATTGAGGCCCGATTTGTAAATGTTGGTGCTGTCCTGGAGACGGATTTTATCACGCTGAATTCATTGGATTTGGTTTGCCTTTTTATTCCGCCAGGACCGCCGTTCAATACAATCTGTCCGGATACGGCCGGAGGCCCTCTTGCTCCTTTAGGAGCGCTCGAGCCCGACCCAACGGCTTGGATCGATTCTGGCTTAGCCATTGAACGTATGCTTATGGAAGCGGGTTTTAATATTCAGACGCCTGAAGTGGGCACAGTTGATGTTCAATTGGTTGGAGGAAGTGTCGATTTACAAGGCGGCCAAGTTGACCTAACCCCGGTTCAGGATATCCAAATTGATTTGGGCGGAGTTTCTATCTTAGGTGGCCTGGAGACCGTTGATTTAGGTCAGATTGACTTGAGTATGTTGGCTACAGGGATCTCTACCTTTACCGATGCTATTCTCGGCCTCTTTCTTAACGACCTGCAGTTTCTTCTTGAGCCTGCTATCAATCTTTTGCTCTTGAACCCGTCGGACCCTCTTAGTGTAGGTGATATCGTAGAAGATTTCATTATGGGAATGTCTACTTCGGGCCCACTTCTCTTAGACGCGCACTTAGCCGATGGCTTTGCGCGGCCAGAAATGACCCTGGATACGCAAATCTCATCGCTTTCATTCTCAGCTCCAACAAGCGGGGACTTACGTACGGGCGGCATGATGATTGGCTTTGAGACCAAGACCAGCTCCGACAAGGGAACTGTGCGTGAGCCACTTGGTGCGTTGGTGCGCGCTTGTGACGATACAGCGAATGAAATGGTCTGGGATTCCGGTTATTCAATGGATGCGACCAAGCATCTGGATGCCGTCAATCAAGGATTATTCAGTGCATTTTGGACTGGTGATTTCAGTGGAGCCCTGCCGGCGGCCTGGACAGCGGATACAACGGCCACTGTTGAAGGTCTCGAGCGTATGGACGTTTCGGTAACATCTATGACTGCTCCTATCCTAAACGATTGTGCAGGCGATTTAAGACTTGAATGGGCAGATATGCAGGTTCAAGGAACGGTTGACGAAGCGGGTATTGAAACTGATTTTCGAGCCTTTATCAGCGCCAGTGTTCCAGTGATGGTTGTGGTGAATGAAGGTGTCGTAGAACTTAAGGTCGACGACACAAGAACCCACTCTACAATCTGGGAAATAACAGGCGGCGAGGCCAGCAATGTCATGCCAGCGACTTTGGCCGAGGGTCTTGAAGTTCTGGCAACAGGTTTTTCTCTGGAATATGCAGACGCAGTTTTGGCGTCACTTCCTGGGGTAGCATTTGACCTGGCGACAATGTTTGACATTGACCGTGGTGCAGCGGTCGTGATGATGCCGGAAACGGCTGAAGCCTTAGCGGGGGAAATAAAGATGGCAGGGCAGCCTATGCCTGATGGAGTGGAGCCATCTAATAACTAGAGCGACGCGCGGGGTCGAGAGGGGCCCCGCCTTCGTTTTAGAGTAAGCCGGCTTTTCTAAGGAGAGGCTCGGCACGCAACAATGCGCAAACCGTTTTGCTGTCACTGATACGACCTTGTTTTGCATCTTCAATAGCTTTATGAGCCGGCACCTTTTCAACGCTGAGCACTTCATTGTCTTCAAGTGCTTGTTCCGTTTCTTTCAGATTCAGAGCTAGGTAAAGCCATATCTTTTCATTAGTGAAGCCGGGAGTAGTCCAAATGAAGCCGAGAGGTTCAAGTTTACTGGACCGAAAACCCGTTTCTTCTTCGAGCTCTCGGCCAGCACAAATTTCTGGGGATTCGGCTTGATCGAGCTTCCCCGCTGGGATTTCCAGGATAAAGCCAGAAGTGGCATAACGAAACTGCCTGACCATAATGATATTGCCGTCATCATCCACCGGGACAATGGCAGCAGCACCAGGATGCTCAATCAGTTCAAGATCGATAATATGATTATTGGGTAATCGAACCTTATCAATAAACATATTGATGAACTTACCCAGATAACCGTTCTTGCGCTCGATTCTTTCGTAATCAGTCATGAGTTCATTCCTAACTTGATATTCAACTTTTTTTGAATCTGGGACAGAGCATGCCCCAAGTATTCGTACTGTGAGATGTCGTTATAGAGTTGGGCCGATAGCCGCAGTGTCTTAATCGGAGAATAGGGCTCGTCAAAAACAGGCACTTCAATCTGATAGTCATCCATCAGTATTTTCTGTAGTCCCGAATTAGGAAATCCTCCAGGCAGAACCGATGCGTCTAAAGGAAAAGCTGCCATGGCCCCGAGCATGTCATCGGGGGCAGGTTTCTCCATGTTCAATGCGGTCGCGATAATGTCACGCGCTTGGCAAGCAAGTTGATGGTTTTTCTTTCGAATGTCATCCCAGCCATTTTCGAACCAACCACCCATGAGCTGGAGTGTTTGTGGAATGACCATATGAGCTGTTGGGTCGTGGGTTCCTTGCCAGTCGAATTCGTTGCGGAAAAATGAGCGTTCTTGCGTAGGAGCATTGGCGCCATGGCTAATGGCCAAGGGTCTGACCTCTTGATGTTTGTCTTCTCGTACATAGAGAAAGGCTGATCCCTTTGGAGTACATAGCCATTTATGACAGTTACCGGTGTAGTAAGCCGGGCTCAATGTACTTAAGTTGATATCCAGTTGGCCGGGGGCATGAGCCCCATCAACTAAGGTATCAATCCCTTTTTCATTCAAGAGTGCCACCAGCTCTTGGATGGGCGTAACAAGCGCGGTGGGACTTGTGATGTGGTCAATGATAGCCAGTTTCGTTTTGGAACTGGTTGCTCTCTCAACTGCTTCTATGACTTGAGATTTGCATTCGATCGGGAATGGGATCTTTGCAAATTGAATAGTTGCCCCCTGTTTCTCTGCGTAAGAGAGGGCGGCATTGTTACAGGCATTGTAACCATGATTGGTGACCAATATTTCGTCACCAGCTTGGAGCGGGTAGGTTCGCAGCACAGTGTTGACGCCTTGGGTGGCATTTGGAATCAAAGCAAGATTATTGGAATGAGTTCGCAGCAGTGTACTGAGTGCTTGTCGGACTTCGTCCATGCGCGGGATCAGTGTATGGCTGAAAAACTTAACGGGTTGCTCTTCGAGTGAGAGCCGGGCTGTGCTTTGTTCCTCAAGGATAGCCTTGGGACAGGCACCGTAAGAGCCGTGATTGAGGAAGGTGATTTCTTGATCAAGGTGCCAGTGTTGAATGAGAGCTGAATAATGGGGCATCACTGAATCCTTCCAATGCGATATATTTCATGGGTCTAACGTATGCCAGCTCTAGCGACCAGAGGTTAAATACACTAGATAAGTCTCATGAACAGCCACCCTACACCAAAAGTTTCCATATTACTGCCGGTCCGTAATGGGGCAGCGACAATTGAGGAAACCTTAGAGAGCCTTAAGTCTCAAACTTTAGAGGACTTTGAGTTGGTGCTGGTCAACGATGCATCGACCGACAATACTGTAGAAATCGCGCGACGATGTTTCGCCAATGACAGTCGACTCAAGGTTTTAGATACGGAAGATTCGCCGGGTTTGGTGCCTGCTCTTATGTTGGGGCTTCATGCTTGCCAAGCGGATTTGGTCGCACGCATGGACGGTGATGATATTGCGCTTCCGGAAAGGCTAGAGCTGCAATATGAACTCCTGAGCCGAGACGAGTCTATTTCCATAGTAAGCTGCCAAGTTGAGAGTTTTGCCGACGGAGAACTCGGAGGTGGTTATAAACACTATGATGCTTGGCTAGAGACGCTCTTGGTTCATGAGGATTTTATGCGCGAGCGCTTTGTCGAAAGCCCTTTGTCGCATCCAACAGTCATGTTTCGAAAGCAGGATATTCTGGGACTTGGTGGCTACCGGGACCTGGATTGGCCAGAGGATTACGACCTTTGGCTGCGTGCTGCGGCGGCAGGCCTCCGGTTTGCAAAAGTTGATCAAACTTTGCTGCGCTGGCGCGATTATCCAAACCGAACGTCTCGCAGAGATTCTAGGTACAGTCTTGATGCTTTTTTACGTTGCCGAGCTCATTTTTTGGCGGCTGGACCATTGGCTGAAGCAGGGCAAATTGTGGTGTGGGGGGCGGGAAAAGTTGCCGGTAAATTTGCTCGATTTTTGCAGAATGAGGGCGTTAGGCTGTGCGCATTTGTGGATATTGACCCGAAAAAGATTGGTAATTTGAGGCTTGATGTTCCGGTGATAAGTCCAGATGATTTGTCGAATTATTCTGGTTGCCCCGTTGTATCTTGTGTAGGGAGTCGCGGCGCACGACCGCTGATTCGCGAACAATTGAATGGGCGTGGTTATCAAGAAGGTCTAGACTATTGGTGTGTGCTTTGAGCATTAAGTTTCAGGTAGCACAGGAGTGATAAAGGTGACTGAACGAAAAACGAAACCATCTTATACCAGTCCCATTATGCCAGAAGACGTAGCGACATCGCTGCGTTTAGGTGATGCGAAATGGGATACCGATGGTAAAACTCTAGTCTGGTTAGAGGGACGCTCAGGGGTGGGTGTTCTCGTGGCACAGACTGGTGAGGATTCACCCCGAGATTTAACATTTGATCTCAATGTGAGAGCAGAAGTTGGTTATGGCGGCGGTGATTTCACGGTAAGCCGGGGCCGTGTTTATTTTGTTCAAAAGGGCTCGGGTCGCATTTATCGTTTAGATTTAGCGGGTGGGAGTCCGGTTGCTATCACCCCTGATTTTGGGCGCAGTGCATCGATGAGCGTATCGCCGTGCGGCCAGTGGTTGTTGTATGTTCACCACGATGAAGGTGAAGACCGCTTGGCGGTGGTTGATACGGACGGTCGGCATTGGCCTAGGATTCTTGCTGAGGGCTGGGACTTCTATATGCAGCCTCGCTGGAGTCTATGTGGTCAGCGTCTAGCTTGGATATCTTGGAATCATCCAAACATGCCTTGGGATGGATCGGTATTGCACGTCGCAGAAGTTCTGGTGGATGGAGAGGTTCTGCCGACCATTGATAAGATTGAAGCACTGGACGGCGCGGGTGACATATCAGTTTTTCAGCCTGAGTTTTCGCAAGATTCAAAGGCAATCTATTACACCAGTGACCGAGAAGGATTTGGGCAGATTTGGAGAGTTCAGATCGAGACGGGTGAACGGCGACGGTTAACCTTCAGTGAGCAAGAGTTCGCGCAACCTGCATGGGTTCAGGACTTAAGAACTTATGCTTTGATTGAGAACGATGAAAAAGCTTTGGTGATTGTAAATCGCCATGGCTTTATGAGCATGTGTTTGGTGGATTTAAGCGATGGAAGTTTGACAGAACTTGAGGGACTGACTTCTTACGGCGACTTTTCTCACCTGAGTGTGTCGACTCAGCAAAATCGTTTGGCGGTGTTGGCCAGCGGCAGTCAGTCTGCGTCTTGTTTACTCACCTGGGATTTACCCCATGGCGAGCCAGTCAAAAGAGTGACGGCATCGAACATCCCGGATGCGAGTGAGTTGAGTCAGGTCGAGGCCATTGCATATCCGACCGAAAATGGTGCGACGGCTTTTGGATTACTTTATTCTCCGGCCGCAGGGGCTCCGAAACTTGAAAACGGAGCTCCGCTTCTGGTCATTGTTCACGGGGGACCAACCAGCCAGGAAACGGCTCGTTACAATGTTCAGGCTCAGTATTTTGCAACCCGAGGCTATTGTGTCTTTTTGCCCAATCACCGGGGCAGCAGTGGATATGGACGCGCCTATATGGATGCCTTGCAAGGGCAGTGGGGCGTGGTCGACGTTGAGGATGTGGTTGCGGGTGTGCGGTATTTAAAAGAAAGTGGTCGTGTGGATGGGACCCGCTGTGCTGTGATGGGTGGTAGTGCTGGCGGCTACACTGTTCTGCAATCTATGATTCATGAACCGGATGTGTTCTGCGCTGGGATTTCACTTTACGGTGTGACGGATTTATTTGGCTTATTGGCAGATACTCATAAGTTTGAGGCCCATTATCCTGATGGACTTGTGGGAGTCCTGCCCCGAGACCAGGAAATCTTTAAGGAACGCTCTCCGATCTTCCATGCCCACAAGATTGAGCGACCGTTGGCGATCTTCCAAGGAGAGGAAGACAGGGTGGTTCCTTTGGCTCAGGCTGAGAGTATTGTTCAAGCATTACGCAAAAATGGGGTTCAGTACCAATATCGCGTCTACGAAGGGGAAGGGCATGGTTTTCGAAAAAGTGAAACAATTACAGACTTTTATGAGACTGTAGAGCGATTTTTAAATCAATATGTGATGCGACAGATGAATACCTGAAAATCATTGCCAAAATACCTCTCTTTTCGCTCAAGTGGCTCCAATACCCGACGATGTCTAGGGTGGGCGAGCCCGGTGTCTGGGCTTGAAGGAGGCGGCGAGCGGTGACGGCAATTTTTCCAGAGTTTGAATTCACGAAAAATACTTTTGGTGCCAACGAGGGGCCTTTCGTCGTTGAGGACCCATCTGGTGAGTTTCCGGTTCCGAGTCCCGTTAGCCTGACCCGTGTCCTAAAATTACGATGCACGCTTCGAGACCGTATCAACCGTTGGGCTGAGCGATGCCGTTCTAAGATGGTGCAGCTCGAGGGCAACAGCCATATTGCGGGCATGTATTACATCCGCGAGCTGGGGCAAGAGGCGGGTACTCCCAATGCCGCTCGACACATTGACCAGGCTATTGTTTGGGGTGGTGGACCAAGAGTTCGAAGTGCCATGGTTGCGCAGATGATGCCCCACGTTGTGTCTGAATCGTTAAAAATCGACTTGTCTCTGACAGATGCCGCAGATGTGATGCTGACCGATGTTTTGCATGAGGTCTTTGAAGAACTCTTTCACGACATTGAAACGGTTCGATCAGGCCTGATTCAAAAAGTTCACGATGCTGGCGGGAATCTTATGGCGCTTAGCGCAATAGTCGAACGGGTCGATGCTTTAACCATTCCAGAGATCCCAACCGAAGCTGAAATCGTTCGAGATTTGTTTCTGGGTTATGCCTACGCTCAGCGCATGCATATTCAAGGTACTCGGACCAATTTAGAACGAGTGGGAAGTTTTTATCGTTCGCAAGAGGTATGCGAGGCATCGGGCATTCACGCTCAAGGTATTTGCTCTTTGTTGAACCGATTACCGGATGTCGACTTGCCCGGAGGTCGTGGTGACCTACTCAAGAGCGTTGAGTTTCACGCTGTGGGTTGAGCAGCTGTCCAGTCTTTAAGATATTTTCTAATTTCCACCAAAGCTTGAGTATCCATCGCGCAGTATACCAAAAGCTGCTTATGGATAGTTGCGCGTTCTTCATCGCATTCTAAATCTAGACTTTTAAGGTATTCGTGCATCGCCGCTTTACCATCAGAGATATCCAACTCTTCGTAACGTAGATGCGGGGCCAGTGCCGGTAGGACTTTTTTGATGCTAAAAGAGCCTTGAAAGCCGGGATGGTAAAAATGGTCTCGTAGCAAAACCATCAAATCCCAGGTGCGTTTAAGAAGAGCTTGAAGTGGTTTTCGAAGCTCGGGAAAGAGCTTAGCCATTTGGCTGATTTCGACTTCTTCGTAGCTGGAGTAAATACAGATAGTGCCTTTATCTCCTAGGGATTCCAAAAGGCTTTTTGTAAATGCTTCTCTGGGGTCACTCTTCTCTGCCCAAATAAACTCTTGATGCTCGATACGGCCGTCTTCGTATTCAATATGATTGGACCACTGAAACGGTATGGAGTCGTAGGGTCTTGATTGCGGGTATGCTGGAACCGCATTCATAAATGATTCAAAGTCGATATGGTGGATGGGGTATTCGACTTTAGCAATGGCCTTGGCCAAGTCACTGGAGCCCTCTGGCTCTCCACTTCGGATACAGCGCAAGGCTCTTTTTTGAACCACGCCGAGCTTCGACTCATCTTCAATTTCTCGGACATCGGTAATACCCGCAGTCTCCAATTGGTTGCGCATATGGCCCGATAATTGAGGAATCAGCGATATGGGGTAGGGCAGAACTTCTGGAGCTTCTGTGTGACAATGGTCATAGAATTCACAAGGGTGTGGGCGACTGCATTGCTTACCTTGGTTAACCGTGGGCGGGGTTTCTTCATTTAGAATGATGTTGAACTTATCAACGGACTGTTCGGCTTTTGCCATGAGGTCATCAAGTTCATATGTACAATCGGTAAAGTTAAAGTACCCGTCGAGGTCAATTTCGCCACCGGTATAGTTGTAGGTTTTATTGACGGTAAGAATTCCCGCGCGGTGGATATCTATTCCCAGAGAGCGCAGGATCCAGAGTTGCAGTGCCAAATCAACCTGGTGGCTTTGCCGAACCCGAGTGGTGCTTTTAACTTCGATAAGATCCCAAGAGCCTTCTTGTGTCTTTTTGAGTATATCAGTCCGGACGAATGTATTTTGAAAAAGAAATGCGCCATCGAAGATGGCTTGGGTACCGTGCTGTGTTAAGGCATCAAGAGTTTGTTCGACGGCTTCTGCCGTGCGAATTTCTCGATGGGGTATTTTGATTCCGGAGGGGTACTTGGTCCGGGCCAGCTCTTCGACTCGAATGCCACCTCGAAACAATATGTTTTGAAACCCTGAGGAGCGCGCGGCCAGCTCTTTTCGATGCAGTTGGTTCCACATCTTCAAAAGACATTGATGGCCCGCTAAAAAGCGTCTTTTGGAAAGCAGCGCACCACTCATTCTGGATTTTTCTCAGCGTCCGAGAAGTTGATCAACAAGACCAATATAAGTTTCCATGGATTGGTCTTTTGTTTGTCCTTTGAGACCAGTCCATGCATCAAACTTTGCTCGGCCGGCTATATTCATCATGCCTGGTCTTTTGCCTTGGACATCGCCAACTGTTGCTTGTTTAAAGTTCGAGTAAAGTTTGAGAAGCATTTCGTTACCAGGATTACTGGTCAGAGTTTTTACATCGACTTGGGCCTGCTGAAATTTGCTTTCTAGATCACTCATAGAGGCGTCTCTCCTGGTGTTGAATTTGGGTGACTCTACTCTAATTTGATGCGTCTGCGCTAGTGTCTACGAAGAGTCCATTTTCGGCGATATCTTCCAGCAAGGCTTGGATTTGAGGATCTGCATCCTCACCTGACGGCAAGCCCAGTACATCCAGCCCGTTTTCAAGGCTGTCATCGCAACTGGTGATGGGCGTTCCCATAGAAGTGACCGGGGTGACCTCTTCACCATAAATACTGGCCATACTAAAGTAGCTCTTGGACAAGTTGTAGTCCCAGCACTCTGTGGCTTGTAAGAACTGTCCCTCTGGCATGGCCGAATTGGTCGCAATGTACTCCGCGCGGCCACTTCCTGCGGGACTGCGACGTAAATAGCTCCAGAAAGCCATCTTCACGGCGACGTTTTCGATGGTTTCCGGGACGCCATCAAAGTCGAATTGAGCACCAAAATTCGAATAAGAAAGTGTGGTATCGGAAGAGGCGATATCTCCGTAAAGGTAGTCTAGGTTGATAGGCGTAGCTCCGGGAGCGTTCTTTGGAACAAAGTTGCGAAAAATTCCAGCCACCGTCGTCAGGGTTTTTTCAGTGGGGATCTCATTTTCATCCAATACGGGACCATGATTTCTAAGGGCTACGAAACGTCCCGATGCGAGACAACCGGGGGCAAACACATCGCCGTAAACTTCAACGAAATTCTTATTGGTGTTGAAGTCGAAAACCACCAGCGTCAGGCCCCACTCGGGGTTATCTGGATTGGGAGTTGAGCCTCCCATGACGATAGGTGTGAGTGTATTTAGGTCGTAGTTTTCGCCGCGCATTAACGCGTAGATATATTGCAAGGGTGAACCTTGTGGCTCTTCCTCATTGAAGTAATTGGGGTTGTAATCTGAGTTTTGGCTCACAAAGAGTGCAAGGGTGCCAAAGTCTTTGCGGGCTTCAAAGGGTCCCCAGACCAATTGGGTTGTATCTTCGTTGTATAAAGTAGGGGGATAACTGGTGAGTTCAACCAATGTTTCATTCATGAGGTTGAACGTATATCGCACAGGTACCAACCCTTGTTCAGCCAGGGCAGGTGCCATAGCTGCAGCCTCACCTGGGGGCACAACGATGGTTTCCAAGGGTGTAGGCGGTATCAAGTTTGGGTAAGTGGGCAGAGCGTTGCGATAGGTCGTTACAAGAGCGCTATCAAAGACACTCTCGGTGCCATCCGATAAGGGTTGCTGACAGCCCATGAGTAAACTCGAGAGCAAAGCAATGTAGCTGATGCGTTTCACTTTATAATTCGGCCACACCAGTTGCTTTGAGTCAAACAGTGAGGCCGATTTCTTTGAGTCGTTGCATCAAAAAGTCGCGGGCTGAAATATCTTTGAACTCTTCGCTGGGACCGGTCTTTTTTATACATGATTCCAACGGTTTAAGGCTTACTTCAGCCCGTGGGTGGACAAAGAAGGGCATGGAGAAACGACGCTCACGGGCATTGTCTGGGTTAACCACTCTGTGGGTTGTGCTTTTAAGCACGCCATTGGTCAGATTTTGAATCATATCTCCAGCATCGACGATGATCTGGCCTTTAAGGGCATGGATAGGTCGCCACTGCCCGTCTCGTTGGAGGAGTTCAAGCCCACCATTGGTGGCTTCGCAAAGAAGTGTAATGAGGTTGATGTCCTCATGGGCTCCTGCACGAACGGAGGCCGGTTCTGCATCCTCTGGGATTGGAGGGTAATGAATGATTCGCAAAATAGTATCGCCGTCGATTGCCATATTGGAGATCAGATCTTCGGCTTCCGTGAGATAGATTCCACATGCTTTGAGCAGAACCATGGCGCAGGTTTCGAGCTGCTTATAAAGCTCGAGAAAATCCTCTTTAAATTGTGGTGTCACATCGCTGAGTTCAGGCCAGATATTGTGGCCGTAGACTTTTGCCAATGGATGGTCTTGGGTGAGTTCTCGGCCCACATGCCAAAATTCTTTGAGGTCAGGAGCAGGGCTATCCTTGGCGTGTTCTTTACCGAAACTGGTGAAACCCCTTTGGCCATTGAGCTCCTCGAATTCGTATTGTTGCTTGACGGAATTGCTTTTCGAGAAGAAGTCTTCAGCGTGCTTGTAGCACCGTTGAATGAGTTCGCTGTCGACCCCATGGTTGGTCACAGCAAAAAATCCAAGGTCAGTTAAGGCTTCTCCGAGTGTTTCCACAAACTGCCCGTGGCGACCGGGCTGCTCGCTTTGAAAGTCTCTTAAGTCTACTACTGGAATGGTTTGTTCGGACATCGCTAAGTCTCACTTATTGATTGTTATTCATGATGCTATTGGGTTTGAACTCTATTTGTCATTGAGATTCTGGTTTATCGTCTCGTGATTAGGGATTCGTCTTGGAGATGAGGCAGGTTGTTGATGCTATCGAGGTTGAATTCAGAACCGTTGACGAAAAAGCGGCTGATGGAAGCATTGTAGACCGCCCAGCACATTTTCATGGTTTTTTCATCGGAGAGTTCCAGCGCCTGGCCGATCGCAACGCCGACTGGGCCACCGGAGGTAAAGAGAGCCACGTGCTCTCCCGATCCTATGGATGTTCTAATCTTTTGGATACCAGCTTCCATTCGCAGGCGGGTTTGCTTCCAAGTGGGCATACCTGGAACGACGTAATCACCTCGAGCCCACTCCAAAGTCAGGCTTTCAAGAAGTTGCCCCAACTCTCGGCCGCCGCCTTGGTCTCGATTCAGCATAAGGTGACGCAATTTCTCGCTTCTGGGGTCTTCGTCGCGTTGCATGAGCCAGCCAAAGAGCCTAAATGCGTCAAACTCGTCGAGTTCATCAATAATTTCAACATCTTGAGGTATATTCGGCATGAGCTTTAGACTGGCTTCGGCGGTTTGCTTATGCCGCTTGCACGGTCCGCAAACGATTCGGTCCAGCGATTTGGGCTGCTTTTGGAGCCACTGGGCTAAGTGCTCGGACTGAGTGTAGCCCAGTTCAGAGAGCTGATCGTAGTCGTCTGCTCCAAATGAGGCTTGTGCGTGGCGTACGATAAGAAGTGTACTCAATTGAATATCCTATGGTTTATTGTCGGTTTCTGATGACAGCGGATCCCGAAAAAGGCAATCCAAAAGTGCGTAAGGATTCCTCTTTTAGGGGTGGAAGTTTTGTTCGAAAGCGTTGACTGAATCACCTTTTTCGCGCGATAGCTGCCTCGTTGTTCGCTCAATAATGGGTATGGGGACCCGAGCGATGACTCCAGAAAGATAGATGAAGGATGCGTAGGAGACGGCGCTTCTTAATCGAAGGATATAGATGAGGCACATTTGGGTCTCGTCTGGGGAATGTTTATGTACTCGAACCCAGCAATAGCTGCAGGCGCCATAAGCCAGGATGAGTCTGGCATCATGAAGACCATGGTTCCGGGGGCGCCGAAGAGCAAGCCTAACCAGGACGCTTCAGAGGATGTCTTGCAATCACGGGTTTTGAGTCCCGAAACAAGAGCCGCTGAATCGTTTGATGCGCAAGAGATGGTACGAGCGAGAACGTGGTCGAAGGTACTCGCGTTTTTGTGTGGAATCACCGGCGGTCTGATTGAACTGGTGGATGGTCACCCCGACCTTAAGATCGCAGCTCAAGCGGCGTGCTTTACGTTGGTTCCGATTTGTTTTTGGGTTGCGCACCGGGCGAGTCGACCAAGTGGTTACACCCGGTTTGTTTACCGAGCCTTTGGGTGGACGGCGGCTTTAAGTTCATTGCCGGTTATCTATTTTCTTGGCGTATTTTCGCCAGCACCCTTGGCCTTAACTCTTGGGATCAGCTTTTTTGGTTTGGCCAGAGACCCACTCTACGCATGGATCATTCCACTCACCGCGACATTCGGTTATTTTGCGTTAGCCTTGGGCATTCTTTTGGGTGTTATTCCCGATATGGGAATGCTGGCGACTTCTGTTTATGACGATGCTGGCCGGGTCTTTATGACCGTGATGGTACCTTTGGTGCTCTTGTGCACGCTTTGGTGTGCTCAGAAATCGAGACAGACTTTGGTTCGCGCCTTGGAACAAGCGCACAGCTCAGCTTATCAAGCCGAGGCACGAGCTTTTCAACTTCATGAAGTGAACCAAGAGTTCAACGCGGTCCGACGTTACGGTGCAGGTAAGTCGGGGCGGTTTTCTGGTGAGATGGCTGGACCTTTTCGGTTGGAATCAGTGGTGGGCCGAGGCGCCATGGGCGAAGTATACTTGGGCTACCACCGTGACAGTCGCGTAAAAGTCGCTGTTAAGATTTTATCAGAAACCGAAGGCTGCGACCCATCGAACTTGGCGAGATTTTTGCGCGAAGGCGATATGTTGCGGGCAGTGAAAGACCGGCACGTGGTTCAGGTCTTTCAGGTGGGGCGCTTGCAAGGAACCACACCATCTCATTTCATTGCGATGGAGTATCTAGAGGGCGAAGACCTAAGTGCAGTTTTAAGACAAGCTGGGATAATGAGCGTGGGTGACGTCACACAATGTCTTGATGAGATTTCAAGTGGACTTGCGGCTGTTCACCGAGCCGGCATTGTCCACCGAGATTTGAAACCACAGAATCTCTTTTACACCACATTCAATGGCGTGAAGTCGTGGAAGCTCTTGGACTTTGGCGTTTCAAAGTTTGAGGGAAGCCAGGGCACGTTAACGTGTAATCAGCTGGTGGGTACGCCGGCATTTATGTCGCCAGAGCAGGCCAAGTCTGTTGAGGTGGATACGCGTAGCGATGTCTTTTCTTTAGGTTCCATTGCCTACCGGGCCTTAACCGGGCGCACACCGTTCGCTGCTGATGACCTTCCGGGCATTCTTTATAAGATTGTTTACGAGCACGCGCCCATGCCCTCTTCCTACGTGGTCGATATTCCTAAAGATATTGAGAGAGTCTTGGCGGTTGCTTTGTGTAAGAATCCATTGAATCGCTTTCAAAGTGCGGAGCAGTTCCGTGAAGCTTGGCTAGAAGCTGCAGACAATAGGTTGCGTGATGGTTTTCGAATACGCGGTGATGCGCTGATGAAGCTTTACGGGTGGGGCTCTTAAACCAACTTAAGCTTGCGGACCTTAGTCAGCGAATATTCTTGGCGACGTTGAACACAGCTTGTCCGGTTGCAATAGGGCCTATGTTTTCCTTGTCATCTCCGTCGGAGTAAATTTCCATTTTTACGACACATACTTTGTTACCCATTCGCACGACTTGAGCCTCACAAAGCATGTCTTTGGCGGGGCCGGGGCGCAGGTAATCCACCCTTAAATCGACGGTACTGATTCGGTCATTTTTGTTTTCTAAAAGACTCCAGCCTGCGACACCCCCCGCTGCATCGAGAAGGGTGGCGAGCACACCGCCGTGCACAGCGGGCCGATTGGTGTCGCCCGTGAGATGGTCTTGCCAGGGCACGCGCACGATGCAGAAACCTTCTCGAATCACGTCGACCGACATTTTTAAGTGCTCGTTAAAAGGAACTTTTTTTTCCATGAGGGTCTTGAGCCCCGAGTAGTCTTTTTGAGTCATGAAATCAGTGAAAGACTTTTTGAGGATAAAATCAATGGTCACCGCGAAGGTAGGTAGAATCTTACAGCCGTTCACCAAGTAGGTGATCAAAGGACTTACTTTACTTGGACGACCGGCCCTCCCAAGAGTCTAGGCTATCGCTTCAGGTCGGTTCTTCGCTATACTTAATAAGCTGTCGTCGCGGGGGCGTTCATTTTGCTTGGGGGGAAACATGGAGTTCAGGCGATTAAATCCTGTGCCCGTGAATAC
>MDSW01125167.1_pt1 | contig 38868 bp, 41 predicted proteins | sample 811171 | NCBI WGS metagenome assembly MDSW01 (sample SAMN05326641, study PRJNA326480) | marine metagenome | isolation source: seawater | place: Atlantic Ocean: North West | collected 2012 | reverse complement strand
TCTAATTTTTTTTTATAAATTTAAAGTTTTTAATATAAGGTGCTGCCAATAATATAAATAAAAAAACAACCTTCGATCTATGTCTTATTCCAGTTCCAAAATTTCCAACTCCAATTCCAAAAACAAATAAATATGCTATTAATATTAATAAAATTGTCCTTAAAATAGGATCGCGTAGAACATGTTTTATATTTTTTAAAATTAATATACTCAAATAAAGATATAGCCAAGCATCAATCAAACCTATTAAATGTATATTTTTTTTTATATCCCACGGAAACGGTGAAAGTACAAAGTATAAACTTCTAATTGGCGTTTTATACAAGATTTCAATTGGAGAATTAATAATTGTCCACTCTGGCCAAGATGCTTCTCCTTGTGTGGATATTTTTGATTGATGTTGAACTACATTTAAATCAACCATTCTTTCAAAAGAATTTAAATAGGAAATATGTATCTTTTTTGTTGACAATAATCCTAGGACTAAAAAAGCAAATATAATTAAGGCTAAACTTGTAATACTTAATTTGAACTTTTTCAAAGATTTAAAAAATTTGAAAAAATTAACTAGAGTGATTACCCCAAGAAAAATTAGTAAACCTACAATCATTGCTCCATGAAAGAAAAGTGTCCCAATAAAACCTACAATTGTAATAAAAAAATATTTATAATTTTGAGTTTTAAACCACGAAACAATCCCAAAAATCGCCAATATTAGAAAAAAAATCAAATAAGGTTCTCTCATAGCTAAAGCGGAGTATAAAATTAAGGATGGAAACAAAGCCATTACCCAAGCTACTTTATTTGCTATCTGATTATCCCAAATTTTTTTTGCTACTGCCCAGCTTAAAATTACTGACCCCATTCCAGCTAATAGACTAAAAGATTTAGCCATTAATGCACTTGTTCCTATTATAGAAAAAGGAACTGCTAATAACCAAACAATAAATCGAGCTTTTGGTCCTTCAAAATTGCTTAGCACATTGAAAAAACCTCCTTCAGCCATGTGTGAAGCACTTATTATAAATTTTTTTGCATCAGCACCACTATCTGGCAAATCGATAAAGTAATGACCAAGTAACAAAACAGAAATTCGAATAGCAAAAGCTACCCAAATTATTTTAGAAATATTTGGCAACTTTGAAGAAAATATATAGGTTAATAGGGTTACAATTAATAATGAATTAAAACCAATTAAATCAGGCATTTAATTTAAATAAAATTTTATGATTTTATTAATGTTCTGTAAATTTAAAATTGATAATATAAGTTATTTTATAAATTAAAAGTCATTTTAATTAATTCAATTTATTTAAGATATATTATTTATTTTATAAATTTCAGAATATTATGAGATCTATTAATCCATGTATATCTATTAAAATCTCTTGATGCTTGATTTCCAAGTTTTTGTCTTATTTTAGGATCTCTAAGTTTATTAATAGATCTTATCCATCCATTAATATCTGCACAGTCTACTAATATTGAATTTTTTTTATTAAGCACTTCTTTTAAAACTGGTAAATCAGATGCTATGATAGCTTTTTTATGAGCCATATATTCAAAAAGTTTTAACGGTGAGGTAAATTCTGAAATGTTAAATCCTTTTTTTTTGCTCCATGTGCAAAAACAATTTTTTGATTTGGTAGCATACAAATATCTATGACATTTAAATATTTACTAACATCACTAGGTGGAACAAAACCATAAAAAAAAACATTTTTTTTATCAATTCTTTTTTTCCAATATTCAAGATCTTGTTCTGTACCACCAATGATATGAAATTCTATATTACTATCTATTTTTTTTGAAATGGCTTCTATAATTTCTATACCTTTTCCTTTATATAGATGCCCAAAATATCCGACTTTTAAGTTAGTATCCTTTCCTAAGAGTTTTTTTTTAATATTTTTTTTTATTTTATCGGCGCCATCATGTGCAACTTGTATTAAATCTTTATTTAAAAATTCTGTTTTAAGAAACTTTTTTTTTAATGCATTTGATATTACAATCAATTTTTTAAATTTTTTATTTTTAATAATTTTTTTAAATATTATTAAATTAAAAAAACTCTCTTTATAAATTGGTGTATGGGCCTCAAAGCAAACTTCGTAACCAACTAATAATGCAACATAACAACCATGTAAAAATCTGCTATAGACAACCTCAAATTGTCTATTAAAAATTAAAAATATAAGAATTGATAATATATAAAATAAAACACCGCCTTTAATGTCCGGGTACCAAAGTTTTTTGATTTCAAAAGATTTTTTTACACCATAATAATTAAAAATATTATTAATATTCTTTTCATAATAATGATCTCTACTCGGAGCTATTAGTGTTACCTTATGTTTATTTTGAGATAAAGCGTTACACATTTTCATAATATGTATACTGTTAGCAGATCTAGATGGAATTATTGAATTTGATAAATAAAGTATTTTCATTTTTATAAATAAAAAATTATTACTATCTACTATCAATAGATTTTAGTAAATTTAAGGAAAATAAATCAAATTAAAGCTTATAAAAAATACTCTTAAATACTAGTGTCTTTTATTCTTTCTATAACTATTTTATAGTATCTTAATCCTTTGCCCAAAAAAGAAACTCTATATTCTTTTCCAAAAATTTCTCTTACCATTTCAATACTTGGACGAATTATCCATCCAGCGTGTTTATGCTTATTAAATTCTGCAACTTGTCCAAGTCTACTTATTCCTTGATTTTTTTTCCACCAATTTTTATTTAATGACATATAAATTAAAGGACGTGCTAAATCCATTTCTAAAATTGCGATTTCATTGGTGGCTTTTTTTATAGCTCTAATAGCACCCAAAATATTTTCAATTTCTGTAACAACTGCAATACATATTACAATATCAAATTTTCCAAGTTGATTTACATTTTCAATGCTCGCCTCACTAAATTTAACATCGATCCCTTCATTTTTAGCCAACATTTTTGCTTGATAGATTCGCTTCTTATCTATGTCAATACCAACAACACTTTTTGCTCCTAACTTTTTCGCATGAAGGCTATATTGACCAGAGTTACAACCAATATCTAGTACTGTTTTATTTTTAAAATTAAACTGATTAAACCATTTTATTCTAAGATTTGTCTTAACTTTTCCAGATGTAGTGAGACCATTTTTTAGATCTATAGTTTGATACCAGTCCTGATTAATAATCCAATCCTTGTATTCATCTTGACTTTTTAACTCAACAATTTCTTTATTTTCCTTTTTATTTTCGTTAACCATCTTTTTATCTCCCAAAGAATTTTTGGATAAACTATTACATCAGGTAATATTTTATGATCAATTATATGCAATAAGGCAGCACGATGATGACCACTTTTTAATATATACATATTATCCTTCTTTAAAGCAACAATTGGATCAGACTCGTTTGATTTATAACCATTCTTTAAAATCGATGACATCATTTCAAAACGTTTGTGGACTAAAATTGAGGCACCTTTGATAATATGCTCTTTTTTTAAAAGTTTTGGATTTAATAAATATTCATTTTTATTGTTTTCAATTAAATCTACGGCATACAAGTGAACTGAACCTCTAAACATTCCTCCCTGTTCTTTGGTTTGTAAACTAAAATTGTAAAATTCATCCACTAGCCAATTAATCCATAAATCTGTTGCTTTATCTTTATCCCCATCTACCCATAACTTCATGAAATTATAAAATGGCCAATCACTTATCTTTCTACCTCCATAGCCTGATTTATTATAAAATTTTAAATTATTATGGAGGATATTTTCCAAATTAATATTTTGTTTAAAAAATTTTAACATTTTGATTAATTAATATCATATATTATAATTAGAGTTAATTAATCTTTAAGATAATTTTTTAATAAGATCAAAATTTATAATCTAAATAAATAATATTAAAAAAACATAATAAATAAATTAAAACTCTCTGATATTTTGAGATATTTTTTTTCCATTTTTGACTATTATTCTTCATAATTTCGTTCTTTACATTTAAATGCAAGTGATGATCTCTTTTACTAATAATATTTTTTTTATAATTCTGAGTTTTTAAAAACTTTAAATTAACGTCTGCCATCTTAAGTAATGATAAAACTTTTTTCAGTTGATAGTTAAAATTATCAGTTAAATCCTCATATTTTAATAATAAGTAGTCTTTGTTTGAACTATTAAAAACATTTTTTATTTCTCTTAAATATAAATTATATTTAATTGAAAGATCAAAAAAATTATTAAAAAAATTTTTACCAGTAACACTGTTTTTTAATTTTTTGGACGAAAAATAAATCCCTCTTGGGTCTCTTATCATGAAAATAATTTTTGAATTTTTAAATACATTTTTAAACTCTAAAAAATATTTACTTGACTCTTTTTTTTTAAAAACAACTATATCAGCATTTGGTTTATATTTTTTTCTATAATACAAACACAAATTAAAGAAAAAATCCTGCCAATTATTAATTTTTGATGATTGCATAAAATCTTTAAAATTTTTTTTTTCGAACTTATAATCTAAGAACTTTTTATCTTCGTATAATTTATTAATTAAAATATCTATAAATTTCTTATCTACTTTTTTTATTGAACAAAATTCATTTGAAATAATAGTTAAAATTTTAGATTCTGGAATTATTAGAATTCTTTCATTACGCGATAATCTATCACAAAAAAAAGTTGAGCCTGTCCTAGCAAAATGAGACAAAAAATGGATAGAAATTTTATTTTTCACAAATTTTATTCATTTCTCAGCTTTGCAAACGTAGCCTGTTGTAATATTTTTACTTTTGATCAATAAACTCAAAATTATTGTAACTGGGTACAAAACAAATGATAAAATTAAAAAAACTAATCCTATTAACTTATCGGAAATAAATTTTGATTGAATTAATCTTATTAATAATACATTGATGCTTTCTATGTAAGAGTTCCGTTCTTTAATTTCTATTTTATTAAATTTTTTTAAAAGATATTTCAAACCATGTGGTGTAAATCTGTAATAATCATCTGGTGCACCGTGTATCTCTAAAATAAAGGGAGTACTTAAAAATATTTTTCCTGATTTTTTTAACACTCTATGTATTTCATCAATAGCATTCTGCGGATTAGGTAAATGTTCAAGAACCTCAAATATAAAAATTATATCAAAATGATTTTGATCAAATTTGAGATTGTTCACATCCATTATTATATCTGGTTTTTTTTTTTGGTTGATATCTATTGAAATTAACTGAATATTTTTATTTTTTTTAATAAAAGCCTCTGTTTCACCTCCGGCTCCAATAGTTAATGCTTTATATTTTCTTTGATTAAGATTTAATACCTCCGATTTAATAAAAGTATTAAGTCCCTTCCTAGAAAATAACTTAGATAAATTAGCTATTCTTTTAAATAAAAACTTAATTAATTTCATTATCATTTTAATTTAACGTCTTTTAATAAAAATTGTCTTATCGGATATAAGACTACATTCTATCTCTTCTTTAATGCCAAGAATATTCTTAAATTTTATAATTCTATCTCTTAAATCATTTATATCTAATTTATCAAATTTTTGACTTATTTTATCAGGTCTTGAATTGTTCATATTAACTAACTTTAAAATTTTTTCTTTAAAATTTAATAATCTTAATATCAATTTAAATTTAATTAAATTATTATAATTATTGAATTTACTATCTGATATTTTTTCCCACACATTTATTATTTTTTTTGCAGCTAGCTCCTCATCAATATATATTTTTTTTGATACTGCTTCTGGTAATTTTGCTTTAATCTCATTGTTGTTATTATTATTAAACAATTTATACAATTCATTTACTCTTGATAGTAATTCACTTGGTGAATTAACTTTATATCCTAATTCATTAGCTAGTCTTTTTGAATTTTTCATTTCATATGGGCTATAAGTAACCACTGGCGTTTTACAAATTATAGCCTCGATAGCAGTAGTGCAATCATGATGCATAACTGCAAATGCATTTTTAACCCACAATGTTATACTATCTTCTCTGATAACATGAACATTTGGAACATCTTTTAGATAGGTTTTCCATGCTTCTAGATATTCTGTTGGGTGTGGACGTACAACTATATCATAACCAATATTATTTTTAGCTAAGTGTTTTATAGCCTCAACAAAGGCTGAAGTATTAACATAATCCTCTGATGCTCTGTGAAAATATTTCTCTAGTAATTCTGGTGCTCGAGCATAATATCCTGCATCAACAAAAACTTTAAGTCTTTGGTGGAGCGGTCTAACATTATTTGCATGACTAAAGCTGGAAGAAACAAGTAAAAATGGTTTTTTTATAGAAGAAGACTTATGTTTCCAAAAATCTGAAAACTTTTGCATCCAAAGATCTGCTCGAGGAGAGCCTGTTTTATAAATTTTTTTTGAACTGTCACTATAAATTTGTTTTAATGTATCGGTATCTTCTGATCCCCATCCAAATATTGCCGAAGCTTGTTCAACTGTCTTTTTGGAGTATCTTATGTTGGCAAAGGTATTATATCCATATTCTGCCAAACAACCCTCCTCATCAATACTTGTAATTTTAAATCCTTTATCAATTAAACTTTCGTGAAGTTTAAGTCTATTGTAAGTTGGAGCTAATGACTTAGTATGAAATATACCTGGTGAAAGAGCATTAAAACGTAATCCTCTAATTATTCCACTTAAGTCAGAAACTATAATGTTGTGACCTCTCGAGGCCGCTAAAGTTGCTAAAAGCAATTTGCTGTCTAATTCACGAACAGATACTTCAACATGCAAATAAAGATTCATATTTTTTATAAACTTTCTTCTGCCGTTAGCATAACTTGTAAATTTACTAATCGACACAGTCTCATTCCTACTACTTTATTTAATTTCATAGATTTATTTTTTAACTCTATGCAATCATATAAATAATTTAAATATTTTTTACAGTCATTGTCAGAAATATAATCTAACAAAAGTCTGTCTACAGTCCCCTTTGTATGGCCAATTACTTCTCTTAAATTATAAAGATCAATATCATTTACTATGTCGTCTGGTCGTGGATTATTGATAGATATATTGTTATTAAATTTTCTAATTACTCTAATTAAAAATTTTTTTACAAATTTCAAAGCTTCAAATGGAAAATCAATCAATCTTCCGCCTAAAACTCTCTTCCTAATATTATCATAAGAAATACCTAGGTTTTTTTTAATCATTTCATTTAAAAATATTTTAGGTTTAAAAATGTCAATTAATCCTAACTTGTAAGTCAGTAGCTCTGTAGCTACTGGTCCTTCTGAAAAAGGAGTGCAAATTATAGTCTTTTCAAAAGTTGATATGTTTTGATACTGTTGATGAAAATTTCCAATAGTTCTCAGCCATCTTGCAATTCTCGCTGCTTGATTTATTTTCTCAGAACTAGCTACTGATTTCTTTGATAAATTTGGATAAAATTCATTCTTCGCCCAGTTCTCAAACGGCAAAACATAATTTTTATATTTATAATCAACTATTATTTTATTTATGTTTGGTGACAAACTTCTATCTATAGAGCCATGTTCGCTTAAATATGTAAATGTTTTTTTTATATTCTCAGGTATAAAATTCTCATTATCAAATAATCTAAGGATTAATAAAAATTTATAATAAGTTATTGTTGTTTTAAAACGTGCAAATAAACCTAATGACATTTTTAAAAATCTAATAATACCAGTTGTAAAAGAACTAGGTGCAAAAGTATCAATATGAAACATAGTATCTGAGTTTTGACCTGTCAAAAGTAATCTCTCTATCAAGTCATCTCTTTTAAATGGACTGGATTGAAAACTATGTTTCATATAATGAATTCCATTTAAAGTAGATAAACCTATTGCAGCTCTTTTTTTAACATCTAAATAAGAAAAATTTTTATGCGGATCAACAAAGTTGATTTTACTTTTAGTAATTTTTGCTATTTCTTTGGCAATTTTTAATTCAGGAATTTTATCTCGATTAATATAATGTCCATGATTATCTTCACATAATGCATTTTTAAAATTAATTAATAGAGAAGTAGAGTCTACACCTCCAGAAAAAGAAACGTGTACTTTAGATTTTCTCAATTTTGAGTATTGAAAATATATTTTACTTAAAGATTTCATTTTTTTTGAAAGCTGAATATCTTGATGAACTCTAGATTTTGATACATCGTTTATAATAAAACATTTAATTATTGGCCTCTCTGTAGAAAACTTTACATAAAAACCTGGCTGGCAACGATATGTTCCTTCCATAAGCCCAGAAAAGGGGGCTCTAATTACTGATTGGTGAGATAAAATTGCATTCATTATTGCTCCATCAGTCAATTGATGACCATTACGTAAAGAATAACGAAAAAATTTACCTTCATCATTCGAAACTAAATAATTTCTTTCAAAATTTAAATTTTCTTTTTCATTCAACCAATAAAATCCACTACTTGCACATGATGCAAAAAAATAAATTTCGTTATTTTTTAAAATCTCAACAATACAAGATCCAACTATACCTCTCATAAAAACTTCTATTGTGTTAATATTGTTTTCTTCTAATATTTTTTTAATAAATATTTTTGTTTCATCAAAATCAAGAATTTTATCTCCATCAGTCCAACCCATTAGATTACCGTGTATTGTAATTTTTTTTATATCTTGATCTTTAAATTTCTCTTGAATTAAAATATTCTTGTGTAAAAGGCCGCGCATTAGTTTAATTTTTTTAAGTTAGTTAAAAATATCATTAACTAAAATATTCTGACCATATTTTTATTATCTTTAATCAATTTTTTTAAAATCACTTATGGTAATCCACTTAGAATTATTTTCGATGTTATAAAAAAAACGCTTAGTTACTTTTTTTCCTCCAGGAATTAAAATTGATGAGTTTTTAAGCATTTTAATTTATTTTATTTTTTTAATTAATTTCTCAGTATTTCCAGTTTTTTGTTATTGATTGAATAGACTTTATCACAAAAATCTAAATTTTTAGTATCATGAGAAATAAAAATTATTGTTTTGTTATTTGAAATTTTTTTTATTGACTCAATAATTTTATTTGAAGTATCACTATCTAATGCATTAGTTGCTTCATCAAATACAAGAATTTCTGGATTTTTATAGAGGGCTCTAGCAATAGCTATTCTTTGTCTTTGACCTCCACTTAATCTTGATCCACCATCACCAAATTCAGTTTCTAAATCATGTGAACGAACAATAGATTGCAATTCTGCAAGTTTTATACATTCTTTAACTCTTGTTTCATCTATTTCTTTTTCATCAATTGAGAAAGCAATATTTCTTTTTAAACTTTCGTTCGTTAGATAAATATTTTGAGGGACATATCCAATTTTTTTCTGCCATAATGAAAGATTATTTTTGTTTATTTCCTTATTATCTATTAATAAGCTTCCTGCATAATCCTGAACTAATCCAAGCAAGATATCTATGAGGGTAGTTTTGCCAATACCAGACTCGCCAATAATTCCGATATTTTCATTTTTTTTTATTATTAAATTTAAATTTTCAAAAATATTATCTTCGTTGATGTTGTACTTAAAGGATAAATTGACAATTTTTATTTCTGATTTAAATTCTAAATTACTTTCAGTTGCAATCTTAAAATCATTGTGTTTTTTTGTTTCGTAATTTATGAAATTGTAATTTAAATGATTAGAAATATTCAAAAGAACATCCCAATGAAATGTTGTTTTCACATAACTAGAATAAATCTGAGAAACTGAAGGTGCAAGTTTATAAGAGGCAAAACCAAATAAAGCTAAAGATGGTAAAATATCAGTTTTAGAATCTACAGAAATAAAAATCGTCATTATTAAAAGTAATCCCCCATAAGCAAATGTTTCAAAAATATATTGAGGACTTTGTCCTAAAACCTTACTCTTTATAAAAAGATTTCCTCTATTTTTAGATTGAATAAAGTATTTTTTAGACCAATAACTCTCTGAATTAAAAAGTTTAACCTCTTTTATTGACCTTAAAGCTAAATTAATTAATTTATGTCTTAGTGCTATAGTAGTCTCCACTTCTTGACCTGCTCGCACTAATTGTTTTCTAAATAGAGAGTAGATCAATGCATAACCTGGAACAAAAATTATTAGTGCAATCAGAGTAATTTTTATACTCGCGTAAAACATAATGCATATTAATATTATCAAAAGGAAAGATTTATTAAGAATTTTAATAATCGGTAAAATAACCCCACCAATATATCTATCAATTTCTTCTGTTGTATTTTTTAATAGTTGGGTTGAATCATATTTTAAAAAAAAAACATAATTTTGTTTTAAATATGTGTCAAACAATGTGTGGGATAATCTTGCTCCATAAGAGGTATAAAAAACTTCAGTAATATACATAAGGTATAAAGCAGATAAATTCGCTAATAAAAGTGCAAAAAAAGAAAATAGTGCTAATATAATTAGAAAAGTTTGATCATCATTTATTGATAAAAAATCTTTTATAAATATTAGAATACTGTTTTCATAAATTACATCTGGATTTGTCAGCACATAAATAAATGGAAGTATTGAGACAACTCCAAGAGCTTGTAAAATAGAATAAATTATCATTAAAAAAATCAATAAATAGAATTGTTTTTTTTCATTTGAATTAAATGTATTCCAGATTAAGTTCATTGAATTTAATTTCATCTTATCTAAACTTTTAAATAAACAAAAGTAATATGGTCGTCTGTATCAAATGTTAATAAATTAGCAACTTAAATGAATAAAAATTCAACTACAAACAATTTCAATAAATCAGAGTGTAATAATTAACTTTTAACATAAGATATACTCAAATATTTTATTTCTTAAGATAAAAAAATTTTAATTTTAGGTTTATTGATTGACATTAAAAATTAGCTTAAATAATTTTTTTCTTTAATTTTGATAATTTTCTAATATATAACGGTTAATTATGAGCTCTTACGATATAGCTATTATAGGAAATGGTATCTTAGGATCCACACTATCCTTGGAATTAACAAAAATAAATAAAAATTTAAAAATACTGCTGTTAGGACCAAAAAATAAATTTGGGTCAGCTTCTGTTGCCTCTGGGGCAATGATAAATGTTTTTGCAGAAATCGAAAATAACTTTTTAGATAATAAATTTTTAACTAAAAGATTTGAGTTAGGAGTTAAAGCATTAAAAATGTGGAAAAATCATCATTTAAATTTAGAAAAACAGTCAAAAGAAAAAATTGAAATTAAATGGGGCACTTATATTATAAACTCATCCAGAGGCACAAAGTATGAGGATAGACTTTTTGAATATTTACAGAAGGTTTTAAAAAAAAAAGAATTTTTAAAATTTAAACAAGATTTAGTTAATCCAGATAAAATTAATGGTTTATCTGCGCAAGCACCTCATCGGCCAATTAGATCAATCAAAGTTGAAGATGGTATTATAAACAGTATTCAACTTCTAAAATCTATTGATAAAATAATTAATAATACTAAAAACATATATCTCTTAGACGGTGTTGCAAAAAGAATAAATAAATTAAAATCAGGAATAGAAATTGAAACTAATAATGAAAAAATAAAAGCATCAAAAATAGTTCTAGCAAATGGAGCATATGCACAATTCTTAGTTGATCAAATTAAAGAGCTCAAAAATAATACTCCAAGACTATTTTTTGGTGCAGGATCTGCCGTAATTTTAGATTACAATAAAACAAGGAATAATTTTATTAAATCACAAAATAAAGAAAACATACCTGAATTAGCAATTAGAACAATGGACAGAGGTCATGCGTGTGGACTACATTTGCTTCCATTTAAATCTCATATGTATTTAGGTGCTTCAAGTGCAATTTTTACCAAACCCGAGAAAAATCCTAGAGTAAACTCAATAGCATTTATGTTAAATGATGGAATGAATCAAATTGGCCCTTGTATTGGACGATCGAGTGTAAAATCGCTTACTTATGGATTTAGGCCTGTATCAGAAGATATCTTTCCAATGATAGGAAAATCAAATATTGAAGATATCTGGTACCTAAATGGAACTAAAAGAGATGGTCTTACAATTTCACCTTACATATGCTCTGAGCTTGCAAAAGAAATTTTGTTAGGAAAATCTAATTTACCAAAAGAATTTTTCCCAAGCAGAAATCTTATTTCTTATTTCAATAAAGATATTGCTATTCAAAAATCAGTCATTGCGCACTACAATAAAGAAAATACTCACAATATGATGCTACCAGATTCAAACAATTTTGAAGAGTATTTTAACAGAATAAAAAACAATATTAATATTGTGTATAAAAAATATAAAATTAAAAATTTCGGTATACACCCTGAATTACTGGGAAATTATAGGCTAGGAATTATAAATAAAAGACTTTTAAAAGAAAAATAATGGATCATGAAACAATCCAAAGAAAATTTGATACACTAAATATTAAGATATTTTTTAGAAAAGATAACCTTAATTTATGGGACAAAACCTCAGTAAAACTTGATTGCTTAAACCATTATGAATCTAATAGTTATTTAAACTATCAAAATAAGTATTTAAACAAAACCTGTACAGAACTTTCATTTTTAGCGTTAAAGAACAATAATCCATTGTTTTTATTCCCATTATTTTACAATTATAAAAATGATACTTTTACAAATTTTGAAGAGTATTTATATTTGCCTAAAATTCATGGGATAAATAAAGATAATATTATTAATTTAATTACAACACTTTTAAAAAATAAAGTAGCAGTGATAAACCCATATGGTAATAAAATAAATAAATTTATAAAAATAAATACTTGTCATTTTTTAAATATAAATCTAGAGAATGATTTAAATAATTTATATGCATCATTTAGAAAAAGTTACAAAAATCTTATAAATAAAAAACTTACAGACATAAAAATGATTATTTATCATAATGAACAATGTTCTAGAGATTGGTTAGAATTTAAAGAATTACATCGACTTTTGGCTGGTAAATATACTAGAAGTAATGAGACTTGGAAAATTCAAGAAGAAAATATTAATAATGGCAATGGTCTTTTTATTTGTTTCAAAAAAAATAATCAAATAATTTCTGGATCTTTTTTTGATATAGCAAAAAAAGATATGAAATATTCTGTATCTGCTACACATTTTGATTTTTTCAATAATTATTGTAATCATAAATCTTTATATGAGGCAATAAAATTTGGAAAAAAAAAAAAATATCAATAATATCTACTTGGGAAGTCTGAAAGAAGATGAAAAAGATAAAAAATTGATAGATATTTTTTTTTTTAAAAAAGGTTTTTGTGATGAATCTAAAATTTCTAATATTTATTCAATAATATGAAATCAATCAACTTTTTTGAAAAAGAGTTTAAAAAAATTGGATTAGACTCTCAGAGATTATATCCAAATGAAGAATTTTGTAGATATTTAGCCAGATATAAACAATTATTTAGAAACAAGAGTTTCAGTGTTTTAGAAGTTGGGGTGGGAAGTGGTGCAAATTTAAAGCCTATGCTAGATTTGAAATTAAAAATAGATGCCATAGATATATCTAAAACTTCAATTAAACTCTTAAAAAAGAAATATAAAAATGAAAAAATAAACTTCAAAACACTCAATATGTTGGAAATTAAAAAATTGAATAAAAAATATGATTTCATATTTGATATATTTTCAAGCTATTCACTTAAGACAACTGAAGGGATAGCTTTTATCAATGAAGTTTTTAAATCTTTAAAAAAAGGTGGTAAATTTTTTTCCTTTTTTCCATCCAAAAAGAGTGATACTTGGACAAGAAGTCAAAAAAAAAATAAAATTGACTCAAATACATTAATAAAAATTGATAATAATAAACTTGCTTATTACAATAATAACTATCCTTTTAGATTTCATACAAAAAAAGAATACAGTAATATTTTAAACAAAGCTGGTTTTAAAATTAAATCATGTGAAACACTCTCGAGAACATACAATAATACCAAGTTTAAGTCTGTATTTTTAATTGTAGAGGTAGAAAAAAAATGAATTCAGCAATAATAGGTGATAGCCCAATAATGTTAATTTTGGCAAATTACCTAAAAAGTAAAGAAAATATAACCATTTACTCTGATAAAAATAAAATTGGAGGTGCCTGGTCATACACCAATTTCAAAAATTTTAATATAAGTAGACAAACTAATGTAGTTGTGCCTGTAGATAAAAATGTAGAAAAACTACAATCTAAAATAAATAAATCATTAATAAAATATGGAATTAAAATAACAAAAGCACAAGGATATCATAAACCCAATGTGCACTTAGCAAAAAAAAATTATAAATATGACTTTACAAAATTATTTGAAAGCAAAAATAAATTTAAAAATATTCATGAGCACGTTGAAAAGATAACAGTAAAAAACAATGAAATTAAAATAAATAATAGAAGCTATGACAGAATTTACTTGCCATATTTTAATGGGATTAATAATTTTTCTATAAATAAAAAAAAATTTTATTTATCGCCTAAAATTATTACTAGTAAACATATTCTGCTAATATTTAAAAAATTACCAATTAAAGCTTTTGTTTATACAGAAAATTTTGATCATATTTTTGATAGGGCACAAATTACTAAATTTAAAAATTTTACCTCATTTACTGCTAGAGTAAGAATCGAACATAAAACAAAAACAAAACTGAGTTTATTAAAAAAATCTAAAATTTACGATTTTACTAAGAAAAATAATTTAATATTCTCAAGCTTACTAAGATATAAAAATTATTTCAGGGATTTTAATAATATAAAAAAAATGAAATCTATTTGCAAACACAAAAACATAAAAATAATTGATACTTATCAATTTTTTGAGGCATATATTGATTTAAATAAAAAGTTTATAAAACATTTTTGAAAATTTTAAATAATCAAGTCATTTTTTAAAAATATTATTCTTTTTATAATTACGTATAATAAATTTAATAATTCATTATCTAAATTAATTTATTTGGTCTGGTAATTCACAACCTAATTTATTTAATTTATATAATAATTCTTGATCTGATTTAATTTGATTTTGTCTAGCTTCATTAATTTTTATTTTGATATAACCTAAAATATTTTTATTATTTAAATCGTTCATGGCATATGTGGCAAAAATTGAACATCTATCTTTATGATATTGGGTTGGTAAATACATAAAAGTAGGCAATAATTTTTCAATATTAGGCTGCAAACAAAATTTTGGAAAAAGTTTTAATCTCCTTGAAGTGCCACAATGGTGAGTTTTTAAATTCCAAATTACAACATCCCCCTCTTCTAACTCTAAATTTATACTTTTTGCAAGTTTCAATGATTTTAAACTATATCTTGTTTTTGAAAAAATTATTTTTCTTAAGTTATTCAAACTTCCTAAAATTCTTCTAAAATTAAAACAAAAATACCTATGAGATTTTTTTTTAATCTTTAATCCACCACTATAATTTTTGTAATCTTCAAAATAAATCCCTACTCTTACAATTGGATATTCTTTTTCATAAGGGATTTCTGGGTCTTCTCCTCTGGCATCGTGATGAAAACCATTAGTACTTTTAAATGGATTAGAATGATTAATTACATCACTATCTGAATAATATAATAAATTATCTGCATCTAAAATTTTTTTAATAACTTTAATTAATTTATTATTAATTAATAAATCTTGAACGTTTTTATCTAATAAAATTTCTCTGTTTATTTCTTTTTGTAATTTAGCTAATTTAATCATTTCAGGTCTAAGTTTTTTAATTTTTTCTTTACTAAAAATTGATTTAATGACAACAAAGCCTTCATTTAAATATTTTTCTCTTAGATTATTTGCTTGCAGCATAAATAATTTTTCTTCCTAATTTATTTGTATAAAATTTATTAAATCCAACCGAATTAGCAAGTTTATCCAAATCTTCTAAGGAATTAATTTTAATAAATGGTGATGCAACAAAATAACCTCTTTTTTTTAATATTTCATCATCTGAATTTATTAAAATTGTATGACCAATTACAATAATACCCTTGCTATTTAGCACTTTTTTAACTTCTGATAATACTTTTTTTTTATCGTTACTGTATGCTAAGCACCAACCCATTAATACTATGTCAAATTCTTCTTTTTTAAAATTTAAATCATGCATATCTCCTAATTGAATTAATGGAGAGTATGAAAATAAATCTATGCCTGTAATATTTTTAAATTCAAAACCATTTGCAAATAAATTAAAAATTTCTCCTTCAGATCTAGGTCCAATACTTAAAATTTTTAAATTTTTGAAATCTGATTGAGTGTATTTTTTTTTTAGAGCTTCTAATAAAAGATTCGATTTGGATCCACCCAAAGATTTACCAATGTTAAAAAATTTTTTTCTATCAGGATGTTTTGGTAATTCAATATCTTTATCATATATTGCTCGCTTGTTTGAATCTAAAGTGTGTTTCCATGTATTTGAAGAAATATTTTGAAAATTCTCTAATTTTTTTTTTATTTTACAAAAATAAATCACCCTTAAATAACAATAAAAATTTCTTATTCTACCAACAGATAATATTTTTCTTAAAAAAAATTTAATAATTTCAATCATAATTATTAAAATAATTTTTTATTGTTGAAATAATTTTATCTTGATCTTTATTTTTTAAATTTACATATATAGGCAAACTAATAGTATTTTTGTAATAAATTTCAGATTCCCTAAATTTAACTTTTCTTTTACCAAATACTTTAAATTTATATATGGGTATATAATGATATTGCGCGATTATATTGTTTTTATTTAGGTATCTTAAAAAATTATCTTTATTTTTTTTTAATTTATCAAATTCAATATGAATTAAAAATAAATGATACGAAAATTTAATATTTTTAAAATATTCCGGAATATATAAGTGAGAGTTAAAGTTTTTCAATTCTTTAAAATATTTATTATAAATTTTTTTTCTTTTACGTAAAAAAAAATTTAATTTTTTCATTTGAGATATTCCTAAGGAACAATTCAAATCTGACAATCTATAATTTAGCCCATTTTCTAAAACATCATATTTCCAATAATTAAACTTATCTCTTAAAATTCCATGACTTCTTAATAACTCAATTCTTTTTGCAATTTTTGTGTTATTTGCTGTTACTATTCCACCCTCTCCAGTTGTAATAGTTTTCACAGGATGTAAAGAAAAAGTACAAATATCAGAGTGCTTACAAGAACCAATTTTATAAAATTTATTTTTATACTTATATTCAGATCCTAATGCGTGACACGCATCTTCGATGATAAAAAAATTATATTTTTTTTTAAGGTTGTGAAATTTTTCTGAGAATTGTGGATAACCTCCATGATGCATAATAATTAATGCTTTTATCTTTTTTAATTTATTTTTTTTAATACATTCTAATACTTTTTCTGGAGTTGATTGCCCTGTATGTCTATCTACATCTGTAAGATAAACTTTAAGACTCATCATTTTTGCGAGATTATAAGATGCTATAAAATTTATTGAAGGCATTAATATTACATCATTTTTTTTTAAATTTAATGACATTAATGCTAAATGGATAGCGGCCGTTCCACTACTACATACAAAACTAAATTTTGATTTAAAAAACTTTTTTAATTGATTTTCAAATTTTACAACGTAAGGGCCAGTGGTAATTAGATCATTTTTAAGAGAAGTTGATACATATTTTATATCTTTTCGATCTATAAACTGTTTGCCATAAGGGATGTTTTTACTCATCTAATTAATTCTTTTAATAGGTTTAAAACATACCTTAGATTTAAGAATTTTATTTATATCTTTTGCTGAAATATTATAAAAAACATTATCTAAAATTTTAATATATTTTTTTATGTTTTTATGATCATGAAATATTGTAATGTAAATCATATTTGTCGCTAAAATATTATTTTTAAGCATTTCTTGTGTTAGAAAAGTTTTTTTTCTTTCGTGATCATTTTTAAACTCAAAATAAGGTATAGCATTTGTACCCATTATTTTTATAGGCACGTTGTATTTCTTGGATAAATCAAACCAAATTTTTTTTATACCTTTTCCGTTTTTTTTTATTTTTTTAAAAACGTCTAATCTTTCAAATTCATCAATAGTTGATAATGCGGCAGTATAACCAATTCTTTCTCCCCAAAATGTACTACTAATGAAAGTGTTTTCAGTTTTTTCCATAATTTTTCTTTTACCAATTATTGCATTGATTGCATATCCACTACCCAGGGCTTTACCAAATATTGCTATATCAGGATTTACTTTGAAATTTAAATGGAGACCCCCCATATTTTCTCTATAGCCAGATGTACACTCATCAAAGATTAAAATTATTTTATTCTTGTCGCAAAAATTTCTAATTTTTTTAAGAAAATTATCTTGAGGTTCAATATTTCTCATTACTTCCATTTTAATTATTCCAATATTTTTTTTTTTTACTAAATCAGAAAGATATTTAAAATTATTGTATGGAAATGGAAAAGAGGTATTTTTTAAATTTTCAGGTATACCCTCAAAATTTAAACCCGACATTAAGTGTTCATCTAAGTTTTTTTTTGAATTAATATTTGCTGATAGGTACCAATCATGCCATCCATGGTAACCACAAAAAGCAATATTTTTTTTTTTTGTACACGATCTAGCTATTCTTATTGCTACAGAATTTGCTTCCCCACCTCCTCTGGTAAATTTAACCATTGAAGCCCATGGATGGTGCTTTATTAGTTTTTTAGATAAATAGACTTCCTCAGGACAGTTAAGTGAGGTCATATTGCCTTTTTTAATATTAATTTGAACTGATTTATTAACTTTATCATTTCCGTACCCTAAAATGCTTGTTCCAACAGCACAAAACATATCTAAATATTTGTTTCCCTCTAAATCCCAAACATTGATTTTTTTTGCTTTAATAAAATATGCTGGCCATTTATCTGGCAGGTGAAGTTCAGATCTCTTTGAAAATAATGTAGTACCACCTGGAATTATTTTTTTTGCATCAATATAAAATTTTACTTTTTTTAATTTCATTTATTTCCACTTTCTGGGATCAATAAGTTTTTTATCATTAGAACTGAAACTTATAATTTCATTTTTTTTTATATTTTTAAAATTAATAATTTTTTTTAAATTTTCTGAATTGTTAATACCAACAACTATTTGATCAAAATCATTAGCTAAAACATCATTTAAACAATAATCAATTGGTGAAATATTTTTACTCTTTAAAAATTGAAACCAATTATCAAAAATTTTTTTCCATTTTCTAAAATATTTAATCCGATATGATAAATTACTCACAAGCAATCCCTGCAAAAAAATAGATCTAACATGAATTTCTTTTCTTTGATTTTTTAATTTAGAAAACCAACCAGAGGTTAAAATTCTTTTATCTAAAACATTATATGGAATTTGTATTACATCAAAATCATATTTAGAATTTAAAACCTTCAAACAATCCGTATCATATATCGATAATCCAATTTTATTAAAAAGATTTTTTTTTTTAAGTATTTCCAAATTTTTAAAAATTATTTTTCCTTTTTTAGAAAATAAAATTTTTATATCATGGAAAAATAAAATATCTATTTTTTTTCTATCAAAAAAATTCAGATGCTTCTCAATTTTTTTTTGACAAAATTCTAAAGAAACCCAACTCGAATCAGGTAAAAGTTTAGAATAAAATCTAAATTTTTTATCAATATTTTTAAAAATATTTTTTTTTTTAAGGTAAGCTTCTGCTGTATCAATTTTATAAATACCATTTTTTTTTGCTAAATTTAAAATTTTATAAATTTCATGTTGCCTCATCTTACTTGATGCTACTCCATATTTTTTTGTAAAATTTGCAGAGCCAATTACTAACTTTTTATTTAATTTATTTTTTCTCAAATTATCTCTCTTTTATATTGATTAAAGATATATCATTTTTTTCAGCTTTAATTAAATCCTCCCAAGAAAAATATAGATTAGGTGAAAAAAAATTTACTACGTTTCTTATATAAAGAAAATCATTAAAATTATCTAATGTCCATCTTCTATTAGAATAATTTTTAAAGTTTTTAAAACTATATTTTTTAAATTTTTTTGATTTTCTGATAAAATTTGTAACATGTTCTTTATTAAAATTTGTTTTAGACAAGTTTTGTGACCTTATTAATGAATTTAATTTAAAAACTTCCACATCAAGACCATCAGGAAAGGATAATTTTAAAACATTTGAAGTATAATCAACTTTCTTTTTAAAATGTAATTTAATACAACTGTCAATTAAGTTAGGATCTATTAAAGGGCAATCTGCAGTTATTCTAACAATTGTCTCAATTGAATTTTCTTTAGCACAATCAATTATTCTTTTTGCAACATTTTTAGTACTGCCTCTAAATAGTTTAATTTTATGTTTTTTACTAATACTTATAAACTTATCGTCTTCTTTTTTTTTTGTAGTGCATAAATAAATTTTCTTGACAAATTTTGCTTTTTTTAATCTTAGAATACAAAAATCTATGACCTTCAAATTAGAATTCAACTTTAAAAAATGCTTGTTTGGTAATCTTTTAGAACCAGATCTTGCTGCTAGAAAAATTCCAATTTTATTTTTCATAATTTTTAAAATAGTAATATTTTGAATTATTTGAATATTATTTGAATATGTTATAATTGAATATGATAATATTATGAATAAATGTTAAAAAAATCTAAAAGTAGAAATATACTTGTAGTAGTAGCCCATACAGATGATGAAACATTAGGTTTAGGGGGCACAATTGCCAGACATTCCTCAATAGGTGATAGTGTCTATGGAATTGCAATGACAGACGGTGTTAGTGCAAGAAATAACAAAACAAAACAAAAAATTAAAAATCGTAAGAAAGCATCAATCAGTGCTGGTAAAATTATTGGATTAAAATGGATCAAGGGAGGTAATTTTACTGATAACGCATTAGATAGTGTCCCTTTATTAAAAATAATAAAAGTCATCGAAAATGCTAAATCTAAAATAAATCCCTCAATAATATATACACATAGCGCAAGTGATTTAAATATAGATCACAGAAAAGTTTGTGAAGCAACACTCACTGCTTTTCGACCTCAAAACAAAGAAACTTGGGTGGAAATACGAACTTTTGAAGTTCCATCTTCAAGTGATTATGGACACAAGTCAGTCACAAGTTTTTTTTATCCAAATCTATATGTAAATATAAATAGTACTTGGGATAAAAAACTTAAGGCATTAAAAAAATATAAAATGGAAATGAAAGACCCACCACATTCTCGTTCATTAGAAGGTTTAGAGAACCTGGCGAAATATAGGGGCAATCAAGTAGGACTTCAATACGCTGAAGCTTTTGAAATTTTAAGAAAAATTCAGCGATGAATAAATATGTTATAGTTTCATCAAAAGATTGGTTTAGTAGGCATAAAAAATCTTATCAATTTAAAAAATTAAAAGTTATCGAAATATCAAATAAAAAAAAATTAAACATAAGAAATTTGAGAAAAATTAATCCTAAATATATTTTTTTTGTTCATTGGAATGAAAAAGTTCAAGAAGAAATTTATAAAAATTTTGAATGCATAGTTTTTCATACTTCTCCTTTACCTTTTGGAAGAGGAGGAAGCCCAATTCAAAATCTAATTATAAGGGGAGTTAAAAAATCTCCAGTTTGTGCTATCAAAATGACAAAAGTAATTGATGGTGGTCCAATTTATTATTCAATGAACATTAATCTTAATGGTACAATTTCAGAAATTTTTTCAAAAATTGCAAAAAAAATTGAAAAATTAATTATTAAAATATGTAAAAAAAATCCAAAACCGTTAAATCAAAAAGGAAAGGTTGTAAAATTTTATCGTTTGACAAATTTAGATAATAAAATTCTAAATAAATATTCACTTAAAGAAATATATGACCGCATTCGTATGGTCGATGGTGAAGGTTATAAAAAGGCCTATATAAAATTTGGAAATTATAAATTAGAATTTTCCAATAGCACTATTAAAAAGAATAAATTGATAGCAAAAGTTAAATTTTATAAAAGTGATAGTTAGAAATGCAAATATCAATGATTTAGTTGATATCTATAAATGGAGAAATGATCCACTGAGTAGAAGTATGTTTGTCAATAATAAGTTATTATCAATAGATGATCACAAAACTTGGTTTAAAAATACTTTAAAAGATCCAAATAAAAAAATTTATGTTGGTATTTATAATGGAAAAAAAATTGGGGTTACAAGATTTGATTTTGATAAAAGAAAATTTTTCACAGAAGTATCAATAAATTTAAACCCTCTAATGCGAGGTAAAAATTTATCTTTAAAATTACTTTCAAAATCAATATCTTTGTATCAAAAAAACTCAAATACTAAATTGAAAGCTACAATCAAAAACAAAAATTTATCAAGTTTAAAAATTTTTAAAAAATTAGGATTTAAAAAAATTAATGAAGATAAAAAATTTCTATATTTTATATTAACAAAAAAACATTATAGTTATATTAATAAATATTAGTCACATGTTAAATTAAAATAAATAATTACTTTAAAAAACTATGAAAAATAAAAATAAAAAAATTAAAGACGGATTAATTCTTGTGAATCAAATTCAAAAGATCAGAGCTAAAAACAATAAAAATTGGATGGATTTATTAAGATTATCTTTAAAACTTGACTTCAACTTAACCTCAAGAATTCTTAAAGAAATATGTAAAGATGATAAGAGAATTTCTAAACTTGCAGAAAAAATACATAAACTAAATAATATAAAATGAAAAAAAAAATTTTTTTTATTGCAGAGATTTCATCAAACCACTGCGGTGATTTTAATTTAGCTAAAAAATTAATCAAATGTGCATACGAAAATGGCGCTGACGCGGTAAAGCTCCAAACTTATACAGCTGATACAATGACGCTGAGATCTGATAAGAAATATTTTAAAATTAATGAAGGTTTGTGGAAAGGTTATACTCTTTGGGACTTATATACTAAAGCACACACTCCTTTAAAATGGCATAAAAAATTATTTGAATATGGAAAATCTTTAGGAATAAAGGTCTTTAGCACACCTTTCGATAATTCAGCAGTTGATTTTTTAGAAACATTAAATTGTCCAATTTATAAATTAGCGTCATTTGAAATGACTGACTTAAATTTAGTCAAAAAAATTTCACAAACCAAAAAGCCAATTATTATTTCCACAGGAATGGCAAATTTAAATGAAATAGAAACAACAGTTAAAACAGCAAAAAAACATGGGGCCAAAGATATTACTCTTCTATATTGTGTCAGTAATTATCCATCTCTAATTGATGATTTTAATTTAAATAATATCAAGATATTAAGAGAAAGATTTAATTGCAAAGTAGGTTTATCTGATCACTCAACAGATAACAGAGTTGCAATTGCAGCTATCGCATGTGGTGCCGAAGTAATTGAAAAACATATAGCGCTAGCTAATCAAAAGAAAGGTCTTGATATCGATTTTTCAATAAAAGGAAAAGAAATAAGGAAATTAAGAAATGATATTGATACAAGTTTTAAACTTTTAGGTAAAAATAGTTTTTTTAGAAGTAAAACTGAAAATAAATCTAAAGTGTTTAGAAGATCTATATTCACAACTAAAAATATTAAAAAAGGAGAAAAATTTTCCAAAAATAATATCAGAACTGTAAGACCTGGACATGGTTTGGCTCCAAAGTATTTTAACAAAATCTTAAATAAAAGATCTCCAATGAATATTAAAAAAAATGAACCCTTAAAAAATATTTTACTAAAGATTATTTGATTATTTAATTATCCAATAATTTAGTACTTCCCTATTAGGTTCTGATTTATTTTTATCCATTTAGTTAGTTCAGATTTTGTCATCCATTTTTTATTGTTGTTGCTGCTATAAACAAAGTTTTCTGATACTTTCTTACCTTTTTTTATTCGCGAATTATCTTTTCCCCATTCATTTATTTGTGGTAAAATTTTATAATATTTTGAATATTCATAAGTTGAATAAGTATCATCACTACCAATCATTTGTTCGTGTAATTTTTCACCAGGTCTAATACCTATAATTTTAAACTTCGCTTTTGGTACAATTGCTCTAGCAATATCAATCAACTTCATTGAAGGAATTTTTTTTACGTATATTTCACCTCCCAACATATCACTAAAAGCATCCCAGACTAACTCAACACCTTGTTCAAGTGAAATCATAAAACGTGTCATTCTTAAATCAGTTATTGGTAATTCTCCTTTTTCTTTCAAAGATAAAAAAAATGGAATAATTGATCCCCTTGAACCCATCACGTTGCCATATCTTACTACAGAAAAGGTTGTTACATCTCCTCTTGCATAAGATGAATTGCTTGCAACAAATAATTTATCTGAGGCTAATTTTGTTGCTCCATACAGATTTATTGGACTACTTGCTTTATCAGTTGAAAGAGCAACTACTTTTTTAACTTTTTGATCAATACAAGCGTCAATTAAGTTCATTGCACCATTAACATTGGTTTTAATACATTCAAATGGATTATACTCAGCAGTTGGAACTATTTTAGAAGCTGCTGCGTGAACTACAAAATCAATTTTATCTAAAGCACGATAAAGTCTATCTTTATCACGAACATCTCCAATAAAAAAACGTACTCTAGGATCCTCATTAAATAACTTCTTCATTTCCCATTGTTTCATCTCATCTCTTGAAAAAATTACTAAACGTTCAGGGTTATATTTTTTTAATGTAAGTTGAGCAAAACAGTGACCAAAAGACCCTGTCCCACCTGTAATTAGTATTGAAGAATTTTTAAACATTTCTAATTAGTTCTAACATTCTCTCGAAAATTTTCACTATCTTTATCTTTTTCACTCTACTTATTAAAGGATTTTAAATTTTTTTAGTAGAATTTTAAAAATACTATTTTTTTTATAAATTTTTCTATTAATAATTTTGCTCCATTCCTTTCTTATTTCCCATAAATTATTTAAAATTTTATCAGAAACAAAATTTTGATATTTGTAATCTTCTACTAAAAAACTATTTTTTATATTAAGAAGCCAGCCTGTACTGCAACCCAAAAATTCATTATCTATAATTTTTAAACCTTTTGATGTGATTACAATATTATCTAAAGATAAGTCGTTATGGTTAACTTTAATTGGAACATTTTTTAAATCAAACTTATCTTTTTTCTTAATCCTTTTATGAATATAATTTATATAATCAAAAACCACCTTATTATATTTAATTGACCACATTATTTTGATTATTTTTTTTAATTGTTTTGATAATAAGACTAATTCTGCTTTATTAAGATTTTTCTCTCTAATTGTTGGTCCCTGAACCCACTCTTCAACTATATATTTATTATTAAAAATTATTAATTTTGGAAAATATCTAGATAATTTTTTATGCTTAGATACTAAGTACCTTAACTTTCCCTGATTTTTATCAAACACTTCATAGATCTTTACTTGAATATTTTTGTTGTATCCTTTTGCCGAAAATTTACTATTTTTGTTTAAAAATTTTTTTTAACTGGCTTTAAGTTAGTAATTTTAATACCTTTAACAATAATACCTTTTTTATAATTCATTGTGATTTTATGTACATTGTTAAACAGAATTGGTTTGATAAAATTATGATTAATATAATTTAAATCAATAATATATCCAACAATTATTAATAATTAAAAAAATTGTAAAGTAGTAAAATCAATTTAAAATAGTATTATAAAATCTATCTTTATAGTGATTTACTATTTAAAAAAAATAAACTTAGTATTAAAAAAAAACCATATAGACTTAATCTATTCTGCAAAATACAGTTTTAATTTAATAATTAGCACAATTAATTATTTTCGAATATTTACAATCAACAATCTTAATTTTTTAAATATTCCCAACTTAGCTGTAAAAAATACAATATATATAAATCCAAATAAGATTAAATACATTAATGCAATTCCTATGAAATTTCAAAAAAGTACTAAACTTATACAAAATTTTGATTGGGATAAAACAAATAGAAATTTAGAAAGCTACTCACATGATACTTACATAACATGTCATGAACTGTTTGTTGAAAATAAAAAAATAGAAAAATGTAAAAATTATTTTTTATTTAAAGAAATACTGAATAAGAAAAAAAAATATAAGAATATTTTTAATGAAAAAGATTTAATTAATTTTTTTAAACAAAAAATCAAACTATTTGAAAATATAAAAAAATTTGGTGTTAAAAAAAATAGACTCTTTAATATACAATTAATGGTTGATAAAAATTTAAATTTAGTAAAAATCAATAGTGGCAATCATAGATTTTTTATCTCAAGAATTTTAAAAATAAAATCAATACCAGCTGAAATAAAATTAATACATTCAAGCCACCTTGTTAATTTGAAAATTAATAAGAATATGAAATTAAAATATTTAAATAATTTTATTAAAAAAATAGAATTAGATTACAAATAAATTCTCTTATTTTAAATATAGATATATTATTTAAAAAATATTTTTGTCTTAAAAATATATAATTTGTCTATAATAAATTTAAAGAATAAAAATATTAAAATGTCTGATTTTGAAAAAAATATTAAACAAAATAATGTTTCGTGCGTTATAGCTACACACAATAGAGATGATTTTTTAAAAGAAGCTATTAAATCAGTAATTCAACAATCCCAACCTCCGGAAGAAATAATAATTGTTAATGATATTCCTAACAGCCAAACTGAAATTACAGTGGAAAAAATTAAAAAAACTACATTTATTCCAATAAAGTATATTGAACACAGCATGAAAGGGAAAGGATCAATTTCAAAAAATTTAGGAGCTTCAGTTTGCAAAAGTCAATACATAGCTTTTTTAGATGATGATGATATCTGGGAAAAAGATTATTTGAGAGAAATGATGTTCTTAATATCTCATAAAAAAAGTAAAATTACCTATGCGTGTACATGGAAATTAAGAAATAATCAAAAAACTCCTCATAAAAAACTTAAAGAGAATCTTAAAATGAAAGATTTAATATTATCAAATCCAGGGTGCCAAGTTTCCAACCTCATTGTAGACAAAGACTTATTTATTAGCCTAGGAGGTTTTGACGATTATGTTATTCCATCGAATGACAAGGATTTTCTAATGAGAGCTATTTATTTTGGATATGATTATCATGTTTTAAATAAAAACTTAGTAATACAAAATAAACATAATGATGAACAAATTACTGATTTGAATAAAGAATTTTTAATTGGAATGAAAAAATTTTATAAAAAGCATGAGTGGGTTTGTAGCCCAATCATCAGAATAAAGTTTTGGATTAAATATTATAAAATTTATTTAAAAGTTCTTTTGTCTTTTAAAAAAAATTAAATTCTTAAAAATTTTACCTTCAAAAACTAAGTGATAATCAATTTTGCAATGGATAAAGATAAAATGTATTACGCTCTACCCTTTTTATTTTAATATTCTTATTAATTTTCATTATATTTAGCATCTCAAATATATCTTTTTGAAGCTTATGGATAGTAAGTGCATGTCTCTTATTCATGTCAATAATATTGTCTTGAAACTTCAATTTATATTTAAATTTACGAAATAGCTCATGTATATCATAAAGAATACTGTCTTTCCCTAGATCTTGGTTACCTTTGGGATTTGGTAGACCAATATATTCAATAATTTCTTGCGCTATATTTTTTGCTGCATTAATTGTTCCATAATCTTTTAACTTTTTATTTAAAATTATTTCCCTTAAATGCTTTTTTTTATCCTCGTTCCAAAATAAATTAATATTTTTTACAGTTTCTATAAATTTTTCCTCTCCAAAAGTATTTAATGATAATTTATTTGGTATATTTTCAGTTCCTTCACTTAGGATTGTTAAATCTTTCTTGTCATCTACATACGTAATAACAGGTATATTTGATGCAGAAGCTTCAATTGCAGATGTACAATTGTTTTGAATTATGAAATCTGAGCCCAATATCCAAGTTAGAAGTTCACCTTCTTTTTCTACAAAAACATTTTTAAGATCTCTAATGGACTCTTTCCATCCCTTCAGACTTTCTCCTGGATGAGGTCGAATAATTACTGTTTTGTTTAACTGTTTGCTAAGTATTTTTGCTAATTTTACATATTGATTGAAAATTTTCTTTTCATTGTTATGAAGTAGATCAGGTTGATTTGGATCATAACCCCTAAAATTTACTTGTAGTTCTTTTAATTTATTCTTTCCTACATAAGAGTTATAAGTTGGAAAATTTGAAACAATCAAAATATAATTACCAAATTTTTTGTTTAAAATATTAATTTTTTTTTGGTAAAGCTTTTTTCCAAAATCTCCCCAAAAACATGATCTTAAAGCTCCATAATTTTTGACTATGTTTTTATCAAATTTTTTAGTCAAAAAAGAATATTCATCTTTTCCCCATGTAAAAAAAAGATTTAATTTTCCAATTAACCCTAAAGAATGTCTAAATTTATAAAAATCCTCAAAATGTTTGTATACTATTCCTGCCTCCTCATCTTGTGCAACAATTCCAAATTTTTTTTTAATTAAAGTTTCAAATGCTTTGTTTTTTGAACTTTTATAAAATAAAATTCCAGGTTCTTTAGATTCTAATGCTAATTTAAAAACAGAACTTTTGTGACCAATAATAACTGGCATCCCTCTTTTAATTAGTTCAACAGATAATAATAACTTACTTGTGTATTCACGTTGCATTATTTCAATTGGTATAAAAACACCGTTATTCATTCGAGTCTAATTATATTGGTCTAATAGGTAATTTTATTTTCTTTTTATGATTATATCCTCAATTTTTTCTAAAATAAAATGCCCAAGAAAAATATGACATTCCTGTATTCTAGCTGTATTATTTGATGGAATTGTTAATGATTTACTACACAGTTTTTTAGCTTTTCCACCTCCTTTACCCAAAAGTCCAAAAGAAAATACTCTTGATTTTTTAGCTTCTTTTAAAACTTTGATAATATTTTTTGAATTTCCAGAGGTTGTAATACAAAATAAAATATCATTTTTTTTGGCCAAAGCTTGAAAAGGTCTTAAAAAAATATCATCAAAACTATAATCATTTCCACAAGCTGTTAACGTTGATGTGTCTTGAGCTAAAGTTAATGCTGGTATAGGGTTTCTATTTACCCAAGGTCTTAATCTTACGAGAAACTCTGCCGAAAAATGTTGTGCATCTGCTGCAGAACCTCCATTTCCACAAAATAATATTTTACCACCCTTGTTTAACTTTTTCTGAATAATTTCTATTAATTCATTAATGTCTTTTGAAAATTCTAATAACTTTTCATGAACATTTATATTTTCCTCTATATGTTTTTGTAATTCAATTTTAATTGTAGACTTCACTTTTATCAATTTTTAATATGAGCTCTTAATTTTTTTGCAATAGGTATTTCATCATCTAATATTTTTCCAATGGAAGGTTTACCCAAGGCAATTATCATTTTTTCTATGCAATTTGAAAGATGCCTCATACCTGACAATTCAAGAGATGCTGCTTGATCTGATCCATACATTGTTCTGTCTAATGTTATGTGTCTTTCAAGAGATGTGATATCAAGCATTACTGCTGCTAATGATACTGAAACGCCGTTTTCATGACCGCTGTAACCAACATTACATTTATATTCTTTTTTAAGTTGATTTATTGTAATTAAATTAGCATCTTCAGTTTTCATAGGATAAGTCGAAACGCAGTGCATAAGCTCAAAGCTACAATTATTTTTTTTAAAAATATCAACCGCAACATCAATATCCATTTTGGTAGACATTCCAGTTGAAATAAAAGTATGTTTTTTTTTTTTAGCAACTGCATCTAAAAAACTTTTATCAACAATCATTGCTGAAGCAATTTTATGGTATTTTAAGTTATAATTTTCTAAAAATTCCAAGCTTTTCATATCCCAAGCTGAAGCAAACCAATCTATATTTAGTTTATCACAGTATTCTGCTATTTGATCATACTCTGATTTCTCAAATTCAAGACCTAATTTTTGTTCTCTTGTAGTTTTACCCCATGGACTTTCTCTTGGTGTATCAAGTGTCTTGTTATCATAAACAATATCAATAGTTCTCTTTTGAAATTTTACAGCATCAAATTGACATTCTTTAGCATTTTTTATCAATTGTTTAGCTATATTAATGTCTCCATTATGATTTATTCCTATTTCGCCAATCAAATATGGTTTATTCATAAAATGCTTTTTAGTAATATAAACTTATAATGTATAGAATGTAGAATCCAAATGAAAAAAACTTTATTTAATCTTAAAGACAAAAATATAATAATAACTGGAGGGAGTGGTTTTTTAGGCAGACAATTAGTAGATGCCTTATTAAATGAAAAAGCAAATGTTTACATAATTGATATTAAGAAGCCAAAAAATAATAAATCAACAAAACATTTTACTACGGACATTACAAATGAGAATGAATTAAAAAAAATTCTAAAATATTTTAAAAATAAAAAAAAAAAATTGATGTTTTAATAAATAATGCTGCAATTGATTATCCTCCAAATAAATCGAAAAAAAATTTTCTTAAATTAGAAAATTTTTCAAATGAATTATGGGATAAAGACCTGTCGGTAAGTTTAAAAGGAAGTTATCTTTACACAAAAATATTTGGTTCATACATGGCAAAATTCAAAAAAGGCTCAATTATAAACATCTCATCAGATTTAGGGATAATTGCACCTGATCAGAGAATATATAAAAGAAGTGGATTTATAAAACCAATTACTTATTCGATTGTAAAACACGGAATTATTGGCTTAACAAAATATACAGCGTCTTATTGGGGTAAAAAAAATATAAGATGTAATGCTATAGCTCCTGGTGGAATTTATAATAAACAGGACAATTCTTTTGTAAAAAGAATAAATCAACTAATTCCACTTGGAAGGATGGCTAAGAAAAAAGAGTATGATGGTTTAGTTTTATTTTTATGTAGTCACCTTTCATCTTATTTAACAGGATCAGTTATTGTTGCAGATGGTGGTAGAACAATTTTATAAATTAATTGAATTGTTCTAATTAAAAAAATTTCAAGTTTAATTTTTATTTTTTTTTCGAGTATAAAAATTAAAATCTGCAACTTTTCGAAAAACAGGTTCAACGGGAATTCCTTCTATCTTATTTCTGAGAGATATATTTTTTTTAATTATATTTTTAAAACTTTTCATCACATCTTCATATGCATTAAGAGTTTTTTTTATATCTTTTTTTTTATGCGCCCATGATAATGAATGGTAAGCAGCCCACAAAATACCTCTACGTATTAACTCTTGTTGGAAAAAAGATTTGATTTCTAGATCATTATATTTTTTATTACCATTAAAAGAAATAATTGAACGACAGGGATAGCCAATACAATCAACAAAGTCCAATAAATCATAAATCATAGCTAATTGATTAAATCCATCTTTAAGTTCATTTCCAACTTCATTTAAATGACCAGCAACATCCTCTTTTTCAAGTTTTGGAATACATGCTTTGGCTGCTGCTAATCCAATACAATCGCCTCCATATGTAAATGAGAAGAATGTTTTTGAAAGTTTAGACATGTATTCTTTTTTACCAACAACAGCAGATAATGGAATTGCATTTGACATGGCTTTTGCAAATGTAGCTAAATCTGGGATAACATTAGTTAGTTCTTGTGCTCCTCCAAGTGAAAATCGAAAACCTGTAACTATTTCATCAAAAATAAGTAGTGCTCCATTTTTATGAGCTATTTTTTTCACTTCTGAAAGAAAATTTTTTTGACAAAATTTTTTACATATATTTTTTTTACAGTTTTTTATACCATAACAATCTGGTTCAATAACTGTTAGGGGTTCCATAATTACGCATGCAACTTTGTTGGGATTTTTTTTAAATATTTTTTCTAGACTATCAAGATCATTATAATTAAAACTATGAGCTAACTTTTGATTAAATTTAGGTATACCATCATTCAAATCTGTATTTGCTATATACCAATCGTGCCAACCATGATAACCACAATAAGCAACATGATCTCTCCCAGTAACTGAACGAGCTATTCTAACAGCAATAGTATTTGCATCTGCTCCATTTTTTCCAAAACGAGCTGCTTCTGCGCATGGAATTTTGTTAATTAATAACTCGGTTACATCAATTTCTAATTTGTTCATTAAAGAAAAAGTTGAGCCTAATGCTAATTGATTAGTAACTGCTTTATTCACTGATGGATCTGAGTAACCTAGAATAAGTGGCTGACAACCCATTACATAATCAAGATATTTGTTATTATCCACATCCCAGGCATAAGCACCCTTACCTCTATGTAAATATTTTGGAGCAAAGCCATTTACAAATTGAGTTACACCTTTACTAAAAGTTTGACTTCCTCCTGGAATGATTTTTATAGCTTTTGAAAATAACTTATTTGAATTAGTTATTTTTGGTTTTTTCATAAATTGTATTTTTTAAATTTTTTTAATTCTTCATAAGTATCTACTTCAATTAATTTTCTAGAAGTATCATTATTCAAAAAAATAGGAAATGTATTTTTAAATATGAGTTCATTATTTAGTTTATTTAAATATTTTATATTAAAGCCACAAATGTAGTGATGGTGTGAAAAAGCTTCAGGAAAATCTTGTCTTCTACATAAGTCATTTTCTACAAATTGAAAAGGTCTATTTTTTTTCATATACCAACAAGTCATAGGATGTGTTTTTGCTTTAACGAACGAACAAATTGATTTCAATTTTTTTGACTCCACAAGTTTATAAGCTTTTGCAAAATCTGAAACATTTCTGTAGACTAAAGGAATATAAAAAAGCCAAATAAAAGTTTGGCTTGAAAATTTTAACTTGTCATTCATATCAACAAAAACTTCTTTAATACATGTGTTGTCTTTTGCTAATTTTTTGTTTCTTTTAAAGAAATCAAAATTATATTTTTTTGCTAAAACTTCTAAATTAGGATCATCTGAATTAACATAAATCTTTTTAAAAAAATTAATTTCTTTTAAAAATTTAGCAGTGTATTTAAACAAAAATCTATTTTTATATGGTAAAGATTTGCTGTTTTTTCTTGCGGGTATTATTGCAATATGCTTAAAATTTGTATTCATTTTATGTATTGATTTAATTTTTGAAAAAACCATGATTTTTGATCTTTAAAGGTTTTTAATCCCTGATCGTCACGAAATGCCTGGAAAATCATTATACCTTGATAATCATATTTTTTAAGAAGATCAAAAATTTTTTTAAATTCAGCATTACCATATCCTAGTATAACAGACTCACCACCTAACTTACGATCTTTAATGTGAAGATCTGTAATTTGATAGCCATAAGCTTTAAATTCATCTTCAGGATCGTATCCCATTGAAGCACTATTACCAATATCATAGTTCACAGTCACATTATTGGATCCAATTGAATCTAATAAATCTGCAAAAGGTTTGGGAGCCAAATCTGTTTCAAGACAGATATTAATTTTACTGATCTCAGCAACTTTTGTTACTAACTTGATATTATTTACAAAATTATCAATATCTTCTCTATTCTTTAATCTTGATTGATCGACACAAGGAATAACAATATCCGAAATATTTAATAAGGATGCGTTTTTAATTAAACGATCTAAAACTTTTATGCTTCTATCTATAATTGAAGGGTTTTTGCTATGTAATGGAGCCTCCATGAAATAGTCTGCACAAATTGAAAATACTTTAACTCCACTCAATTTTTCTAAATTTTTTATTTCCTCAAGACCTGTCGAATTTAATAATGGATTCTTTTCAGCAAGATGGTAATCAAAAATAAATTCAATGCAGTCTAGTCCTAATTTATTTGCAATGTCGAATTCATTTTGCCAATAACCAACTGGATGAGCTTGATATTTATTTTGATATTTTGGCAATAATCTTCCTTGCATTATTCCAAATTTATTTTTTAGTATCATTTTTTATAATTAAAAATATTTGGAATATGTGAAAGAGAGTTTAATACGTCTTTAGGATAGTTAAATAGAGTTTTTCCAATAAATTTTTTTACTCTTATTTTTTTTTCAAATTTAATGTCTTTTTTCTTAACAGATAAAATTCCGTGTAAAACGTAAACTTTAAAAAAATTTTTATCCTCATAAAAAATCTTGCCTATAAACCAAGGATGAATAAAAATATTTTTCTTGATAAAATGTGAGTTAAAAATTGTCATTTTTATATCTTTATTCTTATATTTCATAAAACAAAAAGCACCTGGATATGGTTTCGAACAGGCTTTAATAAATAAACTTACACTTTCTCCAGACCATGACCAATTTATTACCCCAGAAATATCTGTATAGAATCTTGGAAGATAAAAACCTTTTCTAGGATTTTGATTTTTTAAATTAAAATTAGTATTAGATATTATTTTTTTAATAAATTTTTTAATTAATGATTTGTAAATTATATTCGTTTGCTTTAAATAATTAACAGGTAAAGTTTCTCCTTTAAATTTTTCTTTTTTACTTTTTAATAAAATTTTTCCACTATCTAAACTTTTGTTCATTATATGAATTGTGGCTGCACAAAACTTTTTCTTATTTAAAATTCTATATGTAAATGTCCCCCCACCTTTTTCCTCAGGTAAGATTGATGGATGAATATTAAAAATTTTATTTTTATAAGTATTAATTAATTTATCTTTAAAAATAAATCTTGAAGATAAACTAAAAATATAATCTATTTTATATTTTTTTAAAATGGACAAAACTTTATTAGAGTTAATATCTTTTAAGTAAAAAATTTTTGTCTTTTTTTCTAATTCAAAAACACTTTTATATAAATTCAAGTCTTTCTCAGAATATTTAATATCTCTTAAATGTAGCTTCTTTGGATGTGTTATTATTATAGGCAATGGAAATTTATTATTTACCAACTGATCAAATAAAAAGTTCAAATGATATCCATGTCCAACAAGTGCAAACTTAGAATATTTATTTATTTTCATATTTTTGATATTTTGTATCTGATAGGTTTTTTTAAAATTTAAATCTTAAAAAAATTTATTTTTTAGCAATTTTTTTTTTTTAAAATATATTCACCTATAAATAAATAATCTATATTATATTTAAGAAAGCACAATAATGCATCTTGAGGAGAATTAACAATCGGCTGACCTTTAATATTGAAAGAGGTGTTTAATAGAACTGGAATTTTTGTTTTTTTATACATTGATTGTAATAAATTATAAAATTTTTCATTTGATTTATTTGTTACCGTTTGTACTCTGCATGTATTATCTACATGCACTGTAGCGGTTATATATTTTTTCATATTAGGTTTCACATCGCAAGCAATTAACATATGTTCACTTTTTTGATTAAGTTTGAAATATTTAGAACTATATTCTTCTAATATCGCTGGTGCGAACGGTCTAAAAGTTTCTCTAAATTTTACATTTTTATTAATTATATCTTTTATCTTTGATGGGCTAGGTGAGGCTAGTATGCTTCTATTGCCTAAAGCTCTAGGTCCAAATTCAGCTGCGCCTTGAAACCATCCAATAATATTTTTTTTTATTAAAACTTCAGATGCAAAATCAAAATAATCTTTGTTTTTGATAATTTGAACTTTATTTTTATATTTATTGATCGTTTTTTTTATTGATTGGTTTGAATATCTTGAGCCTAGATAACAATTAGTATTAAAAATTAATTTTCTTTTAGGTTCAATTTCTAAAGAACAATTTATTGCTGCTCCAATTGACAAACCTGCATCTCCACTTGCAGGTTGGACGAATATATTGTCAAATATCTTTGATTTAGCAATTTTCCCGTTCATAGAACAATTCAGACCAACACCACCAGATAAACAAAGGTTTTTATGTTTAAATTTTTTTTTTAAAAATTTTAATTGAAATAAAATTACTTCTTCTAATCTTAGCTGAAGTGCTGCTGCAATATTTTTATGATGTTCAGTCAATTTATCCTTAAAAAGTCGTCTTTTACCAAAAGTTTTAATAAATTTTTCGCTTAACCAAGTATTCCTTTCTTTATGAAAAGTTATCCAATCAGTATTTATTTTTATGTCTAAGTTATTTTCAAAAGAAATTATTTCTCTGAAAATCTGAATATAAGTTTTATTTTTTCTTGGTATTTTATTGTGAGGTTTGCCATAAGACGCCAATCCCATGATAATTCCCTCATCACACGAATATCTCCATCCTAAATAAAAAGTAACCGCAGCATAAATTAATCCTAATGAATTGGGAAAATGGTTTCTATCGTGAATTATTTCTAACTTTTTATTTTTACCAATTGCAAAATATCCTGTTTCTCCTTCTCCTACTCCATCATAAGAAACAACTAGTGATTTTTTAAATTTACTAGGATAAAAACTGCTAGATATATGATTTAAATGATGCTTGTAATATTTTATCTCACCACTGTATTTTAGTTTTTTTCTTATAAACTCCTCTATATTAAACCATTTTTTAATAGTTTTATGTTCATCAAATATTGCATTTAATCGATAATCATATTTTAGTGCGCCTTCAAGCCAAAATTTTCTAATTTGTCTTTTAGGATCTGTTGAAAGAGCTATGTAATTAATATCTTCTACTTTTAATTTTCCCAACTTAAGACATTCTTTAATTGAATTAATCGGAAATTGTTTTGTATGTTTTTCTTTATTAAATCTCTCCTCTTCACAAGCACTAATTAACTTTCCATCTTTAAATAATGCAGCTGAGGTATCGTGATTTCCGTATGTTATTCCTAAGATATTCATTTACTTAGTGTTACATTATCTAAATTTTATTCAAAAGTAATATAGAAAAACTTAAAAGTGAACTTTTAATTATTGTTTTAATTTAAATATTGTCATTATTTAAAATATCACTAGGCGATCCATACGAAACTAGCCTACCTTTTTCAAGTTTAAAAATTATGTCACAATTACTTATACTATCTAGTCGGTGTGCGATAATTATTATTGTTTTATCCTTACGAAGTTTATTGACTTCGTTCATTACCTGTTTTTCTGTTTTAATATCAAGGGCGCTAGTGGCTTCGTCTAAAATTATAACCTTTGGATTGTTATACAGGGCCCTTGCAATTCCAATTCTTTGACGTTGTCCACCAGATAATCTAACTCCTCGTTCACCTATGATAGTGTCATATTTTTCTGGTAATTCTTTATCAACAAAATCGTGTAAATTTGCAATTTTTGATACATCTTTGACTATCTCATTGTCTATTTCTTCACGCTTAACACCAAATGCGATGTTGGAAGCTATTGTATCATCAGATAAAAAGATGTGTTGAGGAACATATCCTATTAAACTCTGCCAACTCCTTAAATTTTGATCTGTAATTACATCTCCATCAATCGTCAAATTACCTGTTTGAGGTGTTAATAAACCTAAAATTATATCAACAACTGTTGTTTTGCCGCTCCCAGTAGGGCCAATAAATCCAACTGTTGATTTTGAGGGAATAGTCAAATTGATATTTTTTAAAGCCGTTCTTGAAGCATGTGGATAGTCATATTGAATATCGTTTAAACTTATTGTTTCATTAAAATTTATTAACTCTTTATCTTTATTTGAATCTTTATTTACAGTTAATTTTTTTAGATTACTAAGATCATCATATAATTTATTTACAGACGGACCTGCAAAAGTAAGTTGCGTAAATGAACCATAAATTTGTTGCATTGAGGGCATTAAACGATATCCAGCAAAAGCATACAAAGTAACAACTGGTAATGCATCTCCAAAAGTGCCTGTTTTGGAAATCATATAAAGTAATATCAGAAAAATTCCTCCAAATGCAATTGCTTCCAAAATATATCTAGGTAATTGAGCTATTATTAGTGAGGTAGAGTTTGAATTTGCATAGATCTTAGCTGAATTTGAAAAATTATTAATATAAATTTCTTCTAAACCTCCAACTTTAACCTCCTTTGCAGCGCCAAAAGACTCATTAATAGAAGTAAAGCGGATTTCATTATTTTTTAATCTTTTTTTTCCAATTTCATTTAGAAAATTTTTTACATAATTAAAAATAATTAAATATGAGATAAAAAAAGACAACCCAATAATCAAAGCAATTTTAACATCAACTATAATTAGTAAAACAATAATAACAAATGCTGCTATTCCTCTTGATATTAAATCAATTAATGGTGTTATAGCTTTACCTGTAACGTGATCTACCTCTGATAGAATTGTTTTGCCTATTTCGGCACTGTTACGAGACAAAAACCAAGTAAATGGCTGATGCAAATAACCTTCTACTAATTTTTTTCCAATACTGTATTCCATCATTTGAACAAAGCGAATTTGGAAATAATTAGTTAAAGCTTTAAAACTAATAGACAAAATAAATAAAAAAAAAACAGATACTCCTAAGACAAATACAAATTGATCATTATTTTCTACTCCAAATAAACTGGAAAAATTAAACATTCCATTCAATAATTGATTTGTTTCTATAAGTTCAGGGTTAGTTAGGACCGTTATAAACGGTAAAATAGATGCAACTCCAATCATGTCTAGCAATGCCATTAACACGATCATCATTAATAACGTAAATGCTTTTTTTTTTTCGGAGCGGGTGAGTAAAAATAATAATTTTTTAAGGATATCCATGTATCTATATATAATTAATCACATCTTTTAATAAAAAAACATTTAACTAATTTTTATCAAAAAAATTTATTAAGAGTAAATAAATAAAATTAGGATTAAAAATACAGTCAATTTTTCTATTGTAATCAATATATAAATTTATGAAAAATTTTTTTCAGTGCATAAATCAAGCCAATTGAGCTATTAGTACTGGTCAGCTGCACGCATTACTGCGCTTCCACAT
>MDSW01137411.1_pt1 | contig 38923 bp, 46 predicted proteins | sample 811171 | NCBI WGS metagenome assembly MDSW01 (sample SAMN05326641, study PRJNA326480) | marine metagenome | isolation source: seawater | place: Atlantic Ocean: North West | collected 2012 | reverse complement strand
TTTAATTTTATTTCTTAAAACTCTATTTTTCTTTATATAATATTCTCTAGAAATTGCTTTATTTTTTGAGCTTAATTTCTCCTTATAAATAACTCTCCATTTTCTACCTCTTGTAAATTTAGCTCCTTTCCCTGAATTATGTAATCTGATTCTATTTGAAAGATTCTTTGTGTACCCCACATATGTTACTGATTTTTTTCCTAAGGATTTGAGCATATAAACGTAGTAGCCCATTAACTTTAGTGAATGCCTAGATGTGTATATTTAATATTTAAATAATCTTTGATGGCCATGGAACCACCCTCTCTTCCGTATCCAGTTTGTTTAATTCCACCAAAAGGTGCTTCTGGAAGAGCAATTACAGCTGTATTTACTGCAACAGTGCCCGTTTCTATTAATTCTGAAGCTTTGTGAGCCTTTTCTAAATTGTTGGTATAAATGTAGCTTGCTAGACCTAAATCATTATTATTTGCTCTTTTAACAACTTCATCAAAATCTTTAAAAGAAAGAATAGGAACTAATGGGCCAAAGGGCTCTTCTTTCATGATGGTAAAGTTATCTTTAACATTTTCAAATACTGTAGGTTCAAAAAAATAACCTTTATTAAAACCAGATGGTTTTTGACCTCCACAAAGAACTTTTGCGCCCTCTTTTTTCGTAGTTTCAACTAAAGCTTCTACTTCATCTAATCTTTTTTTTGTAGTTAACGGTCCCAAGATAGTATTTTTGTCCATGCCATTACCAATTTTAAGTTTTTTTGTTTTCTCTACCATAAGTTTAGTAAAATCATTTTTTTTACTTTCATGAATATAAAATCTACTTGGAGATATGCATACTTGACCATTGTTTCTAAACTTTGAAAAAATTGCCATATCTGTAACTTTGTTTAAATCAACATCGTCAAAAACTATAAAAGGAGAATGCCCACTTAATTCCATTGTCACTCTTTGTACTTTGTCTGCAGCTTTTTTTAATATAAGTTTTCCAACACGAGTTGAACCAGTTATTGAAACTTTTTTAACTATATCAGAAGATAGTAATTGATCTGAAATATATGCTGGATCACCAGACAAAAGATTTACAACACCTGGGGGGACACCTGCCTCTTTACAAATATCAACTAGTTCCATAACAGATCCTGGAGTGATAACATCAGGTTTAACTATTACAGAACACCCTGCCGATAAAGCTGTTGCAATTTTTCTTGAAGCAAGAGTTATTGGAAAATTCCATGGAACAAGCGCAGCAACTACTCCTACTGGCTGATAATAAACATGTATTCTAGTATTGGGTAACCTGCCTTGTAAAGTTTCTCCATAAATTCTTTTTCCTTCTTCCGAGCTCCACTCAAAAATTTCAGCAGCTCCTGAAACTTCGGCATTACTTTCTGCCAAGGGTTTTCCCACCTCTAAAGTCAACCATTTAGATAAAACATCAATTCTTTTTCTTATTAAATCGGAAATTTTTCTTATTATTTTAGACCTTTCCCAAGGCGAAGTATTTTTCCAAATTTCTAACCCTTTTTCTGCAGATTTAAGAGATTTTTCTACATCATCTTTATTGGCTTTTGAAGCTTTTCCAATTAATTCTTCGGTGGCAGGATTAATTACTTCGTAAGTTTCACCGCTTGATGATTTTTGCCATTTGCCGTTTATAAATTGACCAAATTTATCGTACATATTTATTTTTCAAATTATTTGTAAGATTTAACTTTATGATTTTGTTCACCAAGTTTATCTATTCCAAGTTTTACTTTTTCTCCTCCTCTCAAAAAAACAGGAGGTTTCATGTTTTCTCCTACTCCAGGAGGTGTTCCGGTACAGCAAATATCTCCTGGATGTAAACTCATGCAATGACTCATATACGAAACCAAAGATTTAACACCAAAAATCATTTCTTTTGTATTTCCAGTTTGCATTCTTTTGCCATTTACATCCAAATACATATTTAAATTTTGAAAGTCAGGTAGCTCGTCTTTGGTAAGAATATAAGGTCCAATTGGACCAAAAGTATCAAAACCTTTACCTTTATCCCAGGTTGGGCCTTTGTTTTTTTGGAAATCTCTTTCACTTATATCGTTTACTAAAAAAAAACCAAGAACATAATCTAAAGCATTTTCTTCTGAAACATATAAAGCTTTTTTCCCAATTACAAAACCTAATTCCACTTCCCAGTCTGTATGCGTTGAATTTTTTGGCACGATAATTTCATCATTTGGGCCTGATACACAATTTACAAATTTAGAAAAAATTATTGGTTCTTTAGGTATCGGTAAATTTTGTTCTATTGCATGGTCTTTAAAATTTAATCCAATACCAATAAATTTAGAAGGCTTTGAAACACATGGTCCTATTCTTTGTTTAGAATTTAACTCTGGTAATTTAGAAATATCAACTTCTTTAATTTTTTTAAGAGTTTCAAAATTAAGTGTTTCCGGATTAAAGTCTTTGACAATTGAAGATAAATCTCTGTATTTATTATCTTTATCTATAATTGCCGGTTTTTCTTTATCAATCTCTCCTATTCTACACAATTTCATTTTTTCTTTCCTAGTACGTTGCTCTTCCACCACTTAAATCAAAAACTCCAGCCGTAGAAAAAGAATTTTCTTCACTTGCTAACCACGATACCAAGGATGCTAACTCTTCTACCTTAGCAAATCTATTTCTTGGAATCTTTGATAGCATATAATTAATATGTTCTTTTGTCATCTGGTCAAATATTCTTGTCTTTGCAGCTGCTGGGGTGACACAATTAACAGCTATATTTTTATCTGCTAATTCTTTTCCTAATGATTTGGTTAGAGCAATAACTCCTGCTTTAGCTGTACTATATGCCGAAGCATTTGGATTACCTTCTTTGCCAGCGATAGAAGAAATATTTATTATCCTACCATAATTATTTTTGATCATATAAGGCACAACAGCTTTGCAACAGTAAAATGTTGCGTTTAAATCCAGTTTAATAACTTTTTCCCACTCATGAACCGGATATTCCCAAAGTTTAGCGTTTGCTCCTGTTATTCCAGCGTTGTTTATAAATATGTCAATTTTTTTATGTTTTGATTCAATCTCTTTAAGACTTTTTTCAATACTTGAAAAATTGGTTACATCAACTTTTTGATAGGAACATTTTTTTGAATTTATTTTTTTTAAAGCATTTTCAGATTCTTTGTTGTCTATATCCCAAATAATAACATCTGCACCTGATTCAATAAATCTTTTACTGATTGCTAGACCAAACCCTTGCGCTCCACCTGTAACAATAGCGATTTTATTAGACAAATTAATTTTATTCATTTTTTTTTCTCTTTATTAAAGGAAATAATAGTGCAATTAAAGCTAAAATAAAAAAAGTTAAAGCAATAGGTCTTGTAAAAAACATTAGCCAATTTCCATCAAAAATAACTAATGATTGTCTTAATGTGCCTTCAACTAGCTCACCTAGTATTAAACCTATAATCACTGGAACTACAGAAAATCCATATCTTCTCATGAAAAAACCAATAAAGCCAAAAAAAATCATTATCCAAACATCCGTTAAAGATTGACTTAAGGAATATGTTCCGCAAACAGATACAGCAAATATCATTGGCCATAACAATCTATTTGGAACAAGAGTTATTCTTGCAAATATTTTTGCACCAAAGAAACCAAGAATAAAAAATAATATATTAGCAACTAACATTGCTCCAAATATTCCATAAAGAAAATCAGGTTGCTCTCTAAATAATGAAGGACCAGGTCTAACTCCATGGATAATTAAACCTGTTAGTATTACTGCTGTAGTTGCGCTACCTGGAATGCCTAAGGCTAAAGTAGGTACCATAGCACCTCCTGTTGCTGCATTGTTTGCTGCTTCCGCCCCTGCTACTCCTTCTATTGAACCTTTTCCAAATTCTTGTGGATTCTTAGACCATCTTTTTGCTTCGGAATAACCTATTAATGAAGCAACAGTTCCACCTTCCGCAGGAAGAACACCTATAAAAGAGCCAATTCCTGAAGATCTTAAAATCGTCTTCCAGGTCAGCTTATAATCGTTAAAGGTAGGAAGTTTTACTGCTTTTAAGGCCACTCTGTTAAATATTTGTTTTAGTAAAGTTGATTGTATCAACATTTCACTCATTGCAAACAATCCTACTACAACAGGAATAAAACCAATTCCTTCAGTTAATTCATTTATACCAAATGTAAATCTATCAATTGAAGTCATAAAATCTTTACCTACTGTAGAAATTAAAATACCAAAAGCACCTGCAATCAAATTTTTAATTGGACTGCCTTCTCCAATAGAAGCCAGCATAGTCAAACCAAAAATAGCAAGCGCAAAATACTCTGGCTGACCAAATTCATAAGCGAGCTTAGCTAAAAAAGGTGCAAAAAAAACAAGAACAATTACACTAAATATCCCTCCGAATGTGCTTGAGACTGTAGCCATACCAAGTGCTCTACCAGCCTCTCCTTTTTGAGCTAAAGGATAACCGTCCAAACAAGTTGCAGCCGCCGCTGGTGTTCCGGGAGTATTAATTAAAACAGCAGTGATAGCTCCCCCATAAGTACCTGCGCAGTATATTGCTGTTAGAAGAACAATGGCTGATAAAGGATCTAGTGTCATTGTAAAAGGTAAAATTAATGCTCCCCCCGTTGTTGGTCCCAGACCAGGTAGGACGCCTAGTATTAAGCCAAAAACTGTTCCTAGAAAAAGTACAACAAATAATTTTGTACTTAATAAAGGAGCAAACATTAAATAAAAATTTTCCATCTTAATTATAATATATATTTGTTATTATTCCTCCTGGAAATCTTAATCCCAAAATTGTTTCAAAAAAGATGAAAACAATTATGGGAAATATTATACTTACGAGTAACAAATAAAATATCTTCCTTTCTCCCCAAAAATAAGAAACTAAAAAAGACAAAGATCCTATAGCTAAGAAAAAATCAATAAACTTGGCTATTAAAATAAATAAAATAAAAACAAAAAGTGTTAAAAAAAAAGGCTTTTCTAAATTTGTCTTCTTTTTCCAAGGCGATTTAAATGATAGATAATAAACTAAGCAAGTTAAAAAAATTATTAGAATTAACAATATTTTTGGAAATGTTGCTGGCTGAATTCCTCTATTTAATATTGGAGGAACTTCATCAAATGTAAAGGTTGAAAAGAAAGCTAAAATTGAAAAAAGTAGAATTAAAAAACAAACTTTAAATTCTGTACTAAAAAAAAGGGACGAATTTAACTTCGTCCCTTCATTTTTTCTATCGTGCTTCATCCTATCGACTCTGCACGTTATAATTACTTAATGTATCCTAAAGCTTTTAACTGAGCAGTCATTTCTTTAAGCATACTTTCCATTTGCTTGCCCCATTCATCTGCTCCAACCACACTGGTTTGATCTAAACCAATTTCAGTTAAGAAATTTTTGTAGTAGTTGTGACTCATAGCTTTTAGCATTCCTGCTTCTAATGTTTTAACTCTATCAGCTGGCGCGCCTTTTTTAGTTACGAATCCACGAACCGTAGAAAGAGCTACATCTATACCAAGTTCTTTTGCAGTTGGTACATTGCTAAGCTTTTGCATTCTATTGTTTGCTAAAACCACAGAAACACAAAGTTTACCTTCATTAATTTCTGTTAATGCCTCTCCAAGATTTAGTACACCAACATCAATATCTCCTTTTATCAAGTTAGTTTTTATTGGAGCAACACCTTTGTAAGCAACTATTTTAGGAGTTTTTAGGCCACCTTTTTTTGTAAAAGCAATTGCACTTACATCATCGATACCTCCTGTATGAGTAGTACCATATGATAAAGCTTTCTTTTTTTGAGTAGATACAAATTTTTTAGCGTCTTTTATATCTTCTTTGCAATTAACTACAAATAATTGAGGATCATCTGTACCTCTAGCTAAAGGTTGCATGTCACTTAACTTAACTTTTGTTTTTCCCAAAGCCATTGAAACAGCATGACCAGTAGTCCAAGTTAAAGTATGTTGACCATCGGCTGGTAAGCTCATCATATAATCCATAGAAGCAGCTCCACCACCACCTTTTTTGTTAACTAATTGCATATCTTGTTTAAGAACTCTTCTCGCTCTAAGTAACATCATTCTAGTTGTAACATCTGTACCTCCGCCAAAACCAGCATGTGTTATAGCTTGTATAGCTTGATCAGCAGACGCAATTGAACTTAAAAATGGAACTTCCACTATTAAGAAAACTGCAGCCAATAAAGCCTTAAAAGTTTTTCTCATATTTATTCTCCATAGATTGTTAATTAATATTAATAAATTAAACATAATCTGATACAAGAAGTCAAAACAAAATAATGAAAAATTATAAGCCAAATATCGCAGTATTAATTGGAGACCCCTCAGGAATAGGGCCTGAATTGATCTCAAAACTTCTGACAAAAGATGAGACAAATCTTGCTAACATACTAGTTATAGGTGAAAAAAATATTCTCCAAGATGCAAATAAATTAACAGGATGTTCAGCAGAATTAAAATTTGTTGAAAATCTCAAAGATGTAAAATTTGACAATAAAACAAAATTTTTTTTAGACATATCAAAGGGAAAAAACAAAAAATATGAAATTTCAAAATGTTCTAAGGAATCTGGGAAAACAGTTTTAGATTCACTTAATCTTGCTTTAGATTTGGTTAATTTAAAAAAAATTAATGCTATTAATTTCGGACCTTTTAATAAAACAAGCATGCATCTTGCTGGAAGTAAATATGAAGATGAATTGCATTTAATGGCTGATAAATTAAATGTAAAAGAATTTTTTTGTGAATTTAATGTAGTAGATAATTTTTGGACAGCACGAGTTACTTCTCATATACCAATAAGAGAAGTTCCTTCTCATATTAAAAAAGAAAAAATTATAAAACCAATAAAACTAATTAATAAATCTATGAAATTAAACGGTATTAAAAAACCAAGAGTAGCTGTTCAGGCCCTCAATCCTCATGCAGAATTTGGTGATGAAGAAAAAAATGAAATCATACCAGCAATAAAAGAAGCTAAAAATTTAGGAATTAATGCAGATGGCCCTTTACCTTGTGACACTTCATTTATTACAGCCTATAAAAATAAAAATCATGACTGTATTGTTGGTATGTATCATGATGCTTTGCAATCAGGTTTAAAAGCTTTTGGCTTTGACAGAGGAGTAACAGTACAAGGAGGTATGCCAGTACCTATTACCACTCCTGCTCACGGCACTGCTTTTGATATAGCTGGCAAAAACATAGCTAATTTAGAACCGACCTTACAATCTTTTAAAATTGCTTTAAAAATGAGCAAGAGTTTAAATGAGTAAAATAAAAGAGATAAAAACTACTGTTTATAAATGGACCGGACCTGTAGTTCCTCCTGCTCAAAATTTTTGTACTAACCCCACTGACCTTCTTAGAGAAAGTCCAGATAAAATGAAATCTTTTAGATTTCATAAATGGCTGGTTTGTGAAGTAATAGATGAAAATGGAATAGTCGGAATTGGTAATGCAGCATTAGCTCCAGAAGTAACTAAAAAAGCAATAGATTGTTATTTAAAAGATTTAGTTATTAACGAAGATTGTTTTGATTATGAATATCTTTGGGAAAAAATGTATAGACATACAATGGCATGGGGAAGGAAAGGTATTGGCATGACTGGCATATCAGCTATTGATTTGGGTATCTGGGATCTAATGGGAAAAATTAAAAAAAAACCTGTTTTTAGTTTAATTGGAAAAAGAACTAAAGATAAAATTCCTGTTTATGCTTCTAAACTTTACAGTCAACCTATTAAAGATCTTCAAATAGAAGCTGCCAAATATTTAAAAGAAGGATTTAAAATGTTCAAAATGAGATTTGGCTGGGGTCCTAAAGATGGAGATGAAGGAATAAAAAAAAATCTTAATTTAGTAAATGCAGTGAGAGAGGTTATTGGTTATGAAAATGATTTAATGCTTGAAGCTTATATGGGTTGGAATCTTGATTATTCAAAAAAAATTATTCCAGATTTAGTTAGGTTTAAACCTAAATGGTTAGAAGAACCAGTTATTCCTGATGATATTGCCGGTTACGCTGAGCTCAATGCTTTAGGCTCAATACCAATAGCTGGCGGAGAACATGAATTTACTTTTTATGGTTTTAAAAATCTTCTAGAAATGAAAGCAATAAGTTATATACAATATGATTCAAATAGAGTCGGAGGAATTACTGCTGGAAAAAAAATAAATGATTTAGCAAAAAAATATAATGTTCCGGTTGTTCCTCATGCAGGACAAATGCATAATTATCATCTTACAATGTCTCATGACAATTGTCCTTTTTCAGAATATTTTCCTGTGAGCAAAGTAGAAATTGGAAATGAATTGTTTTATTATCTATTTAAGGGAGAACCTGAGCCTAAAAATGGTTTTATTAATTTAGATGATAACACACCAGGTCTTGGCATATCTATAAATGAAAAATTCAAATCAGATTTTGAGATTGTAAAATAATTTGGCGGTCCCACGGGGAATCGAACCCCGATTAGATGATTGAAAACCATCTGTCCTAACCGTTAGACGATGGGACCTCTTTTTTGATGTCTTTATTAACAGAAATATCATCGATAATAAACTCTACATTTTTTTCCCCTTTCCATTCGTTCAAACTTAATTTACCTGCAATGTTGAAGGGTTTTTTATTTTTTTTCAAAAGGTATGCCCCTATATCATTCTCTACTGAATTAAAAGCTATAGCTTTTATATTAGAACCATCTTCCCCCAAAAGAATTGATTTAACATGTTTCTCTCCAACTATTTTTGAATTAACAGATCTAAGATTTTGTATAGCAAATTTTGGCTCCGGATTACCTGCCCCAAAAGGAGCCAATGTATTTATTTTTGAATAAAAATCATAATTAAGAGCTGAGGGAGAAACAAAGCTGTCTATATAGAAATTTTTTTGTTTATTTAAATTTATGTTAAGTTTTTCAAATTTTTTAATAACATACTCTTTAAATTTTTCAATTTTTTCGGTTTCTATGGTAAATCCACCTGCCATCTTATGCCCTCCTCCTTTTAACAGAATTCCTTTTTGAACAGCTCCTATAATAATAGAACCAATATCAAATCCGAAAATTGATCTAGCTGAAGCTTTTCCTATATTCTTATTTGTTGAAATTATAATAGTTGGCTTATTGTATTTTTCTTTAATACGTGAAGCTATAATGCCTATTATTCCCTCGTGCCAATTATCTCCCCATAGAATTAAAACTGGATCTGATAAATTTTTTATTTCCTTTGCCAAAATAACTTTAAGCAAGTTAGATTCTAACAATTGTCTTTCTTTATTATAAGAATCAAGTTCGGACGCCAGCTTAAAAGTTTTTTTTGAATCGGAGTTTAATAATAAATTTGCACCATGAGAACATTTGCCAACTCTCCCACCCGCATTAATTCTTGGTCCAAGAATATAACCTAAATGATATGTGGATGGAGTGTTTTCAATTTTACAAATTTCTAAAAGTGTTTTTATTCCAAGGTTAATCTTATTTTTTATAATTTTTAAACCTTGCTTTACTATTGCTCTATTTACTCCAATTAAAGGGACTACATCACAAACTGTTCCTAATGAAACCAAATCTAAATAACTAATTAAATTTGGTTCATTTATTCTGTTGTCAGAAAACCAATTACTTTTTCTCAACTCCTTATTTAAAGCAACTAGAAACATAAAACATACGCCAGCCGCACATAAATAGTTTAAATGCGATTTATCATCTAAACGGTTAGGGTTAATTATTGAATAAGCTTTTGGTAAAGTAGTTTCAGATTGATGATGATCTAAAATTAAAACATCAACATTCTGTTTTTGAGCAAAATCTACAGAGTCGTAAGCCATAGTTCCACAATCTACAGTAAAAATTAATTTTACATTTTTCTCTATAAGAGTTTGAAAACCTTTTTTGCTTGGACCATACCCTTCAGTTTTTCTATCAGGTATATAAATTTCAAAATCTTGATTTATCTTTTTAAAGTATTGACCAAGTAGAGCTGTTGATGTTGCCCCATCTACGTCATAGTCTCCAAAAATTCCTATTTTTTCTTTTTTACATATTGCATTTACAGATCTCTTAACAGCTAAATCCATATCCTTTAAAATCAATGGGTTTGGCAAGATATTTTTAATGGATGGATTTAAATAATTTTGGATTTCATCTTTCTTTATTTTTCTTATGGCCAATAACCTAGATGTTATATCGTCTAAAAAGTAATTATCTTTTAAATAAGATATATCTTCTTCATTGAATTTTTTTAAAATCCAATTTTTACCAGTTACAGAATTTAAATTCATTTTTTATGGTTATTAGTAACTTTTTTATTTATATTAAAATCTTTGTGTAAAGCAAATGTTGAAGCCTCAAAACTATCTCCATTGTCAACTATTCCTTTAACTAAGTCTCCGTTAGTAACAGCCGTGGCGCAAAAAATAACATCACCTTTAATCATTTCATCAATATTAAATTTTTTTTTAATATCTGTTACACCATATTTTTTTGCTCTATTAATTTGGTCTTTTTCTAAAACTAGTCTAGTTTGTATTTGTCCGCCTAAACAACTTAATGCCGCAGCAGCAAGGACGCCCTCCGGGCCCCCTCCTATTCCAATATAAATATCATTTTTTGAGTTTTCATCTATTACTGAGATAGCTCCTGTAACATCTCCATCAGAGATAAAATTGATATTAACCTTCATTTTTTTTAAACTATCAACAATTTTTTTATGTCGCGGCCTTTCCAAAAGGCAAGCTGTAAGTTTTTCTGGAGTTGTATTTTTTGCTTCTGCTAATAAAGAAATGTTTTTTTCAACTGTATTATCTAGGTCTAATAAATTCTTAGGTAGATTTGAACCAACGGCGATTTTCTCCATATAAGTATCAGGGGCAGAAAAAAGATTGCCTTTTTCAGTTACTGCTAAAACTGAAAATGCATTCGGAAGATTTTTTGCTACAAAATTTGTACCTTCAAGCGGATCTAGAGCTATATCTAATTCTGTTCCAGAATTTAAACCAACTTTTTCACCTATATATAACATTGGGGCTTCATCCATTTCTCCTTCTCCAATTACAACTGTTCCCTTCATGTTGATCTTATTTAATTCATTTCGCATAAGATCCACTGCTCCTTTATCTGCAGCATTTTTATCACCTTTGCCGACAAATAAAGATGCTCCATAGGCTGCCTTTTCTGTAGCTTTAATAAATTGATCCAAATAATTTTTATTTATACTCATTTAAATATTTTCAACTTTTATTAACTTAGGTTTAGCAATCAAATAATTTTTTTTTAACAATTGTTTAACTGTTCTGCTTAAAAAAGTATTTTTAACTTTATGAGTGACAATTACTATCGAGGAATATTTTTTTGATTTATAAGGATTCTGTATCAATCTTTTTATAGAAACTTTGTTTTTTGCCATAGTTTTTGTAATATTAGATAAAACACCTTGTTTGTCTTTTACTTCAATTCTTAAATAGGCAGAAAATTTTTCATTATTAATATTCTCAAAGTTAATTTTTTTTCTTTTTTTATCTGGTATAACAAATGGAAGTTTTTTATTTCCTTTTAGTATAGAAGTAATATCTGATATAAGAGCTGAAGTAGTTGCTGCAGGACCAGCGCCCTCCCCTTGAATTACTGTTTGTCCAACTGGCTTTCCATCTATTATGACAGCATTTAAAACACCATCAATTTTTGCAATATATGATGATTTTTTAATTAAGCATGGATTTACACGTTGAATAACTTTATTTCTTTTTAGTTCAGAAACGCCAAGTAGTTTTATTTTATAACCTAATAAACTAGCATTTTTAATATCAAAACGATCAACCTTTGTTATTCCTTCTACGCTTATATCTTTATTATTAATGTATGAGTTAAATGACAAAGCAGTAAGTATTTTTAGTTTTGAAGCAACATCTTCTCCATTAAGGTCAGAAGAAGGATTACTTTCAGCATAGCCTAATGATTGAGCTTTTTTTAAAGCATCTTTAAACTCAAGATTATTCTCATCCATGGCTGTTAAAATAAAGTTAGAAGTGCCATTAAATATACCATAAATTTTACTAATAGAATTAGCAATTAAACCTTCTTTTAATGATTCAATAATGGGAACGCCTCCACAAACAGCTGCTTCAAATTCCAAATTAACTTTATTTTTTTCTGCAATTTTTGCTAGCTTGTCACCATATTTTGCAATCAATGCTTTGTTAGCGGTAACAACATTTTTTTTATTTTTAAGTGCAGCAAAAACTAACTTCTTTGCAGGACCTTCTGCACCTCCGATTAATTCAACTATTATATCTATGTTTTTATCTTTTGTCGCATCAAGATAGTTATTCAGCCATTTGTTTTTGGAAATGGATAATTTTCTCTTTTTTAATTTATTTTTTGCAGAAACACGAGCAAGATTAGGAACAACGCCAATTTTTCTAGCTAGACTGCTCTTGTTTTTTAACAAATATTTATAAAGATACGACCCTATGTTGCCAAGGCCGACTATTGCAATATTATTTTTGTTTTTTTTATACATTTCTATTATTTTTTAGTTATATCAGGATATTCTTTTTGTTCTCCAATTTTTATAAAATATTCAGAGATTTCATCAATATCACACTCTTCTAAGAGCAGGCAAAATTCTTTTGTTTTTTCCTTTTGCTTGATTTTTTTGGACTTTTTTTCTTTTTTTAAATTTTTTTTAATTTCTTTTAATTTTAATTTTTCATTATTTTTCTCTTTTTTAATTTCTTTTCTCTTTTTAATTTCGTTTAATTTAGCTAGTTTTCTTCTTTTTTTTAATTCATCTTTTTTTTCTCTTTTTTTAAGATTTGATATTTTGCGTTTCTCCTTAAAAGAGGCATTAGACTTTTTTTTAATCTTCTGATTATTTGTATTTAGTTCTATTAAATTTAAAGAATCATCTTTTTTTTCCTTATCAAACATAAACTCAATAGAAAAATTTTTAGAAAAATATTCTTCAACTTCTTTTTTATCTAAACATTCCCTGTCCCCACACATGTACACGCCTTTTTTCTCTGGAGAACAACTAACTAGAATGAACGATAAAATAATTAGAATAATTTTCATAAAAGGCCTATATTTTCTTTAAAGCCATAGGCAAGATTCATATTTTGTATAGCCTGTCCAGATGCTCCTTTGATTAAATTATCAATAGCAGAAAAAATAACAATTTTATTTTTATTCCTTGTTTTGCAAACAGATATCTCACAAAAATTTGTATTAATTACATTTCCTGTCCCGATAGCTTGGTTAATCTTAAGAATTTTTACAAAAGTATTATTTTTATGAAATCTTTTTAATTCATTGTAAATTTTGCTTATGTTCGATTTATTTTTAGTTTCTAAATAAATCGATGAAAGTATACCTCTAAACATTGGTATTAAATGGGGGTTGAAAGAATATTTAATTTCTGACTTTATTTTTTTTTTGAATTCCTGATCGATTTCCAGCATGTGTCTATGTTTTTCTATTCCATAGGCAAAAACGGATGAATATATATTTTTATGTTTAAATTTTTTTTTAAGATTTTTGCCAGCGCCAGAATATCCTGATTTTGAGTCAATAATTATATTTTTAAAATTAATTAATTTTTTTTTAAGCAAAGGAATTAATGCGAGCTGAATTGAAGTGGGGTAACAACCAGGATTAGAAATAATTCTAAACTTTTTAATATCTTTTTTTACAAATTCAGATATGCAGTACAAAGATTGTGGTATTAATTTTTTTGCAGAATGATTAATTTTGTACCATTCTTTATATTTGCCTGGATCATTTATTCTAAAGTCTGCAGACAAATCGATAAACTTAATATTTTTGTATTTAACTTTGTCTTTTATAATTCGATGAGCTTCACCATTCGGAAGTGATAAAAAAACTAAGTCTATATTTTCCCACAAAATATTATTTAGTTTTGAAAGTTTAGGTAGTTTTTTTTTTATCCTTTTGTCAAATAATTGTATTGATTTACCCGTATTTTTTTGAGCACAGAGATATTTAATATTTGCCTTAGGGTGTTTTGATAACAAATAAACTAAATCCAAGCCGACATATCCAGTCGCACCAATAATAGCAATATTTAATTTTTTTTTTGACATAATTAGAGTCTTATATCACCGAAGATATGATTAATAAATTTAAATGATTTATCGTTTTGAAAATTGGAAGCTTCTTCGAGCTTTTCTATGACCGTATTTTTTTCTCTCAACTACTTTAGAATTTCTTGTAATTAACTTTTCTTTTTTTAGCCCTTTTTTCAAACCTTCTTCATGAGCAACAAGCGCTCTTGATAAACCATGAATTATTGCCCCAGCTTGTCCTGAAAGACCTCCGCCCTTAACAGAGCATTTTATGTCATATGAGCTTAGTGCTTTTGAAATCTCTAAAGGACGCATAACAATTATTTGATGTACTGGTCTTTTAAAATATTCCATCATTTTAATACCATTTACAAAAATATTTCCAGAACCTTTTTTTACCCAAACTTTAGCTATTGATCTTTTTCTTCTGCCTGTAGCATACTTGCTGTCTTTAAAATCTAATTTTACTTTTTTCTGTATTGAAGATTTAGTATTATCTGAATTAAGACTTTCCATTAATTTCTAACTTTATTTTTTCTATTAAGTTTTTCAAAATTTATTTCTGTTGGCTTTTGGTTGTCATGGGGATGCTTGTCTCCATTATACATCTTTAGTTTTGTTAATTGTTTTTTTGCCAAAGGTCCTCCTGGCAACATTCTTTTTACAGCAAGTCTTAGAATGTCCTGAGTTTTGTTTTTTTCCTTCATTTTAATTGGTGTAATCTCTTTAATTCCACCAGGATGTCCAGTATGTCTATAATAGATTTTATTTGTTAATTTTTTTCCAGTAAATTTCATTTTTTCTATATTAGTGACAATAACAAAGTCACCATTGTCAATATGAGGATTAAATGTTGATTTATTTTTTCCTCTTAACATCTTTGAAATGTAAGAAGCGAGTCTACCTATTACTGCATTTTCAGCATTAATAAGGTACCAGTCATTTTTAATTTCTTTCTTTTTTATAAAAGGTGTCATTGTAAATTATGGCGATAAATAATCACAAAAATAAACAAAGTCAATTAATTAATCAACTTATAATAAAAATTAATAGAAACAATAATTAGAAAAATACTTGATATTTGGTGCATAGAAGCAATTACTAAATTCAAATTACTAATCAATGCTAAAATTCCTAATAAAATTTGTATAATAATAAAAGCCAATAAATAGTAGTAAGATTTGTACAAATTTATTTTATTATGTTTTTTAATTAAATAGCCAATATAAATCGTTAATAATAAAATTATATAAGCTAAATTTCTATGAATAAACTGTACAACACTTCTGTCATTTAAATTTAAAAACTCTTTGTGATTTCTTAAATTTATATCATTAGGAAAATATGTGCCGTTCATTAAAGGCCAGGTTTGGTATATTTTGCCAGCATCTAGCCCTGAAACAAATGCTCCAAATGTTATTTGAAAAAAAATCAAAAATATAAAGATTTTAATTGAAACTAAATTCAAATTATTAAAAAAAAATTTTTTATTTTTATTATATTTAAAGTTTAAAAAGCTCCAAATTAAGCTAGTAAGAATAATAAATGCAATCAATAAGTGAAGGGAAAGTCTGTAATGACTAACATCAACTCTGTTTACTAAACCACTAGAAACCATATACCAGCCTATAAAGCCCTGAAAACAAATTAAAAAGAAAATAATGTATAAATTTAATAATTTTTTTACTTTAATTTTAAAAGATAAATAAACCAAAGGTATTAGTGTTACTAATCCTATTACTCTTCCAAGAAATCTATGTATCCATTCCCACCAAAAAATTACTTTAAATTCACTCAATGTCATGGAAAAATTTTGCAGCTTATATTCAGGAATTTTTTTATATAAATTGAAATAATTTATCCAATCTTGATGATTTAATGGAGGCAAAATTCCTGAAAAAAGTTGCCATTCGGTTATTGATAAACCGGAGTCAGTTAGTCTAGTTAAACCTCCTACAGCAATCATTAAAATGATCAGTAAAATTAAACTAATTAACCAAAAATAAAAGAATTTGTTATATTTATTATTCGTTATAGCAATCATAAACAAAGTATATAATTAATTTAAAAAATGAATATAATAATAATGTCGCTATGAAAAACAAAAAGATCATTAAAATTAGAAAAAAATTAGATGTTTTAGATTCTAAATTGTTAGTTTTATTTAAAAAAAGGACATTACTTGTCGATAAAATACTACAAACTAAAAGATTTAAAAATGAAATAATAGATAAAAAAAGAATTAGTATAATTTTAAAAAAGATTAAAAAAAAATCAATAAAGAAAAATATAGATTCAAAAATTACAATTAATATTTGGAAGTCAATTATAGCTTCTTATATTGATTACGAATTTAGAAATTTCAAAAAAAAATAGTTTATTTGCTGTGTGGTGGAAGTTTTTTTTCTACAAAAACTTCATGCTTCCTTGTTGAAGGATTATATTTAGTAAGTTTCAATTTGTTCTTTGCTTTTTCACCTTTAGTTGGTTTTTTGGCATAATAAACAAAGGAGCTATCAGGTTTTGACTCGGGTACCAAACGAACTTTAATGTGTGTTTTTTTTGCCATTTTATTTTTTTAAACTTTTTATTTTACTTAAAAGCATTTTAGATTTTAATTTAATCTTAGCTTTGTAATATTCAGATGTTATACTTGTTGTTCTGTGGTCGTCAAGAGTATTAGTCTTTTTATTTAAGATTTTTTTGGCTCCTTCAATTGTCATACCTTGTTCCTTTAAAAGAAATTTTATAAACCTTATAGTCTCAACGTCTTTTTTAGAGTAGTATCTTCTACCAGAAACTAAAGTTGGCCTAATTTGTTTAAATTTGCTCTCCCAAAAACGCAAAGTATGCGTAGATAATTTAAATTTTTTTTTATTTTCTAGCCCTATCTCTTTAGCTAATTCTGAAATATTGATTAATTTATTATTTTTAAAGGATTTACTCATTGTTTATCTTATTTTTTAAAAAACTTGAGGCTTTAAATGATACTGTTTTTCTTCTACTAATTTCAAAGATTTGATTATTTTTTGGATTTCTTCCAATCCTTCTGTTCTTGGATAAAACTTTAAAAGATCCAAATTTATCAATTTTTAAAACACCATCTTTTTTCAACCCATAAATCAAAATATTTAACATTCCATCTAATAGTTTGTTAGCATAAGATGTAGGAATTCCAGATTTCAAATTAACAATTTTACTAATATCTTTTTTTTTTAAGTTTTTTTGATTATTTTTTTGCATGAATATGGGAAAGATTGTTTTTAATTTGACTCATTAAATTTCCCTTTATTATTCTATAACATAAATCTATTGAGTGATAAAATCCATATGCATCAGTTGATCCATGACTTTTAACGACAGGTCCTTTTAAACCAAGGAAAATGGCGCCATTGTATTTTCTTGGATCAAGTTTGTTTTTAAATCTTCTCAGAGAAAAATAAGAAAAAATTAAAGAAAATTTTGATAGCAAACTTTCAGTTAAAGATTTTTTTAGAGTATCGGTTAAAAACTTTGCAGTACCTTCAGCAGTTTTCAGTGCTATATTTCCAGTAAAACCATCGGCAATAATAACATCTGAATCACCTTCGAAAATTTTATTTGCTTCTAAATAACCATTGAATTGAAAATCTCCATAATTGCTAATTTCTTTTAATTTTGAATAAGCTTTTTTTATTGATTCAGTTCCTTTGATTTCTTCGGAGCCAATATTTAAAAGACCAACTTTTGGCTTTTGAATATTAAACAAAGACTTAAATAGTGCTGAGCCCATTTCAGAAAATTCAACTAGATTATTTTCATCGCATTCTATATTTGCCCCCAAATCTAATACTACGATTATTCCTTTTTTACTTGGCCACAGACCTGCTAATGCAGGCTTGCTAACCCCTTCTATTGTTTTTAATAACATTCTAGATATAACAAATAACACTCCAGTATTACCTGCGGATAATGAAATATCTGAATCTTCATCAATTTGTGAGTTTACAGAATTCCACATGCTACTGTTTTTAGAATTTCTAATGGCGGTTAATGGAGTTTCTTCGTCTGAAACAACGGAAGATGTATTGTGAATACTAATATTAGAAGATGAAATATTATATTTTTTTATTTTTTCATTTATAAGTTTTTCATTTCCATATAATTTAAAAAAACAACTTTTTGAATTTTTGTTTTTCTGAAGAAACAAACTTAAACCGTGTATATTCTTATCAGGTGAATTTTCACCTCCCATTGCATCAATGGCAATTGTAATCTTGTCTTTCATTTGTTTGATTATAAGTCTAGTATTTTTTTACCGTTATAATATCCAGATTTTAAATCTATATGGTGGGACAATCTATATTCACCACTTTTTTTGTCTTCAATAATATTGATAGCACGGACTCTATGATGAGACCTTCTTTTGTTTCTTCTTGCTTTAGATGTTTTGCGTTTAGGTACAGCCATTTTTATTAATGTTTAAAGTTTATCTGTCCTTTTATCATAATATCGTACTCTAATACAAAACAAAAATCATAAAAACGCTCTAAATATTCGGTAATTTTTACCAATAATTCATCTGCAATTTCGGTTTTTTGAAATAGATGTTTTTTAACAAGATCTTTATTAATTTTAAATTTTTTTGAATCGTCAGAATGTATTTTAAGCAAAATATCATAAAATATTCTATTTAATGTTTTCATTTTTTTATTTATTGAGGTATCTCCATGACCAAGTTCTCTTAAATGATATTCTACATTTAAAAAAATATTATCAAATATTTTTTGTGGAAATTTATGTTTTTTGTTTTTCACAATAATCATTATGATTGATAAATGAAGAAAAATAAGAATTATTCTCGTTTCAAAGCTATCCTTTAAGGCTAGATCTTTGTAGAAAAATATATTTCGTGATAATTCAACTAATTTGTTATAAAGTTGATTATTATGAGCTTTATAAAAAGTAAACATTTGTTAAATAGGTTTATCATAATTCTTTTCCTATTATTAGTGAATTGTCAAATGCAAGAGCCAAAAAAATTCCATGGAATAAATTATATTAAAAATAGAGAAAATGTTTTAATAATAGATAAAAGCAATAAAAATGATGTCATTAAATTAATTGGGAGCCCTCACTCTAAGTCTATTAGTAATAAAAATAAGTGGTTTTATTTTGAACGAACAATTACAAGAGGAAAAATGCACAAATTAGGACAAAATATTCTCAAAGAAAACAATATTTTAGAAATAGAATTTAATAAGTATGGAATATTAATTAGTAAAAAAATCTATACTAAAAAAAATATGAATGACTTAAAAGTATCGAAAAGAGAAACCTTAAATACTGTAAGTCAAAAAAGTTTTCTTTCTTCTTTTCTTTCTAGTGTAAAACAAAAAATGTACAGATCTGGAACTAGAAAGCAAAAATTTTAATGTGCTAAAACAGCTAACAACAATAAAGCTACTATATTTGTAATTTTTATCATTGGATTAACCGCTGGACCTGCAGTATCTTTATATGGATCGCCAACTGTGTCTCCGGTAACTGCGGCTTTATGTGCTTCGGAGCCTTTTCCTCCAAAATTACCATCTTCTATAAATTTCTTTGCATTATCCCATGCTCCACCACCTGCAGTCATTGATACAGCAACAAAAAGTCCGGTTATAATGACACCAAGTAACATTGCACCTAAAGAAGACAGTGCCGCTTCCATGCCGCCTATAGGCAATATTATAAAATATAAAATGATAGGAGATAAAACTGGAAGAAGAGAAGGAATAATCATTTCCTTAATTGCAGCTTTAGTTAATAAATCTACAAGTCTTCCATAATCTGGTTTCCTTTTTCCTTTCATAATTCCTGGTATTTTTTTAAATTGTCTTCTAACTTCAATAACTACAGCACCTCCTGCTCTACCAACCGCTTGCATTCCCATAGAACCAAATAAATAAGGTAACATTCCACCAACGAGTAAACCAACTACTACGAAAGGATTTGATAAATCAAAACTTACATTTACATTTTCAAGTCTAGATCCAGAAACATTAGAAAAAAACTTTATATCTTCGGTATAGGCAGCAAATAATACAAGAGCTCCTAATCCAGCTGACCCAATAGCATATCCTTTTGTAACAGCTTTAGTAGTATTCCCAACTGCATCTAAAGCATCTGTTGTTTTTCTAACATTTTTTGGAAGCTTTGACATTTCTGCTATACCACCAGCATTATCTGTAACTGGCCCATAAGCATCTAGCGCTACTACCATGCCTGTTAATGCTAGCATGGATGTAACAGCTATAGCAATTCCATATAAACCTGCTAAATTATTTGTAAACAATATTCCTACAATTATAATTATAGCTGGAATAGCAGTTGCTTCCATTGAGATAGCAAGGCCTTGGATGACATTTGTTCCGTGTCCTGTGGTAGATGATTTAGCGACTGTTTTAACTGGCCTATAATTAGTTCCCGTATAATATTCAGTTATCCAAATCAATAATCCAGTTATGACTAGTCCAGCAACTCCACAAATATAAAGACTATAACCTGTAAATGATTTATTGGATACTGTGTAGATTTTATCTAGACCTACAACAGAGTCAGTTACTGGATAAAAAATAGCAAGTGATAATATTGCTGTTACAATAAAACCTTTATAAAGAGCCCCCATAATGTTTTTATTTTTTCCAAGTTTTACAAAAAATGTGCCTATAATAGAAGTAATTATACATGAAGATCCTATAGCCAACGGATAAACCATCATATTCAAATCATTAACAAAAAATATAGAAGACAGAACCATAGTTGCAACAATAGTAACAGCATATGTTTCAAAAAGATCGGCAGCCATACCTGCGCAGTCACCAACATTATCGCCAACATTGTCTGCTATAACCGCAGGATTTCTAGGGTCATCTTCAGGAATGCCGGCTTCTACTTTTCCAACTAAATCAGCTCCTACATCGGCCCCTTTTGTAAAAATTCCACCGCCCAATCTCGCAAAAATTGATATTAATGATGCTCCAAATCCTAAAGCAACTAGAGCATTAATAATTTCTCTATTCTCAACACCAAGTGAAAGTAAAACAGTATAATATACGGTAATTGCTAATAGAGCTAAACCAGCTACCAATAGCCCGGTTATAGCTCCAGATTTAAATGCTATTGTTAATCCATCTTGTAAACTTTTTCTAGATGCTTCTGCTGTTCTAACATTTGCTTTAACCGAAATTAACATTCCTACATAACCAGCAGCCCCTGATAAAAATGCTCCAATAAAATAACCTAGTCCAACTAATAAACTAAAAAAATAACTTACTATAATAAGAACAATGAATCCGACAATTGCTATTGTCTTATATTGACGATTTAAATATGCTTTAGCTCCTATCTGTATAGCTCCTGCTATTTCTTGCATTTTATCGTTTCCTGGACTTGAAGATAAAATTTGACCAGATAATAAATAACTATAAGCAACAGCTAAAATGCCTGTAAAAGTAATTAAATATAATAATTCAAAACTTGATTGCATAGTTTAATTAAGTTTCGGAAAATGCCAAATAAACTGAAGAAACGCAAGATTTAATTTGAGCATCTTGCCACCTGTTGTTGTTACTTTTTCCTTATTTTTTTTGAAATCTTGTCTAAAATTGCGTTCAAATACTTGATTTGCCCTTGTTCTAAAAAATATTCAGAAGTTTTAAGGTATTCGCTTATTATGACTTTAGTTGGGCTGTTATGTTTGAACATTAGCTCAAAAACTGCAGCAAATATTATCAATTTAAGTAGTTTATCAGTTTTTTTTAAATCTAAATCACTTTCCAGATGTTTTTTTAATGTTTCTTCTATTAATTCATTCCTTTCTATAGTGCCTTCAACTACGTCCTTTATAAATTTTTTATACTGACTTTTAGGATAATCTATAATCTCATCCGGGTTCATTAATGAAACATATAATTTTTGTACAACTCTAATTCTAGGAGAAATTATTTTTTTATTCTGACGGGACATTTTTTAAAACTGTAATTACAGCTTTTGCAGCCTCACTACCTTTGTTGATCCTGTCTTTAGCTTGATCTTTATTAAAACATGTTAATACAGCGTTTCCAATTGGTTTTTTTTCATTAGTAGATATTTGCATTATTCCATTAGTAATAGCTTTGCTTATTAAATCAAAATTTGCTGTTTCACCTTTAATAATACAACCAACTGCAACAAATCCATCGTACTTTTTTACAAGCCTTGATATTGCTACTGGTATTTCAAAAGAACCAGGAACTTTTATAGTGTCTATTTGTTTAATGCCAGATTTAGAAAAATCTTCTATTGCTGAAATACAAAGTTTATCAGTAATTTCTGAATTCCAAGTAGATTGAACAATGCAAATTTTTTTCATCATTTTATAATTTCCTGTTTGGTAATTTTTATACCATATCCTTTTAAAGCAATAACACGTTTTTTTGATCTTGATACTAATATCATTTTTTTAATTTTTAATTCTTTAATTATTTGTGCTCCAACACCATAATATCTCAATACTTGATTGCTTTCTGAGGAAGATTTAGAGTTAGTTCCTTTTACTAAAACAAGTGCAAAATTACTAAACTTATTTAAATATTTTAAAGAGTTTTTCAATATATTTTTTTTAAAGTTGGAAAAACTTTCTAAAATATTAGTTGATATAACTCTTACTCTTGAAGCTTTTTTTGGATTAAATTTTCCCTTTGTTATTACGTAGTGTTCTGATCCATCTAATTTGTTTTTAAAAGTTTTTAAATCAAAAATACCAAATTTTTTAATATTAATTTTTTTATTTGATATTTTCTTAATAAGTCTTTCAGTTTTTAATCTGTGTGATATCAGGTCTTCGATTTTTGCAATTTTTAATTTATGTTTTTTTGCAAATAAAATTAAATCTTTATAGCGAGCCATGGTACCATCTTCATTCATAACTTCACAAATAACTGCACTAGGATTTAATTTTGCCAGTTTAGATATATCTACTGAGGCCTCAGTATGACCAGCTCTCTCAAGAACTCCTCCGGCTTTTGCAACTAAAGGAAAGACGTGTCCTGGGGAAACTATATTTTTTTTTGAAGAACTAGGTTTTATGGCAACTTTAATTGTTTTAGCTCTATCATGGGCTGATATGCCCGTTGAGATTCCTTTTTTGGATTCTATTGATACTGTAAAAGCTGTTTGAGTTCTTGATTTATTAACTAATGACATTAATGGTAAATTTAATTTCTTAACTTTCTGAGGTGTAAGAGCTAAGCATATTAAACCTCTGCCATGTTTTGCCATAAAATTAATTTTTTTAGCATTAATTTTTGAAGCAGGAATAACTAAATCTCCTTCATTCTCTCTATCTTTATCGTCAACTAAGATAAATATTTTTCCTTTTTTGGCATCTTTAATAATTGATTTTATAGAAGAAGAATCATTTTTCATTTTTATTTTTTTAAGTTAATTAAATATTTATTGAAAATATCAAATTCTACATTTGCTAAATCTCCCTTTTTAAGATTTCGTAGATTTGTAAGTTTAAGTGTATGAGGAATAATTGTAACCTCAAAACCTTTCTTAAATGTCTTAGAAATAGTTAGTGAGACTCCATTAATTGAAATTGAACCTTTTTCTACAATAAATTTTTTGAATTTATCTTTTAAAGCAAAATTAATAATCCACGATCTATCAACAATTCTAATTTTTCTAACTTTTAAAGCAGAATCAACATGGCCTTGTATGTAGTGACCTGATATTTTTTTTCCATGAGATATAGACTTTTCTATATTTATATACTTCCCAATTTTGATTTTTTTAAAATTAGATCGTTTTAAAGTTTCTTTTGATAGATAAAAAAGAAAAGATTTTTTTTTTATTTTAATTAAAGTTAGACAAACTCCATCACAGCAAACGGACTCCCCTATGTCATTTTTTTTAAATTTTATGCTAGATTCTATTTCAATTACTGCACTACCCGAAATATATTTTGGGTTTCTTTTGATACTCTTTACTTTTCCTTGATTATAAATGACTCCATTAAACATTATTTTAAACTAACTTTATAAAGAGAATCTCCTAAAAGATTAACTTGAATTTTATTTTTGAATTTAATTTTTTTGAGTAAATATGATGAAGCATAATTTATTCCATTTTTATTTAAATTACTTTTAGTTTTAAAAACATATAAATTGTGAATAAGCTTTTCTAATAAAAAAAAATTTAATAATTTTAATCCACTTTCTAAGAATATTCTAGAATGACCATAACTTTTTATTTTCAACAGAATTTGTTTAAAATCTTTATTATGTCTCATATTTTTCAGTCTTATTATTTTAACCCCTCTTTTTTTTAAATATCTTTCTTTAGATTTATTAAAAACACTAGTAAATAAATATATTTTTCTATTATTTCTTTTTTTTAAAAAATTAATATTTTTCTTTAATATAAAATTTCTATCAATAATAGCTATAGATGGAGATTTTTTTTCCAAACCTTCTATTCTGCAGTCTAGTCTTGGGTTATCGTCATTAATAGATTTAGAAGTCGACATTATACAATCATAATTAGATCTTAATAAATGTGCTCTTTTTCGTGAATGTTCATTAGTAATCCATTTAGATTTAGTGCTTTTTGTAAAATAATCATTAGAAATAGCAATTTTAGCATCTAAATATGGAAGAGATTTTTTTTGTCTTAAAAAATAACTTTTATAAAAACTTAAAGCATATTCTTTTTTTATGCCCGTTTTAACTAAAATTTTTTTTTTTTTAAATTTAGCTGATGATAAATTTTTACTTCTTTTATCCTTGTCAAAAACAGAAAAAAAAACTTTTTTTATTTTTTTTTTAATTATCTTATTCGTGCATGGCGGGGTAACTCCATAGTGTGAACAAGGCTCTAATGTAATATAAATATTACTATTTTTAAAATTAATTTTTTTTTTTAAAGCATTAAATTCTGCATGAGGCCTTCCTTTTATAGATGTTCTGCCAGAAGAAAGTAATGCTCCGTCTTTTTCCACTACGCAGCCAACGGATGGGTTTGTGGCTGTAGAGCCTAAATTCACTTTTGCTTGCTCAAAAGCAAGAGATAAAAAATATGAATTTTTGAATTTTGAATTATTTTTCAGATTTGCCATCTAATTCCTCAATATATTCTCCAAAGTCTCCTATTTCTTTGAAATTTTTATATACTGAAGCAAATCTAATATAAGCAATTTTGTCTAAACCTTTTAACGTGTCCATTACTTTTTTGCCGATGACACTAGATTGAATTTCAGATTGACCCATTTCTTCAAGTTCTCTTGATATTCTTGAAACAACTTTTTCTGTAGTATCGGAGTCTATAGGTCTTTTTTTTAAAGCAGTAAAAAGAGATTTGGCTAATTTTTCTCTGTCATAGGGTATTCTTCGACCATTTTTTTTAATAACAGTTAATTCTCTAAACTGAACTCTTTCAAAAGTTGTGAATCTTTGGCCACCGCTACATGTACAGAAACGCCTTCTTCTAATTGCAGTTCCATCCTCTGTAGGCCTGGAGTCTACAACTGAAGTATCTTTCTCTCTACAAAAAGGACAAAGCATAAATTAATTTTTCAATAAATGACTATATATAGGAAATCTCGAACAAAGTTCAATAACTTCTTTTTGAACCTCAGACTCTACTTTGCTATTATCTTCTGGGTTTTTTGATAACCCTTCAACAACCTTGGTGATTAACTCTCCAACTTTCTTAAACTCATTCAAACCAAAGCCTCTTGTTGTAGCCGCTTGAGATCCAAGCCTTATCCCAGATGTTATTGTCATTTTTTCTGTATCAAAAGGTATTCCATTTTTATTACAAGTAATATTAGCTTTACACAAACTAACTTCTGCTGCTTTACCTGTAACCTTAAAAGGTCTAAGATCCACCAACATTAAATGTGTATCTGTACCTCCGGAAAAGATTTTAAAACCTTTGCTTTTTAGTGTTTCAGATAAAATTTTTGCGTTAGCAATAACTGCTTTTATGTATTCTCTAAACGAAGGTTGTAGAGCTTCTTGAAACGCGACCGCTTTTGCTGCTATGATATGCATCAACGGACCTCCTTGATACCCTGGAAACACAGCAGAATTAATTTTTTTAATTAAATCTTCTCTGTTGGTTAAAATTATTCCTCCTCTTGCACCTCTTAAAACCTTATGCGTTGTTGAGGTCACAACATCAGCATATTGAATTGGATTTGGATAACCCTTGCCAGCAACCAATCCAGAAAAATGAGCCATGTCAACCATTAGATATGCTCCTACGCTGGTTGCGATTTCTTTAAATTTTTTAAAATCAATGATTCTTGAATAAGCGCTGCCGCCAGCAATAATAAGTTTGGGCTTATGTTCTTTTGCCAATCTTTCAACTTCAGAATAATCAATAAGGCCTGTTTCTTTGTTTACGTCATAGTGAAACGCTCTTAGCCATTTTCCTGAGATAGATACTTTTGCTCCATGAGTTAAGTGACCTCCGGAGTTCAAGCTCATACCAAGTATAGGGTCTCCGGGATTCAAAAGCGCTAGATATACAGCTCCATTAGCTTGAGCTCCAGAATGTGGTTGAACATTAGCATACTTACAATCATATAATTTCTTAACTCTATCTAAAGCAAGCTCTTCTGCTTTATCTACAAATTCACAACCTCCATAATATCTTTTAGAAGGATAACCTTCTGCGTATTTATTTGTCATTATTGAACCTTGCGCATCTAGTACAGCTTTTGAGACTATGTTTTCGGAGGCAATTAATTCAATATGCTGCTGCTGTCTCTCTAGTTCAAGTTTTATGGATTGAAATAAATCAGGGTCTGTTTTTGATAAATCTCTATCAAAAAAATTTTTATAACTGTCAGATGTATATTTACTAAATTTTGACATCGTGTTTAAATCTTTTTAACTCTTCTAAGATGTCTTCCACCTTCAAATTTAGTATTAATAAAAATCTTTATTAATTTCATAGCTTCACTTTTCTTGGTTAATCTTGATCCTAAAGCTATGATATTAGCATTATTATGCTGTCTCGACAAACGGGTAGATTTACTATTATAGCAAACTGCGGCCCTTATTCCTTTGGTTTTATTAGCAGTTATTGCCATTCCTGTACCAGAACCGCAAACTAAGATTCCAACATCGCTTCTTTTTTTTGCAACTCTTTTAGCAATTCTCCTTGCATAATCCGGGTAGTCTACTGATTTAATTTGAAAAGGGCCCAAGTCTATAAGAGAAATATCTTTTTTAACAAGACAAGTTTTAATATGCTCTTTTAATCTATATCCTGCATGATCAGATGAAATACAGATTTTCTTAAAAATTGATTTCAATTTTAGTTAAATTTATAATCTAAAACGCATGCCACAAGATGAACCCTGTTTTCCTCTCCACCATTAAAAGCATTATGATATTTTGTATTATTTGTAATCCAAGCGCTGCCATCTGCTGGCAAATGTTTAGCAACTTCATCTATAACCATTATTGAACCTGGATTTGTGATTATAGGTATGTGCAATCTTGGTTCCGGATCTCTATGCCAGCTCAATGTTGATCTAGGCTCTTTTAATAAAATTCTAACACGTCCTAATTTAAATTTTTTAGAAAGTTTATCATAAACTTCTTTGAAATAAGTGTCTGCTAAATCTGGTACAAATTCTGTATATGCGGATTCATTAATTTTTTTTGCTCTAATTTGTTCTTTTCCTGTACTATCAGGTTTAGTCCAATAAATACCTTTAACATTCTCTCCGATAATAGATTCTGGTTTTCCTGGGATTTGATTCAAGCATATTCCTGCTATATATTTTGTTCCTGCGGCATTATCATAAGATTTTCTTGAAAGAACATCTTTTAATGCTTTTCTGAGTTTTAAAACATCAAACTTTATGCCTTCTACTTTATAAAAATCTTTGTGTGAGTCTAAATTGCCCATTGCTATTTACTTTTTAGAATAGTTTACTATAGAAGTATAATATATTATTTGTCACATCGTATAAACATTTTTAATTTATGAAAATATTAGGTAAATACCCCAATTTAAGATTGAGAAGGATTCGCAAGAGCGATTGGGTAAGGAGACTTGTAGCTGAAAACAACCTTTCTGTTGACGATCTTATATTGCCAATTTTCATAAGAGAAGGAAAAAACAAAATAGAAGCTGTAAAATCAATGCCAGGAATAAATCGATATACTATTGATAAAATTAGTCAAATAGTTGAAAAAGCTTGTAAACTTAAAATACCTTTGGTTGCTCTTTTCCCCTATACAGAAAATAAAAAAAAAAATTATAACGGAACAGAAGCACTTAATAGAAATAACTTAGTATGTAAAGCTTTAAAAGTAATTAAGAAAAACTTTAATGAAATAGGTACAATGAGTGATGTTGCCTTAGATCCTTACACTAGTCATGGTCATGATGGAATATTGAAAGGAGATTATGTTGATAACGACAAAACTTTAAAAATTTTAGTTAGGCAATCACTTCTTCAAGCCCAAATGGGCTGCGATATTATAGCACCATCTGATATGATGGATGGTAGAGTTGGTGAAATTAGAAAAGTTTTAGACAAAAATAACTTCAAAAATACAAAAATACTATCTTATGCAGTAAAATATGCTTCAAATTTCTATGGACCTTTTCGAGATGCTGTAGGCTCCAAAAAAAAATTAAAAGGAGACAAAAAATCATATCAAATGGATTTTAAAAATTCCATTGAGGCTCTTAGAGAGGTTGCTTTAGATATTAAAGAAGGAGCAGATATGGTTATGGTAAAACCGGGTATGCCCTACCTTGATATAATTAGAAGTGTCAAAGACAATTTTAAAATTCCAGTTTTTTCATATCAGGTATCAGGAGAATATTCTTTAATAAAAAATGGAATAAAAAATAAATTAATAAATGAGGATGCTGTTTTAGAAAGCTTAATTTCTCTTAAAAGAGCAGGATCTTCAGCTATAGTAACCTACTTCGCATTAGAAATTGCAAAAAAATTAAAATAAGATTTAGTTAAAATAGTTTTCTAATAAAATTCTAGATTTTGGAAAACTTAAATTATTTGGTAAAAAAAATTTATTCAACATTACTGTTCTTGTAAAAATTAATGCTTTCTTTATTGAGTTATTTACTACTCCTTCATTATTTTTTGTTAGAAGGAATGTAGGAACTTGATATTTTATTCCATCAATATCTAGATTTATAATATCATTAACTTTTAAATTTTCTTTTCTAAATTGTTGCAAATTTGTATCAAAACCTAACTCTTTAATTAAACTCAGCTCCCAATTAATATAAAAAAGATCCCACTTTTCATTGCTAAAATTTTTAATCAGATTTTCTAAAGACATATAAATATTTTTATAAGATTGAGATTCTGGCAAAAGAATATTAAGTATAGATGTTAAAGATAATAGAGCAGAAGTTCTCTTCTTATCATTAAAATATTTAGGAGAAATAGCCTCCATCAATTCAGTTTTGAAGTATCCAATTTTATTTTCATTTTTGTTATTGTAAAAAATAAATATTTTATTAGATATTTGTAAATAGTTCCTGATTTTTCTGGAATTCCCTCCATATATAATGCCAGTAACTTTGCCGTACGAATTTGTAAATACATTTACTATATTGGCATTTTCTCTAAACTTTCTCTTTGATAACAAATATCCCTCATCTTGCCAGTTCATAATTATAATTTTAAATAACTAATCAATTTTTTTGCTGCATTTTGTTCAGCATCCTTTTTTGAATTTCCAATCGCTGAATATTTTTTAAAATTTGCTACTTGTACTTCGGCTTTAAAAACTGGAATATGTTTAGGGCCTGATTGTTGAAAAACTTTATATTTTGGAAGTTTCTTATAAGTTTTGAGACTATATTCTTGAAGCATCGTTTTTGAATCTATTTTAGTAAAGTCAGATTTTTTGATATATTCTTTCCAGTTATCAATTATAAATTTTTCTGATTCTTCCAAATTTTTGTCTAAAAAAATAGCTCCTATTAGGGCTTCAAGTGCATCGCTTTCTACTTTTTCATCGGATTTTTTTAAGTTTTTGTAGGAAGCTCCTAATGACATAAATTTTATTAAATTTAATTTTCTAGAAATTTCTGCACATGTTTTTTTATTTACTAGGTTAGCAAATTTTTTATCAATACTACCTTCTGATTCATTATGATAAATTTTTAACAAAGTTTTTGATAAAACTAGTCCTAAAACCCTATCTCCCAAAAATTCCAGTTTTTCATTGTTTTTTTCACTATTAAAACTTTTATGAATTAAACTTTGTTTAAGTAAATTAATATTATTGAATTTAATTTTAATTTTTCTCTGGATTTCAGAAATTTTCTCAGTGCTCATATTTTTTTAAAAATTCTGTTGAATCGAAAAGAATTTTTCCAATTCCAAAATTTTAAAAGGCTTCCTTTTTTTGTGTCATTTGAAAAAAAAATTATTTTTGCCTTTCCTACTAAATTTGATTTGTTAACATAACCAACGCTGCTCAAAAATCTACTATCTTTTGAGCAGTCTCGATTATCTCCTAAAAGAAAATAATGATCTTTTGGAACTATATATTTGTCTGTATTTTGCATGGTATTATTTTTAGAATAAACTGCCGTATAACTTTTGCCATTAGGTAAAGTTTCCTTATACGCATTAACTGTCAAATTACTTAATCCACATCTAATTTCATTGCTGAAAATAATTTTTTCTCTATTAAGTGCCTTGTCATTAATAAAAATTTCTCCATTAACAAATTGCACTATATCTCCTGGTGCTCCAATTAGTCTTTTTATATAATCAGTTCTATTATCTTGTGGTGTTTTGAAGACTACTAAGTCTCCATATTCAGGTTTTTTAAAAAAAACTCTTTTGCTATAAATTGCCGGACTAAATGGAAAAGAATGTTTGCTGTAACCATATGAATATTTTGAAACAAATATTCTGTCTCCTACCAATAAATTTGGTTCCATTGATGATGAAGGAATATAAAATGGTTGAAAAAACAATGACCTTATAATTATAGCTATAATTAAAGCGTATATTATCGTTTTTATATTATCTAGAATCGTATCAATAAATTTATTTTTCATTAAATTGTCAAAATAGCAACTGCAATAGCAAATGGTTTATCATCTGAAAGTGAAAGAGAAACTTTAAATTTTTTTCTTTTTATAGTCTTATATACTGTTTTCAAACTATTTCCTCTAATTTTTAAATAAGGTCTTCCTAGTGCATTGTTCTTAACCTCTATTTCGTTAAATTTTAGTCCTTTAGAAATTCCAACACCTAATGATTTTGCAAACGCTTCTTTTGCGGCAAATCTTTTTGCAAAACAAGAATGGCTATTTTTCTTTTTTTCACACAAATATATTTCTGAACTAGAAAAGATTCTTTTTTTAAAAGATTTATTTCTTTTAAGAATAGATTTCATACGATTAATATTGGCAATATCAGAGCCTAAACCATATATGGATTTCATTTTTGAATAATTTTTTTAAATTGTTTTATGCACGCACACAACCCTACGAAAATAGATTCTCCTATTAAAAAATGTCCAATATTAAATTCGTTAATATTTTTTACTCTACTAAGTATTTTAGCCGATTTATATGTCAGGCCGTGCCCAGCATGAACTTCTAGGCCCAATGAATGAGCATGATTTACTGATCTTTTTATTTTAGTTAATTCATTTATGTATGATTTATTTTTATTAACAAGGTTACAAAATCTTCCTGTGTGTATTTCTATACAATCAGAGTTTAAATTTTTTGCCTCTTTCACATCTTTAATATTTGGTTCAATAAATAAACTTATTCTAGAACCATTTTTTTTTAATTTTTTGATCATTTTTTTTAAAAAAATTTTTTTATAATTTAGATTGAGGCCACCTTCAGTGGTGATTTCTTTCCTCTTTTCAGGGACTATACAAATAAAAGAAGGTTTTTGCTTTAAAGATATTTTTAACATTTCTTTTGTTGATGCAATTTCTAAATTTAATGGAATTTTTAGTTTAGATTTAATTAATTTTAAATCTTGTTCATTTATATGTCTTCTGTCTTCCCTTAGATGAATGGTTACTGAATCAGCTCCACATTTTTCTGACATTAGAGCTGCTCTTAGTGGATTTGGGTATAGCTCACCTCTTGCGTTTCTTACAGTTGCAACATGATCAATGTTAACTCCTAATCTTATTTTTGACATTAAAGGCCTCTGCTGCCTGGTTTAATTGCTTTTATACTTAGAAGATTTTCAGGTAGGTTGTTTTTATTATAGGTTGGTATTTCAATATCTACTTGAGAAATTATTTTTTTCTGAATTTTAGAGTTTCCATTCGATCTATCAATTATGCAAGCATAACCTAATATGTTTGCCCCTGAATCTGTAATTAATTTTGAACATTCTAAACTTGATTTTCCAGTTGTAATAACATCTTCAACTACTAGTACATTAGATTTTTTATTTATCCTAAAATCTCTTCTTAAAACAAATTTATTATCTACTCTTTCGCAAAATATAGTTTCTACATTTAATAATCTACCAATCTCATAACCAACTACTATACCTCCAATAGCTGGTGTTAAAATTAAATCTATCTTTTTAAATTCTTTTTTTATCTTTTCTGCAAGAGATGAACATATTTGTAGAGCTTTCCAAGGTTTACTTAACAATTGTGCGCATTGAACGTATTTAGAACTGTGCAATCCCGAAGATAAAATAAAATGACCCTCTAAAAGAGCGTTAGTTTCTTTTAAAATTTTTAAAGATTCTTTGTATGAAAGCATTTTTCTTTTCTTTATGTCGAATAATTTTAAAATTTAAATCTTTTTGTTTTATTTGACTTATCAAGTTTGTAAAGTTTTTTAAATCTTTAATTTGCAAATCAAATGAAAATTTTAAGTATTTGTCTTTTTTATCAAGAAGCTCAACATTTAAAATATTGCTACCGCTTAATCCTATCAATGTACTTATCTCTCCTAGTACACCAGGTTGATGTGGCAAGTCTATTACTAGAGTACTACCGTACTCTTTTTTCTTTTTGTCATAATTATTAGATTTATTCACCGATCTACCTTGCCAATACTTTCTTATTGCAGATCTTGCCTTTCCTGTTTTACAAGAAGATAGCCAATGCAGGGAGGGAGATGCCTTTTTTGAATTTGTAATATTAACCATGTCTCCATTTTTTAAAATAGCTTGAAGAGTTGATTCTTTACCGTTTATAAAGCAGCCTATTGCCGCATCGCCTATATTTGTATGTACCGCATAAGCAAAGTCAATTGGTGTTGCTTCTTTCGGCAATTTAATTACCGCACCTTTTGGAGTAAAACAAAAAACATTATCTTGAAACATTTGAAGTTTTGTAAATTCATAATAGTGCTCGGGACTATTTCCTGCTTCTATAATTTCAACTAAATCTCTAAGCCAATCATACTCTTTCCATGATAAGTCAGAAAAATTTTCTGATGATTTATATTTCCAATGAGATGCTATTCCACGTTCAGCAAATTCATGCATTTCTTGTGTTCTAATTTGAACTTCTATTCTTTGTTTTCTCGGTCCAATTAATGAAGTGTGTATAGATTTATATTTATTAATTTTTGGTGTAGAAATATAGTCTTTAAATTTTCCAGGTATGGCTGAATACTCGCTATGAAAAACGCCTAATGTTTTATAGCAATCTTTTACAGAGCCTACTATTACTCTAAATCCAATTATATCTGTAAGTTGCTCCAAAGATATTTTTTTATTTTGTATTTTTCTCCAGATAGAGAAAGGAGTTTTTTCTCTTCCTGTAATTCTTGCTTTAATTCCATTTGAGTTTAAAAGATTAATCAGCTCTAATGACACAGACCTAAAGTTATCTTCTCTGTTGTTTTTAATAAATTTTAATCTTTCTTCAATTAGACTTCTCGCATCACTGTTTAGTATTGAAAAAGACAAATCTTCTAATTCGTCTCTGATTCTGTTCATTCCCATTCTATCAGCTAAAGGCGCATAAATTTCCATAGTTTCTTTTGCTTTTCTAATCTTTTTATTTTCATTTTTTACAAACTTTAAAGTTCTCATATTATGTAGTCTGTCCGCAAGTTTGACTAAAAGGACTCTTATATCTTTAGAAGTTGCTAAAATAAGTTTTCTAAAATTTTCTGCTTTAGAATTTTCTCCAGCTTTTTCTTCTAAAGCCGAGATTTTGGTTACACCATCAACCAAATCTGCTACTTCTTTGCCAAATTCTTTTTTGACTGATTCATAAGTTGTTTTTGTATCTTCAATAGTATCATGCAGCAAACCTGTCGTGATTGTTGCACTATCTAATTTTAACTCTGTAAGTATATCGGCTACAGCAACCGGATGTATGATATAGGGAACTCCTTCATCTCTTTTTTGATTTTTGTGTGCTTGTAAAGCAAAACTATAAGCTTTTGATAAAATAACAGGATTAAAAAACTTATTGTATGATTTTACTTTGTTAATAAGTTCGTCATTATTAATCATTTAATTAATATAGCACTTTCCTTTACTCTTGTAATCTCATTCCTTGTTTTTAAGCTCAAATCTTCAATTAAATCGTCTATTTTTTTATTCATAAGTGGATGTATCCACATAGGACATATTTCTTTTAATGGAAATAAAACAAAGTTTCTTTCATGGGCCCTTGGATGAGGTAAGTTGATATTTTTTTTATTAATTATGATATTGTTAAAATCAATTATATCAATATCACAGATTCTTGGTTCGTCCTTAAGCACTCTTTTTCTTTTCATTTTTTTTTCAACAAATAATATCTTTTTTAATAAATTTTCTGGACTTAGTTGAGACTCTACTTCTATTATAACATTAATAAATTTAGGATTTTTTTGATTTGGATAAGAAGGAGTTTCATAAAAACTTGAAATTTTTTTTATTTTAATTTTTTCGATTGAAATAAACTGAATAGTTTTTTTTATATTTAAAAATCTATTCCCGTATTTAGAATTTAAATTAGATCCAATGCCTAAAAAAATCATTTATTGTTTTTACTTAAAATTCTAGATTTTTCTCTATTCCAATCTCTAGTTTTTTTAACTTGTCTTTTATCATATAGTTTTTTTCCTTTTGCTACAGCCAATTGCACCTTGGCTTTGCCTTTAAAAAAATAAAGTTTTGTGGGAACTATGGTTAAACCCTCTTGGTTTATTCTACCTATTAACTTATTAATCTCTTTTTTGTTAAGTAATAATTTACGTTCACCTTTTGGATCATGATTATTATAACTAGATTGTCTGTATAAAGGTATATGCGAGTTAATTAAAAACATTTCTCCGTTTTTATCTATAGCATAAGAATCTGCTATGCTAGCTTTACCGTCTCTTAAAGATTTGACTTCCGAACCCTTAAGAGCAATCCCAGCTTCCAGAAATTCATGAAAAAAATAATTAAAACTTGCTTTTCTATTTAAACAAATAATTTTTTGACCAGACCCTGCTCTATGTTTCATTAGAGAAGTTTAGCAATTTTAAGAGATTCTTTTATGGCAATTTTTGTTTTTTCTCTGACTTTAACTAAAGGAAGTCTAACTTCTTCAGAAGATAATTTTAATAAAGATGCAGCATATTTTACTGGTGATGGATTGCTTTCAATAAATAGTGCTTTATGTAATGGAGAAAGTAAATTATAAATTTCTTTTGCTCGAGCTTGTAAATTAGAATCATTAGCTGACAAAGATGCAGATTGAAATTCCGAACATAATTTAGCAGCGACATTTGCTGTAACGCTTATGCATCCTCTTCCACCTCTCTTATTAAATTCTAAAGCATTGCCGTCTTCTCCGGTGAGCTGTATAAATTCTTTTCCCATAGCTTTTAACTGTTTATCTACTCTAGAAAGATCTCCTGTTGCATCTTTTACTCCTGCAATATTTTTTAATTCATACAATTTTGACATAGTTTCAACATCCATATCTATTACTGATCTAGAAGGTATATTATAAATAATTATTGGTATGCCAACACTATCATTTATCTTTTTATAATGCTGATACAAACCTTCTTGTGTAGGTTTGTTATAATAAGGTGTAACAATTAATAATCCATTTGCTCCAGATTTCTCAGCATGTTTAGAAAGTTCAATGGCTTCTGCAGTTGAATTAGAGCCTGTTCCTGCAATAACAGGTATTTTACCTCTGCATTCATTTACAGCAATTTCAATAACCTTTCTATGTTCGTCGTGAGATAAAGTTGGTGATTCACCGGTAGTACCAGCCGGTACTATGCCGTTAGTTCCGCTACTAATATGATGGTGAATTAGTCTAGAGTAGTTTTCCTCGTCTAACCTATCATTTTTAAACGGTGTGATTAACGCAACAATTGATCCTTTAAACATAAAACAATATAAGGTAATTAATTTTATCTTAAATTTATGCCTATTCGTATAATTAGTCTAGTATTTTTATTCGTTTCTACATGTATTTTTACAACGGTAAGTGCTGAAGATAGTTATTTTATTTACCCTAAAAAAAAACCTTCTGTTTTTAAAAAGATTAATAAAAAAATACTACCTATTAAAAAACCAAATGCTAGTAAAAAAATAATCAAAATAGATAATAGTTTTCTTTTGCCTCAAAATAAACCTACAAATAAAAAAAATAAGATTATTGTTGAAAAACAAAAAGATGTTAAAAAAGAAATAAAGAAGGTTGAAATTAAAGAGCCCTTAATAAAAAAAGATATAGCTGATAATAAATTTATATTTCCTAAAAAAAAACCAAAGAGCTACAAATCTTCTTTAAAAGAAGTTAAAACTTCTTCTATTTTATCCAAAAAAGACTTTGAAAAAGCAAAAGAAATATTAAAACTTGTTAAGGCGAGAAAATGGAATACTGCCTTAAAAGCTTCAAAACGAGTTAAAAATAAAGAATTTAAAAATCTTATAACATGGATGTATTTAAAACAACGGGGAAATCAAGCAACATTTGCTGATTATCAAATTTTTATTACAAAAAATAAAGATTACCCGAGAATGAATAGATTGAGATATCTAGCCGAACACAAAATCATCTTAAAAAATACTACCCCAAATTCGATTATTAATTGGTTTGAAAAAGAATACAAAAGTTTAAATATTGAAGAACCTTTAAGTGGAATAGGAAAAATAAAGTTAGGTGAATCTTATATGCTTGTTGGTCAAATTAATAAAGCTACAAAATTAATTAAAGATGGATGGATTAATGCCGAATTGTCTAAAAGTGAATTAAGATATTATAGAAAAAAATTTAAAAAAATCTTAACATCAAAAGACCATATAGAAAGAGCTGATTATCTTGCTTGGAATAGAAAATATTGGGATTTAAAAAGAATGTTGAGATATTTGCCTAAAGATGAAAGAGCCCTTTATAATGCTAGACAAATACTAATGAGTAATTCTTATGGGGTTGATAAAGCTATTTCTAATGTTCCTGCAAATCTTAAGAAAGACACAGGTTTGGAATATGACAGATTAAGATGGAGAAATAGAAGAGGAAGAACAGATTCTTCTTTGGAAATTTTATATGCTAATTCTGAAAAAACAGAAGAAGAACTTGTTCGTCCAGATTTATGGTGGAAACAGAGAGAAAGCATTGTAAGAAGTCTTGTTTACAAAAAAAAATATAAACTTGCATATAAAATTGCTAGTGAACATTCTCTAAGTTATGGTCCAGAATTTGCAGAAGCAGAATGGCTGTCAGGTTGGATTTCATTAGCTTTTTTAAATTCACCTGAGTATGCGATTACACATTTTGAGAATTTTTATAATAATGTTGGATATCCAATAAGCTTAGCGAGAGGTGCCTATTGGTTAGGAAGATCTTATAAGGCTTTGGGAGACAAAGATAATGCTAAAAAATATTTTAAAGAAGGTTCTATTTTTTTAACAACGTACTATGGTCAATTGTCATTCAATGAAATTAATTATGGTGATGAGTTTACTTTAGAAGATCAGTCTCAGTATTCAAAAGAATACGAAAAAGAATTCAATAAAAATAAGTTAATTAAACATGTCATTTTATTAAAAGAACTGGATAGAACTCAATATAGCAAAGATATAATAAAACATCTTGCATTATTAGATATTGAAAATGGTAGTGAAGTTTTAGCTGCAAAGTTAGCTACAAAAATAGGAAGATATGATTTTGCTATTCAGATATCCAAACAAGCTTCATATGAAAAAAGGTTTTATAACCAATTTAATTATCCAATTATTACTGTGCCAAGAATAATAAATAAAAAAACGATGCCTGAACCAGAATTAATTCATGCAATTATTAGACAAGAAAGTGAGTTTGATGCAAAAGCTAATAGTTATGTTGGAGCAAGAGGAATGATGCAGTTAATGAAATACACTGCTAAATTAGTGGCAAAACAAGCTAAATTGCCATATAGCATTAGTAGATTAACTAAAGATCCCGAATATAATATTAAATTAGGATCTTATTATTTTAATTCACTTTTAGAACAATACAACGGCGTTTATCCATTCGCGATTGCTGCTTACAATGCTGGGCCAAATAGAGTCAAAACTTGGAGGAGAGTAAATGGTGATCCAACCAAAAAACAAATAAATTATATAGACTGGATAGAATTAATAAGGTTTGAAGAAACAAGAAACTATACTCAAAGAGTTTTGGAAAATATAAATGTTTACAAATACATGATAAGAAAAGCTCCTGTAACTATTAATGGATTTTTTGAGTAAATTAATGGCGGAGACGATCCGATTTGAACGGATGGTACACATTGCTGCGTACGACGAGTTAGCAACCCGTTGGTTTAAACCAGCTC
>MDSW01090262.1_pt1 | contig 38923 bp, 38 predicted proteins | sample 811171 | NCBI WGS metagenome assembly MDSW01 (sample SAMN05326641, study PRJNA326480) | marine metagenome | isolation source: seawater | place: Atlantic Ocean: North West | collected 2012 | reverse complement strand
TTACTTGGAAAACCGTCCTGAAATTTATAGAGTCTGAGCGGCAGGATTGCTTGGACTTTTTAATTGCAGACCGTGATTCAGAAAGACAGAGAGGCGCGTTAATTATTCTTGACAAGCTGGAGCGTCTAGCTGCTGATGAAAATCAGCCTGACATTACAGCGCCACTAAAGAGTGTATAACTCTTACTGACTAAAGCCGCTCGACGTTTGAGCCGCCGAGGATTACCATGACCGAGAAAGATGACGAGCGATCCTTTGAGGATCACTTTGATGAGCTGGCGGGTGACGCTGTTCCGGAAGCCCCCCTTGAAATGTCAATCCCTGATGAAACAGATGAAGGAGAAAATCATGCCGATGCACAAGGGCAAAAAGAAGAAAAAGAAGAAGAGCAAACCTTACGGGTACTAGAGCCGGAGGGTGAGCCGGAACCTGAAGAACAGGTTTCAGAACCAGAAATACCTATTGAAGAACAGCTCCAATTAACAAGAGCTGAGCTTCAGAAAGAAAGACATAGGTATAACTCAGATCTTGGAAGGCAAAACGCCTTCAAGCGACAGATTAAAGAGCGGGACGAGACGATAGCGCAACTGCAGCGCCAGATACAGAACGCCGCCCCGCAACAAAAAAGCGCACTGCATGAGGACTATCCCGACATAGCGGAGGGGGCTCAGCAGTTAGTGGGTACAGCGCTTGATCCCGTAAATCAGCGTATTGCCCAGATGGAGCAGTCGATAGCGCAGTTTCAAGCTAACGAGCACAATAACTTCATCCAGGGTCAATTTGCTGAGCTAGAAGCAGAACATCCAGACTGGAACGACATAGCAGAGTCGCCAGAGTTTAGGCACTGGATTACCCAGCAGCCTGAACAAGTACAAGCAATGTACGAAAGTGATATGGCAACTGATGCCATTTATCTTATTCGTACTTACAAGAGTGAGGTTATGCCTGCACAACCGCAGGCTAACTCAGCACTGAAGCAACGCCGTGAAAAGCAGCTTCGACAAGCGCAGAACGTGCCTTCTCGCGGAGGTCGTTCACAGCAAATCGCGCCGCCTGATGATGATTATGAGGCCGCGTTCGATTACTTTGTTGAATTGGACGAGCGCCGTAACTAGAAACGTCCTGCAATCTGACACACACCTAACACAAGCGACGTTAAGGGATCGCTGCCGCCTTGTTCCATGTGGAACATTCGCCGCAGTTAGATTCTGGTACCTCCCCTTGAGCGGTGATTTGTCAATTACTTAAACCCTAATTGCCAATATCTCATTCAATAGGAGGAGACTACTGTGGCATCTACTACTTACTCCAACCTTTCGCAGCGTACTAATGCCTATGCCGCGAAAGAAATGTTGGCCCACGCTGAGCCTATTGCGTGTCTCAGCAAATTCGGCATGACCAAGCCTATGCCCAAGAACAAGGCGAACACTATCAAGTTCCGTCGCCCTGTACCTTTGGCCGTGGCTACCACACCTTTGACTGAAGGCACTCCGCCTACGTCACAGGCTCTCGGCTATGAAGATGTAACAGTCGCGCTTAGCCAGTACGGTAACGTCGTTGAAATCACTGACGTCGTGAACGATCTGGCAGAAGATCCAGTGTTGAAAGACGCTGCGATGATGTGCGGCGAGCAGGCTATGGAAACGATTGAAACCCTTATGTGGGGTGTCATTCGTGGCGGCACTAATGTCGTTTACGCCAATGGCTCTGCGCGTAATGCCGTCAACACGGTTCTCACGTTGAACAAGCAGCGAGCGATTACTCGCACGTTGAAGAACAACCGCGGAAAGAAAGTTACTCAAATGCTTTCTAGCTCGGTTAAGTTCAACACAGAGGCTGTAGCGGCTGCATACATTGCATTTGCCCACACTGACCTAGAAGCCGATATCCGCGGTTTGGCTGGCTTTACCCCTACTGAGAAGTACGGATCAATGAAAGCCATTCCTTACGAGATCGGCAAAGTAGAGGACGTTCGCTATGTGCTGACTCCTGTACTCGATTCTTTTGCTGACGCCGGCGGTACTGCTGGCAGCATGATCTCTACTACTGGATCTGCTGCTGACGTTTACCCCATCGTGTATGTAGCAAAAGATGCGTATGGTCATGTTGCTCTCAAAGGCGCAGAGGCTATCACTCCCACGATCATTAACCCTGGTCAATTAGACAAGTCTGATCCCCTCGGTCAGAAGGGCATGGTTGGTTGGAAGTGCTACCACAAGAGCTTTATTGCCAACCAGTCATGGATGGTGAGAGCAGAAGTAGCAGCTACCGCGCTGTAAGCAGTAACTAGCGGTAAACGGGGGGCTTCGGCCCCCTTATTTCATTTAAGCCGCCCTCGGGCCGCAGGAGAACAAAATGTCAGAGATCAACCTCTATAACCTAACTATGGACGAGCTCAAGGAGCAAGCGCGGATCCTTGGCATTGCCATTCGTGGCAACCCAAGCGCCGACACTCTGAGAGAAAAAATCCGGAAGGCCGTTAATATCGAGCCTGCAGAAAGCAGCAAGCCTGCTGATGTAGACGATTCTGACCGCAAAAAGGACTGGATAACCATTGTCATAGCGGAGGATGAGAACGATCAGCAACCAGTGTATGTAGGCGTTAATGGAAAGTCGTATTTTATACGGCGCGGAGAACCAGTAGCCGTGCCGCCTGAAGTAGTAGGCGTACTAACCGACGCGAAACAAAACATACCAACTGGTAAAGAAGGTGCTTTCAAAACCATTCAGACGTATCCATTTAGCATAGAGAAGTGACATGAACTTTCTTGATCTTTGCCAAAGGCTTGTCAGAGAGACAGGCATTGCCGATGACGGGCCGGCTACCGTAACGGGCCAGATAGGAGATTTTGGCAGGGTCGTAGATTGGATAAATGACGCTTGGCTAAAGATTCAGTCTATTCGTGCAGATTGGAATTGGGCGTGGGGTACTGGCACAGCCACCCTCACTGCCAGCACTAATACAATCACCCTGCCCTCGACGGTAGAGACAATCAAGAGGGTTTCTATTGGACAGGGCTACTTACAATCTGAGGATTACAACGATTTTGCTGACGCCTATCGGCTGATTCAAGATGGTGATCCTAGCGTCTGGACAATAAAGCCAGACGGAACATTGTGCTTTAACTCAAAGCCAACTGAGAACAAAACGGTAACTTACGAGTCATATGCCACTCCGTTAGCGCTGGTAAACAACACAGATGTGCCGGCAATGCCGGAGCGGTACCATATGCTCATTGTCTATGAAGCATTGCGTTGTTACGCGCAGTTTGACGAGGCGCCTGAGCTAGAGACTCGGGCGTTTTTGTATTACGAAGAAATGCTTGCCGATTTAGAGCGCGATCAGCTCGCTCGGATAGTAGCGCCTGAGTCCCTTGTATGAGCATAAAGCTAGAGTATTTTCCGGCTGCAGGTGGCTTGAACCAAGAAGCCCCTCCGCTTTCCCTAAACCCTGGGGAGCTGGTGGATGTCGTTAATTATGAGTGTATGCCTAACGGCGGCTATCGGCGCATATTCGGCTATGCGCTTTTTGACGGTCAAAGCACCGCTACTCAAGCAGTCCCAGGGTCAGGGCCGGTAAAAGGGCTGCATATATACAAAGGCAATTTATACGCGATCAGGGAAGATGGCACTAATGGCCGTATGTATAAAGCCACATCAACCGGCTGGGTAGAAGTTAATTCGTCAAAAACGTGGTCTTTAAACGGCACATATCGTTTTTGTAACTACAACTTTGGCGGTCAAGACGATGATGAAACAATGTACATCGTTAATGGCGTTGACAAAGCTACAGAGTTTAACGGCACTGTTTTTACGCTAATCACTACGGGAGCTCCTGCTACGGCTGATAACCCGTCATATGTCGTTGGATACAAAAAGCATCTTGTTCTAGGGGTTCAGTCATCTCTGCAAATATCGGAGATCGGCAACCCGAACGGTTATACATCAGCCGGAGGAGCCGCAGAAATAGCGGTAGGCGATACCGTAACGAATTTAAAAGAGCACTCTAGTGCGTTGATCGTTGGTTGCGAGGACTCAACAAAAACCCTATATGGAGAATCGGCTGCAAACTGGCAGCTCGATGATCTGAACAAAGCCGGCACCTACTCAGGGACAATGGAGTCCATTGGCGGTCAGGTTGTAGGGCTGGATCGGCAGGGCTTGATGAGCCTAGCCGCAGCGCAGCAGTACGGAAACTTCGCTTACGCTTCTTTGTCAGGAAAAGTTAAGACGCTTATAAAAGAGTTTGGTACTTCTAGCGTCAGCGTTCTTAATAGAGCCAGCGGCCAATACAGGCTATTTAATGGTAAGGACGGACTGTACTTTTCGTTTAATGGCCCCGATCTTATCGGCGTTACTAAAATAAGATTCCCAGATCAGGTCAAATGTGCCGCATCTGCTATTGATGAAACAGAAACTGAGATCAGCTTTTTTGGAGCTCAGGATGGCAATGTTTACAAAATGGATACCGGCTTCAGATTCGGCACTACAAACATCTATGCCTTTGTCCTAACCAACTTTACGGCCTACGGTGGCCCTACGCAGAGAAAGCGATACAGGTTGGTACAGCCAGATATTCGCGTAGAGGGCGCTCCAATTTACATAAACATAAGGGCTACAACAGAATATGGACTTGGTGAGTCATCGCGAGGACTATCGCAGCTTTTATATACAGCCCCTGGCTCTCTTTGGGATGTTTCAGAGTGGAATGAGTTTTCATGGGGATCCGCGTACTCAAATGACGCAAAAGTCAGGGTTTCTGTTACCGGCGCAAATATGGGCGTTTATATAGCGACAGATGGCACTGAAAACTCAGTACATACAATTCATGGAGTCACACTCCATTATTCACCACGGAGGCTTATGCGGTGAGCAATAACTATGTGCCAAATGTAACTGACCTTTTGGCCGGCGAGCTGGCTAGGGCGACAGACATAAACCTGCGCTACAGCTATGTAGTATCAGGATTTGACAAGCTGCCTACCCCTTTATCGGCTGGTGGCGGTTTTTCCGTTCCGGTTCCGGTTGGAGAGCCTACTCAGGCGTCCCATGCTGCGACGAAGAATTACATGGACACAACCGTTGTGTCGGCTGCTCAGACCGCGGCGGTGCCGGCGGCGCAGACGGCCGCATTAGCAGCGGTAGCGCCAGAAGTAACTAATGCAGCAAACTCTGCAACAGCGGCTGCTAACTCTGCAACGTCGGCGGCTGCGGAAGCAACAACAGCAGGTAATCATGCGGCGACATCGCTGACCCATGCTAATACTTCGCTTACGCATTCCAATACTTCGTCTACCCATGCAGCTACATCGCTGACCCATGCAAATACGTCTTTGGGCCACGCTAATACAGCACAATCTACGCTCAACAGTTTCCAAGCGATTTATCTAGGAGAACACGCTTCGGCGCCATCTACGGCAGGCGTTGGAGAGGGATCTCTGTATTGGAACAGTACGCAGAATCAACTGTACGTTCTGGATAGCGGATCGTGGAATCAAGCGGCATTTAACGTAGCCGGCGCTGTAATTGCCTCCAACAACCTTAGCGATGTGGCTAATGCAGAAACGTCAGTCACAAATTTAGGGTTGGCGTATAACAGAATTACGGTGACTGTGGCTGGTGGCAAGTTTTTACTTGATGGTACGGCCCAGCAGAAAAGCACCCTGACGCCATCAGTTAAGTACCGATTCGATCAGTCGGATTCTTCTAACGCTGGGCATCCGATTAAGTTTTCTACAACCAATGACGGCACCCATGCCGGAGGAACGGCGTTCACAACTGGGGTAACGAGTGTTGGTGTCCCAGGGCAGGCAGGCGCTTACACAGAGATCACGGTAGAGCAAGACTCTGCGGTTCTGTATTACTACTGTCAAAACCACTCTGGCATGGGTGCGAGGGCGTATGCTGCCACTAGCGGTGGCGGTACATCTGGTGGGGCAAGCGCTTCTACCGGAGATATGACCGGCTACTATGTGGTAGCGACTCCCCCAGATAACATTATTTTCAAACCAACGTACACGGTCATGCCAACCGATTTTACAGTCGTTGGCACATTCCAAGGTTTTACTGGTGACAGCACTGTCTTGCACATTTCAGATGTGGCCACCATCGAAACAGACGGATCATACATAGCAGACGACACTTCAATAGGATCTGGCCATATTTTTTATAAATTGTTTCACATTGCCGATGGTAAGTCGGTGACGGTAGGCAATGGTGCAACCCTGCAAGGGCTCGGTGAGGCGCCTACTGGGGATGCCTCTGCGTCTGCGCAAGACAGGTTCAGATCGAGCGGCGAACTACTTTACTTCGGAAATATATAGAGGGCTATCATGGCTTCCAGAACATCTACGCTTGTTGGCAAGGGCAAAGGCGCTCTCATTTACCACAACAACACAGCAAACGCCCAGCTTGTCACTATTAATGCGGTGGCTAATGACGGCGTATCTAACCCCAAGATCAGCGTCATTTTAGAAAGTGATGCCACTAAGTCGTTAAATTTAGAAGTGCTGCAATGGACGCTTGGCAATAGGCCGGCCAGATTGATTGATATTGATATACCTGGCCGTGGCAAAGGCACGAGCGTCTTGGGCAACGGCCAAAACGGTGCGTCATACCTGACTAACCAAGCCGATGTAAATTTAGAAACAAACGGGCTAGATCAGTCATCTAATGTATTTGTAGATCCGTGGTTCTGGGTAAAGCCTAGCGAGTACGGCAATGCCTCCGATACGGTCGCGTCTTATGTTGGTGTTAATAACGGCACTCAGGTAGGTCAGTGGGACAACGCCTTACAAGATATCAAGAATGACGTCTACTCAAAAGAAGTCTTATTCAAGGGCGACAATGGCAGCCATAGCAGGCAGCAAAACCTAAGCTATATGAACAGATACATGGCTTTCGATCAGTACACGCAGACCGCTATTGGCATCAACAGCAGTGGTTATCAGAGTATCTGTATTGCAAGGGCGGGAAATAATAGTTTTGACAGTGCCGATACGTCATCCAACTCTTTTGCGTATTGGGTGCTTGGCAGTGGTGGTTACAATCCGCAGAGCTATCCAGCCAGCGGAAGTTATCAGGTAAAAAACAACCCGCCAATTATGGCTGACGGCGGTGTTTTTACTATCAATTTCAAACGTGTCGGACAGAGCTTCGATGTGGTTGGGGTATGTCCTGTGCGCGGTGCATTTGCAGGCGGCACCATGCCTACCGATCACTCAGCAACGACTTCCGCTACGATAAACGGGCAAACCATTAGCAATTTTATAAGCACCCCCGCATCTTCTGTCAGTACCTTTTATACACAAAACGGCGGCTTCCAATGGATTAAATACAACAAAGCTAATGGCAGGTATTACTTTTGCGTTAAAGAGAGCTCAGCCAATAACGCTGGCATCTATGAGGTGGAATATGTCAACTTGACCCAAAACTCGAACAGCACGATGGGTACTACTGGGGGTGGCCCAGGTCAAGGCACTTTCCTTTATACGCAAAGTACTTGGACTAAGGTGGCAGACTATCCGGTAGGTATTACCAATAACTGCTCAATTCCTGCCAAGGTGGGTGACAGCCTCTGGTTGATGCACAACTTGTCGAGTACGGATGCTTATTACTCGACTGATCTAAAAACATGGACACCAGCAAGCTCCTTTTTAGATTCTGGTTATCTTGTTAGGGCAGATAGTCTGAGCGGGATTGTCTATTTGGTAAAGGCTGACAATAAAGTCATTACGCTTTCCACTGGGCTGAACGAGATGAATCAAGCTGGGCTTTTAGAGAAGAGTACGGCTGTCGGGAATTTCACGCGAAACGGCATTGTTGTTAATGCTGGTGATGCTCTTTACGGCGACGTAGATAGTTCCGCAACGACTTCTGTTTCGTTTAACGTAATGGATGTGAGTATTTAATTATGGCTAGAACAATACGCCTTAATACGGCAGACGGCTCAGGGGCTGCTGCCGGCGGTGCGCTCACGCAAGCGCAAATAGAAACAATAGTAGATGACAAAGCCAGATGGACTTTGGCCTACGAGAAGGTTTATAACAGAAACAACATTCCGTCTGGCTGGCTTCCGCTTCTATCCGCCGATATTCTCGATCAAGATGCCGCCAGCTCATACCATGTCTCTATGATGGGGTTTGGGCCAAATAGTGGTGCAGCGCAGATGGACATTCGGTTTCGCAACGGTACTTCTGCTGTAGCAAACAATAGTCGCTGGACGGGTTTTGCTAGATATGGCCAAAATAGTGGCTGGTCAACAAACACCACCTTCTCAACTGGCCAATTCAAACCAAGCACTTATGTAAACGATTCAGTGGCTGGCGGTGAAGCCATGAACCACAAAGAGATGACATGGTGGTTTGGCCCGAAAACTGCCCCTGGTAAGGGCAGAAATCAAGTTAGCTTGGAATACAAGCACTTTGTCCCTGAGTATGGCGGCTATCAAAGTTATGGTGGCCATAGCTTTCACTCTTTCATTATTGGCTCAGACTCTAACGCAAACTGGGACAATATCGAATTTGGTTTTGGCGGTGGTGCTTTTGCAACGCCGGCTGATGTGGATCCTGTAATACAGGTGTACAAGCAACTTCGCGCCCCCGCGAGTTAATTTTTCTTAAATTAGAGGAAGCTCACTATGAGTAAGATCATTGTAGATCAAGTCCAGAAGAATGGCGGGGATGTCCTAACACTGCCGTCTACGGACGCAACAGCAAACAATCAACCTTTGGTTGGTGCAACTAACGGCAACTTGACGTTTTCACCCTTAGCACTGCCGGCAGCGGATGGCACTGCTAACAAGCCTGTCACGACTGATGGTTCTGGCCAGCTTCAGTTCGGAGCGTTCCCGATTCCATCAACTGCTGGCACCGCCGGTCAGTTTTTGACATCAAACGGCACGGACGCTCTGTGGGCTAACGCCCCTTCCGGTATTGCTGTCGATATTTCTGATGATGTGGTTGGAACGGTCGTAACGGGATCTGCAAGAGGCAACTCTTACAGCTCTGGAGCGTGGACTACCAGTGATGGCCCTAATGGAACCCATGAGGCTCATAATGCGTTTGGAGGAACCAATGCTGAAGAGACATGGAATATGTTTCTTGGTGACGGCTATCCAGATGGCACCACTCAGATAATGTATACGGTTAGCCATTCTGGACTGCCCCATAGGGCGTTGGAGTTTGCTAACAACAAGCGAGTCGGGCATAACTGGAAGAACCACTATTACTACCAGAACCAGACCAGCTATGGCGGCTTTTACATTCGCTTTATGCCGATCCGGAACAATGGCAATTCTGCAGTAAACGTGCCGATCTATGCCTATGCCAGTTCATACAGCAATAGCTACTCTGGTTGTTCATGGGGTTATTTCACTCCTACAAACAGCAGTGGTACGCTTTACTCGACTGTTACCGGCGGAACGTGGGTGAATCAGGGTTCTTACTCCAGCAACAATAACAACTACAACATCGCTGGTGGTCAAACTGTATCTGTACCGGCAGGAACAACCGTTTTGGTTGGCCTGTGCTCATCAACGGTCTACCAGACAACCTATGTGTTTGTAGACTCAAATTACTTTTACGGTCTGGATAACACCTTCGCCAATTCTGACATTGTTTGCGACATGAGAATGGTAGCGGCACTGCAGCAGGGAAGATCAACGGGCAACACTAACTCAATCGGCAACCCGCATGAAATTTACAATGCGTGTGCCACACTATTTGGAGATCGTTAATCATGGCATACGCACTTTTTGATTCAAGCGGAACGCTGATCGGTATGGATTTGTACCAAAGAGAAGGGTATGAAGAAGTCGATTTCGATATGGGCGCCAAGCTCGTAAAAGTCGATGGCGAGGTGCGGGTGATGACCGCAGATGAGATTTCTGCAGCTATCACTGCCGCCAACAATGCTGCCTTGGCAGATATCCATCGAGGCACACGCAACAGGCTTCTCGCTGAAAGCGATTTCGTTGTAACTAGGGCTTTGGAGGCTGGCGACAGCGTTCCTTCCGCTTGGGTTACATATCGGACGGCATTGCGCGACATAACCGGAAACTCTGATTGGCCTAACTTGGAAGCTGGTGATTGGCCTACGAAGCCAAGCTCTTAAATTTGTTTCCTAAAAGGAGCTGTAAATGGCACTCACATTAGAGGAGCTGTACGCTAGACGAGCGCAGCAAAGGCAGGCTAATCGTGGCCTACTTAACTCCCCTATGGGGGCTCGTCGCAGAATGGGCGGCATGGTTGGTTCTGCCATGCGAACAATTCCGGACATGGCCCAGACGCAGACTGTGGTTCCAAGTGACCTGCCAGATATGGAAATAGGCGACGGAGCAATGCCGCGTGAAACCTATCGCCGCATGATGGAGGGTCGCTCTGGTGGTCGTGGGCCAGCTAGACGCCAGCCGCCGCCCATGAACCAGCCGCCGCCCATGAATATGAGCGGCCCAGGGCCGGACGCAGATCCGCAGGATATAGCTGAGCAACTTGATCCTAATCCGGACGTCATAAGCATGATGCAGGGCGGAGCGATAACGCCCAGTCAGGTTCAGCAAGCTATAGCGTCTGGAGCGGTTACTCCGCCGCCTGCTCAAAATCGAGGACTTTTAGCATCTAATGCACCGCTTACAGACGGCGTGGAGTACGATGCACGGGCAGACCTTGAGCTGGCCGAGCAAGAACGCGATGTTGAACCAGACGTAACACCAGTAGTTCCCCCTGCTACGGGCGCTGCATTATTCAACAATCTCGCCAACACTGTCACTGCAGTTACCGATCCCGCGCAAACCGTAACAGTTACTGACGCTGCTCCTCCGCAACCTGTAACACCGGCAGCATCAGAAACAGCATTTAACAACCTTTCTAATACTGTTGCTGACACTACGAGTGTGGCTGCGCAAACTGCTGACCAGCAGGTTGACGCGCCTGTTACGCCGGCAACTAATCCTCCCGCTGCAGCAGAGGACACAACCGCGGCTGGGGTAACTAACGCTGCGCTTATGTCCCAAGTAAACGGGATGTACAACCAATATCTTGGGCGTAACGGCAATCCAGACAATATGCAGTACTGGGTAAACCAGTTAGCCGCGGGTGTTCCGTTAGCGGATGTAGAGAGAGCGATTGCCAATAGTCCAGAAGGCATAGCGTATGCGACGCGGCAGACAGGCGATCTCACCGTAACAGAAGAAACAGCAGGCGATGGCTCTGGGGACGCAAATCCGGTTTTCAATCAAACTAACGACGAGTTATTAGCGACGATCAACGGCCTGTATAACCAATATCTTGGTCGTGACGGCAATCTTTCGTATATGCAAAATTGGGCAGATCAGTTAGCTGCCGGACGTCCTCTAGAAGAAATCGCCGCTGACATTGCCAACAGTCCAGAAGGCCAGAGGTATGCTGAGCGTCAGCAACAAACTATCCAGCAGGTCACTCAAGCATATCGAGATTTATTGGGCCGCGATCCTCTTGATGAGGGACTTAACTACTGGGTTGGCACTATCAATAATGGCGCAACTCTGGACGAGGTTATATACAACATACGCCAGTCACCAGAGTTTGGTGGCCGCGCTACTAACATCATCCAGCAGGCGTTTGCGCAATATCTAGAAAGAGGCGCTACAGAAGGGGAGCTTAGCAACTATTTACAGCAGGCTAGGGGCGGTGTGCCTTTACCGCAAATTGAGGCGGAGATACAGGCTTTAGCCGGCCAAGATGACAGTGATGGCGGGTTGCCAACTGCGCCACCACCTGATCCCACCCCTACGGGATCGCAAGTGGATGTACAGGCAGCAAGAGATGATACTGAGACATACGAAGCTGAAACTGCTGCCGATTCTGAGGCAGCGCAAGCCATTTCCACAGTGGTTCCAGAGAGAACGGTTCAGCCAGAAGAGACGGCGCAATACCAGCTAAACCAGATACTAGATCCTAATTCCCCTTTAATGCAAAGAGCTCGCACCCAGGGCTTGCAGTTTGCCAATCAGCGCGGGTTGCTTAATTCATCCTTGGCTGCACAGGCAGCGCAAACCGCTATGCTCGATGCAGCAGTGCCGATAGCGCAGCAAGATGCAAGAACCTTTGCGGAAGCGGCAGGCCAAATTACTGATATAGAAGGCAGGGCAGGACTACAAGACGCAGCGTTAGGCACTGACGTTTCCAAGTTTAATGTTTCAGAGACTAACGTAACAAACAGATTTAACGCAGAATCGTTGAATCAAGCAGGAGCCTTTAACGCTAATGCAGCTAATACGTCAATACAGAATTTCCTCCAACGGGAAGCAGCGCGTTTACTACAAGATGACCAGCAGCTCTTTACCGCGCAGCAGAACCAAGCTGACAGAGAGCTGCGAAACTATTTGCAAGAGCGACAATTCGATTTCCAAGGCAGCGAAAACGCTTTGGACAGAGATCTTCAAGAAAAGCTACAACAGAACGATCAGGTATTCAGAGCTTCAGAATCGCAGCTTGATAGAGACTTTCGATCCGGAGAGGCGCAACTGGATAGAAACTTTCAGTCTACTGAAAGAGCACTTGATAGAGATCTACAGACAAGCGAAGCAGCTCTGGATAGATCGCTTTCTCAGCTACTTTCTAACGATAGAATTGCCTTTGAAACGTGGTCACAAGAAAATGCTCAGGTATGGAATGCTACTCAAAACCAACTGCAGCGTGATTTTGATAGATATAGAGTGGACGCTCAAACAGCGTCTACGGTCATGTTCTCGACAATGGAAAGCATTGCGCAGATCTATGCGGATCCCAATTTAAACGCAGCTCAAAAGCAGGCTGCTATTCAAAACGTAATGGATCTAGCAACATCAACGCCTGCGCTTGTTAGTCAGATTACCGCAGGCATGAATCGTGATACGCAAAATGAATTGCCAGAAGGCGTTGACGCTACTGCGTACACTAATCCGGAGGCGTTGCTGGGAGATGCGTTTGATCCTGAAGCTAATTACTGGATTGGCCCATTTGGTAGTCAGTATGGCGCGGCGCATCACCCGACATGGATTATTCCGCCGGAGGATGGCACAGCGCAGACACAAGTGATTGAGCAGATTGTGAACCCAGAGACAGGTCAGATATACATAGCACCAACTGGCGGTTATAGGCTGAGAGGTGCTGATGATGACTTTACTGACACTGGGGGCGGAGATGGTGACAGCGGGGCTAATATACCAGACGGCTTTACGCAAATTATAAATCCGCAGACTGGACGGCCAATTCCAAACTTATATAACGGCCCAGATGGAGGGACGTATCGTTACGATCCAGACTCAGGGCAGATGGTACCGTTTAGCGTAACAGGCCCATGAGGATTCTGGTAATAGTCTAAATGATTAGAGAGGCTACGTTTGCCGATATACCGGCAATAGTAGATATAGCGGTAGAGTCGGTTACGCAAAACCCTCTTCCGGTTCGCATATGTCGTGACTCGATGGCTGAAACGGCAAAGGAAGCTATTGCCAGCAACCAGCATTTTGTATGGGTTTCTGAGATAGATGGCGAGGTTGTAGCAGCCGTTGGCGCTATGTCAGAAAGGTCTTTCTGGTATGAACGCCAGCAGTGCTCAGTCATGCTGTATTTCACCCGCAAGCCAGGGGAAGGCATCAAGCTGCTGCGGAAGTTCGGGCAATGGGTAAAGTCGCGCCCTGTCATTAAAGTGGCTGTTATCGAATTAGAACCTGAGACGGATCCGCGGCTATTAAAGCTGTTGGCGCGTGTTGGGTTTTCCAGATTATCAATGAATTGCACCTACGTTAGAGGTCAGACAACATGAGCAAAGTAGTCAAAAAGGTCGGTAAGGCCATTGGCAAAGTCGTAAAAGGCGTTGTCAAAGGAGTCAAAAAAGTAGTCAAAAAGATCTCTAAGTCTAAGTTTTTCAGGGTTATCGCTACTGCAGCGCTGGTATATTTTGGAGGTGCTGCCCTAATGGGCGGCTTCTCTACGATAGGGACAAGTACCAGTTTCCTGCAGGGGATGAGTACCGGCCTATCTAACGCATGGGCTGGTATCACTGGAGCCACCAGCTCGGTATTCGGAGCAGGAGGCCCAAACTTTGCTCAGGCGGGATCGCAACTAGCGGCTGGCGCGAAAGGCGCAGCAATCAATCCAACGACCGGCGCAGTCACTAGCGCTGCTGGAACCAATATCGGCGTAGCCAAGTCATTTGCACCTGCTGTATCAAATACAACAAATGTCGCTCCTGCCGTTGCCAACGCTAGTGGCGCCAATGTTAATGCCATGAATTTGAATGCTGGCCCCTTGAATACTGGTAGCAGCTTGCCAGGGCAGACTAATTTTGTAGGCCAAGCGGCGCAGTCCGGTGCAAACGTCAACGCTGCACTAGGTCAGGCAGGCATGGCGCCGGTTCCTAGTACCTTGGGCCAAACCGGAACAACATTGGGCCAAGGAGCTGGATTCACTCCTGGCGTATCTAACGCGACTCTTAACCAGATGTCGATTAACAGCGCCCAGCAAACACTCGCAAACACGGCTCCCTTAGCGCCTCCACCGGCGCCTAGCTCTGGTGGGCTGTTAAAAAGCCCATATACAGCGCCGGCGTTGATTATGACTGGAGGTCAGATGCTCTCTGGCTACGCTCAGGGTAAAGCACAAGAAGAAATGATGGAGCAACAGCGGCTTGAAGAAGAAGCGCGAATGCTTCAATACGGTCAAAACGTAGGCACATATATTGGTATGCCGACATACAACCCATATACCGGCAAGTATGAGTATGCCAATCAAAGCCCAGCGCTTACCTACGACGAGTACGGTAACGTCGATATTTACCAATCAGGTACCGGAGGTTAATCATGGCGTTATTAAAACAGGCTCAAAGTCAGGCGGAAGAGGCGGCGCTGGATGATCCCGCATTAGAGTCGGCGATTATGGCGCTAGGTGGCCGGCTGTATAAGGATGATATAGCTACGCAGATAGCAGATAGTGTAGGTAAGTCAACGACTGCCGTACCGCGGATTCTGGCTACCATTGCGTACAAGCTGGCGGAATCTAGTGACGTTGACACTGATGGCGAAATCAAAGAGGAAAATCTTTCCGTTCTTGGGATGATGGCTTTGAATGAGGTCTTTGAGATAGCAGAGGCCAGCGGGGTTCAGGTTAGTCAGTCTGATGTTTCGGAAGCATTCAAGCACATGGTCATTATGTTTGCGCAGGATCAGGGTCTACCGGAAGATCAGGTTCAAGCCCTTGCTAATGCAATGGCAGAGGTTAATGACGGGCAGCTTGCAGAAGCGGCAAATGAAGTGCCAGACGAAGCATTCGATGCACTGCCTGACGAGGACGTTCCGGTGGCAGGTGAAGAGCAAATGGCAGCGGGCGGTCAGATGCAGCCGCAAATGATGGGAGCGTAATAATGGCTAGTCTTGGTTTACTGGGTGCTATTGGCGGGTTAGGAAGTGGGCTCGGGCAGGTCGGCCAGTTTATGTATAACGAAGAGCTGGACAAGGCAAAAACAGCTCGCCTTCAGGCTATTGCCGACAAAGAGTATGCAAGAGCTAGAGCAGATGCAGTATCCGACATGGATCGCCAGTTCAGGGAGGCTAAGGAGATAGCCGGTATTGAGCAGGGCTACAGGATAGAGCTGGAGAATCAGAAAAATGTAAACGATCTAAGTATATTGGCTAAAGAGCAGACCAATGCCCTGGGTCGTATGGCCGCAGAGCAAGGCTATAAAATGGATCAGCTCGAATTTAGCGCAGGAACAGTCGGAGACATTGTTGTAGACGATGGAGGTACGGCAAGAATTATTGCTAAAGACGGATCGCTTATACGAGAGTTCGATGTGGCAAATGTCAGTCCTCTGCTCAATGATGCAGTCGATGTGTTTGAGTCTCTTAGCAGGAGTCTTACTGGTCTGGAGAGTGAGGCCGATAATCCAGATTCGCCTTATAGGGGTCTGTTCGACTCAAGAGAAAGAGCGCTAAACATTGCGGTTGCGGCAATGAAAGGGTCTGGAGCAAATCTTGGCATGGACGCAGGAGACTTTATAAGCCCCTTAGAAGAGGAGCGAATTACTAATGCCAACCTTATTTTCTTTAATACCACGATGGTAAATGGGGTTGAGCAGGCAAAGCTCGCAGATGGCACAGTGGTTTCCGGCCAACAGCTAGAAGATGCTAGGCGGGACTTCATTATCAAATACGGGCCTCTGTACAGGCAGTTCATCCTCCCGAATCAGCGCCGATAAGTGTGTGCGGGTCAATGTTTTATTTATAGCAAGCGATCAGTTACGCAGGGCTATCAACTTTAGCTACGGCAAGTCTGGGAAAGCTACTCGCCAAGAAGTCAAAAGCTGGCTTTGGCGATATGGTCATTCTAGGGATGACGAAATACTCTCAGCGTTGTATCTTGAGGATACCAAGCCGATCAACACCCCAGAATCCTAGCGGCCACTCCGCCGCGAGTTTGAGCAGGTTGGCAGCGCCCTGTGGATACAATCGCTGCTCCTTATTTTTTAATTTCACAGGGCGATAGCCCGATTTTTTGGGTGCTCACGGTATGGCAGATAATGCGTTCGATAGGCTGTTTGAGAATCAGTCTCCAACAGCGACAGGTACAAACGCTTTTGACCGCTTATTTTCAGTACGAGAGGAAGAAGAAGAGGAAGATCGGTTTTTCGAGCGCTCTGCGCTTGAGATAGCTAAAGACACCGGCGCGTCTATAGGCTTAGGTTTCGGTAATTTAACAGAGGGCGTGGGCGTAATTTATGGCCTTGCGTCTGGTGACATGGACAACGCCGCAATTAGGGCGGGGTCTGAATTACGCGAGACGTTTGAAGCCGCTAAGTCTGAAACGCTCAAGGAAGAGCAACGAGAGTTTCAGCGATACATTGACGATGCTGACAGCGAATTTGGGAAGCTCGGCAGAGCAGTGGTTGGAACCCTTACATCCCCCTCTCTAGCAACTGCATTTGTTCTTGAGCAAGTAGCGCCCTTGATAGCAACCGGCGGCGCTGGAGCTGCCGTTCGCGGTGGAGCTTTAGCTGCAACCAAAATCGCAGCGCCTACGGCGGCGAAGCTGGGTACTGGCGCAGCAATAGGTACCGGCAGTGCATTAGGCGGCGCTGATCTTGCTGGTGATTTTTACAATCAGGCCATGCAGCTACCGGAAGAATTGCTGATGGCTGATGACGGCTTTCGAGAGAGAGCCGCAATGCTTGGTTTTGAAGAGGCGAAAAAAGAGGTCGCATTAGACGGCGCCCGAAACGTCGGTATAGCGGTAACTGCCATATCCGGTCTTTCAGCCGGCCTTATCCCTAACACCATAGAAAAAACCCTGCTCGATGGTGCCATTGGCGACACCTTTTTAAAAAGAGGGCTTGGTACTGCAGCGGCTGAAGCTGGTCAAGAGCTGACAGAAGAGGGCGGCGGTCAGCTAATAAGCAACCTGCAACTGCGAGAGCTCGATCCGTCTCAAGATCCCTTTGAGGGCGTTGGTCAGGCTGCTGGTCAAGCCCTGGCTATTGGTGGGTTGACAGGAGGTACGGTTGGATTGCTGCGTGGAGCAGCAGAAGAGGCCAGACAAGACGCTACAAGCCGTGGCGGTGACGGACTAGACGGGGCGGTGGCTGCTGCCGCGTCAATGGCAACGAGCAATCTTCAGGGTGCCAGCCGTCTACGAAGCCGAATGAATGTGGGTACGCCCAACGTCCCTGCAGTAATAGAAGAACAACAAGAAACAGAACAGATTTCCCCTAGAGAGCGGTTTAATCGCCTGATAACAGGCAGGACGGCTGAGCCGTTTGCTGAAAGCGATACCCAAAATCTACCCGCTGTACTCGAAGAGCCGCAGCGCGGCCAATTCAGAATACAGATCAGCGCCCTCCGTCAAAGCCTTACCAAGCTCATTAACACCGCTAGAGGCGAGCAGCGCAGCATTGTTCAAGACGCAGCAGACCAAGGGCTCCCCACTACTTTTCCAGACGATACAGTCGATCCCAGCATTGGCAGCTTTGATGTTGATGCAAATGGAGAGCCCCTAGACCAAGACTGGCAGAACCTAGAGACAGATATTGCGCGGCTCACGTTCGGGTTGCGCAGACTTAACGAAGCGCAGGGCTATCTCGATGAGGCAGACGCTGCAGATCAATCAATTTCTGGCCGACTGATACAACAGGTTCGAGGCATATTAGCGCAGCCATTTCGATCCTCTCAGCCTTTTATCGAGGAAAGCAGAGGCCGTCGCCTAGCGTACAGCTTTACGCCTATCCAAGAGGTTCTGGAAGGCGAGGTGATGCCTCGCGCTGAAGAGCTTGTGCAGTTCTACAAGGACGCCGGCTTAATACCTGAGCGTTCAGAGAGGCTTCCTACTGAGCGCAGACTCCCTGCAGCTCCCGATTTCTACGTTGATGAAACTGGCGAAATGCGTCGGCCTACCCCTGGGCGGGTACGGGCTGATGTTGATATGTCAGGAGTCAGCGCTCGCTCTGATCTTATCGAGGATCAGAACATCATATATGGTGGCGAACCCGCCCCAGATGCCCCTCCGCCTCCCCCAGCCGGCCCAGCGCTGATCGAAGATCAGAACATTATTTACGGCCAGCCCCCTGAAGATACCCCCAGCAAGCCCTCTTCGGTTCGTTTTGTAAAGGTTAATGGCGATCCCTATCCGACTCGAAAGTCTGCGGAAGTCGCTGAGCAGCGCCTGCAGAGAACGATGTCTGATTATCGCTGGTCTGTCGTAGAGGAAGATGGCGGGTTTGCTCTAGAGGGCGTTTTGTCCACTCCGACGCGAAGAAGAGTTAGAGAGATCACGCCTACTGAAGTGGTGGAGAGAGCCCAGCAGGATCAGCGTGATGTCATACAGTCTGAGCGCCAGCCTCCAGCCCCTGAAAGCGCACTGCAGCAGGAAGAAGATTTCAGGTTCTCTTTGGCTATGGAGCTGCCAGCTCTCGAATCTGAGCTGAACGATATTGAGCAAAACATAGTCGAGTCTAATACGCGACGGTTTAACACTCCCGCGTCCCTAGATGATGACTTTATTACTGCGGTAGTAAAGCTGGGCGGAATAGACATCGAAGCAGCTTCGTCTGAGGGTCTGGATAGAGCAGACAATCCACGCGAAAACGTAGGCAAGTACCGCCTGTTTAAGAAGAACGGCAGATCATTCGATGAGATGGGCGAGGTTTTGACTGAGATCGGCTTCTATCAAGAAAGGCCGACAGCCAATCAGGTTTTGGAAGATCTCGATGATGCGCTGCGCCTGTTTAACAATACTGGCGAACGAACATATAAGGGTGATAGGGCCGGAGATACTGCATACCTACAAAACAAAAAGGAGTTTGTGGAAGAGGCCATCGACGAAACCAATCGCTTAATGCGCGTATTTAACCCCCGCAATGAAGCAGGTATGGAGAATGCTGGTTTAACTGACGCAGACATTCTCAACAGAGAAGAATTTTTTACGGAGATGTTCGATGAGTTATACGACAGAGGACGATTTAGACCGATTGAAAGAGCTGTACCGGAGGTTGACTCCGCGCCAGATAGCTCAGTTACGCGGGACACCATACGCGGTACGCCAAGAGCTGCAGAAAGCCAGCGTACTCGCGGCGAGGAACGTGATCGAGCGCCAGTTCCCGATCAAACCCAGCTAGAAGCACCACCCGCTTCTGCGCAGCCGGAATTTGAGCTTAGAGATTATTCAGAAGCAGACATTGCTGCGCGTGAAAGCAGGGATGTCGAGGGCATGGAGGCTCGTGAACAGATAGATCGAGAGCGAGATCAATTCACTCTCGATGCGCCAACGGAAACGCTAGAGGGTGTAAACCAGCCAACGCAAACGCGAGATCTGTTCGCCACTCCAACTGGCGTACCAGTAAATCCTGATAGACCCACAACCCCAGCACCAGCACCAGCCGAACCCGCGGCTCCGGTGCAAGAGGGCAAGCTGCCCAAGCCTACGCTGCCAGAAGATTACGTTGATGAGGACACTGACAAAAACTGGGATTATCAGGAGCAGTGGGTAAATTTCCTGCGTCAGGAAGTAAATGACGAAAGCAGTCCACTATTTGCGCAGCAGGGAATTTACAACTTGCTTGACGCAGTAGAGAACCTAGACGAATGGCCTATTCCAATACATGAGTACTCCGCTTATGACTGGGAGATGGTTGATAAAGAGTATGAGCGGATCCTCGAACGCGAGAAAGCGCGAGACGTCAAGATGGCGTCTAAGCGGGAAACGCGGCCCCCGATGCCGGCAGAAGAGGTTATGCCGGAGCCGGCAGTGTCGCAGCGGGAGCTGCTGGATAAGCTAGAAAACTTTAGATATGAGAAAGACGAGCAAGGCTTTAATGATAGGCAGCTAGAGATGGGTGGTGTGAGTCCGTCGAGAGAGCTGCTGTTTTCGGCTCCTCCGGTCAGCGTCAACTACACTGCCGAAGCTAATTATCCAGAAGTATCACGCGAAGAGGCCGCGGCGATCAAGGAGAGCTGGAAGCAACACGCTCTTGCGCAGGTTAACGAGCAGCACCCTGGCGGCGGAATCAATAGCGACTACATTGTATTTAGCTTGTTCGATCTTTCTGGCGCTTGGTCGCAACCGTGGAAAGACGCGGGATATCAAGTAATACAGGTGGATATACAGGAAGGCGTAGACGTCGAGGATATGTTCAACTGGCAGTACTGGCGTAATGAGGTTGGCGAAAACGACGTTTATGCTGTAATTGCTGCGCCGCCATGCACCTACTGCACTAGCGCAAACAATCGCAACTGGGCCAAGGCCGATCAAGATGGAAGCACGTTTGAGACGCAGGTAGTTACTGGTAACGCCCTACGTCTTATCGAGTACGCCAAGCCAGTGGTATGGGCTATGGAAAACCCAGTGAACAGCCGCTTGGGTTTGACCATTAAAGGCAATGAGGTTAGCGCGGGATCCGGTGGCGCAGCCGGCGCCATGCGAAACGTCACTGGCCTGCCTGCCCCAGTGCTTAATTTTAACCGCAGAATGTTTGGTGACACTGGCGCCAAGCCGACAAGCCTCTGGGGTCTAATGAATCCCGATATGCCTACGGCTCGCATAGAGTCTGCAGCCAGTGAGGGCGATCTAAACCAAGTAGGTGGGCGCACCTTAGAAGCCATGAACCTTAGATCGGTGACGCCGGAAGGCTTCGCCTATGCGTTCTTTATGGCTAACAACAGACTCGACAATCTGACCGGCGACGCGGTAGGCAGATCGGAATGGCAAAAGCAGTTCCTATCGCAGATGTTCCCAGGGGGGCATATCCCAGCAATGCGCCGAGCTATTGATAGGGGCGTACCGGCTAGTGCGATTGCCGAATACTTGCAGGGTACTACTGCCTATGAGTATGACGCAGATAACCAGTCTGCTGCAGAAACAATAGACAAGGCCGAAGAAAATAATTTAGGGGATGTCTTTTTCCAGCGGGTCAATTACGACAACCGGCCTCCGCTTAGCCGTAAAAAATTCGATTCTACTTTCAAGCGGATTATCGGTAAGGACAGGATCGACACGGACTACGTTACGGTAGTCCCGACGTTTAACGATCTTCCTGCAGATCTTATTGAGGTAGCGAAGGATCAAAATGTTAGCCGAAAGTCCGAAACTGCTGGTGTTTCCTATCAAGGACAAATCTACCTTGTTAGAGAGAACATTAAAACTGAAGCGCAGCTCGAAGAGGTTATCTTCCATGAGGCTACGCATGGTGGCTTAGAGGCGCTAATAAAAGACAAGAAGGTCAGCCGCAGCCTTAACAAGCTGTTCTTGGAGATGGGTGGTCAAAAGGGCTTCTTCGATACGATCAAGGAGCTGGGCATCGAAGAGGATGTGGAGCCATACCTTGTATCCTTGCAAGGCACTAATCTCGACGCGCAAACGCGCAACCATATCATTATGGCAGAGGTCATTGCGTTCACTGGTCAGCAGGGATCCAAAGGTTTGCGCCAGCGGATTCTGGAAGTTATTGGCGCTGTTCGTGAGTGGCTGCGCAATACTGGATTCGTCAAGCTGGCAAAACTGACAACCAGCGACATAGCTGCCCTGGCTCGCAAAGCCCGTGAATACTACTTCCAGAACCAGCGAGCCCGTGAAAGCGATGGTATGTCTGCGTTCTCTTTGCGTCGCGCAGGCGTTCGCCCAGACAACCGCGATGACAGCCTGTATAGCCCTGCTGTAGAAATACTGGCAGAGCACGGCAACAGGCTATTCAAAGCATCGAAAAAGAACCCTGAAGCCAAGGTAGCCGGAGAGCAGATCCTTGCATTTATGAAAAACAAGGGGTTAAAGCGAGCGGAGATAGAGTTCACGGGGCTTGATCGGTTTTTGACCGAGGGCGTCGATCGTGCCGGCGTTACTGTAGATCGCTCACCACTCAAGTTTACGATGGATGAGGTTGTTGGATACCTTCAGTCACACGGGCCGCAGCTAACAGAGAGTGTAGCTGCCGTAAACATGAACGCAAATATAGCGATTGCTGCAGATGAGGACGGCAACCCTATGGTTATGGGTGTCCCGTGGACGGAGCCTGCAATACAAGACAGCTACTCGTATTACGAGTACAGGATCGACGATATTGAATACGAGATCCAAAACTCTGGGACAGATTTCTATGGTTTTGATGAAATCATTACGTCTGTTTTAGAGAAAAACCAGTGGCTCAGGAGCTCCGTTGCTGCAGAAGTAGCGCCTTATGTAGAAGGCACTCCATATAAGAAATCCGGTCAGGGTGGCTCGGATCTCTATAACTTTACTGAATCACTTGCGGATCTAATTAATGCGAACACTATCCAAGAGTATTGGTCTGAGGCGCAGGATAACGCTAGGGATGACGGCAAATCGTTTGATGACTTTGGTGAGTGGCTTTCCGGTCAAGTAGATCTTAGAGATGAGGTCGCAGAGTTCGCCAAGAAAGAATACTTAAATAGCCCTGTTGTCAGAACCACGGTGATGAGCGAGCGCGATGATGTAGATATTGTTATCGAGGGAAATGATGAGATTGGCTACGCCATAAGCATCGACGGAGAGATTAAAAACCAAAGCAACACTGACCAAATACAAAATGAGTATTACGATCTTGACCAAGCCAAGGCAGATGTTGCGCAGTGGATATTAGAAAATGACTACAACATAGGCTCCGAACATAAAGACGGTGACGTCAAAGTATGGAGCTATATGCAAGGCAAGCTCAGGGGCGAAAACTTTTCGAAGTATCGAGAGGTCACTGTCGTTCTCGACGAAAACCCGCTCATAGAAGCTCCGGATTACATATCCGGCATGAGCGCAATGCCGCAATACACTAGAGAAGATGCCGGCCTCCGCACATACGAAGGCAGGGGCGTCGGTCATTTCGGAAAAGAAAACCTGCTATTCAACATCATAGTCACGGATCGCCAAACCGATCTGGGTACTACCTTCGTGATAGAAGAAGGTCAGTCTGACTGGCAAAACGACATTCGCAGGGCTGGAGGAACGCGCGATCCAAAACAATACATGGAGGTGTTCGATAGGCTAGAAGCGTTAGAAGCAGAGATTTTAACTTATGAAAGCAAAGTTTTAGGAGCTGGTCTGGGCCAAGTGATGAAGGCTGTTCGGGCTGAAGCAGACAGACGCATAAGCGGCCCGATGCTTGCGCAGCTACCAAACGACGGCGACTTTCATTCGGAGGTTCTTTTTGAGAGACGAGTTCTAAACTATGCCAACTCATTAAAGGTCATCCCATTCCTATCGGAGAAAGGGAAACGAACGCTAATAGAGATCGGCAATGTCCGATGGCTGGATGACGTTGAAAGCCAGCTTGAAACGCTGCGAGAGATTGAATTTACAAACCCAGACTTTGATATTGAAGCAGCGCGTAGAGAAATAAGTGAGGGTGGCCCCGCTAGACCAAACACTCCAGAAGCTACTCGAAGAGATCGTGTATACCAATTCTTTGAGCTCGCAAGAGCACAGGAATTGGCAGAGGTAGACGGCGAAGAGAAAAATCCTTCTGACAGGTTAGTTCGCGCGGGTATGCGGGACAACACCTATGTTGCTGCGCGTAACGAGCGCAATGAAGATATAAGCACGAAAGAAGGGCGCATGAGGTTTAAGCGCCTTTCAGAAGAGGCGTTCTTCACAGACTTCGGTACCCGTGAGGGTGAATACAAGCAGATGTGGAATGTAGACGCGGTTCTCGAGAACAAAACCCTGATGGCCTCTGCGAATGGTGTTACTGAAGCAGACATCGTTAATGAGCTATTAGCTCAGCAAAGGGAAGGCAGAACCTTAACGGAAGAGGAAAGCCTAAGAATAAATAACGCCCTATATAAGAGTATTTCTGAGATTTGGTACCGAGCAGACGATAACCTACGCGAGTTCGCCATTAACGACGAATTGTTTGGCGCTGCGATAGATGAGGTTGAGGAGTACGAAAAGCGATCTCGTCGCCTTGCGGCTAAAAAGCGAGCGGCTAACTCGCTAGACATTAAGCTGAACGATCTTAGGAAGGCTCCTCCGCCAGCTCCGTTTATGGATGATGAGTATCTGACCCTGCTCGCAAAGAAAGCCGTCATCTTAGCGATCAAAGACAACAAGCAAGCAATAGCATTGTCGAACGCTAGGCGCGTTGGTGATAGGTGGTCGGGTGAAGAGGCATACACTGCTATCTATGACGGCAAATTTAAGTCTGCGCTCAGCAAGGTAATAGGCTCGAAGCCCATATCACTTGATGAGGACGGCGAGGATCATGGCGGCGATCTCAGCTATAAAATCCCAGACTCTGACGAACCGTTCTCTATACCAGGGTTCTACGGCTGGGAAATACCTGATCGGCTAAGAAGAGAGGTTCTGCTAGAAGGACTGCCTTACTTCTCGAACAAAGGGAACGATACAAAGAGCCTACGCCTGACTCGAACAGGCACCGAAACAGCCGTTGATTTCTTCACTAGAGGGCTGCAAGACAAATTCCTGCCGGTCTTGAGAGTGCAGCAGGCCATAGAAGATTTCACTGGCATACGGATAGATGAGGAAGCTGACGCGGTTCTTGCTGAAGAGCTGTTTTATGGCAAGACAGAAGAAGATCTCCGTCAGATAGACCTTACCTTGGTCAATCCATTGATCGAAGATTTGAAAGAATCTGGCCTTACTCTCGAAGATCTCGGTGATTACATGATGGCGCTCCATGCAAAAGAGCGCAACGAAATGATCGCCTCGCGTAATGAAAGAATGCCTGACGGTGGATCTGGCATTACAACAGAGGACGCACAGAATTATTTAGCAGAGCAGCGCAAAGATACTAAGAGGCTGGCTGACCTTGATCGCAATGCCAAGCGCGTTCGAGAAATGATAGACCTGACCAGAGACATTATGGTTAGTGGCGGTCTGGTGTCTGAAGAGCAAGCGTCATCTTGGGATGGGATGTTCACAAATTGGGTGCCGCTGCGTGGGTTTGCGATTGATGAGCGCGACGAAGGCGGCACCCTTATACCTACGGGTAGGGGCTACTCGATAGGCGGCAGAGAAAGCAAGCGAGCGCTGGGGCGCAGAAGTAAAGCTGCAAATCCTGTAGTGCAGGTTGTTGCTGACCTGATGGCTAAGACTATCCGGTTCCGCAAGAACGAAGTAGCGAGCACATTCCTCACATTGGTGCAGCAGAACCCTGATCCAGACTTTTGGCAGGTGTTCACTGAGGACAACCCCGACATGGCGGAAACCTATGATTCGCGCACGAAGAGCGTGAGGCTATCGCCGGTCAATATGCTGGATCCCAACAAAAATTACTTCCCAGTCAAGCGGGATGGTGTTCAACACTACATCAAGATAAATGACAAGCGCCTGCTAAATGCTTTGAGAAAGGTCGGGCCACAGACTCAGATGTGGATTACTGACATGGCGGGTATGCTCACTAGGTACCTGTCATTTGTAAATACAGCAGGTAGCCCAGAGTTTACCGTTACCAACTTTACTAGGGATCTGCCGTCTGCAGTTCTTAATATCCTGTCTGAGCAGGAAAAAGCAGATGGCAAGATAAAAGGCGAGGCTATAGCAGCTCGCGCTGCGCTAAATGTCGGCAAGGCGATAACTGCCATTGCTCGATATGAGAGAGCGGATAAGGTTGACCCGCCACCAACGCCTAAAAAGGGACGGTCTATTCCTTACCTTCCATTCTTTTCTGAGCAGGCAGAGTACCAGCAATGGTATGACGAAATGCTTAGAGCGGGAGGCAAGACAGGATTCTTTGATTCCCCAGATCTCGACGCCCTGGCTAAAGATATTAACCAGAAGCTCGGTAATTCGACTACGCCACAACAGATCATGGAAATGGGCAGATCTGTGGTCAAGTTTGTAACGGACTACAACACGGCAGTAGAGAACGGTATACGCCTGAGCACTTACGTTGAAGCCAGAAAAGCTGGCATAAGCGAAGCAAGGGCAGCGTCACTCGCCAAAAACTTGACGGTCAACTTTAACCGCAAGGGTGAGTGGGGTCAGGCTCTCAATTCTTGGTATATGTTCTTCAATGCTGCGATACAGGGACTGGCCCAGTTCGGAAAAACAATGTCTCCGATTGTTATCGACAAGGACGGCGAGCTCCGCCTGCGTCGTGACAGTAAAGGCAAGTTCAAGGCAACGCTGACGCAGAAGATAGCCGGCGCAATGGTGGCTTCAGCGGCTGGACTGGCGTACTTCAACCGCGTAGTAGGCGGCGACGATGATGATGGTGAGGCTTTCTGGGACAAGATTCCGCCTGCAGTAAGAGAGCGAAACCTAATCATTATGAAGCTGAACCCCACTGGGGATACCATAGATGATTACTACTACAAGTTCCCGCTGCCCTACGGATACAACTTCTTCTACAACATAGGCGACGCATTAGAAGGCGCCATGAATGGAAGTGACCGCAGAAAGAGTCATCTTTTTGGCGGAGTTATTGGCTCTCTGATTACTGCATTCAGCCCGATCAGCCTACACGCGGTAAGAGAAGATCAGGGAGCAGGATCAGCCGCCGGCTTGACGTTGGCTCCCACGGCGTTCGTGCCAGGGTTAGAGCTGCTGACTAACACTAACTTCTTTGGCAGTCAGATAATCCGTGAAGATAGGTTTGGTGGGCCTGAAACTGCAGCCGCGCACAACTATTGGAACAGCACTAAGGCGCCGTATGTAGAGATTGCCAAGTTTATGAATGACACCGTTGGCGGTGGCGGCACTCGCAGGTCAGGAGATCTAGGATTCCTGTTTGGTGTGAATGCCGGCATATCTACAGATGTCAGTCCGGACGCACTAGAGCACGTTGTCGAGTTTGCTCTAGGCGGTATATACAGAGATCTGACGTCTTTGTATGACACTACTGAGCGAGTCATTCAAGGGCGAGAGATAGCACCTAACAGGATCCCGTTTGTTAAACGTCTAGTCGGCAAAGAAAGTAGCGACTTTTCAGATATGGATGAGTACTACCGCGTCAGGCAGCTAGTAATCAATGCTCATGGATCCAACAACGAAGGCACATCTGAAGAGCGCAAGCTCAATCGAGAACGAAACGAGAATATCCATCTGCTCTATGGTCTGGTGAAGGCGACAGATAAAAGCCTGTCGCTGCTAAGAGATCGGCGGGATAGGGCGCGAGACAACCCGCGCATATCTGAAGCTGAAAGAGATCTCCAGCTAGAGGCTATACAGGAAAGAATGGATGACCAAATAGATTCCTTCAACCTTCGCTACAAGCGCCACCTAGAGAGACAGCGCAAGCGTGTTGGGGGATAAGGGCAGCGGCCAAGTGAGTTTACTTAATGGAACCAATCAGTACTACATTAGCTATGGCAACGACTGCCTTCAATGGCGTAAAGCTATTGGTTGGAAAAGGGGCAGAAATTGAGCAGGTAGCGAATCAACTAGGCAAATGGTATGGCTTGATTGCAGACTGCAAAGAGCGTGAGCGGGAGATAGCAAAACCCCCGCTGTTCAAGAGGATCATGCCAGGGGAAAGCGTCGAGGCTGAAGCTCTGAACATCGTTATAGCCCGACGCAAATGGGAGCAGCAAGAGAAAGAGGTTAGAGAGCTCCTGCTTTACGCATACGGACAAGAAACTGTTTCTGAAATGTATCAACTGCGGAAACAGATCAGGGCAGAAAGAGAGCGATCTGTATATGCCCAGAAGCGGCGCAAGCAAAACCTAGTAGACGCAGTGTTTGTAATGATTGCGGTAGGTTTATCGGCCGGAATCATACTTTGGACGATAGAGTTTATTAAGAGTTATCAGTAATGGATGAGTGCTCCAATCAAGTGGAAGCTGCATTAGACGGCATATGGGAAATTTTAGCGCTGCATCCGTGGGATCTTATCTATCTTTCAATACCTATGAGCATTCTCGCTTTTTATGCTTTATCAATTTACGCCGTGTTCAAACACATTCAAAACAAGTACAGAGGTGAACAATGAATTTTAATATCGTAAAGACTATTGGCAAGATCGTTCGGTCAAAGGTTCAAGATTTAACTGAAGCTCAGGCCGGCGTGTTTTCTATTGCCACGCTTATCGTGTTTATTTTTCTTGCTGCTGCAGCACTCTCATAAGTAGCGCGTTGTGAAGCCCTCCTATACATACTCGGCTACCATTCTTAGGTGGATCGACGGCGACTCATGCGAAGTCATGTTTCAGCTAGGCTTTTCTATTGCGGTCAAGCAGTCAATCCGGCTGTGGGGCATAGACACAAGCGAGCTGAGAGGCGGTACTCCAGAGCTCAAGTACCTGGGTATGCTGGCTAAACAATACGTTGAAGAGATGGCCCCCGCGGGAACCGATGTAACAATCGTCACCCACAAGAAGGGCAAGTTTGGTCGCTACCTTGGAGAGATATATCAAGGCAGTGACGCATCTTTAAGTCTGAACGAAGCGCTAAAGCTGCAGCGGTTGGCTGTTGATTATTTCGGCCAGTCTAAGTCTGAGGTTTTAGCGGCACATCAGCAGAACGCTGAGTTCCATGCTCAGCAGAGAGATAGCGAATCTAAAGAATGAGGCACTGCTACAGGTGCAATAAGGCCGGTGTGCCTATTGCAAGAGCGCTTTGCCAAGACTGTTATGTTGTTACTGGGGGGGAGTGTTGGATACCATTGTGCTCGCCCTTGTCCTCGACACCTACGTCTACACTTGGTTTCCAAATTCAAGAACCAGACTCGGATCGTTTCGTCTTTGCGTGTACAAAGAAATTAAGCCTGTAGTCGATCCTGAGAAAAGGTACCGCTGGTACCTTTACCCATACCTACATACCTACTGCGATCCATATGTGATCTATCCAGTTCCTACGGAGCCGGAGTCCAGTTCTTCCACACCCGCTTCATAATGGGCTTGTCATAAGAATTGCGCTCGATAATCTCATGTCGAGGGTTAAAGCCCATTCTTCTCAAGCAGATGATAAAGCTCTCCGCTTGGTTTGCCGGCAGATCAACGCTCTCCCTATCGCCCATTGTCTGTGACAAGCGCTGCCACTTGCCCTTGTAGGGCGCTGACTTAGGGGAAGGAGAAAGCCCAGAGGTAATCGTAAACCCGTGCGATTCTCGCCTTGATACTTCTTCAGTCACTGTCATCCTCCATAGTTTCTAGAAGCGTAGCCGCCGCTTCTAGGTGAAAGATTGCTTTCCTAAGATCTTGCGATCCATTCTTCTTCAACGCTCGCGTTAAGTATTTATTAGCATCCTTGATGTCGCAAGCGAGCATACCGTCCAACCCGTCAACCAGGGCTTCGTGTATAAGCCGCGCCTCTATCGGATGGCTGCAGTTAGGGCAGTTTGTAATGTGATAGTGAGGTGGGCTATTCACTAGGTCAGCATCCTGCTTTGCTGACCCCTTATCAAACACCGCGTAAGGATCCTTCTCTGGGGCATTCATTCGATCTATCCTCTGTTGCACTGTTAGGATTGCATCTCGGCGATTCGCCGCCTTCTGCTCAGAAAGGGATGTCATCTTCTGGGAGCTCTATTGTCTGCGCCGGCGTAGGAGCTTCTGACGCCGCGGCTGCTGTTGACTCGCTCTTAGAGTCGAGCATTTCCAGATCGCTTACAACAATCTCTGTGCGATACTTCTTCTCGCCGTTCTGATCCCAGCTACGGGTTTTAAGGCGTCCGGTTACAGCTACCTTACTACCCTTCTTAACATACTGCTCGACAACACCGACGATACCTTCTCGGTTTACCTTGCAGTTATGCCACTCTGTATAGTTCCCGTCTTTAGCCCACTCCCTTGTTGCGAGGCTAAACTCTGCGACTTTGCCGCCATTGTCGAAACTTTTTATTTCTGGGTCTTTGCCCAAGTTACCAACCAGATTAACTACATTCATTTTTTGTTCCTTCTAACTGAGTAAGTGGTACTACCTGAAGAGCGATACTTCTCGAAGCAGGTATCGCTAGGTAACAAATCTGAGCAAGCCTTGTGCCAAGCTATCTCTCCAGACCTATTAACAACGCTGACCTGCCATGTGTTGCCTTTTACTGCCTTTCCCCCAGAATACTTTTTGGTTTCCGGATCTAACTCGACGCCGGCATATTCCAATGCTCTGTCACGCGCCGCCTTTTTTACTCCCTCCCAGTACTTCAGATTCTCATCAGCCTCATCGAGCAAGCGCTCGATCTCTTGAAACTCCGGATCATCTTTGGCAGGAGAATACTCTTTGAGATCTTTTGCGAATTTTATCCAGCCGTCCACCAGCAGCCGCTGCTTCATTGGCTCATGGTGATAATGGAAGCTAGACATATTGGACTCGGTGCCGTCAGAAGTAACAAACCAGCACTCCTTTGCACCGCTGACTAGCATCTGGTGCTCTATCTGCCAGACGATATAGTCCGGTAACTGTCCGTCATCTATTGCTGCAAACAGAATCTTGTTGTCGAGCTTGTGCTCAAACAGCAGTACGCCGTCATCTGTTAAGCCGTCGAATGACGCAGCCAACCCCATGCCATAGTCTTTGAAGAACGCAGCGTCCGACGGATCTGGATAATCTGCATCCTCCGCAACCGCTACCCTGGGCGCAAAAGTAATCGGCCTGCCGAACAGCTCGCTGGCTTGCGCCTCTGCGATAGGCCGCGCTGCTTCCTCTGCTGCGTCGCCCCTGTCAAACAGCTCTTGCGTGTATTTGTTTACGGGCGCCGCGGTGCCGGATTCATAAAAATCTAGCAGCTCCAGACGCGAGGTGTGGTTAGACGCACCCATCATTGCCGGCGCGTTGGACGCAGTGAACACGGTAGTGCGCCACTCTTTCCACTCGGGTGATTTCTGAGGCAGGTCTATTATCTTCATTGCGCACCCGCCTGATCCCAAGCCTCTTGTGCTTTCTTGATCTTGCTTGATTGCTCTTTTGTTGGAGCCCACCCTTGCGAATCAAACCATTTCTGGCACTGCTCCATCGTGCGCTTGCCTGAGCCAACCCAACCCAGCACATCTGCTAGGTTAGTATCAGGGACTGGGGGCTTAGGCTTTTGCTTTGCCGGTGCCTTAGCGGGAGCTCTCTTGCGAGCTGCTTGCTTCTTTGGTGGGGGCGTAGCTGCAGGCTCCGCCTGTTCCTGTTCCCTTTTGCCAGATCTATCCAGAGGGTTCTGCTCGCTGTCCTCCATCTCATCTTCTGAGTAAATATAACCGTGCAGGCCAACCAGCTTGAGTATGACGCGATCCTTAGCTCGCTTCTCGGCCATAGCCAACGGGTATTTGTTTTGACAGTTGTTGTCAGACGCCTCGCCGTATGACCATTCGCTCTTATCGCCCAGATGCCCTCGCACCCAAACAGCCGCGTAACCAATTTTACCGTGCGTCAAATCGACTGTAATCAGCTTGGGGTCATCGAATGTGACGCCTTGTGAAGCAGCTACTCGCTCTAGTGCTTTGTGCGTGACGAGCCACTTTTTGCTTTGCTTGTGCTGCCATAGGGCTCCGTCAGGGCCGGTGGGCTTTTCACCAAGCTCGGTCAGGATCTCCCCGACTCTCTTTGGATATTCTTTATCAGACATCGAGCCTATCCTCCCGCGCTTGCATTTGCTCCGCAAACACATAAGAGAAGCCGTAGCCCTTGTCGTAGTACTCGCCCTGGCTTTGCTCTCTACCGTACTGGTAGTCGCTGTACCCTCTTATCCATTCGCGCAATGCAATGGACGGAGAAGGGGCTAGTCTAATTGCGTCTAGGCAGGCGCGTACTGCACAGTCACCCATCAGGTGAAGCTGCAACATCTGATCTGCAAACGCACTGGCTTGCACATATTCCTCCGGTGGTTCTATGAATTGAGTTATATCTACTGACATTTTATCCTCCCTGCGGCCTGTTGGTAGGCGGCTTATTCGCATTATTGTCCAGCGGCATCTAATAATCAACATTAAAATCGAACGAAATTCATAGAGAGTTCGAGTAGTTTTTCGAGGCGATTACTACATTTTTCTACGTTGAATGTATAAAAAAGTTAGACACGGACGGGCGATCTGCGATAGCCTCGCCAGAGGGAGGATAAGAAATGGATCATATTATAGGTAAGCTGCGTAAAGCTAAGTACTCTGGGATAAGCAACAAGGGATATAGATATTGGAAGGCGTGTTGTCCGGCGCATGATGACAACACGCCAAGCCTAATGGTTACTGAGGCAGGCAATGGGGCATTGTTCTATTGTCTTTCGGGCTGTTCGCAAGACGCCATTCTCTCCGCTCTGCAGCAGCTCGGCCTCAGACCAAGCGATCTCTTCTGGGATGACAACTGGAAGCCACAAGAGAAACCTATCTTTGATGACATAAGCCGGATGATTACCGTGATCGGGCGGCACGACGTTCGCAGGTGCCAAGCGGCAGGTAAAAAGATTTCGGAAAAGGATCGGGCCGATTTTAAAAGGGCGTTGATGCTAGAGCATATGTCGAAGAGAGCTCAAGCATGAGCTTCGATCTGCAGGCGAAAGTGTGGAATATCGACTTCATCAAACCAGCCAGCCATAAGTATGTCCTTTTATGTCTGAGCCATAGAGCAAACAAGGCCGGCTACTGTTGGCCTAGCATAGCCACTATCTCAAAAGACACTGGGTTATCTTCCAGCACAGTGCGCTCAGCGATAAAGACCCTGGACGTAGACGGCTGGATTTCACTAGATCGGCGCTCAGGACAGAGCACCAGATTCATACTTAACGTGCAGCATATCGAGGAGTGGGGGGTAAATACCCCTACTAATTTTGATAGAGGTACCCATACCAGAATTGATAGGGGTACCCCTGATAAAACTGCTACCCCACCCCTACCAGAATTGGTAGATGACCCCTCCCAAAACTGTAAGCCGAACAAGGAAAGAACCAATCAAGAACAAGTAACAAGGCAGATGGTTTACGAGCAAGATGGTGCGGGTGCGTTTATGGCGGAGCTCGCAGAGATTCCAGATGACTGGGAGCCCAGCGATAAAGTCAGGGAGTGGGCAGCAGCGCAAGGTATCGGTGAGGAAGATTTTAAAGCTCACGCGGAGGCGTTCAAGCGCAAGTGCAAGAAGCGACGGTATAAATACTATTGCTTCAATGCAGGACTGGAGGACGCCATAATTCAAAATTGGGCAAACATAACGCCAGACCAAAGCCAGTTTATGAGGGCCGGTGTTTATGTTGCTGGGAGGAACGCATGAACCAATTTACGCCGGACATAAAAGACTATCGAGATATTGATGCGCAAGAAGAGCTTTCAGATAGCGAGATAGACAGACTCATATCTCCCAAGTTTCTGGTGGATAGGCTGCAGGATCGCAGGGAAGCGAGGGTTCATGGTATCGAGCTGCCATTCCAGCAGCTCAAAGATACTGACTTCCGGCTGCATGAAGGCACCCTCAATATGATCGGTGGGTACACCGGCCATTTCAAATCGACAATCGCAAGTCAGATAGCGTTGCGAGCTCTCCGCAAAAACATCAAGGTCGGCGTCGCTAGTTTAGAGCTGTTCGCAGAAGATGTGCTGGAGCATCTGACTGAGATCGCTAACTGCCAGACGGCGCCGCTGAATTATGTTGAGGCATTTGCAAACTGGGCTAACGAGAAGCTGTTTATCTATGACCGTATGGAATCTATTGATCCAGAAGAAGCGGTGCAGATGTGCATAGCGTTGGCTAAGTATTGTGGCTGCAAGCTGATCGTTCTCGATAGTTTGATGATGATAAACGGAGTCAGCGGAGACACTGCTATCGAGCAGCGGTTCAGTCAGACGTTGGCAGCAGTGGCGAGAAAGTTCGATACCTGCATATTGCTAGTCCACCATGTCCGAAAGCCAGGGGCAGAGGGTGAAGCCAAGGTACCTGGCAAGTATGAGTTTTTGGGCAGCAGTCATCTTGCAAACATTGCTGCGTCGATCATGGTTGTCTGGCACGACAAGATTCAGAACGAAATGAGAACGTCTGACGAGCTCGGGCGCAAGGCTGCGCAGCGCATGAACGTGCCTCACATATCGAATCCAGAGTATAAACCGCACTTAGCAGACATGGTGTTCAAGGTTGTAAAAAACAGATACTCACGGTATGAAGGTTCTATCGAGCTCTGGAGGCACGACGATTGCCGCGGGTTTACCAGTGATTCTGGACGTTTTCTGACGCAGTTTACGATTCAGGAGCTGCTGAAAGAGAGCGGCAATCATTTGCAAGAGGTGTTATGAGTACTTCATTTGCGCTGCAGAAAAGAGAGCAGGTTGACTTCATGGCTGAAGAGCTGGGCAAGTTAGTCGATAAACACGGCTTGGTCACAGTGGATTACAAGGTCGGCAGAACACGGTCTGCATTTCAGCAGGCAGCGCTAGAAGTTTGGTGCCGGCAGGTGGCTGAGTTCTTCAACGATCAAGGCATCGAAAGGGCTGTCAAAAGCCCGATCTTCAAAAAGGGCGAGATGGCTGCGCCGTGGAGTAGGGAGTCGGTCAAGAATGAGATCTGGCGCCCGATCCAAAAGGCACTGACTGAGCATGAATCTACAACCAAGCCCACGCCGCAAGAGTATGTCGAGATATTTGATTTTATTGTGAAGGCGTTTGGTGATAAGGGTTTGACCTTACCGGCATGGCCTGTCAGGAGAGACAATGGCAGCACTTAAACGAACGCCTGCTGACATAGCCTTTAGTCTTTGTATTCGTGAGCGCAGCGACTGGACTTGTGAGCGCTGCGGCACAAAGTATGAGCCTAACAGTCGGGGGCTGGAGTGCTCCCACTATCACACGCGGGGCAAATGGGGGGTAAGGTTTCATTCTTTGAACGCTGAAAGTCTGTGTACTGGGTGCCATTTCCTAGAAGGCGGATTGAAAAGAGCTGATCGCAATTTGACTGAGTTTCAGCTTGATGTACTTACTGACTTGGTAAATGACACAAAGCTAGGCAGAGAGATTAGAAAAACCAAAGGCAAGGGGGAGATCGCTAAGCATTTCAGGCAGCAGCACAAGCTGATGCAGGAAAAGCGATCCCAGGGTATCAAGGGCAGGCTAGACTTTGAGGACTACATATGAAGCTGAATAGTTGGGAAAGTCTGCTGGCTGAGCTGCGGCGCAAACCAGACGAGAGATATGAAAACAATCTAGATCGGATTACTGCGCCTCGAAGGGAGGCTGGCATAACCAGACGCCGGCTAGGTACGACTGGAATGGATCCAGAGCTGCCGCCCATACCTAACGTAATGACAGAAACTGAGCTTGCTAGAATGGAGGCTAGTCGCAAAGAAAGAACGCAACCTACGGGGTATTGGTTGGTTGCGAGAAAAGAAACAATGGAGATTGCTATCGAGGCACTAGAACAACAGTGTCGCAGCGGCTTGGGTGCTGAAACATTAGACGCGCAGCGTCGCCTGAAGATCATTAGGGAGGTCTACGCGAGGCACTACGGCAATGATGCAAAAGCATTTGGCAAAGCATTTACTTAAACAATGGGCGAGCCATGAAAACAGAGAGCTCACAAAGATAGACTTCCCGCCAGTCAGTCCGATGTTCAGGGATTACACGGCAGGATACAGAACGTCGTTCGAGGAAACTGAGAGAGATAGAGCAGCGGAAAAGGTAGGGCAGGCGCTCGCAATCATGCAGCCTGCCCTGGCTGGTGTGCTCAAAAAGGTTTACTTGGATAGGGCAAGGCTCCCCCGAAAGCTCCATGACATTGCGTTACATGGGTTCCAGAGGAGCTGGGAGTCACTTGAACAGTCTAGCGAGAGTTCTGCAGTCATCTGAGCAGTATTTAACCCGACGATCCTCTGTGCATATCTCTACGCCGCAGCGCTTGCATTTAACGTCGAGCACCGGCTTCTTCCGCCTCGCGTAACGATCAGCCTGCTTGCAGCGGTTGCTGCAAAACTTAGCCTTAACGTCTAGCGCTTCAAACTCTGTGCTGCATACGGCACAAGTAACCTTCCGCTTTTTCCTGAACCGATGCAGAGGCGCCTCTTTTTTTGGAGGGACAATCCTCAGAACCGGCTTAGAACGTACCGGCGCCGCGGGAGGTAGCCCCTGCAAGGGATCCTCGATGAGCTCTTCGATTGTCAGGTGCCGGAGTTTTTTAGTCGCATCTAGCTCCTCGGGGTCTGCCGATGCAGTGTGATAAACTGCCGGTGTAGTGTCAGAAGCTGCCGGTGTAGTGTCAGAAGCTGCTGGCATCTTCTGGATAACCATATCAGGCAGATCGGCTTTATCGACAGTCCATCCCTCGGTTCTGGGTGCGCAGCCTACCCGCAAAGTGATCTGACAGTGCAAAGTCTCGGCCTGTTCTGCCTCGACAACTGTACCGTCATCTAACTGAACCGCTACTTTGAGCGAGTCGGGCAGCGCCAGCGGTTCTCGCGCCTGCTCTTGAATGCCGGCGCAGTAAAGTCCAAACGTAGCCATAGTCAATCCTCGATCCATGTATACCCTGGTTGCGGAGATCTCTATGGGATCTGGTGTCATCGTGTATATCATTGCAAAGTCCTCTCTTTGTGCCGCTCGATCAGGTACTCGTCGGCTTTGTCGTAGTCCATATCCTCGACGGGGATCCCGTTGTATTTGGCTATGGCGTCTATCTCCCAAAACTGGGCGCCGTCCTCTTTCCAACCGTGCAAAGATGATTCGCTCCAGTCCAGATCGTTGGCGTCCACTTCGATTGTGATGCAGATTTTCATGGCATACCCCATAGCAGCAGGATCACTGCGGTGATAATCACGGTGAGCAAAAGTGACAAGATCGCTTCATTGATTTCCATTACACGATCTCCGGTCTAGGCAGCAGGCTCGGCAGCAGATGGTCAGGAAAAGTAAAGCTGCGCCCTGATCCGGTTTTGACCTTGAGCAGCCGCTCCCATTGCTCTCCAACCCACTCGGCCTTGATCTGATCCTTCTCGCCCTCCCAGATCGCAGGCTCCATGTCTCGAAGATGGTGATAGGCGTCAAGCTCAGTGAGCACATCATGGATGTGATCGCCTAGTCGAGAGAGTGATCGCAGCGTCTGTGTTGCTGCAGCATTGGCGTCCATTACGCCGAGCGTTTCTGAGAGCTGCGCGTAGGCTATGTCGCTCATTGGCCTTTCCCCCTGATCCAGTCGCTCTTGATAAATCTCGAAGAGCGCTTGAGTGAGCGTCAATTTTTTGTCGGCTGCTCGCTGCTCGCACGATTTGATGGTTATTGGTTTCATGGTTTAGTCTCCTATTGGGTTTGCTTCTGAAGCGTATTGAGGCCGATACTTCCAGCCCTTCGATACGTCGGTTATAAAAATGGTTTCGTCTGAGTACCTGACGGGCTCTCCTCTAAAAGTCCAGACAGACTTGGGCATCTCGATCTCGCCGGATATGAAACGCATACCGTTGTCAGTGATTGCCCATGTCCCGCCCTTGCCTTCAGCGTCGCCGATCTTCTTAATCAGGTGCCAGTACTTGAGCTTCTGGAAGTTGCAGCGCTGGTTGTAGTTCAGCCTCATCTCCTTGATCTGGTGCGGCTTCGTGTCTCCGAATTGAGTCGCTACCACTGCCAGCGTTTTGCATAGCGCTCGGCTGAGCCCGTGCTTGTACTCGACTAGCTTCGCCCCACAAGCGGAGCAGGTGCCGTCCTCGGCTTCGCCCCACAAGCGGCCTTCCCTTTCCAGCTCTGCTGCCAGCCTGTTGACAGATGACTGCAGGGCGTCGCCCTCCGGAAAGCTGCCATAGTCGGCTGACATTCGCTCCAGTCGCTTAACGATCTCTTGAAGGTTCATTGCTGCGTCTCCTTGTATGGGGCGTCGAACAGAAAGAAGTGCTCGAGGCCAAAGTTAAACCAGCCAGCGATCTCTCCCTCGCTGCTGATCGCTGACTTGGGAAACCAAGCGGAGCTGCAGTTGCCGCCCAGCTTGATCGCCTTCTCTGTCTCGCTCAGCACTCGCACGACTGCCTCGCCGTGGGATCGGGTGCTGATTGTCATGGTCTTAAAATAGGTCATCGGTTATGCCTCCAAAGTCAAAATGAGTTGAGCCTGTGCTGCCGTTGCTTCCCTTTGCTCAGGTAGCCGGCGCCCGTTCTTGAAGTACTGTTCCCACTCGTCAACGCTGAGCTGCCGGCCGTTCTTCTTGCGCACGAACAACCGCTGACCTTCCGCCCAGGGATCTTTGCGCCAGTGGCCGGCGTTGCACCTGCCGCCCTTGTTTAATGGCTTGCCGGCGTCGATCCATGCTTGGTGCTTCTTGCTGCTCTCCTCGGCGAAGCGCTGCTCGACTAGCTTGATGGTTTGCCATGCCTCCGGATCGAAGCGCATCTCTGAGATCTCTTCCTCGGACATAAACGGGCAGTACACGCAGCTCGACTTGCCGACTTCGATCTCTCGGGTGTCGAGGTAGGCGACGCAGGCTGCGCGATCCCAGCCCATGTCCACTAGCGGGTATTCGTACTCGTTGGTGTCTGATGCAGGCTTGGTGAACCGAGCGGTGCGATGGCCTTCGTTCTTCTCGATGCCGATCAGGAAGGTGATCTGTTCGTCGGGGTAGGCGTCGCGCACCCACTTCTGGATAACGTCGCCCTT
>MDSW01119254.1_pt1 | contig 38987 bp, 40 predicted proteins | sample 811171 | NCBI WGS metagenome assembly MDSW01 (sample SAMN05326641, study PRJNA326480) | marine metagenome | isolation source: seawater | place: Atlantic Ocean: North West | collected 2012 | reverse complement strand
TCTCGTAAGCAACCAAAAACACCACAATGCTTTCGCTTGCGGCGCTTCTGTCTGCGCTCTTGCCTCTCGGCTCCTGCGCAAGCCAACAACATAGCACCTGATCTAACGACTCCGCCATCTCCTGGTCGCCTCAGGAAGTCAAACCTAAGGCTGCAACAGGGATTTACCCCAAGGGAGTAGATGCTCAAGCTCCGCCGCGGACCCTGCCGTCAGCACGGGGAAACCGACCTCCGCCAAATCCTCACCAGGACGCACAGACGATGGATCTGTCTTTAACCAACACACAGGACAACCAAGCTCTTCAAGCACCAGCCAAGCTGCCGCAAGATCCCAGATTTTCGGCGTCGCCTCCAGAGCCGCCACGGTCTGTCCCATCGCAACACTGACCAAATTGAGACTGGCAACCCCGAGCAAACGAATCTTTCCTGGAAAGGATTGCTGATGCCGCCTCTGAAGCACACGGATGGAACGGCTACATAAGGAGACACAGGAACTGGTCACTGCAGAACGGCTCTTCTCCGTGAGCTTTTTGCCATTGCGCCAGGCTCCTTGCCCACGAATAGCGACGATGCGCTGGCGAAGCGCAGGCACATCCAAAAAAGCTTGGACAGGCCGCCCATCCACAAAACGAGCCACGGAAATCGCCCAATAAGGAATACCTGCAGCGAAATTCGTGGTTCCATCCAGTGGATCAACAATCCAGCATGCATTTGAGTCAGGCATGTTCTGCGACCCTTCCTCACTCAAAACTCCTTCACCCGGCGCGATCTCAGACAACCCCTCGACGAGAGCCGAATCGCTCCAACGATCACAGGCAGTAATTAAGGTTCCATCAGGTTTAACATCCGAAACGATGTGGCCGAAATCCAAACGCTGGCGATCAGCAACGCGATCCAGTAATCCATCAAGAGAGCTCAGCTGATCCGGTCTGAGCAGATTGGTCACCAGAGAGGCCTAACGGGATCGTCTTGCGGTTGATCTGCTGCTGCAGTCGCAAAGGCAGGACAAGCAGATTCAAGAGGAGTGGGTTCGATTGGGATAAAGACCTCTTCACCTTCAGGCTTTGTAGCAGGCAAATCAGGTGTTGAACAAGCGATCAACGCGTCTAAACCGGTGTACCGCTGCAAGCGCGCAAGGCTAGTGTTGTAATCCCTGATTGCCTGGGTGTATTGCAACTCAGCACGAGTCAAATCTTGCTGGTTATCAATCACGAACCGCTGAGTACTCACACCCGCCTGAACCCGAAGAACAGAAAGACGATACGATTCACGCGAAGTAATCACACGACTTGACGTTGTTTTGATGTTTTGAATAGCACCTCTAAGGTTATAGAAGCTTTGCTCAACCTCAAGACGAATCTGGTCACGCTGATTCGCAAATTTGTAAGCACTTTCTTCAGCAGCTTGCTTGGATTGCCTGTATTGAGCTTGTGCCCTGCCACCATCATACAAGCTCCAAGTCAACTGCAAAGAAGTTGCATTATTAAAACCCCACGTATAATCAGACATATTAATAGCGCTCCAAGAATCTCGATTACTTTGACCATTAGTACGAGATGCCGACCAACTATTTAAAAACCCAAGCACCGGCTGAATCGCAGCCAAAGAAGAGTTGGCGCGGCTGTTATTGACTGAGATCTCAAGAATTAACTGATCAAGCTCTTCTCTATAATTGTATGCTGCAATAATACTTTCTTGAAGAGATGGTTCCCATAAGCCGAGTGGCCTTGAGGGGGTTGCCGCGGTTGGAGTGATGTCTTGAGGCAAATCGAGAATTTGAGCAATACGTCGTCTCGCGATGTCTTGACCGACAAGGGCGTCCGTCAAAATCTTGCGATCCTCGGCTAATTGTGTTTCCGCCTCAAGAACATCTAGCTTTGTATTCACTCCAGCGTTGTAACGGGCACGAGCATCTTTGAGATTGAGCAGGGATGCTCGAACAGAAGCTTGGCCAACCCTGACACTTTCATCAGACGCCTGCAAATCGAAATAACTTGTCGAAGAGTTAAGACGCAGATCTCTTAAAGCAATCAGATAAGCATCGCGAGCACTTTCATACAAATCCCTGGCTTGAGCTATCTCAGGAACACGCTTTGGATCGATAATATTCCATCGGACATTAACGCCAACATTAAGTCTTTTTTGGCGTGTGTAAAATTCATTCTGACCTGGAATTTCAACGGGATTACCATCATCATCTAGTGTCTGCCCGGCAGCAGGCACAAAATTTGGATTTCGATAGCTGTAACTTTTAAAATATTGAGGGAAGTTATTCGCAGAGAAATCAACAGTGGGGTACCAAAGAGCAATGCGCGCCCTTAAAGCAGACTTGGCTTGATCGACCTGACTTGCTGCAGCCTTCAAAGCTGGGCTATTCACTTCAGCGATCTGCAGAGCCTGCTCCAAGCTGAGCGGACGCAACTCACGAATTCGAACCTGCTTGGGCTGATCAGGCAACGCCAAGCTGGGTGGAGCGGCTAGATCCTCTGAACTCTCAGGTAGCGACGTTGCCGCGGGTGGCAAAGCGGATGGATCGGCCTTGGGACGGGGCCCCTTCAGCTCAATTGCATCTGGAAGACTGGTCTGATCGGTTAACGACGCCGATGCCTCGACTCCAGGTTGCTCAACATCTGTCGCCTGAGCGAGGACAGGTTGCCCAGCAACTGCCAGAACACCCGCAACGGAAAAGAAACCTGCGGTGATGCGGCGCACGGCAAGACAAAATCTGGCAGGAGCTTAGGGACTTTTTCCTACCGGATTCAGCACGGAGGCCACGATGTCAGCCGCCCCATGCACAACCTTGATCGGGACTGGCAATCGTTTGCGCAAGGACTCCAGCGTCATGTCATCCAAAAACACCGGTTCCCCCTGACGCAGCATCACCGACGGAAGCAGCAGCTCATCGCCAAGATCAGAGCCAACCAGCCCGTCCAACAGGTCCTGGCCCGTCAACAAGCCAGTCACAACCTGCTCTTGCCCCCAATACGGACTAGGGAGCCCATGCAACACAAGCCGAAGACCATCCACACGATTCAATCGATCCACCACCGGTTGCAACGCAGAAGCAACGATCTTGCCCACCACCCAACTACAGCAACGAGGCTGTTCGATCTGTGATGGCAAATCAACCGTGGCGAGATCCAGACTCTCGAGAAAGGCACGAATCGTGCCCACCCCATTTTCCTGCTGGGGAAGATCCTCATACACCCTCCGCACGGGTAAGGGTTTGCCTGCGATCAAGTACCACTCATCAGATAGCCAAGCAAATCGTGTCCCCAGATCAGCCTGAAATTGGTCTTGCAAGGTTTCCACTTGCGCAATGACCTGTCCTGCACATCTGGCATCCACAGGAATCAATCCATCATCAGTTGGCCGGAAACGGGTGAGTCCGACGGGAACAACCGCTGCTGACAACACAGCAGGCCAGTCGCCTCCCGCGAAGCGAGATAAATCACGCAAGGTGTTTTCCAGCGCAACACCATCATTGAGTCCAGGGCAAACCACCACCTGGGCATGAACCTGTAAATCTCGCGTCTCAAACCAGGCCAAATGCTCCAAAAGCAATCCGGCCCTGGGATTGTCCAGAAGCCGGACGCGGAGGTCAGGATCTGTGGCGTGTACCGAAACGTACAGCGGTGAGAGGCGCTGCTCGTCGATGCGCTGCCAATCCATCTCCGTCAGATTGGTCAGTGTGAGATAGGAGCCGTAGAGAAAGCTCAGTCGATAGTCATCATCTTTGAGGTAAAGACTGTTGCGATGACCGGACGGCTGTTGATCGATAAAACAGAACGGACAGCGGTTGTTGCACTGCCGCAAGCCATCGAAGAGGGCTTCCGTAAAGGCCAGCCCGAGTCCGTCATCCGCGTCTTTTTCCAGATCCACCTGATGCAAAACACCTGCTGAATCACACACCTCAAGATGCAACTCCTCCTCGACGCAGAGGTAGCGGTAATCGATCAAATCGCGAGGTCGGATCCCATTAATGCTCAGCAACTGATCACCGGGCTCAAAACCCAGCTCTTCGCCAATCGATCCAGGTTCCACAGAATCAACCACCGCTGGCTGTGGCTGACGGGACACACGGTCTGGATCCAGTGCCGAAACGGCGACACCGGCGGAAGGCTCATTCCACAAGGGCCTGACGACACTCCTTTTAGTTTGCGCCGCGAGTGAACCACCAAACCAGTAAAAAAACCCCAAACACCAGGCGATAGCCCACGAAAATCCACGTGCTGTGACGCTGAAGGAACTTCAACAACCAGTCGATCGCCAACCAGGAGACCACCGCCGCAGACAGGATGCCGACGAGCAGCGGCAAAGGACCGGCCTCGGAACTCGCCGCAAAGGCATCCTTCAACTCCACAACACCAGCGATGCTGATCGCCGGGATGCCGAGCAGAAACGAAAAGCGTGCAGCATCCGAGCGCTGCCAACCATCCAACAAAGCGGCGGTCAGAGTGCTGCCAGAACGGGACACTCCTGGGATCAAAGCCAGAACCTGAGCCAGACCAACCACCAGGCCATCTCGAGCAGACACGGCACTTAACCGCTTGAGCCGGGGGCCAATCTGTTCTGCCAAGGCCAGCAGCAAGGCCATAACAATGGAAACAATGGCGATTGAAGGAAGACTGCGAAGAGGGGAATTTTCATACCCTTCATCCCAAAACAGCTTGATCGCAAGACCGATCACAAGGATGGGCACAGTCCCCAAGGCCATCGCAATGCCGAGGCGAGCCTCCGGTTCACGCCACTGTCCATGCCGTAACGCTTTCGAAAATCCCTTTAGAACTTGAACCAAATCAGAGCGGAAGTAGGCGATTACCGCAACGATGCTTCCCAGCTGAATCGTCGCGGTCACTGAAACGCCCGGATCACCCCAGCCCAACATCACCGGAACCGCCTTGAGGTGAGCCGTGCTGCTGATCGGCAAGAACTCGGTCAGTCCCTGAATGACACCCAAGACCAGATCACGCCAGCAGTTCTCAAGCAAACCCAGAGGAACAGCTGGATCGGACATCGTCTGCGCACAGGGCCCAGCGACGTTATTCCCAACGCGTCAATTGGAAATGTCTTCTATGGTTCCGTGAATTTCTTCACAGTGAGCGGGGACGAACGTTGATCGGAGGCACCTGGCAGACCGCTGCCCCGGAACGTTCATCTTCTTCGGCGTTGAATCAATTCGCGTCGGTGATGGTGGTCCTGCCGGTCTTTGTGCAGGCACCCTGGGTCAGGCTGCATCCCTTCTCAGCGGTGCTGTTCACCTCGGTCTTCCTGAGCTTGGGACTGATCCTCCACCTTGGGGGAACAGGCCGCCGCGCAGAACTTGGTTCCCTATTGGTTGGATTCAGTGGCAGCTGGCTGGCTGGATGTCTGTTTTGGGGATGGTTGCGAGCGCATCCAGCCATCCATCTCCCGATCGAGGCGTTCGCACTTCCACTCGGCCTAGCTGGCCTTCGGACACGCTGGCACCTCGCTGCTGGGTTCTACCTGGCCTCCTTACTCGGCACCGCTTGTACAGATTTAATGATGCTGATCAGCGGTGTCATGCCGTTTTGGCCTCTGGTTGTGAATGCTCCAATCGGAGAATCCTCTCTGCTGCTCCGCAGTGCTGCAGAGCAGGTGCTTCAGCCTCCGGTGTTCGCTCTGCTGGGCCTCGCTACCAGCCTGATTCTTGTCACCGCCAACCAGTTGAAATCACGCGCCAGAAAGGCTGGGACAAATGGGGAATGCATGAGCATGGCCGCCGCAGTGCTCACCACAACGCTTTGGGTTGATGGCTTGTTTTTGCTGGCTGCCCTACTTCAACCAGGAATGAGCGGACTGATCTGAGTGAAACGATCTGCAAAAGCTCTCGAGACAGAGAGCAATTCGCGGGAATTCGACTTGTAGTCTTCCCAGACCGGCCTCGCCGGACGACCCGATCCGATCCCCGACGGAGAGTTGAGATGAAGCGGCTTCTGAGCTGGCTGACAGGTTTTGTACTCATGGCAGGCCTGATTGCAGGTTTTGCCGTCCCTGCCACTGTTCACGCAGACGAAGATCTGGTCAGTAAGTACTCCGGCAGTGAGATCCGAAACGTTGCGGACGACAAAATTGCCGAACGCGAAGGCAAGGTGGATTTAAACAATTCCTCCGTTCGCCGTTTCCAACAATTCCCCGGCATGTATCCGACCATGGCCGGCAAAATCGTCTTGGGTGGTCCTTACACCTCTGTGGACGAGGTTCTCGACCTCGACCTAAGCGAGCGACAGAAGGAATTGTTCGCCAAGTACCGCGACAATTTCACCGTGACACCACCTTCCATCGCACTGAATGAAGGCGATGATCGAATCAACGACGGTCAGTACCGCTGATCAACGTTGATTCGTTGCAACCACGGACGAATCAACTCGGCATTCAAACAGGACGATGCATGTCATGTGCTTGTCCTGATCAAATTTTTTGTCAACAAAATCCAAATTTGTTGACGTGAAGCCGTCGGGATTCCGGCGGTTTTTTTTGACTCCAGATGGATCAACTCCGCTCTCAAGACCCGATCCCTTCAAGCACCTGGGACGTTGTCGTCATCGGTGCGGGTGCAGCTGGTCTGATGAGTTGCCTGGAGTTACCGAAAGAGCTGAGCGTGCTGCTGCTCAACCGCAACACAGGCCGTCGGTCCTCCAGCCGATGGGCACAAGGAGGGATTGCAGCTGTCACGAGGCCTGAAGACAGTGCCGGCAGCCATGCTGAAGACACCCTCCGTGCTGGAGCTGGGCTGTGCGATGGCGATGCCGTTCGGTTATTGGTTGAGCAAGCCCCCCATCTCGTCGATCGGCTGCTGCGATTGGGGATGGCGTTCGATCGAGATGGAACCAACCTGGCCACCACCCTGGAAGCCGCGCACAGCCATCACAGGGTGCTGCATGTGCAGGACAGAACCGGCCGAGCCTTGGTGGAAGTCCTTCAAGATCGGGTCGAAGAACGGCATGGTCTGCTTCATCGACGTGGGGTACGCGTCACCAAACTCTGGGTGGAGCACAACCGTTGCTGCGGTGTTCAGGTTCTAGATGGGCCAAAACTGCACTGGATCAGGGCCCGTGCGGTCGTGCTGGCCAGCGGAGGGGGAGGCCACCTATTCGCCAACACCACCAATCCAGCCCAAGCCTGTGGTGAGGGCGTGGCCCTTGCCTGGCAAGCCGGAGCAGCCGTGGAAGATCTGGAATTCGTGCAATTTCATCCAACGGCTCTGCGCATTGAAGGTGCCCCTTGTTTTCTGATCTCCGAAGCAGTGCGAGGCGAAGGCGGTGTGCTGGTGGATGCAACTGGCGATAGCCCCGTCAACCATCTCCCGCTAAAGGATCTCGCACCCAGAGATCAAGTCAGTCGAGCGCTTGTTCACACCATGCAGCGTCAAGGAGTTGGACAGATGTGGCTCGACTTTTCACCCATCCCTAGGGACCGTGCTGTCAACCGTTTTCCAACCATCTTGGATCGATGCGGGGAATTCGGCCTCAACCCCTTGGAACGCCCCATTCCCGTCGCGCCCGCGGCGCACTACTGGATGGGTGGTGTCGCTACGGATCTTGAGGCTGCCACAAGCCTTCCGGGTCTGTACGCCGTTGGAGAAGTGGCCTGCACAGGGCTCCATGGCGCCAATCGTCTGGCCAGTAACTCGCTCATGGAATGCCTGGTGTTCGCGAACCGGATGGGAGACATCCAACTCGCACCTCAACAAAAAGGCTTTCACTCCGCAACGGAGCATCCCTGCCTCCTCCCACTCAGCCATGGGGAAAGCAGCACCGGACTGATGAAACGCATCGACGCGCTACGGCAGCTCTGCTGGAGAGAGGCTGGAGTGGACCGATCCATGCGTGGCATGACGCATGCCCTCGACCATTTGCGACTAGAAAATGGCTGGCTGGAGGCTCAGCCACTTCTCTTGCGCCAAACCAGCCTTAACCCCCAAGAGGCGCTGACGCTGGACGACGGATCGCGCAGAGATTTAAACCTCCTACTGGACTTCCGTCATCGCTTGCTCACGAGCCAGCTGATGCTTGAGGCCTGTCTGTTTCGTCGCGAGAGCCGCGGCGGTCACTTCCGCACCGACGCTCCAGCTCCACTGCAGCAATGGCAATGTCACACCCGGCAATGCCGCCATGACGGGATCAGAACGCGTGCTATTAGAAGCTGAGTCAGAAGTCAGTAGGGCCCTTATATCCACTGAGTTCCGCCAATCGATCGAGAGGCTTCACGCCTGAATCCAGTTTTCCATTGATCTCCCAGCTCGGGAACCCCTCAATCCCCTTGCGTTGACAAAGGGATGTCTCGCTGTTTCTTCCATCCGGAGCACATTCGACAATTTTGAGCTTTTGACTGGCCTCCTTGCCGAACATCTTCTTTTGATCCGTGCAATGGCTGCACCAATAAGCGGTGTAAATCACAGCCCCACTATTGGTGAGATGCTCAGCGAGCGCAACTTTGGCCGGCGAGCTCACGGTGATAACCGGCTCCGGCGCACCTGGACCGATTGAAGCTTGCTGCCGATTTGGATCCACCACAGAAGCCCAGATCAAACCTCCTAACAACACAGCAAGAGCGAGGAGAATGCCTCTGAACACGAGAAGGCCAGGGTCATCCCAACCTCCACCAACGATCGACAGGACGAACAGGGCCAGCGACAACACTGCCGAAAGAACGCAGAAAAAACAAAAGGCCTCAATCTTGAACACCATTAAGCCCACCAAGACCAGGCTGAACACAGCCATGGCCAGGGAGACAGAAAACAGTCCCCACCAGGTGCGACGTGAAAGATCCGCCTTGTTCTCCTGCAGCCCAGGCAGCAACGGCAGCACAGCCATCAGCAGCACAGCGCCGTAGGCCAGCACACCGATCAGCGACAGGGGAAGATCCAGTCCTGGCAGAGTCCCCCAGGCACTATTCAGCACCTTGTCGCAACCATCAGCCCCCATCGGACAGGTGAGATTGCCAAGCAATCCCCAGCGCTTCAGGGTGATCGAGCCGGTGTCGATCACACCAACAGTGGCGAGCACTGCCATGGCAATGCGGGCCCACTTCAAGCCCTGATCTTGGCGACGACGACTGACGAGACGGGTGGTGCCCATCCATGACCTTCCAAGTACATGAATTTTGGCAGGATCTGCGCTGAAGCCGCCTCTCCTTAGGGTGTTGGATGGGCTGAATGGCGTAGCGATGACCAACACAATTGATCGACCGACGGTCGCCTTCGCTCATTTGGGCTGTGAGAAGAATCGAGTCGACACCGAACACATGGTTGGGCTCCTTGCGGAAGCCGGTTACGGCGTCAGCACCGATGAGAGCGAGGCTGCGGTCGTCGTCGTCAACACCTGTAGTTTCATCCAGGATGCGCGTGAAGAATCCGTTCGCACCCTGGTTGGCCTGGCGGAACAGGGAAAAGAACTGATCATTGCTGGCTGTTTAGCGCAGCACTTTCAAGAAGAGTTGCTGGATTCCATCCCTGAGGCAAAAGCCATCGTCGGAACCGGCGATTACCAGCACATTGTTGAGGTGCTGCAACGCGTTGAATCCGGGGAACGGGTCAATCGAGTGAGTGCCGTCCCTACCTTTGTTGGGGATGAACACCTACCAAGGCAACGAACCACAGATCAGGCCGTCGCATATCTCAAAGTGGCGGAAGGCTGCGATTACCGCTGCGCCTTCTGCATCATTCCCAAATTAAGGGGGGACCAACGCAGTCGGCCGATCGAATCGATTGTGGCCGAAGCCCATCAACTGGCAGAACAGGGAGTCCAGGAATTGGTGCTGATCAGCCAGATCACCACCAACTATGGGCTCGACCTTTACGGCAAACCAAAGCTGGCTGAGTTGCTGCATGCCTTGGCAGACGTGGAGATCCCATGGATCCGAGTGCATTACGCCTACCCAACAGGGCTGACCCCAGCGGTGCTAGCGGCTTACCGAGAGGTGCCCAATGTTCTTCCCTATTTGGATTTGCCCCTTCAGCACAGCCACCCAGAGGTGCTGCGAGCGATGAACCGGCCTTGGCAAGCGGACGTGAACGATCGGTTGCTGACCCAAATCCGCGAGCAGCTTCCAGATGCCGTGTTACGCACCACTTTGATCGTGGGTTTTCCCGGTGAAACCGAGCAGCACTTCCAACACCTGATGCGGTTCCTCGAGCGGCAGCGGTTTGATCACGTTGGTGTGTTCACCTTCTCCCCGGAAGATGGCACGGCGGCAGCGACCCTTCCAGGACAAATCGCAACGCAAGTTGCCCAGGCCCGCAAAGATGCGTTGATGGCCCTCCAACAGCCGATCTCAGCAGAGCGCAACCAAAGTTGGGTGGGCCGCACGGTGGACGTTTTGATCGAACAACACAACCCACAAACCGGCGCGATGATCGGCAGATGCGCTCGTTTTGCCCCTGAAGTCGACGGAGAGGTTCATGTCTTGCCGAGCGACACGGCTCAACATGCCAAGCCTGGCACCATGGTGCCCGTTGCGATCACAGGTTCAGATATCTACGACCTCAATGGCCACATCGTTGGCGCACGCTCCATGGTGGCTGCAGCCAGAGCCAACGCTTGAACGTCCCCAGCCTTCGACCAGAGCAGCAACGCCTCCTGTTCCTGGTCGCATCCGGGGTGAGTACAGCGGGTTCCTTTGCAGGGATCACCGCTAAAGGCTGGATCCTGATGGAAGGCACGGCCGATCCATTGGTGCTCGCCCTTAATTTCGCAGCACTGTCCTTGCCCACACTGGTGATCAGTGGTCCCGCCGGGGTCCGGACAGATCGCATTGGTTGCGAACGTGTTCTCGTCCAAGCGCAATGGGCGTTGCTGGCTTCAGCGGCCCTCGGCGCGATGGCGATCCCTCTTTTGAATGGTCTAGCCCAAGTACTTCTCTTGCTGGGGAGCACCTTGATGGTGGGGATCGCAGGGGCGTTTGAGCTGACAGCACGCAATAAATATTGTTCCCTGCTCGTCGACCATCCCGATCAATTAGCGAGCTACCTCACAAGCTTTTCCGTGATCTTTAACGTTGGCAAGTTGGTCGGCCCACCAATTGGTGGATTTTTGGTGTACGCCACAGGGCCGGCCTGGGCGTTAGCGATCGATTCAGCCAGTTATCTCCTCCCGATCGGCAGTGTTTTATTCCTGCTTGCACCAAATCGTGCTCTAGAGCAACGCAGTGCCCCCGGTAGTCGTTCCACGCTTCGAAACGCATGGCTCCAATGCGGATCAACACTGCGAGGGGTGCTCCTGCTCACTGGAGTGCTCTGCCTTGTTGGGTTCTTTCATCCAGGCTTGGCTCCGTTGATCGCCAGTCAAGTTCTCGGACCTGACCCTCGGGATCTGGGTGTATTTACCAGCGTCCTAGCCGCCGGCAGCATTGCCGGAGGACTTGTGCTGCAACGGAACAGCATGAGATTTAGCAACAGACCGTTTTTAACCTTGGGTGGGTTTGGGTTACTGACGGCAGTCGCTCAATTGGGAATGGCACGCTCAGCGGGCATGACGGTCAGTCTGGCCATGGCCTTTCTGATCGGAGCCGGTACGGCCGGCCTATTGAGCAGTTGCAATCTGATCACACAAATCGGCTCACCACAAGTGATGCGAGGCCGGATGGCTGGACTCAGTCAGATTGCATTTCTTGGCGGCGGTGGCCTGAGTGGCTTAGTCGCCGCCGTCTTGGTCATGACCACGAATTTGTCGACGACGTTCGCAATCACTGGCGGAATGAGTGCTGTGATCGCCGTTATTTGGATGCAGCGCTGTGGTGGACGCAAACTGGCATCGGTCAAATCAACTTGATGCCCTTCAACAGTTTGGTCAATACAAAGGCAGTTACCAAGCCGGATCCGAGCAATCCCAGGTAAAGAACGATGCCCATGTGCGAGTTAACAGCTGGACCTATTAGATCAGAGATGGGGCTGAGCTACGCAGGATGCGCCTAGTGTTGCCGGACTTCCTCATCTCTGGATCTCCGAGACTCGCCAGCCGGGCTGGCCGGACGTTCATTTTTCTCCGCCAGCCGTTATGCGCACACTCTTTATTTACCCCGAGTTCCCGAAGACCTTCTGGAGTTACGAAAAAATCCTTGAATTGGTCAACCGCAAAGTTTTGCTTCCGCCGTTGGGGATGGTGACTGTTGCGGCCCTGCTTCCCCAGGAATGGGAGATGAAACTTGTGGATCGCAATGTTCGCGAAGTCAGTGAAGCGGAATGGGATTGGGCCGAGCTGGTGATCATCTCGGGAATGATCGTGCAAAAAGACGACATGGCCGTACAAATCGGCCGCGCCAAGGCTCGAGGGCTTCCTGTTGCGGTGGGCGGACCGTTTGCCTCATCCACTCCGGATGCACCCGAACTAGATGAAGCTGATTTCAAGGTGCTCGATGAGGGAGAAATCACCCTTCCGATGTTCCTGGAGGCGCTAGCGCGCGGCGAAACAAGTGGGCGCTTTACCGCCGAAGGTGATAAGCCCGATGTCACAGCAACTCCGATACCGCGCTTCGACTTACTGCAATTGGACGCTTATGACTCGATGAGCGTGCAGTTTTCTCGAGGCTGCCCTTTTAATTGTGAATTCTGCGACATCATCGTTCTCTACGGTCGCAAACCCCGCACCAAGACCCCTGAACAACTCATCGCAGAACTGCAGTATCTGCATGATCTGGGCTGGCGGCGCTCCATCTTCCTGGTGGATGACAATTTCATTGGCAACAAACGCAACGCCAAGTTGTTGCTGCCTGAGATCCGTATCTGGCAAGAAGAACGTGGATATCCCTTCAGCTTCGCGACAGAGGCTTCCGTCGATCTTGCCGATGACGAAGAAATGATGCGGATGATGCACGAGGCGAGATTTGAAAGCGTGTTCTTGGGGATCGAAACCCCTGATGAAGCCAGCCTGGAAACAGCCCGCAAAATTCAAAACACGCGCAATCCGCTTGATGCAGCCGTGGATCGAATCACTGCGAATGGCATTCGAGTTATGGCAGGGTTCATCATTGGTTTCGACGGTGAAAAAGATGGAGCTGGCCGCCGCATCGTCGACTTCGTTACACGCACAGGTATTCCAGCCGCCATGATGGGGATGCTGCAAGCCCTGCCTAAAACAGCATTATGGGCACGTTTAGAGCGCGAGGGTCGTCTCATTCAGGGCGAAGATGCTGCCAAAGGGGTGAACCAAACCAACCTGCTTAATTTCAAACCAACACGGCCGATCCGCGACATCGCCAACGAATATGTGGAAGCATTCTGTGCCCTCTATGAGCCCAATGCCTATATGGACCGTGTGTACAGCTACTACTTAAAAATGGGCGCACCTCGATGGAAAGCGCCTGCTAAGTTACCAACACTGACTGACATCAGAGCCCTTAGCATTGTGATCTGGCGGCAGGGAATCAAACGCGACACCCGTGGGCGTTTCTGGCGTTACATGTTCGGAATGGCTCGCCAAAATCCAGCTCTACTCGAGCAGTTCCTTGTGGTGTTAGCCCACAACGAACACTTCCTCGAATACCGCTCAATTGTGCAGCGCGAAATTCGCGAACAATTGGAATCTCTCCCTCCTGAGGAGCCAACAACTCCGAAAGAATTACAACCCGTTTAGACATAAATAATTATTTAATTCTGAATATAAACACCGCCCTGCCGTAAACATTGTTCAGCCTTCTGCAGTTCGCGACCGAGATACAACGCATGATCCAATCGGCTCAGCGGATGGGGGCCGTCGCCTTCGGTGAGCTGGATACCGATCTCCTTGGCACTGCGGCCCCGAACGATCGCTGATGGCGTGCGCGGCCCATTGCCTCCCCGGCAGTTCAACACCTCTCCGGTCTCAGAATCGCGAGCCAGGCCCTTGTCATCAATGGTGTTGCCGTAGTGCTCCAGCACGAGCTCACCAGCCTCCGCATCCAGCTTGAGTAGGAAGTAGCCGCTTGGGTCCAGTGCAATGAAACGCTGGGACAAACGCTCATCAAGGGCATCGATCGCCGCCGCGATGGATGCCGGGGATTGGGGAGTCTTGATCATTCTTTCAACCTACAAACTCAGCTCCGGCACGTCCGCCTTGAAGGGAAGCTCGGCATTGATCGCCTCGATTTCCTCCAGCATCAGGCCATTCACCTTGGCTAGCCAGGCTCGAATCAGCCCATCCATCTGCGGCTCATACCAGCGATGCAGGCTGGCATGAGGGCGAGCCACAAAGCCTCGACGCCGCTTATGACTTCCGCCAGCACCGGGATCGAAGCAATCGAAGCGCTGCTCAATCGCCCACTGGATTGGCGCGTAGTAACAAACCTCAAAATGGAGGCAGTCGATCTCCTCCTGACTGCCCCAGTAGCGCCCCCAAAGGCGGCGAGTGTCATGCACACACATCGACATCGCTACTGGCTGACGTGGATCACCGCGGTGAGCAGAAAACAACACAACCTGATCGCAGTAGTTCTCCGCGAGTGCTTCAAAGAAGCCTTTCTCCAGATATTTGCTTCCCCATGGTCCCCAGCGGGAACAGTGCTGCTCGTAAAAGCAATACATCCTCTGCATCAGCTCTCGATCCAGCTGTTCACCGGTTAACGGCGTCACCGTCAGGCCCGCCTTGGCCACCGCTTTACGCTCGCGCTTGATATTGCGGCGTTGATTGGCATTAAACCCATTCAAGTAGTCATCAAAGTGACAGTGATCTCCGCGATTCCAGAGACTTTGTTGATTCAGCCAGGCCGCGCAACCCGCGGATTCCGCCAAGGGGCGCCACTCTGGATCCACATACAGAAAATTGCAGCTGAGAATGTTGTGCTGCTCGCAAAAGGCATCAATTGCTGCGATCAGAACCGCTGTGAGTTGACGCTCATCTTCATCTTCTCTGACATAAAAGCGATAACCCAAGACGGGGCTAACGGGACTCATCCCAAGTAATTTTGGGTAATAACGAAGACCAAGCGTGGAAGCCAAACGCGCAAAGCTCTGATCAAAAACAAATTCTCCGTAGCTATGGCCCTTGAGATAAAGGGGTGCCACTGCGACGGGGCGATCATCACGCCAAAGGGCAAGGTGCAATGGCTGCCAACCTTGCTCAGGAGCGATGCTGCCAGAACGCTCCAATGCGTTCAACCACCCCCAGCGGTAGAAGGGAATGACTTGTTCACCAACCAGTGCACGCCAATGCTCTTCAGGAATCTCACTAATTGATTGATGCCAACGAGCCTTCAGCGGAGTCATCTGAAAAACAGCTCACTCAAAGACTGTCGAGACCCTAACCAGTGGATCATCACGCGTCGCAGGTCAACTCTCCTTGGAGTGGCAACCATGTTGAGCCTTGTGATCTCGCCTGTGCAAGCCGGAGTGTTTCGGCCAATGCTGAATTTGATGCGTCCACGCCTCGAACGAACTCTGAACCAAGAATGCAAAAAACTGATCAAACGAGATCACAAAATTCTTGAATCGCTGATCGACACGAGTTGCCGTTCTTTAGCCCTAGAAGCAAGCGAATGCCTGATCGAGCAGACGAGCCACAACAGACGTGAACTGGAAGTTATCAGGGAGCTTGTCGCAGGAAAGATCGGAGTGAATGGCGAAGCAATGATCAAACAATGCCTAAGGCAATTACTTGGCCTGCCAACAAATATTCTCGAACAAATCAAGATTTTTAGGCCTTCAAGCCAAGACCTCGGAATTCATCGTGATCACTCGATTTGTAAAATCAATATCTAGGTTATCTGCCTCGACCCCTTTCACAACAGCCTTAACGTCATCACCCTTCATAATCCAGGCATCGCCTCCACGCATCTCGACAACTGTGGATGCACAACCACAGAATTCAATTGAATCACCTTTCTCAAAATCCATAATTTTGACATAACCTTTACCTCCATTCACAGTCACGAAAGTATCATCACCTTCCCCTCCGTAAGCCTTATCCTTACCTTCGCCCGATTCAATAATATCATCCCCCTCATATCCCCAGATCCGATTCTTTTTTTTGTTTCCTGTTAACACATCATCTCCACTCGTGCCGCGAATTCTTTTAAGCTTATTCCTCTTGGCCATGGGAAAGAAAAACGATTAATCTTATTTTAGTCACGTTCCTTGATTCGTGAATCCCCCATTTGGGGGATTCTCTGATAGCTCAATGAGAGCGCATGCGCCGGTAACGCACCAGAAGTTCACCTCCGCCAATCGGTCTCGAGTCCGTCAAAGCCCAAGCCGCAGAATCAGCTAACGAGACGGGCAACCCTGAATCGGCCTCAATCGGAAGCCAGCTATACGACCCTCCGAGCAGACGAGGCGTCAAGGTGAGCTGCAATTCATCAATCTGATCCTCGCTAAGCAGCGACCCAGCCAAACGCGCACCTCCGAGCACGACAATCCTTGCCCATCCCTTTTGATGCAAGTGATGCAACGATGTTGACCAGGTTTCCGCCTGCTCAATCCAACCATCAAACCCGCCCAATGGGGGCCTCGGACTCAACAGATGCCGCCGAATTGGCTGCTGAAAAAAAGGCCAATCAAGCGGGAATTCCCCCATACGACTGACCACAACCGCGTCCGGCTGAGAAGGACGCCCCTCACGATGACGCCGCTCCAGAAGATCCGAATCACGAATCAAGCATGTGCAGCGATGAGCACGAAGCGTCTTGGCTCCAATCAGAACAGCATCCGCCCAACTGAGAGCCTCTTCGAGCATACGTCGATCGGCTGAGCCGCCTAACTGAGCTGGGCCGCCGGTTGGCGGTGCCAAACGACCGTCGAGGCTGATGGCGAGAACCAGCCGCACAACAACTCCGTTACAAGTCAACGGCCGTCTAACAACATCAAAGCGCCGCAGCTGTTTCTAGGGCGGCAGGCATCAAGTCAAGTTGTGGAGCTTCCGCATAGACCTCAGCAGCGTTATTGGGACTTTCCTGCAAGCGAATTTTGTGGAGGTGAGCACCGATTGCACGCACGGGTGTGGTGAGCCGATCAGCGATATGAAGAGCAATATTTTCGGCAGTCGGAACGCATTCCGCGAAAAACGGCACATCTTTATTCAAAAAAGTGTGATCGAAAGGTTCGACCACGAGGTCATCGACCAAGCGTTGCAGTGCAGACAAATCGCAAACCATTCCCGTGCGGGGATCGATGGCTCCACGAACTGTGACGTCAACGAGATAATTATGACCATGGCCATGCGGTCGAGCACATTTTCCATAAATTCGCTCGTTTTCCTCTTGGCTCAGTTCTGGCCGCGCTAGACGATGTGCGGCTGCGAAATGAGTGCGAATGGTCAAAAAGGCGTCCATGGGATGTCCGAGGTAGTCGGCCCAAAGGCCCGGTTGTTCGTAGAGACGTAATGCCGTAATCGGCAAATGAGGACTGAGGCGCTGCCAAATCACTCGCACCAATGCTTCCGTTGTGGGCAAGCAACCCACAGCAGTGGAAACGTCGAATTCCGGCCACACCTCATTGAGACATCGAAAATCAAGCTGGCTGGTCACTTCACGGCGGATGAAATGCTTCACCTCGGAGAGATTCAGCACCATGCCATCAGCATCGAGAGGACCGGCCATCGACACGATCAGCTCATAGTTATGACCATGGCCTGGGGCCATAGCACAAGGGCCGAAATGAGCTGCGTTGTCGTCCGCCGACAGTTCAGGCAACCAATAGCGGTGACTAGCACTAAAACAGGCTCGCCGCGTAATGACACAGCTGCGACCCTGACCATGTAGTGCTCCTGCCAGCGTTTCAGTCATGTGACATTTCGGCCGGAAGGCATCCTAATGAGCTAGTCCAGTCATCCGAGACATGGCAGAGGCCGACCCATCCCTCAAACAGCGTCTAGCCGGACGCAGTCTCTACCTCATAGGAATGATGGGGAGCGGCAAAAGCAGCACAGGACGCCCTCTGGCGCAACGCCTCGGCTATGGATTTGTCGATGCCGACGCTGTGATCGAACAGGTCGCAGGTTGCACCATTCCAGAGATCTTCCAGCGTGATGGGGAACAAGGATTTCGATCGATTGAGACCCAAGTGCTCAGTGCCATCAGCCAACGCCATTCCCTGGTGGTCGCGACCGGTGGTGGCATGGTGATTCGCTCAGAAAACTGGGGAATGCTGCATCAAGGCATCGTGATCTGGCTGGATGTGGAACGAGAACAATTGCTCGCTCGCCTGCAAGCTGATCAGACGGAACGACCGCTGCTCCAGCAACCAGATCCAGCAGCAGCCATCGATGCGCTGCTCAACGAACGGCGGCCTCTCTATGCCGAAGCAGATCTCACTGTCGTGATCCAAAACGAAACACCTGAACTGGTCGCTGACGGGATCTTGCAGTTGCTTCCGCAGCTGCTCAAAGACCCCACAAAACGCCGGGATGACTAGGTCTCACCGCTCCGGCGGCTCCAGTCGAACAGCAAACCATTGAAGCGTCACCCCAGGGCTTAACTCCAAATCGCAGGCAGTATCCAGCAAACGTTGTGCCGCAGCCTGCGAAGACGGCTGATCGCGAAGATCCAGAGGGAGGGGATCCAAAGTTTCCAGCCACCCGCTAAGCCATGCCAGGGTGGCCTCAGCACTGAGCAGCCGCTCCGGCTTGCCTGGCTCAAGAACCACATAGTCATCACAGGCACGGATCAGTGGATCAGACATGACAAAACGATTGTTAGCGCTGCTGATGATCGGATCCATCCTGCTCAGCGGAGCGCCTGTCCAAGCGATGCCCTCTCCGCTCCAGCAACGCATCGCGACCTGGCCGAACTGGACTCTGCCGGGTCCCTTGACGCGTCCAGGCCTGGGTGATGACTTGATCTACCCAGACTGGTTCAGTGGGCTCTGGCAAGTGCAGAGCTTGGATCCTGACGATCCAGACGCCTCTCTGATGCATCAAGCCCGCTTTAACCGCGATCACCGGAACCTCTTAGTGGCCGATCGCGCTTTCAACACCTTGTCCCTCGGGGCAATCGTTTTGGGCGATCAACTCCTACGAGTTGAGGTCGACCCTCACACCGCCAATCGTCAAATGGCGCAATTGAAAGGAGATCAACGACTCGAAACCAGCGTCGTCGGTCGGCGACAAGAAACACCGGATGGCGACAGCTTTCTTGCCGATGAACTAGTGCTGCAAATCCTGCATGCTCCAGGACCTCCCCGTCTCAGCCGCATCGAAACACTCAGCCGCTATCGACATTGTGAGGATGACCCTTCAGAGATCTGCGCCGAACAATGGCAAGCTCGATTTCAAGCTCCTGGTGAGGCCTTACGAGATCAAGCAGTGGCGAGTCATCGCTACAAGCTGCGGTTCACACCTCTTCGAGAGAGCGCTCCATCAACTTGAGCTCGAGCTGATCACGCCAGTGAAACAAGGATTGCAATTTTGGGTGGTCGCTTAAACCCGGAACCCCTTTCCCGGCCAGTGGCGTTCCAGACGAAGGTGGAAATCTCAACAAGGACAGCTGAGCGGCTACAGCAAGATCGGCCATGCTCATCGCTGTTCCAACCAGCCATGGGCTGCTTTCAACAGACCGAGCAAGCTGCTCGAGACTGGCCAACAAGTCGGCACGTTCCCCCTGCTGAACAAGCTCCGTCACGGTGTTCACCCATCCACCAGGAATGGCCCCCATTGCGGAGCGGAGGGGATCAGGGACTTCATCAGGAAGCAACGCCATACGCAGTTCGGGATCCAAAGCAGCAGCTTGCACAAGGGCCGATCGTCCTGCCGCCGCGAAGGTTGTATCAGCCCAATCCTCAATCAAATGCACTTGAGCCGCTTGCTGAGGATCGGCCGGCAAAAGCTGCGGATCGCGCGCAACATGCTCAAGATGGCGAGCAATGGCACTGGAATCAGCGACAACCGTATTGTCATCCACAAGAACTGGCACCTGTCTTTGACCGGAGAGCCGAAATAAAGCAACTTGTCCTAAACCAGGCATAACCTCAACAACCCGATAGCTAAGGCCCTTCGCCTGAAGAACCATCCGGACTTTCAAGCAGAAAGCAGAATGGCGAAATTGATGCAGTTCCAACATGGCCTTTGATCCACAGACAGAGCGTGTTGCCTGCAAATAATTGTAGTTAAATTATTCTAGAAGACCTACAACGAGCACTAGCTGCCTATGTCTTCTCATGCTGATCGGCAAATCATACAGACCGCGTGATCGCAAAACTACTAGCTCCTAGCGAAGCAAACATTGTTGCGTCAAGCAAGCCAAGAACGATGAAAGTCAGAACTGAAATAGCACAACCTCAAAAAACATTGATTATCCATCAGACCCTTGGCAGTACAGCTTGGCCTATTGAAAGTCACACCTTGAAATTTGAATAAATTCAGCACATCCTTTGCGACTGAGCTACTGAGATCCGATCAATTCTCAACAAACTTATTAAGCTCGCTGCACTGAGTCCATGCTGCTGGTGGATTCATTGAATGCCCTCTGCAATCTCTGAGCTTGAAAAACACCACCCGCAAATCCTTGGCAGCCCAACATCAGCAAGGCAGGCGAAACAAGTGAACACAAGATTGCTCCATGCCTCAAGAACGACTCGCAAGCCTCTTCTATCAACTTGCAAAGGCCCCAAGACGACAGCAACAATGCACAACCAACTCTACGCAAAGGCAATCAGAACAACGCATCAAGAAAACAGATTAAGATGCAAATAATCAAACAAAGTAACACGCTTTTATCCTGACATAACCTTCGTCAAAAAAAGACTTTCTCCCCTCAACCGATACAACAAACAGTGCGCTCCAACCAAACACACATCGTATCTTCGACATCAACTTTGGAAAATCAGAATCGAAGCGCTAGATGCCATCTGCAGAATTGCATTCAACCCCTTGATGACGGGTCGTGAAGACGTCTTCTCGACCATGGAACAGCTCACGCAGTCCAAGAGACCCTCCAAAACCCGTTTTGAACAGCACAAACAGGGAGGTCCCGAATGGAGCACCATGAATGAGGGCATCATTCTCTGGAGCCAGCTGCTGTTTTGATAGCACTCACAGCAAAACACGCCGCCGAGGCCTGAATCTTGCGAGAATTTTTCCTCAATGTCACGCGCTATCCGCGCTACTTGATCACATTCACGCTGGGTGTGATGAACTCCGTCGCCGAACCCCTGGCCGCTCGCCGGAGCAATCCCGTCACCGCTGTCGCCTTGATCGGTGCCCTGATCAGCGGATTCCTCACCCTCGTCCTGGTTCTACGTGCCATGGTGAACGCAGCACCGCTGACATAAAGGAGAGATGGCACAGGGGCGTCGAGTGGAACGGGTGGCGGCCCTGATCCGCAAGGAAACAAGTGAACTTCTGATTAATGGCATTCGCGACGAACGCGTGCACCAGGGCATGGTGAGCATCACCGAAGTGGAAGTCTCCGGTGATCTTCAACACTGCAAAATTTTTGTCAGCATTTTTGGTGAGCAGAACACCCGCAGCGAAGTACTTGAGGGGCTGAAAGCCGCCAGCGGTTTTTTGCGGGGAGAACTCGGAAGAAGGCTGCAGATGCGCAGGGCACCCGAGGTGGTGTTTCAGCTCGACCGTGGTCTGGAGAAGGGCACCTCCGTTCTTGGTCTCCTCAACCGGCTAGAGGACGAACGCCAAGAACGCGGCGACATCCCACCGGGAAGCGATGAACAGCCGGAAAGCGATGAACTGCAACTTGATGGATGACCTGCGGCGCCGTGTTGCCGCACTCATCGTTGTACGGGCCAGTGGGCATCTGGACGATCAACAACGCCGCTACCCACGCTGGGAACTAAGCAACTCAGAACTCAAACAGCTGCTCGCTGATGGAGTCGGCGGTGTGATCCTCCTGGGAGGGAGCGCCATTGAGCTGCAACAACGCACCCGGCAGCTGCAGGGCTGGAGCGATCAGACGTTGCTTTTCTGCGCCGATGTCGAGGAAGGGGTCGGACAGCGCTTCGAAGGTGCCAGCTGGTTGATGCCACCTTTAGCCCTCGGTCGACTGCATCGCACGCAACCCGCCAAAGCTGTTGAACTCGCCGAGCGTTTTGGCCGTTGTACAGGGGAGCAGGCAAAACGATGCGGCCTGAATTGGGTGTTGGGTCCCGTCTGCGACGTGAATAACAATCCAGCCAACCCGGTCATCAATGTGCGGGCTTGGGGTGAAGATCCCGCCACCGCAGGCTGCCTAGCCACGGCCTTCCAGCGAGGTCTCTCCTCCGCAGGGGTGCTTGGTTGCGCCAAGCATTTCCCTGGTCATGGGGACACTTCCAATGATTCGCACCTCGATCTCCCAGTTCTCAGCCACAGGCGCGAGCGGCTGGAGCGCATGGAACTACCACCTTTCCGCGCCGCGATCGCCGCCGGTGTCGACAGCGTGATGACAGCTCACTTGCTGCTACCGCAGCTGGACCGGGACCATCCAGCCACTCTCTCTGCGGCGGTGCTCACCGATCTGCTGCGCCATGACCTGGGATTTCAAGGACTCGTGGTCACCGATGCCTTGGTGATGGAAGCGATCGCCGGCCGCTACGACGCAGCGACGGCAGCCGTGTTGGCCTTTGAAGCGGGGGCTGACTTAATCCTGATGCCGGCTGATGCCAACGCAGCCATTGATGGCCTCCATTCAGCCTTCAGGACAGGACGACTGCCCTTGAAGCGCTTGGACGAAGCCTGGGAACGTCGCAGGCAGGCCCTGAAGCGCACGACCACGACCGCTATCGGAAATCCAGCGATCGCTAACCAGGAAGACAGGACTCTGGAAGCCGACCTGATCCAAGCCTGCATCAGCGCCCGAGCAGTCGATGGTCTAGCAGTAGGACCGGGAGTCAACCTGATCCGAGTCGATGGGGTGTTCCCTTGCCCAGCTTTAGCCGGTGTAGCTCCGGCTCTACAGCTGCCCAGCCTGCAAGGATTTCGCAATGTTGTCATTCATGGGCAAGGCGTTTCTCCCTGGCAGAACGACCCCAATGCACCTTTAGCTCTCGATCGGCTTGGCGATGGGCCCGTACTTCTACAACTGTTCCTGCGGGGAAATCCCTTCCGAGGCGATCGGGATCAACAGGAACCCTGGCGAGCTGTTGTTCAGCAGCTTCAACGCTGCAAGCGCCTCAGCGGCCTCGCGGTGTATGGGAGCCCCTATCTCTGGGACGAGCTCGACGCTGTTTTGGAGCCCGATATTCCAGCGGGATACAGCCCAGGACAGATGCCTGAAGCACAACGACAACTGCTAACGCAGCTGCTAGGCCGTCCTAACCAAACGGCCAACCAACGAGACTTTACGGACTAAAACTCCTGCGACCACAGCAATCAACTCTTTAAAGGTTGTCTCTCATCGCTTCAGCTCCATCACTGAACGACCTGAGTCAGTGAGGGACTGATGAGAACCTAAACAGACGCTTGCAACTTCACTTCTGGTCGTCGACAGCTCAGCCATGGACTGACCGCCTTATCCTCGCGCCTACTCCACAGCCGTTGCCAATGCTCAGTCTCTCAATGATTGTGCGCAACGAGGAGACGCGCCTTGGGGACTGCCTGGCTTCGGTCAAAGCCTTGGTCGACGAAATGGTAGTCGTCGACACGGGCTCGACAGATCGGACCATCGAGATCGCCAGAGCCGCTGGTGCTCGGGTGGAACAAATCACATGGCCTGGCGACTTCGCTCCTGCCCGCAATAGCGCTTTGGATTTCCTGAGCGGCGAATGGGTCCTCGTGCTCGATGCAGACGAACAACTGCGTCCAGAGGTCATTCCCAGCCTCAAGGCCCTGATGGCCCAACCGGATGTCTTGGTGATCAACCTGCTCCGCTACGAGGTGGGTGCCGCCATGGCCCCTTACTCAAGAGTCAGCCGCTTGTTCCGCCGCCATCCCGCCATCCGCTGGAGCAGGCCGTACCACTCAATGATCGACGACAGTGTGCGCTCCCTCCTGGAGAACGAGCCCAAGTGGCGCATCGCCGATTGCACAGAGCCAGCCATCTTGCATGACGGCTACCGCCCAGAACTGCTCGCCGGCACCGACAAATCGGACCGATTGCGGCAGGCGATGCAATCTGAGCTCGAAAGAAAACCCGGTGATCCCTATGCCAGCGCCAAGCTTGGCGGGCTTTTGATTAGCGAGGGCAAGCTCAACGAGGCTATCGAGATGCTGCGTCTCGGATTGACCCAGACCAACCTTCAAGACGCAGAGCGCTACGAGCTGTTGCTCCACCTCGCATTGGCGATGACGCCTTCCGATGTCCCGGGGGCCATCGCCTGCTACCGGCAAGCCCTCGAGATCCCACTGGACACGCGCATCAGCCTCGGCGCCCGACTCAACCTGGCGGCCAGGTTGATGGAGCAAGGACAGCTCGTCGAAGCCATTGCTCTCACGCAAACCGCGACCCAACGAGCACCAGAAGTCGCGCTCGGTTGGTACAACCTCGGCTTGATGCAACGGCGCCATGGAAATACTGCCGCAGCACTGGAGGCTTATCAGCGGGCGCTCGAGCTGGATCCCAACAACGCTGAATGCCACCAAAACAACGCTGTAGCGCGATTGATGGGTGGTGACATCGACGGCGCTCGGGCAGGATTCCGTCGCGCTATTGCACTGCTGAAGGAGCAAGGCCGCGACGATGACGCCCGTGCCCTGCGGGAGAAAGCCCAAGCCATCGTCAAGCTGGATCCGGAGCCAATCGCATGAGCAGTAGCCTCAGCAACCTCAGCCCGAACACAAGCAGCCTCAGCCATTGCACTGTGGTGGTCACCCGCGCCGCCGAGCAGCAAGGGGAGGCCAAACGGCTGCTCGAACAGCAAGGCGCCCAGGTGTTGGATCTGCCTGCCCTTGAGATCGGCCCACCTGATCAGTGGGGCCCCCTCGATGACGCTTTATCCGATCTGGACAATTTTCATTGGCTGGTGTTTTCCAGTGCCAATGGAGTGCAAGCGGTGGAACAACGATTGCAGCGCCTCGGCCGTTGTCTCGCACGCAGGCCCAAAACCCTAAAAATCGCGGCTGTCGGCCGCAAGACCGCCCGTGTTCTGAAAGAGCTGGGCTCCGGAGCGGATTTTGTTCCGCCTGAGTTTGTCGCCGACAGCTTGATCGAGCATTTCCCCGTTTCTGGTTGGGGGTTGAGAATGCTGCTGCCAAGAGTGCAAAGCGGCGGCCGCACTGTGCTGGCAGACGCCTTTGGTGAAGCCGGTGTACGCGTGGTCGAAGTCGCTGCCTATGAATCGCGTTGCCCAGCATCCATGCCTGATCAAACGGCAGAAGCCTTGGGCAACAGCGACGTGGATGCCATCACCTTCAGCAGTGGCAAGACAGCCGACCACACTGCCCTTCTGCTCGAACAACGATTCGGACCTGGCTGGATGCAACACCTGAACCAGCTGAAACTGATCTCGATCGGCCCCCAAACAAGCCGCAGTTGCAAGGCCCGTTTCGGACGCGTGGATGCAGAAGCGAACCCTCACGATTTGGAAGGACTTGTGGCGGCCTGCCTTCAGGCCATACAAACAGCCTCCTGAGGCTTTCCGTTCTGTTCCAAACGGATGCAGCCGCGCTGGACATCGATCGTGAGAACTGACCAGCCTGCCGGCAGCAGCAACGGCGTCTCAACACCACAACGTCCCTGGGGTCCGACGCAAACCACCCCGCTGGCACGATCCGTTCGCACGAAGGCACGCTGCTGTCCCCCCACACGGATCACTCCAGTGAGTTTGAGTCCTGCACCCAGGTCAGCTTGTCCGTCCGTATCTCCCGCATCAGGATTCATTGGATTGGTCGCATCGGAATTCCGCTGAGCGATCACTTGTGGCAAGGGAGCAAAGGGATCGGCCCGACCGCCAGGTGCAGCTGCCTTGACCTGCTGTGCAGTAGGCAAAGGCGTCAATCCAAGATCTGGGATGACACGATTCACGGGACCCCGAATCTGCTCAGTTGGAGAGCGCTGAGATAAAGGCTGGCGATTGATGTCCGCGGAGGGAGAAGACTCCTGTTCACAACCAGCGATTAAGCCAAACAAGATCATTCCCGCGAACACACGAGACAGCGACGGTTTAATCGCCGGCTTCCACCAGGTCCCGGAAACGGTCAAGATTCGCCTGAAGCTCCTTCGTGACAATTCCCCCCAGGATGCTTGGCTCCATCAATGGTGCCAAGACCAAAGGCAGTTCGTAGGACACGGTGAGTTTGACCACAGTCCGCTCGGCAGACTGTGGATAGAAGCGAACAGCACCCTTCGTCGGCAAACCGCCAACGGACTGCCAATGCAGCTGCTGCGCTTCAACTCTCTGACTGATCCGGGCTTTCCAGTGAAAGCGAAATCCTTGGGCTTCTAAGGTCCAATCGGTGAGATCAGGATCGTCAAGGGTTTTCACCGATTCGATCCAACGCATCCAACGCGGCATCGCCTCAAGATCGCTCCAAACCTGCCAAACCCGCTCTGCCGAAGCGCGGACCTCAGTCGTGACAGTGTGCTCGAGCCAACGTCCCATCGTTATGCCACTGCTGCGTTCTTTGCCAACTGCGCCGGCCGTTTCATGATTTCAGCTGCTGCGAGATGGCCACTCATCGTGGCGCCCTCCATCGAGTCGATGTAGTCCTGACGGGTGTAGCTCCCTGCAAGGAAAAAGTTATCGATTGGCGTCCGCTGCGCAGGACGATAAGGATCCATCCCTGGAGCCTCGCGATACAGAGACTGTGCCAATTTCACAACATTGCTCCAAATCAAGTTCAGGTTGCCGGCCGAGGGGAACAGCTCTCGAACCTGTCGATCTGTGTGCACGACGATGTCCTCAACAGACTTGGCAATCCAGGGATCTCCTGGCGTCAAAACACACTGCAAAAGTGAACCTTGACCGTCCTTGCGGTAATCCTCAGGGCTAGCCAAAGCGAGATCTGCAAAACAACTGAAATCGGCATCTGCCGTGTACAGCAAATTATTGAGGCCGGTTGGATTGGCCAGATCGTGACGCTGAGGCTCTTGTTCTTCACCAAGCTCTGTCACCCAGCCGTCATAACGGAGTTGCACCGTGGCGACAGGCACGGCTTCAAGGCGATGAATGGCCTCAAACTGGGGGAAACGCCGCCACTCCTGCGGGAGCAATCGTTGAATCCCAGGCACATCACATGCCGCCAAATAGGCATCCGCTTCAATGTGGATATCCCCTTCTGGAGTGCCCAGTTCAAGGCCTGTGACCTCGGGTGATTCGGCATCACTAAACCGCACTGACTTAACTCGATGACGCAGATGCAATCGGCCGCCGCGAGCCTCGATGTATTGAACGATTGGTCCTGTGAGCCAACGATGCGGTGAACCCTTCAGCAAATTGAGTTTCGAGGCTTCCGTCTTCGAGGCAAACATCATGAAGATGGTCAACATGCAGCGCGCCGAAATCGCTTCGCAATCGATGAAGCCAAGGGCATAAGCAATCGGATTCCACATGCTTCTGATGCTTTCAGGGCTACCGCCATGACCCACAAACCAAGTTTGAAAGCTGATGGCATCAAGCTCACGAATTGTTCGCATTGCCCCCTCGTAATCCACCAGGCCGCGAACGATTGGACTGGTTCCTAACGCCAAAGCGTTGCGCAGCTTGTCGATCCAACCCAGTTGTGAAGTCGTGAAAAAGGCCTTCAAACCGTTGAAGGGTGCACCAAGCGGGAAGCGGAAATCGAGCTCACGTACATCTCCCCCTCGATTGACAAAAAGATGGGTGTGCTCCTTGGGGAGCAGATTGTCGATCGCCCCCACTTTGCGCATCAAGGCAAACAAGTTGGCGTAATTGAAGAAAAAGACGTGCAATCCCATCTCAATGTGATTGCCGCCCTGATCCACCCAGCTGCCGACCTTCCCGCCCATGAATGGCCTGGCCTCATAGAGATCAACCGAATGCCCGGCATCAACGAGATCAACCGCAGCGGAGAGGCCAGCGAGCCCGGAACCGACAATCGCGACCCGCAACTGCTTCGTGCAACTTGCAAGACTCTATGAATCAGGCTCCATAAAGTGAGGGCATCTCACCGTGCGTCGATGACCAGCACCACCACGAACGCGACGGCCCACACCGCACGCGACGGCAAAGGCATTTTGATTACAGCCACTGCAATGCAGCAATTGGCACGGCTCTGCCACGATCAAGGCACTGATCAAGTCTTGCGCGTGGGCGTGAGATCCGGCGGCTGTAGTGGGATGAGCTACACGATGGATTTCGTCCCCTCCTCCGACATCCTTGACGACGACGAGACCTACGACTACGAAGCGCCAGATGGCAACAGCTTTCGTGTGATTTGCGATCCCAAGAGTTTGCTTTACATCTACGGCATGCAACTTGACTTCAGCACTGCCCTCATCGGTGGCGGTTTCAACTTCACCAATCCGAACGCCACCCAAACCTGCGGCTGCGGAAGCTCTTTCGCGGTCTAAGCCGCATGGGAATCTGAATGGATCCATTCCGCCGCCTCCTTCTCGATGGAGTCCAGCCAGGAGAGCCTGTTTGAACAAGCGATGGCTCGCTATCAAGCCGGTGCCGCCGCCGAAGAGATCCTCCCCATCTTTTTGAGCATCACCGAATCAGCCCCAAGGCAATCCGCCGGCTGGACTTGCTTGGCCTGGCTTCAGCTGTTGTGCGATCAACCGGACGAGGCACTGCGGTCTGCTCGACATGCTGTTCGCCTCAATGGTCAAGACCCACAAGCTCGGATCAACCTCAGCCTTGCGTTGCTAGAAACCGAATCCAAGGGCGTTCGTGATCACATCCAGGTCGTGCAACAAGTGATCGCTGTGGCGCCACAAGTCACCGACGATCTCAAAACTGCACTTGAAGATGGACTCCATCGCAAACCAAACTGGAAAGCCCTGCAAAAAGTAAAGAATTGGCTAGACTTATAACCCTGCGAATAACACCACAGATGAGATATTTGAAGGCAATCCATCTCATCTAGCCCACCAAAAGCCACCGGCCCTTCCGAGCCAATCAACCCACACAATTGATGCGATCAATACCAAAAAGCTACAACTAATTTTACCGTCACGAACATCGATTTCCCTGCTAAATCAGTGACCACGCCTTGCTTTTGACAGCTAAATTCATGTCAAAGATGTCTTTTCCAACATAGATTTGCGCCAGCATCAAGGCCAAAAGCAAGTACAGCCTTGAAAGATCGTCTCACCAAGAACTCTTCTCAATGAAGCCAATTGGTTCGGCCCATTACTGAGGCCAAATGATTGCAAATAGCTCCAGCAATTCAACCATGATCAACACCCGGACAAGCTCAAAAGGGAAGACGTTCAGCCGATCGAATACCCAACATCGGCATGTTCTACCTGGCAACAAAACCGCTTTACACAATCCCAGGCATCCCGTCCCCGACATGAGACGATCGGTCGACACCATGGTGTACTCCGATCCATAAGGAACAACCGCACAGCCAACTCCAGCAGCCTGAATGTAGTGAATGGCAAAGATCCTTCTCTTAAGCAATGGCCACGGGGAGGATCTCTCCGGAGCCTTATTGGCACAACTTCTGCTCGATTTCGGCCATCACGTCCAAGCGTTGCCTCTAGTCGGCAAAGGTCATGCGTACACGCAAGCTGACATCCCTCTGCTCGGCAAAACACGTGAATTCAGTACAGGCGGAATCGGTTACACCACATTCCGCGGCCGACTCACAGAACTGATCCAGGGGCAGGCCCTCTATTTGCTTCAACAACTCATTCGACTCCTGCGTCGAGCCCACAGCATTGACTTCATTGTCGTGGTGGGAGATGTCATTCCTGTGATCGCAGCCTGGCTGAGCGGCTGCCCGGTGGCCACTTATCTCGTGGCCTATTCCAGCCATTACGAAGGACGCCTGCGCCTGCCCTGGCCATGTGGTCAACTCCTAGCCACCAAGCGATTTAAAGCGGTCTTTAGCCGAGATCAACTCACCGCTACCGATCTGAGCCAACAGCTACATCGACAGGTCAGCTTCGTAGGCAACCCGTTTATGGACCCAGTGTTGTCGGCGACAGCACCCACGAAAACCACCGATCCCCGCCTCGGCCTGCTGCCGGGGAGTCGCCGACCTGAGTTGGAGGACAACCTGCGCTTGCTGCTGGCCATGGTGGAACAACTTCCGACTGATCAAAAGCTGCGCATCGACCTCGCTCTGGTTCCAAGCCTCGACGACGACACTCTGCGGACCTTGGCGCAGCGATCTGGATGGCAGCTGAGCAAAGGACAGTTACATCGTGACCACACCCAGACGATCGAAGTGCGTCGCGACGCATTCCAAACCGTTCTTCAGCACAGTGATCTGCTGATCTGCATGGCCGGAACCGCCGCAGAACAAGCGATTGGTCTCGCCAAACCTGTGCTGCAACTGCCTGGTCGAGGACCTCAGTTCACCGAAGCGTTCGCCGAAGCCCAACGACGGCTCCTTGGCCCGACGATCTTCTGCGCTCAAGGCGAGGCTGGCAGTCGCATCAATCTGGAAGCATCGGCCCAACTCACACTCCAACTGCTCAAGCGAATCCAATCGGACCAGCACCTCCAGCGACAATGCCGTGATGAAGCGCTACGACGCCTCGGCAAGGCTGGGGGAGGACTCAGAATGGCGACTGCCATTCATGCCATAACAAGCAAAGACGCTGGATGACTGCAAATCATCAACCCAGCTGGAAAGAATGGCTGGATCGCTTGCTCATGCTCAATGTGCTGGTGGTGTTTCTCGGCGCCGGCTTCTTCGCGGTCGCGGTTTTGGCTCAAAGCCAAGGGCAAAACCAACCTATGGACTTGTTTCAGCTGCTCTGGCAACCGCTGTTCACGCCAGCGATCAGTTTGCTGATCATGGCAGCTGTCATCAGCGGGATCTTGAGCTGGTGGCGGCGGCGAGTGCTGATGGCAGATCGGGATAACGGAACGTGAACCCAAGACCCTCTAGCCGTTGCGACGACACTCGCTGACCCTCCAAAACCACCTTGGCACCGTCACCCAACAACACTTGAAGCACAGGCCCGGGGACTGGCAACAGGCTGGGGCGTCCAAGACTGCGACCAAGCTCACGGGCAAATGTCGTCATTGAAACGGGTTGAGGGGCCACACCATTCACCACTCCAGACCAGGTTGATTGCTCCAACGCATCACGAATCAGGGCGCAGAGATCACTGCGGTGAATCCAACTCATCCATTGCTGGCCTGTCCCGATCGGACCACCAAAGCCTGCTCGAAACACCGGCAACATCTTCCCGAGCGCGCCACCATCCGCCGCAAGCACGATGCCAATCCGAACCGTGACCTGCCGCGTGGTGGATGGCACAGCTGCGGCTTCTGCTTCCCAACGGGAGCAAAGGGATGCCAAAAAATCGGAACCAACTGGGCTGGACTCCACAAAATGATCCGATGGACTAGTGCCGTAGAAACCAACTGCTGAGGCATTGACGAGAACCTCAGGCGGTTTGGCCAACGTCTTGATGGCTTCAACAAGCAAACGCGTGGTCTCCAGGCGGCTGGCTTCCAGACACTGCCGATGAACAGCGGTCCAACGCTTTTCCGCGATTGGCTCGCCCGCCAGGTTCACCACACCATCAGCCTGTGCCAGCGCTTCACACAAGGCGGAATCACGCCAAGACTGTTCCAGGGCAGGGTCGAACTGAAGCCAATGCAAATGATCAGACGGCTGCGCCACGAAAGCAGCACTGGGCAGGCGACGGCTAACCAATGTGATGTGGTGACCACCCGACAACAACAGCGGCACCAACTCACGTCCGACAAAGCCGGTGCAGCCAAGGAGCAGCAAACGCATCAGAGCAACCGTGAATCCGGCAGCGAGGCTAGGAGGGGTCTGCTTGGCTTGCCGCCTGCACCAAGCCAAGCCGATGGGCGATCGGCACCAGCGCGAAGCCCTGAATCACCAAGCCGAGCAGGACTACAGACAGCGCCAACGGTGGCATCAGCACCCCCCAAGTTGCGGGCGAAGCCCAAGCCTGGATGGCCATTGCGATCGGAACAGCTCCTCGCAACCCCGTCCAACAAATAAAACCACGTTCACCAAGGGTGAAGTCGCTTCGCAGCAGCAACAGTTGAACCATCAAAAGACGGACCAACTGCATGGCCACAAAAATCAGCAACGCCCAGACACCGGCGCGAACGACATCCTCCGGCGCAACAACCAACCCGAGACAGAGAAACAGCATCAACTCAGCCATTTTGGCGAAGCTCGAATGCACGTCTTCAAGCACCTCTTGATCGGCAGCATTGCTGTTCCCCAAGACCAGTCCTGCCACGTAGGCCGCCAGGAGTGGGCTCCCCCCCATCAAGGTGGTGCCCCCAGAGAGCACCAGAAGCAACGCCAAACTCACCACCGGCAACATGGAGCCCCTTGTGAGGGAGGTGCTGCCCATTAGCAGCTGGGAGATCACACTGCCGCCAATAAAACCCAGCAGTCCACCCAGCAAGAACTGACGGATCACTTCCGTGACGAGTGATTCTGTGGCGACACCCTCCCCACCGGCCAGAGCCAACGCCAACCCGGCGAGTACAACGGCCATCGGATCATTGATGGTGGATTCCATCTCAATCAAATCCAACACCCGCTGGGGCATGCGTCCGGCCAATGGACGCAGCAGAGAAATCGCGGCCGAAGCATCTGTGCTGCTGAACATGGCTCCAATGAACAGCACTCTCGGCACCATTCCTGCCGACCAATCACCCTCGCGAGTGATCAGCCCAATCCCCATCAAGGTCAAGAGAGCGGCTGTCAGCAACACTCCGATGGTCGCCAGTCGAATTGACGGCTTAATCACCGTCTTCATCCGACTCCAATTCGTCGTCAACCCCCCGAAGAACAACACCAAAATCAGAGCCGACTGGGTGATGTTGTTGGCCCGTGCCAACGACATCAGCGGCTCGCCGTCAGCCCGCAGGTCATTGTTCACAAGCAAACCCAAGGCCAGCACGAGCAAAATGCCTGGCAATTTGATGCGATCGGCCAGATCGTCTAGGAGAACAGCAGCTAACAACAAACCGCCGAAAGCCATGAGATACAGGGCAACCGGATCCTGCACGTCTGGCTCGAAGTCTCTGGTGATGGTTCTAGCCTGCAGGTCTATTCCCGTCTTGTGATGGCTAAACCCGACGCAGCGCCACCCAGCAAGGCAAAGCCTGCGGCCCTCCGAAAGGGAGCGCTGGTTCGCGTCAATCGCGAGGCCTATTCAGACAGTCTCGAAGCCATCGCCAGTGATCCCACACCACCGGATTACATCTTCGAAGGTCCTGGGGAACTCCTTGTCGTCAAGGGGGAATACGGACAGGTGCGATGGAACCGCCCAGTTCCAGATACTTGGCTGAGGATCGATCAACTCGACGCTTGCTCCTGAATCCTTATCGAACAGCATCCAAACTGTCTTCAATCTGATCCACCGCCAAAGGGACCGACTGCAAGGCGGCGGGAACTTTCCACACAGCACCAGCCATTACTCCGCTGAGATCGGCCAGAGCATCGAGTAGAGGATTGGACGTCTTGGTTCGTGCAGCATCAGCAACCTCCGCTGCAGCCCAAGGATTCCAGCCAGCAAGCAGAACCACGCTGCGATAAGCGGCTGGCCAAGGGTTGTCCGGCAGTAACTCCTGCAATGCAGCGAACTGTTGGGATGCCTCCTGCGGCCGATTTGCCAGAACCGCCAATAAAGCAAGACTCCATCGCGGGTTGGGATCAAAAGGGTCCTGCTCCAAGCGGTCCAATGCCTGCTGACGGACGACGTCTCGATAGAGGAAATGGCCGTCAAGCATGTGTTCCACCCCAACGGCCTCAAAGACGGGTTCCAATCCAGCCGGTCCGGTGGATAGAGCCGAGGCGAGGCTTGGGAAGCGGTGAGCAAAACTCAAACCGGCAAGTTGATCCGCCCGGCGGCGCCATAAGGAATAGCTGTCCCCGTTTGGACGCGGGAATGTCTCCACCTTGACGAACAAACCGCTCTCACGCACAGCACGATCGAGCCGCCTCGCCGACTTGCGCACGGACCCTTGATCTCCTTCCGCCAACACCACCCATTCCGCGCTTTGCAGCACCGGCTCGCGATCACGGCGTTGTCCCCCAAGCTGACGCCCTACCAGCTGACCACCATGACGCCGTCCGTAATACGTGACGTTGTGTTGGTTGAGATCAGGTGTACTCGGCACCACGATCAAGGTGCGTGGAAGCTGATTGGGATCAGCCCCGCCAGCCGCATGCACCAACGCCTCGAGCGGCCCCTGAGGACGATCCTGCAAACGCTGAAGTTGGAGCGTCCACCCGGCGGGACAACAAGCCAACAAGCCAGTCCCCAACAACAGCGCCGCCAATCGGTGAGAGCGTGACTGCAACAACACTCCCCATTGCCACCAGCCCCGCGCCAGCACCAACAGGAGCATCGGCAAGAGCGGTGTGATGTATCGATCGCTCTTATTCGGGCTCAGGCTTGTGAACAACCAGGCAGCGATCAGGTTGATCAAGAGCCAGCGCCAACTCCAACCGTCATCGATCGCCGACGCAACGCTCCGGCGCCACCCCCACATCATCAGCAGGCCGGCCACACCAACCACCAGCAACACCACACCGAGCTGCTCAGGCAACAAGCTTGGATACAGGACCCAGTTCTGCAAACTGAGCACTCCTGGATCCCCCTCTCTGGCTGCGGACTCAAAGACAGCGCGGTTCGTACCGCCAATCGTGGTGATCCAGTTATGGCGCAACCAAGGGCCGATCAATGCTGCCGTCATTAACGGCAGCACCAGCGCCTGGCGAAGCCAAGAGCCACGACGACCCATCGCGATCCAGGCCGCCCAGAGTCCCGCTGGAAACAAGACCAGCAAAGCGCTTTGTTTGACCAAAAGCGAGGCCAAAGCAGCGGTTGTGGCCACGAAAACCTGGGACCAACGACCGCCACGCTGGGGATCACACCAACAGCCGAGTCGCCAAAGCGCCAATGTGCAGACTGCGGTCAAAGGCATCTCGAGCACGTAATCCGTCCGCAGGTCCAACAACGCGGGTGCGAGAGCTGTCAGGCCACTGGCCAACAACGCAAATCCTGGACCGACCAAGCGTCGCCCCCAGCTAGCCACGGCCAACAACAACAAACCATGCCAAAGGCTGAGGCTCCATGCCGCTTGAGCCGGCGCATCACCGCTCACCGCCATCACAGTGCCGTTCACCAAAGACGCCAGCGGAGGAATCTTGGGGGAAAGATCCAAGAGCGCGCTCCAGCCCTCCCAAGCACCACCGGGGATCAGGCCAAGGGCACGACCATGATCGAGCGCACTGTTGAGATAGTCGGCCTGATCCCAAGCGGGAACACCACTCTGCACAGCCCACCAGAGGCGATCGCAGGCTGTCGCCACAAGCCAGATCAAAGCAAGCACGACCCAGAACAAGATCGGTTGCGGCAACGACCGATCCCGTTTCACCCAATCTCCAGTCGGCGACGCTCGTGCTGCAATCGCTGGCGACGCTGCTTCGCCTCTCTCAACATCTCTCGACCATCCCGCAGGTAACTATCCACATAACCCATGGTGTAACGCTCCAATTCAGAGAAAGCGTCCTCCACCTCGGAAAAACAGTGATAAACACTGAGGCCGAACCCCCTCGCCGAAGCAGGGGTGGGCAGAGATTGAAACAACTGCTTCGCTCGGCTGAGCTTCTGCATGCTCTTTTCGAGGTAGTGACAAAAGGCTTCCATCAAAGCGTCGTCATAGGGATCTGCAGCAAGCGCCTTGAGCTGAGCTGGAAAGGGATTGATCACCTCACCGAGCAAGCGGTCGATCGGGGCATACACCTGACGGAGCCAAACGGCCAAAGCGTCATCTGCAGCCACCGCCTGACCGTGCGCTCGGCGGACCTGATGAAGATCTTGCGCTGGTGTGGACGCATGCCGCTGCTGTGGCAGCCGGCTTCGATCAAACGCGCAGCGACGCTCTGCATCGCCAAGCACCTCCCAAGCTGCATTCAGGGCCAAGATGTGCTGCTCATCCCCACCAGCATCAGGGTGATGCTGCTTAACCAGCTGTCGATATGCCGCCTTAATTTCAGCGGCACTGGCGTGGCAACTCACCCCCAGAACGGCATAGGGATCATTCATCTCAACCATTGGCGCAATCTCGTCACAGCTGCCCGTCTCGACGGGCGGGCAGAGTGGAACTGGAACTGAACATCGGCGTGGACAGGTAACGCTCGCCATAACTAGCCAGCATCACTACCACTCGACGACCCTCCATCTCAGGCCGCCGTCCTAGCTGCAACGCGGCTGCCATGGTGGCGCCACTACTAATCCCACAGAGCAAACCCTCTTGCTTGGCCAGGCGCCGACCGGTTTCCATCGCCTCCTCATCGCTGATGGGTATGACCTCATCTATCAAGGTCTGATCCAACACAGCCGGGATGAAACCAGCTCCAATGCCCTGGATGCGATGGCTGCCAGGTGCACCGCCGGAGAGCACCGGGCTGGCGGCGGGTTCTACAGCCACGAGATGCAGCCGAGGCTGGCGTTGCTTGAGCACCCGGCCGCAACCACTGATCGTGCCACCGGTGCCTACACCAGCCACGAAAACATCCAGGTCACCATCGCAATCGGCCCAAATCTCCTCGGCGGTGGTGCGCTCATGCACAGCCGGATTGGCAGGATTGTCGAACTGCTGCAAGAGATAAGCCTCGGGAATCTCCTCCACCAGCTCCCGAGCCAAGGCGATCGCTCCAGCCATGCCCTCTGCCCCATCCGTGAGCTGCAACTCCGCGCCGTAGGCCCGCAGCATGGAACGTCGCTCTGTGCTCATCGAATCGGGCATCGTGAGAATCAGGCGATAGCCGCGCGCTGCTGCCACCATCGCCAGAGCAATGCCAGTGTTACCGCTGGTGGGTTCCACCAGAATCGTGCGACCAGGTGTGATGGTGCCGGCCGCTTCCGCTTCTAAAACCATGGCGCTTGCGATCCGGTCTTTCACCGATGCGGAGGGATTGAAGCTCTCCAACTTGGCAAGCACCTCAGCGCGACAATTCACCAACGCTGGCAATCGATTCAGGCGCACCAAAGGTGTTCGCCCAATCAGAGCCGTGATATCGGAAGCGATGGGCATGTCACCAGCTTGGCGCGACATCGCCAGGGTTCCCAGGTGGACTTGCACCCGCAACCAGCGGCGAAATCATGACTGACGACAAAATAGATCTTGAAAACAAATGCAATCAAAAAATAATCCGGCCATTTGAATCGATCCGTCCTGACCGACCGTTCCCCCCCAAACAACCGGGACCAGACCAAATTTGACACTAAAAAGCATGCTCCACATATCCCGAATTCGCATTAACTCAAACCAGACAGACAAACAATGCAACCAACGAAAACCGTGCCATACACATTACATAGCTGATTATGATTGAGGAGATTAACAAGCTGAAGCTTACACTGATCCAGCTCCAACCAAGATGACATTTCAACGCCAAAGGAAACGCTTAAAAGGCAGATGCAGAGACAAACTTCTCTTGAGGTCATTTCTCTGATCGCAAATCTGCGAACATTTCAGATCAATGAAATTCTGAGCATCGAGCCAATTAAGACTAGATTTATAAACTGGATGAAGTCTAGCAAAAGCCCTCCATCAACCGCCCGAAACTATCACCAGCACAGAAGACAATCACAGCAATCAAGCTTCATAGAACGCATCATCTCCGTGAACAAGAAACATAAAAAGCCCCCCAAAAAATGGAGGGCGAAAGCTGTTCAATTCAGCTGAAAGAGCTAGAACTTGAAGACGGTCTGAACAACACCACCGAAGACACCCAATGACTTACCTTCTGGGGTGTAGTCGCCCCAAGGACGACTCAACCAATAAACACCAGGAGTCACAGCAATGTTGTCAGTGACTTCAAACTGATACCAAAGCTCAAGAGCATAATTTCCATCTTCAGGAGAGCCACCATGACGTTGTGATGCCACGAACTGAGGCTGACCAACGGCAAAGCCAAGATCGTTCCCCTGCAAGAAAACATCACTCCATTGCAAACCAACCATCCAAGACGCAAATTTATCTGCCTGACCGGAGTAGGAGTGACGGTAATCCTTGTTGCCAGCTAAGTAGGCCTTCGCCACACCTGCACTCACAGAAGGAACCCAACCGCTGTCTTCAGGAGTCCAGAAGGCACTCAACGACCAGCTGTGGTTTTCAGCCTCAGAACGCTCAAGGATGCGATTGCCATTGGCATCATGCTGATTCGTTCCGACATAGCAATTCTGATGCCAGTGATTCGCTGCAGCAAAGGCGGTGCCACTCTTGAAGCTTGTATCGCACTGGCTGTAGCGATAACCGACAGCAAGGCCCCATTGCTTGTTGCCATAAGCAACCTGTGAAGTCAGGGCGCCATTGGCGTTATCGGTCATGAAACCGCCCTTGGACGAATTGCCATCGTTGGCATTCTCTGCAACATAGTTGGCAGCAACAGTCCAAAAAGCATCACCCTTTTCGTGGTTGGAGCGATAAATCGCACCGAAGCCACCACCCGTCGTCTTGCTCCAGACAGCAGGAATACCAAGGTGTCCACCAAAGAATCCGAGCTGGGTATTAGCGCTGCGTCCATAAGCACTTGGTTTATAACCAAGTGCTTCAGTATTCCTCATCAGAGGACCTGAAATAACAGTGAAGTTCCTTCCAAGTGGGAAGCGATAGTACAGACGATCAATCTTGACTTGATTATTAGTATTGGTCGAAAAATCTAACTTGGTCAGATTTGTACCCGCGCCATTGAACGCGTTGTCCATGTTGGCTGAGCGCAGACGAGCAAACAGCAAATCCTTGCCTGTGAAGGATGTCGCCAGACCAAGTCGTAGGTCATAGCTGAAGTTGAAGGCGCCGTAACGACTGTTATAGGCTCGACGCGCACCGATGGGATTGCCCTCGGAATCTGAATACAAATAGTCGTGGTCGAAGCCACGAGCTTTGAAGTTATCGCCTTTGGCGTGGGTTGCACCCAGAGCAAAGGTGGCCTTACCTTTTAACTTGGTCGTCGTGGAGAACTGAGTGGCTTCCAGTTCACCAACACGAGCCTCAAGGCCATCAACACGGCCACGAATGATCGCCAGTTCACG
>MDSW01006360.1_pt1 | contig 38988 bp, 35 predicted proteins | sample 811171 | NCBI WGS metagenome assembly MDSW01 (sample SAMN05326641, study PRJNA326480) | marine metagenome | isolation source: seawater | place: Atlantic Ocean: North West | collected 2012 | reverse complement strand
GAAGAGGACGGGCGCAGCCTGGCGTCTGATGGCGAAATCTTTCTTGAGGTCTCTGCCAGCAACGGGCAAGGAATAAGGGGCGTGTTCGAACAGATCGCGGACGCGATTCCTACGCTGGATCGGTCTGGGTCGGCGCCGGTCATGGTCACCGATGGAACCGAGACAGGCGGATGGGCCTCTTGCTGCTACTAGGCTGTCTGGATCTGGAGGGAGAGGCGCAGCTCGTCTGCCGTCAACCGGCAGTGTGGCCCTAGCCTGTCCAGCATGTCTCGTACTTCCTTCTCCGTCGGGTCGGCATTTAGGCACGCGACAATGTCGATCCAAGCCATCCTTAGGTCATCGTTGTTTTTCCAGTCGGGGTGCGCCGCGTCCCATAGTTCCTGGAAGCGTCTGGTGATTCCAAATGAGGCAGCCCTGAAGACGCTCGTTCCTGAGTCCTCTCGCCATCCGTCTGTTTCGTCGTGTACAAGCCATCTCGGCGGAGCACCCTCAGCGCGGTGGATGGGCCTGTCTTGGACGCGCAGAGGCCCCAAATTGTCCGAGACTATCTGCGACATCATTACCGGCTTCCCGGTGTTCTTCTGCGCACAGATGTCTTCTAGGGACATCTGGAGACTCGTTGCAAAGGTCTGGATCGTCATCGCATCTGCACACTCCTTGTTAAGGAGAATCTGCACATTGATGTGATTGGTTGTCTGGTTGACGCGCGGAATAAGTTGTTCGATGACCTTTAGCAGATCTGATTGGGATGCAGACTGGCTGGGGGGTGCGTTAGGGGCTGCTTTATTCTTATCGCATGATTTCTTGTGCTTGTATAGGCTCTGCCTGTGCTTGTACGCCTTCCCACACGCGTCGCATACATGAGTGGCGGCCCGCGCCGCATGCTTTAGGGATGCTTGGTGTTCCTTCCAATGGCCACGATGCGTAGTCGAGTAGTTGCACGCGCTACATACGTATTTATGTTCTTTCCCCATATCCACTCTACTTAGGTGTCGCATAAGTTCTTTCTACTTAGGCTACACGATCTCCCCCTCCTGACGGATGTTGTAAGTCTATGTAAGTCTTCCTTACTGACCGCTCTTATTTTCCAGATTGACATTGCCATACCGGCGCTGCATCCCCCTGCAGAGACTAGTGAACGCGGATGCGGCCGTCGGATCTGTCGGAAAATGGAAGCCATCCTCGGCCTTGGTTCATCCACCAATTAGTGCCTTTTTCTCTGCCCTACATAGCTCCCCTCCATAAGTCCCGGAGGAGCCCCCCTTGAGGATGTAGGTGGGCTGGGTTAAAACCCCAATTTGAAAGACCTTCTGAAAAATGCCCAGGAACTTCGCCGATTCCCCCCTATATATGCCTCTTCGCCCCTGGTCCTTCTACATTATTGCCAACGGCGGTCGGACGTACGCCGGTGTCTCTCCCGATCCAGTACGTCGTCTCCGCCAGCATAATGGTGAGATCAGTGGAGGTGCCAAGTACACGACTTCAACAGGGCCCGGCTGGTATCACATATGCCTGGTGGAGGGGTTCATTACGAGTCGGCAAGCCCTCCAGTTCGAGTGGGCGGTGAAACATGAGAGACCCAGAGGTAAAGGAGGGCTGGTTATGCGCCTAGAAAAACTGCACCGTGTGCTAGCCAGGGAGAGGTGGACATCCAACGCACCCCTCGCATCCACGGTCCCTCTATCCCTGAAATGGGTTGTTGATACTCCCTGTGTACGGCCCCTCCCCCCCTACGTGGCAGTCCAGTTTGTATCAGGGCCTTCTTTTTGCAACTCCCTGCCTAGCCAGGTAAAGCCAGATGATGGCGGCGGTGCCATAGACGATTGCGCTCGCGTGGGCCAGGGCCTGCTCGGTAGCATGGTGGACAGTGAGGTGGGCCCCGATTCCGCCCCCGATGACTGCCCCGAGCATGAGAAGGAGCGAGGCATGCACGTCGACTAGTCCTTCTTTATAGTACTTGACGAGGGCTAGGATGGATAGAGGCGGGAGTATGGTGAGTACTGCAGTGCCTATTGCGGTCTTAAAGGATTTTACTAGTCCGAGCAGGAGTAGAGCGGGTACTATAACGGTGGCCGACGACATGCCTAGTGCGCCTCCGAACGTGCCTGCTGCGAGCCCAACAAGAAGTAGAAGGGCGGGGCGGTTCATCTTACTTATACACGAGATGGTTTATGGGCCGCTATCCTCTTTTTCCTGGTGGATGTACACATGAGTTGCGCTACGTATTGCACGGTCGCCGCCGCGCTGCTGGTGGGGAACATCGCTGTGTCTGCCTCGAGCGAGTCATCCATACGTGAATCAGGCCTTATGTCCACGCTTGGTCCGGGGTTGCAGAAGCAGTACAAGAAAAGCGTCGCTGAGAGACGTCTCCTGTACTACACGGGCCTCGGTTGGGGGCTTCTGTGCGCTGCCCTGACCAGCTACGCTCGAAGAGGGGAACGCGCTCGCCTCCTTCACGTCGGCTGCCTCGCCGCAGCAATCACTTTAGGTGTGGGTTATGTGTACTACATGGTCATGCCCAAGAGACATTCGGTTCATCCCCATCTGAAGACGGAGAAGCAGCGGGCGGCGTGGGGTGAGGTGCACAGACGGTTCAAACGGAACTACATGATTGGACTCGTTTTAGGAGGGCTAGCTGGGGGCTTCCTGGGCGCGGGGGTGTGCGGCGGATAAAGACTTGGTCAACGCGGGCGGTTGCGATCTTTATCGAGACTATTGTATGGAAGACGCCATAAGTGTAGGCGTCATCGGCATAGGGTTCGTTGGGGGGGCCGTGGTGCGTAGTCTGCGCAATAAGGGGATCACCGTCGCGACCTATGATCTACACCGTGAGTCGGGGGAGTTCGAGGATGTGGAAAGCTGTTCCGTGGTGTTTCTCTGCCTTCCAACTCAGTATGATGAGCGTGAGAAGCGCTACGACACCCAGGCCCTCGAGGCGACGTGCAAACGGCTGCATGGGCGAGAGTTCGCTGGGGTGGTCCTCGTCAAATCTACAGTCGAGCCGGGGACCATGCAGAGGCTGGCGAAGAACTTTCCCGGTCTACAGCTTATTCATAATCCGGAGTTCCTGACTGCGGCGACTGCTCAGGAGGATTTCGACAAGCAGGGGCACGTTGTGCTGGGGGCAACGGACGGCGTCCGGTTGCCGTCCATGCGTCTCGCGGAGTCCCTATACGCGCGTCACTATCCAAGTGCCATCATCTCTAAGTGCACGGCGATGGAGTCCGAGTCTATGAAAATATTCGCAAACAGTTTCTACGCGGTCAAGATCCAGTTCTTTAACGAGATGCATGCCGTGTGCCAGAAGACGGGAGCTGATTACGATAGGGTTCGGAACATGATAGTGCGGAACGGATGGGTGAACCCGATGCACACCAACGTCCCAGGGACGGATGGTAAGCTGAGCTATGGTGGCCTGTGCTTCCCCAAGGATACCTCGGCACTTCTCGCTTTTATGGAGCGCCTGGACACCCCTCGGGCGGTGCTGCAAGGCACCGTACATGAACGGAACCAGATGCGAGAAGATAAGTGCAACGTGATTCCCGAAGAGAATGGTCCGGGTTGATGGTGTGATGGCATAATGATCGACCGAGTTTTTTCTTAGCATATTGTACAGAGGTATGGGAACCTGGAACACTGGATGGTACATAGATGCATTCGTCATCAAGGCAGCGGCCGAGATAACCGACCCTGCTAACGAGAACTTCCTCGCTGGCACGTCTGTGACCCACTCGTACAACACCACCGGCGGGCACAAGTGGATGGTCCAGGTGGCCTACTACAATTCTAGCTCCCCGCCCGGTACCACGACTCTTGGTACTGGCAGCGGGCAAACGCGACTCAGACTGAGGATTTGCACAAACTACGTAGCCGAGGGTGATCACCATGACTACGACGTAAACTTCTACACGGGAGACGCCACTGGCACCCCGGACAACGTTTCGAGCGGAGATTCCATCTTCTTCGGCTATGGGTCGAAGGCCGGCGTATCTGACATGGGGCTAGGCTCGGGCGTCTATAACACAGGGGCCTCGGCTCTTCAGACCACTACCACCGGTCTGAGGCTGCTCGCTGATCAATCGGTGGGCGATCCGCCACTCCATGCAATGACCCGCGTGCAACTTTTTGTCAGCTCGAACGGCGGCAGCTCATACACTATTGCAGATACGCTCTTCATTAACCCGGGGACCGCGGCCGAGATGACAGGCCCGCCAGCTGATGAAAGCACGCCTGGCGGCCTCACGGACGGTCAAAACACACAGGGGATCTACCTAGTGCAGCGCAATAACGCGTCCAGCATCACGCGCAATTATCTCCAACGCGACAGCGATGTCGCTGGTAGCTTGAGCGGGCCATACTATGTGGTGCGACGCCGAGCGCGCACTGGCAGCGCCGCAACTGACTACTACGACAACAACCAAGCTAGCAACGGCGTCATAGGCACGACGAGCAACACCGCAAGCGCATCCGGTTCGGTTCCGTCGACGACGTTCCAGGTCAGCCAGTGGGCCTGGGTCGATGCCACTGCAGCCTTGGCGAAATATCACGTCGCCGCGTACGACAGCCAGGATGCGGCCACCGCGGCCGGAGACCCCCACATCACCACGCTCGACGGCGAGCACTACGAGTTCGACTACCTCGGTCCATTTCGTCTGTACGAGGCCACTGCTGGCGGTCAGAAGCTCACCATCAACGCTCTTGCCAAACTGGGGCCCGGGAGGTGGAACAAGAAGCAGTATCTGCGGGAGCTCTACATCCAACATGGCGACAAGTGGGCTCACGTGGATATGGGCTTCCGGGGTAGCCCTCTCAAGATCATTGCGTCCAATGGCCTGGAACATGAGGAGAAGAGCTTGGAGTTCGATCTTGAGGCCAAGCGGTACAGCTTCTCGTCAGGATACCGGACAACGGACCGGACTGAGGCCGCCACCGATGATCTGCCTGCGTTGGTGCGAAACGCGATTGACTTTGTCATTGTCCACACCAGGACTGGTGCGCCCACCGCGTCTATCCATCTGGAAAACGTGAACAAGTACAACCTCCAGCCTTGCCGCACGACGGTGCATCCCGCTAAAGACGCTACCGACGCTAAGGGGTGTCTTGTTGCGCGCAGGTACGCGAGTGTGGCAGCACTTGATGATCTGCGCGACACGACGGCCCTGCGTGAGCCTAGCGAGGAAGATCTAGAGCGGATACCTGAGCTCGAGATCGCGCCGATCAAGCGCAACATACAATGGCAGTAACGCCAAACCGTCAATGTTGTTGAATTGTTGATGTAGTCGTTATATATATGATCGACCACCTCAACATCCTTGTCACCGGTGGAGCCGGTTTCATAGGCTCTAACATAGTCGAGACGCTCTTGCGCAGCGGCGTCAAACGCATCCGTGTACTGGACAACCTAGTGACCGGCAAGATCAAGAATATCCAGTTCTTGATGGACTCCTACGACAACCTAGAGTTCATGTATGGCGACGTGGCCAACTTAGAGACGTGTCGACGCGCAGTGAAAGGGATCGATGCGATCTGCCACCAAGCCGCTCTGGGATCGGTTCCACGATCGGTGGGAGACCCACTGCCGTTTCATGTATCGAACGTCAGCGGATTTCTGAACGTTCTGATGGCTGCGAAGGAAGCGGGCATCGCGCGCGTAGTTTATGCTTCATCATCAAGCGTATATGGCGACAATCAGACTCTTCCCAAGTTGGAATCCCGCACCGGCGCTGTTCTGTCTCCCTACGCTGCCACTAAACACATCGATGAAACATATGCAGGGGTATTCACAAAGTGCTACGATATGGAGTGCATCGGCCTGCGCTACTTCAATATTTTCGGGGCAAGACAAGATCCGAATGGGGCTTATGCCGCAGTTATACCCAAGTTCGTCACCCTGCTGAGAGATGGCCAACGCCCAACGATTAACGGCGACGGCAGCTTCTCAAGGGACTTCACTCATGTCAGCAACGCAGTTAGGGCCAACATACTAGGACTGACTACCACTAACAGCTGCTGTTTTGGCGAGGCATTCAACATCGGTGCTGGTGAACGCACCAGCCTCCTTGAGCTCGTGGACGTTATCCAGAGAGAGCTGGGGAGCAACCTCACCCCTGTGTTCGGTCCTGGCCGGGTAGGAGACATTCCGCATAGCCATGCCGATATAGGTAAGGCGCAGCGCCTTCTGGGTTACGAGCCAGAGACCAGTTTTAGAGCCGGGATGTCGCGCGCGATCAGATACTACTGTAGCAACAAGAACCACGTCGTCGCCCTTCGAGACGTTGACTACGACAAACTGGTGGGCAGACCTCCCATCCACCTGGACTTGACCGACTTTAGGCAGGCAGTCAGTAGAGGAAGCGTGCTGGTCACAGGAGGATGCGGTTCGATCGGAAGTGAGATCGTGAGGCAGCTCACCCGGCTAGGGGTCCATGACGTGATTGTCTACGACAACAGTGAATGCGGAATGTTCGACCTTCAGAACGAGCTCCGAGCCAAGTACGACGTTGGCGTGTCCACCCACCCGATTCAACTGGTGGTGGGCGACGTGAGGGACAGACAGAGGCTAAACGAGCTCTTCGAGCGAAATGACGTCAGGCTTGTGTTCCATGCAGCTGCATACAAGCACGTGCCCCTCATGGAGTCCAATCCGGCCGAGGCGATTAAAACCAATGTTGTAGGCAGCAAGAATGTCTCCGATCTAGCAGCTCTGCACGGTGTCGATCGGTTCGTCTTGGTTTCCACGGACAAGGCGGTAAACCCCACCAACGTCATGGGTGCCAGCAAACGACTAGCGGAGCTGTACACGAGCGAGCTCAACGGCCGATGCCAAACACGTTTCATTATCACGCGTTTCGGGAATGTACTAGGTTCGAGTGGCTCGGTTATCCCGACGTTCCTCAAGAAGCTCAACAATCGTGAGAGCCTGCTGCTGACACACACGGATATCACCAGGTACTTCATGACAATACCTGAGGCGGCTCAGTTGGTAATCCAGGCGTCGCACATAGGTGTGGGTGGGGATGTTCTACTGTTCGACATGGGCGAGCCGATCAAGATCCATGACCTGGCCAAGCGCATGATCGAGCTGTATGGTGAGCCCACCACCAAGATCGTTATCAGCGGACTGCGACCAGGAGAGAAAGTGCATGAGGAGTTGGTGGGCCCAGATGAGAATGCTGTCGTGACCGCGAACAAGAAGATCATGAGGCTGGAGCAGACAGCGAGGACCGATAAGTCGGGCTTCTCCAGCACATTCGAGAAAATTGCGAGTCTTGGGTTCTCGAACAGGGCCGAACTGGATGAGCTACTGAAGCGGGTGATTCCTGGCTACAACCCTGGTGCGGGTTGATTCCGGGCAGGCAAAATGCCGGCTTAGTACATAATGTCAGGAGAATGGCCCTTCATGACTAGAGCGATGATAGAGGCAGTCTCTACTACGCTCGAGTCTGGGAAGCTCAACCAATGGAACAACCCTGTCGTCGGAGAGTTTGAACGCAAATTCACGAGACACATAGGCTGTAAGCACGCCGTTGCTGTTTTCAACGGCACAGTCGCCCTCGAGCTGTGCATCAAGGCGCTGGGCCTGCGGGAGGGCGATGAGGTCATCGTTACACCCAGAACGTTCCTGGCGTCTGCATCATGCTGCGCCTGGTACGGCATCAACCCGGTGTTTGCCGATGTTGATGAAAGCAGCCAGAACATTACCCTGGATGCAATCAAGAAGGCCGTCACGAGCAGAACGAAGGCCGTTATTCTTGTCCACCTGGCCGGGTGGCCGTGTGATCTGGAGGACATCTGTGGGTACTGCCGTGAGAAAGGCATTTATGTGATCGAAGACTGTGCCCAAGCACATGGGGCGAAGTATAAGAACAAGAGCGTCGGAACATGGGGCGACATCAACGCTTGGTCATTCTGCCAGGACAAGATCATAACCACGGGAGGAGAAGGCGGTATGGTCACCACGAACTGCCCGCGCCTGTACAAGCTCGCCTGGTCTATAAAGGATCACGGTAAGGGGTACGACACGACACTCAAAGCCCAGCATCCTCGAGGGTTCCGGTGGCTCCATGATCGGATTGGCACCAACTGGAGAATGATGCCGATCCAAGCTACGATTGGCGTCCATGCCCTGGACGCACTCCATGAATGGGTGGCCCACCGGAGAGAAGTCGCGCGCATATATAGCGAAGTCCTGGGGCGCTGTGCAGGGGTGAGGGTGCCCCAGCCACCCCCCGAGGTTTACCATTCTTACTACAAGTACTACTTCTTCTTAGAACCTGCTTGTTTCAAGATCTCACGAGACGCACTGATAGCCCGGATAACGGAGGCAGGCGTGTTTTGCCAGGTGGGCTCGTGTGGCGAGGTCTATAGGGAGAGAGCACTGGCGGGATTCGCCCCGGAAAGGGCCTGCAAGAATGCGAGGAAGCTGTTTGACACGGCCATTTTGCTCCGGTGTGACCCAACCATCAGCATGGCTGTCGCGCGCCATACCATTTCGGTAGTTAAGAACATATTGCTTGAGAACATAGTGGAATGCAGACCGTCGCTGTCCTTGGTGCGGGAGGCCACGCCAGCGTCGCCATAGACCTTCTGCGTACGCTTGGAAACTACACGATAGTAGGCGTCTACGACGATGTCAAACGAGGCCACCATGCCGGGGTACCCATCATAGGGACCCTCGATGACGCGGCCGCGTCACCATGCGACGCACATGTGATCGCGATCGGAGACGACCGTGCTCGCCGGAGAGTGCACGAAAGACTCTCGGCGCTGCCGTGGGCGACTCTTATACACCCGCGCAGCATCGTCTCCCAGAGCTCACAGATTGGAGAGGGTAGCGTGGTCTGCGCGGGGGCGGTGATACAGACTGGTGCCCGCATCGGCGCGCACTGCATCGCGAACACGAGTTGCAACATCGATCACGGATCAATAGTCAATGCCTTCTCCTCGGTCGGCCCCGCGTGCACTGTTTGCGGGGACGTGACCGTGGGCGAACTGACGTTCCTTGGCGCTAACTCGACGATCATCCAAGGCATCCGGATCGGCGACGAGTGTACAATCGGGGCAGGCACTGTCGTGCTTAGGAACGTAGGCGACAGCGAGACCGTTGTTGGGAACCCGGCGCGGGTCTTATCATCGGCGGTTCTCAGACGTGGTCACGAGAGAGAGGAGTGTACATCCGAACGTCCGACTTAAGCGTCCTGCCCACGAACGCCTCGGCTTCGGATGGACAGATGCCCACGTTTGGTCTCAGCGCGCTCAGATCGGCTTCACCAATCGTTTCTCCAGCTAACATTGTCCGCGAAAAGTACAGCGATCTGCGGGCTGCGCGCCTAGTGTTCAACTCTGCGTTCCTGCATCTCTTGACTCCATCCCCCAAGATCGCCTCGCACTCGCGTATCAAGGACACGAACTCGTTCAGTTCACCTGGATCCAGCGACGCCTGGTGGTCGGGTCCCACCATACTCTTGTCCTTGGTGAAATGCTTCTCGATGTAGGCGGCGCCCAGGCAGATGGAGTACAGAGAGGCTTTGTAGTCAACTGTATGATCGGAGAATCCAACCGCGACTCCCAGCTTTTCCCTCATCGTTTGGATGCAGCGCAGATTCAGATCCTCATGTCGCGTCGGATAGCAGGACACACAGTGGAGCACTACAATCTCCCCGCATCCATTCTTCCGAAGATGGTGGACCCCAGCCTCAACCTCTGCCATTGAGCCCATCCCTGTGGACAATATCACTTTCTTCCCGAACGATCCGACTCTCTTCAGCAAGGGGAAGTTCGTGAGGTCGCCGGAGCCGATCTTAAATGTGTGCACGCCGATCGAGTTCAGGAAGTCAGCGCTCTCTAGATCGAAGGGGGTAGATATGAAGTCAATCCCCTTCTTCGAGCACAACTCCTTGATCCCCCTGAAGTCATCCTCAGAGAGCTCCAGCCTTTGCAGCATTTCTACTTGCGTGTCCCCGTCTTTCGTGTTCGCCTTCTGATAGTCCGCCTTCTCTGCGGTCGGCACCGCGAGCTTGGTGCTCTTGAATGTCTGGAACTTTACCCCATCAGCTCCGGACCGAACCGCGATGTCGACAAGCTCGCGCGCGAGGGCCACGGATCCATTGTGGTTAACCCCAATCTCTGCCAGAACGTACACCATTATGTGTCGAGCATACTAAAAATCTGTGAGTGGGACCTAACGAGGTATGGGTAGGTGGCTTTTCTTACCAAGGGGATGTTGTCCAGTTGTCGGCAGATGGCCGCTGCGTCATATGCTATGTGAATGACGGTGTTACCGCACTCTCTGCCGCTCTGTCTTCCCCCGAGATTAAGGGTTACCTTACCAAGCAGGGGCGCCTCGTAGATGCCGCTCGAAGAGTTCCCCACTATGCAGTCGGAATAGTACAGCACGCTCAGATACAGGTCCCGCTCTAAAGACGGGAACGCGTGCACGTTGTCATATTTATCGACGAGGCCACAGATCCTGGTACGTATGTACTCGTTGTCGTTGTCCGCATTGGGATGGACGAACACCACTGCCGTGCGCCCGAAGTCTCTCATGCCGGCCAGGGCCTCACATAGAATGTTCATGTTGGTTTCGTTATCCTCTCTTTTCAGCAACGTTTCGCTGTGGTTCACGACGAGTATTAGCCTGTCTCGGACCCGAATCCCCAGCGCCTTGTAGAGGTCATCCTCCCCCATGGCTACGAACCCTACGATATCGGAAAGGCCCGGATTACCCACTAGGCGGACGTCTTCTCTGTTTTCGCCCATCCGCAAGATGTTGTTGTATGAGCTCTGGCAAGTCACGAAATGGCGTTTCGCCATCTTCGTGATCGCGTTTCGGATCGCGTCGTCGTATGCTCCGCGTGTCACGTCCCCTCCGCAGAAGTGCCACACATCAATGTTATTGATCAGAGCGACCTGCGCCGCTACGAGCATCTCGTATCGATCCCCGAGCACTATCACCACGTCGATCACGTGTCTGGCGAAGCAGCCGGCCAGTCCGGCCATCTCCTTGGCCATGGATCTCGTTATGCCCGCGGCGGTGTCGTCGTCAAGGGCCATGGGTATCTTCTCGCTGATTTCGAACCCGTCGCCCTCGATCACCTTGTATGTGTAGCCGTGCTTCTCTTCCAGATGACTACCAGTAACGAACAGCAGTAGCTGGTAGTCCTCAGAATCCTTAATTTCCCCAAGAAGGCCTTTAAGTAGGCCGTACTCGGCACGGGTGCCGGTGACCACACAGAGTGTCTTCATCTGTTCTTTAATACAGACTCGATTAAAAGGAGGTCGGTTCCGTCGTCTAGATCCAGGCCTTCCAATGCAGACATTCGGTATGCTGTGAATGGTCGCACGTCGTCCTTGTAGTTCTCGACGGAGAACACGTAGTAAGCCCCGTTAACTATGTGTATCTGTCGATGGTCTTGCCGGTTCTTGGCGTCATTCGGCACGACCATAGTGTTGTCGTCGTAGAGCATGTAGTATGGCGTCTGAATGACTGGGGAGACGGACTTAATATTTGCTCGGTTGGTCGCGCGATGGAGGGCGAGCACGTCGTCTATCTGGCCTGCGGTTCTGAACAGGGAGGTAGGCTGGAGAATAACCACGTTGTTTACGACGTGGCCCATAGAGCTTAGAAACTCCAAGCAGTCATCGATGTACTGGCTAGGTGTCGAGTCACGCCCGGCAATCGCGCTCGGCCGGAGGTAGTTGTAGGTTATGTCCTTCGCGGCATCTACGTAGCGCTTGTACATACCTAAGTAGTGGGGTGAGTCGGTTGAGAAGAAGATCTTGTCCACCCGTGAGCCTGACAGCGGCTCCAGTGTGTACCGTATGCACTCTTTGCCGTTTATCTTCCGGATGTTCTTGTCCCGGATTCCGGCCGAGCCGGACCTTGCGGGGATGATCGCAAGATAGTCGATGACGTCGCCGCGTGGCTCCATGTGGTGCTACAGAGACGGCAGAAAATCTCCCTAAGACATACACATGAGGGAGTTAAGTGTTGTTAGAACCAATCGAAAGACACTGAGTCGAATCACCTCAAAGCACCGTCAGTTGCAGGACCACCCGGCCTTCAAACCGCACTTCCAGGCGCACATCGCCGCTGCGTATCAGAATGATGACGTCAACCATGACTGGACGCGGTACGTCGTATTCTACGAAGCCGACCAGGAACTGCACGTGTACTTTCGGAAGTACTTCATACGGGCAGTGGGAAAGGACGACGAAGTATCTGTGGCGCTGATCGAGGATCTACTGGGCGAGGTTGTACGCGCGATTAGGACCCTGAGCATAGCGCTGCCCATCGACTACTTGTATGATATTCTCTCTGAGCTCAATCTGGATAACGGCCCCTTACTCCTAAAGCGTCCGCCAAGCGAACGCATTCACATGCTGTTCAAACTACGCGGAGACGGCATCCAGCTCATTGTGAAGCAGCATGTGTTGCACGAGTGCCCCATCGCGGACTTCAACAAAGCCCAGGACACTATCTATGGCGAGTACCTTACCGCTGAGAGAAGTAGACGGAAGATCCTGTACCTCAACCAGGAGTCTACCACCTTCGACTGCGAGGACACTGTATTCGACCTTCAGAGGTTTATGTATGCGCATGGGTATTGGCTGGACATTACCTTCAACTTCAACAAGAACCGTTTCCAAAACAATGCGTGCATGCCCGACAAGCATGACTACTTTGCCAAGTACGATATTTTCCTGTTTAGCAATACCAACTGCCTCAAAGGAACCCTTTCGGGCCTCCAGGACGGATACATAGAACAGCAGATGCGCGGCAAGACCTTTGTGCTAGTGCCATACTCGTATTCATTCGACAACTTCAAACGCTTAACGAGCCATAGAGCCTGGTTTGACCGTATCCGGGTGAATAACAGGCTCCTGGTCGGGTGTCGCCGGTCCGACTCCCGGGAGGGCATTACGTCCCTGAAGTCTGTGACGTACACTCCCCACGGCTCCCGCGCCCCCCAAATCGCTGCAAACGAGCTTCTCAACAACAAGTACAACAACTACACGGACACACTGGATCGGTTCCAGTGCGACAACCTGCTGCCCGTATGCGGTGACAGTAACGATTGCCTCCTGGACAAGAGAGATTTCTTCAAGATCCACCACCTGGACATCGGTAAACCGCTGGTGACGTTCTTCACGCTGTGGCCGATCGTCATTCATGATGACAACCCCATCATGTACAGATTCCATTTTGATAATGAGTTCTGGGCTGACGGTGGGCCTGCTGCCGAGTTGGTCCGGGAGCTGAGAAAGGACTACAATGTGATATTCAAGCCCCATCCCGGAAACATGAGGGTGACCGAAGGCACTCTGTCCTTCAATACGGAGGTGTACACCGAGGACCGACTGAAGCCCATACTGGAGTTCTACGAGAGGCACAAGCGCGTGCTGGGAACCGCCATAGTCGACTACGACTACAATCTGGAGGTCTTGAAGTACACAGACTTCGGTATCGTGACATACGGCAGCACCGTGTGCAACGAGCTCTACGTCCACAACATCCCCCTGCTGTTGCTGAGATCGCGCCGAGATGACTGGATAAAGCTGTACTCGGACGCACACCACCGGCTCATGGACGAGTTGCTCATCAGGGAGCAGCGCGCACAAATCGCATCCTTGATCGCGCAGTTGGAGGCCAAGGACGCCGAGAGCAAGCGGTGGGCGATTAAGTTCGTCAGGCTCCTGCTTAGGGGGTCTCGTAAACCGTCCGGGAAGAAGCGCCGCTGGAAGCGCCCCGCCCGCACGGCCGACGTCCGACCAACAGAAACGCCCCCAAAAGTGTTCAACGTCATGGACTTCGTGTATGGCACATCCGCGTACGTCGAAGACATACAGGAGAACCCCGCGCTGTTGAGAGAGCTGATCAGCGCGGACCACAAGCCGACATTCCCGCATTTCCGAAACAACCCCTTGTACGGGAACACGCATCGTGCAGATCAGGAGGCAATTGGGAAGGCCCTCATGGATGTGCTTGGCGAAGGCTGGACGGAGAGCGCTACATGAGGAGAGAATCCACGTCCAGCTCGGCGGGGAAGGGGATCTCGGTGTTCCGGAGCGTATCGCAGCTGTGCAGGACGTGGATCAGCTTCCTAGCCCATTCTTCTGGTTCGAACGACTCGCATATGAGAAAGGGAGGGAACACCTCGCTGTACCCAACGTTGCGGGTGATCAAAGGGAGGCATCCGTGGTGGTAGGCCTCCCTCACGGTGTTCGAGTTGGAGTCGAAGAGAGACGGAAACAGGAGAACCCTGCTCTGGGCAAGTGCTCGTACACAGCTCTCGTGATCGAGGAGTCCAGTGAGGGTTACGTTGGGTAGATCGCGGAAGGCCTCCGCTTCTGCACCGATCACAAGCTTGGTTGCGTCGGCGAACTCTGGCCTCTTTAGCACGGCCAACATGGCCATGTTGTTCTTTTGGACGCGGCTGAGGCGGCTGCATCCGAGAACAATGTCGTATCGTTTCTCCTGCTGAGGAACCCGAAGCACCGAGGCGGTTGTATCCACGTAACCGGGCCGGATCTTATGGCGGAACTGTGGATAGATCTTCCGGAAAATCTCGTTTGAAATTCTGCTGTTATTGATCGCCTCGTCCACCATCCCCAGTGTCTTTACCTCCGCTGTGAGGACGTGTTCGGGGCCCAGCTGGAACGAGTCTTCCAGCACCTCTGTCCCAGACATGTTCGGGAAGAACACGCGAAAGTGGTTGATACCCGAGACCAAGTACACCGTTCGGCAACCGAAGATTTGCTTGCAGTACTGGGGGGCCAAGTAGTTCTTCGCCAAACAGGTCGTCGGAGAACGACCCAGGTAGCCTATTGTATCACGGCGCACGTCCTCTCCCTTGTAGTTGCGTCGGTGCATATATACCCCCCCAATGCTGTCTGGATCGGCATTCACGCCTTCGTCATTGTGGAAGAACACCCCCGCCGTCTTGTATCCGGCCGCCCGCAGTGCCTTAATCAGCTCGTATGCGTTGGTCGCTGCTCCCCCGTACCCTGGGTACTGAGTGGAACTTACGACCAGAGCAGGCTCGGGCTCCGATGGTCCGGGTGCGCCGGCGGCGCTCTTCATTGCGGTATCTACATGCATAATGACGTCCTCAACATTATTCCATTTCAGTCCATACTCGCTCTGGTTGTGGACAACTGGTATCTCCATGGCGGCTAGCTCTTGGACCATGTTGGCCGTGCCATCGTGCTTGGTCAAGCGCAGTGCGATGCAGCATTGTTCGTAGATGGCGGGCATGGCTTCGTAGGGCTGCAAGCCGTGCTCGTTGCTCTTAATGAAGGTGTATTGGGGACGCAGTCTCGCTACCTCATCGACGAGGCCTTGTCCGTACACCATGTAGGCCCTCTTTCGTATGTTCTCCTCGCTTCCTATGACACGTCCGTTGTAAACATATATGCTCTTGCCCTTGCGGTCCTCCGGAGGTGGACGAAAAAGTCGCCTATCTACGATGTCCCAGCGCGCGTACGTTGCCGATGCGCCGTATTGTTGTAATCTTGCCTTCAGGTCAAGCGACACCGCGAATATTGGTGGAGCGTCCGGAAGCCTATGCAACATGGCGACCCTCCGGGCATCGTTCCCTCCAGGACGCATGAACCTCTTTCCAGGCGCATGAGCACGGAACCGCGCAACGTCGCTCGGGCGGTACATCCCGACGAACACTGTCGGGGCAGTTGGGTCCTGTGCCGGACTGAGGCCGTACCGATGGTACAGCCGTGGCAGCAGGTGGGCCAGCGGGACGGAGACGGACGCTTGCCGGATATTGTAATGAGCAAGGAAATCCTCAAAGCGGCTCCCATCGGGGGGTGGGGGAGGGGGAGGGTTCACAGGGCGAAGCCGCATCGATATCATCGATGCGGTCTGGCTCCTGGCCGAGATGAATCTGGATCCGCTGCTACGCGGGAACGAGGCGCTGCGCATACTATGTCCACCTAAGAAACGATCCGCCTTCTGGCTGAATTAAAAAGTCTCGCCTTAGTGCACAAATGCCGCGAGCACGGATGATGAATGCAGGCGCTGTCGTCAGACGAGCCAACGGAGGCGGAGGCGCTTCGACCGCCCAGGACCAAGGAGGAGGGAATAGCCTTATTGGATTGCCGCCCTTGACGAACCTCGCCGTGAACGGTGCGATGGTGCGAAACATCAGGACGCGGAGCGATGGCGGTGCAAGCAGAAACTGGGTATTCTGCATGAACCAACTAGGAGGTGTGGGGAGGCGCTGGGGACAGGCAGCTGGTCCGGGCAACCGGGGAGGGGTATCGAGAGGGTGCGCGGAACTCGCCGCGGTGAGCCGCGAGCGGTACCCGCTCGTTCCCGTGAAACCTGAGTACCACCTTCATCTGGTGTACCACCCGGACACCACGCACTTTACAATGCACAACTCGGATGATCTGGATCACAGGCACGAGGGGGACTTTGCCCAAGACCACGTGGCCGATGAGCATAACCAAATCGGGCATATCTACAATTGCGGCCGGTACACTACCTTCGAAACAGGTCCGTGCTCTGGGTGCTGCGTGCCGAATGTGCACGCGGGGGGGGAGGTCGACGTCTGCGAATCCGCATTCCTAGACCTGACGAATTCCTGTCTCGGATCAGACACAACGAACGCCTGCGCGCTCAACAGGTACATGATCTTCTTCGATGAGAACGAGCTTCCAGGGGGTGTCTCCCTGGTCGACGTTTCGTCTTTCCCGCAGGAACCCTACAGCATGCAGCAGGGACGTCTCGCCAGAAAGCTCCATGACTTCTGGACTAACGCGACCGTGCACAGTAGTTCGGCCGCGCAGTCAGAGACGAGCCTACAGAAGCAGACGCGCATTGATGCGCACCGCCAGCTTGACCGGATGATCCGCGACGCCAGCATCGATTTCAATGCGCTCTATCCGCTGCAAAACATATTTGTAGTACCGGGGGGGGATGCGGCTACGTATGTCAAACTGAGGGCCAACGAGGCGCTGGTCCGGACCAACGATCTACGCGATATGTGCGATGCGGTAGAACTGAACGTGGTTGGGTGTGGAGATGTCGGTCTCACCGGCGAGCCTTAGGTAGCGAACTAAGTGTACCCCTTTCCGCATCTGGCAGGGGGCCTAGGCGCATCCGCGCCTGGAAGCGCCGCGCTTCCTGTCAGTTTCTTATTCTCTTTGCGCGCAACGGCAGCGGTGATCGGGGTAAGCTCGTCGGCAAGCAGAGTCATGTACACAGAAGGCTTGCCGTTAAAGCGAACGCAGTACGCCTCCCGCTCCGCACTCCCAGGGACTTTGCCCCCGGGGTAGTTTAAACCGTCTTCCAGCTCCTCCGTTCCTTCTCCACGTTCAGCAAGGGGGCCCCGGATATAGAACCTTTCCATGATCTTTCCCCCCTGCCTCTGATTACTGGTGTAACCCCTGGGATCAAACATGACATACCCTCCAACCCGAAGAGGCGACCGCCGTGTCGGCCTCTTCGGGCGACGGGGTGTTGATGATCTCTTGGCCGGCGAGCGGCGCCGAGTCCCCGGCCACTTGGAGGGTTTCCACGTTCCGTCGATGATCACTCTGGGGCGCGATCTGCGCGATCTGGATCTTGCTCGGCGACTGGATGGCATGGTCTTATAGGTCCACCATATTATATCTAGACGCCCGACAGAGTGCCTGGGTTAAAGCCAGCTCGTCTTCATCTGCTAATGCTCACAGTGTCCACCCGGGACGACGAAACGGGGAGATTGGTCGCGTCTCTGCCTCAGGAGAGACGCGACCTGGCGATAAAGCTAGGTGTACAAGTACTTACACACGCCGAGTCCTGCTCTCGCGCGTGGGGGCAAGAAGAAGCGAAAGCAGAACTCCAGCGACTCCAGGATCTAGTCACATCCACTCGGGCTGAAGCTGCAGACCAAATCAAATCCTCGGTAAGGACGGCTCTTAGCGTGCGTGAGGCGGGGGAGGAGGGTGAAAACGCACGGCTGAGGCAGGAGGTAGAAAAGCTCAGGCGCGCTGTTGACTGCTCGCATGAGGTGGCAAACTCCAGGTGCGATAGGCTCACTACGCAGGTGCGCGACTTCTATGAGAAGAAACTGGCGGCGTGCCAGGCACGCCTCGAAGAGGTCTGCGGTGCGCGCCAGAACTCCACCAAGAAAGGAAAGCTGGGTGAGGAGAACCTCCTAGCCCGACTCAACGAGCTGTTTCCGGAAGCCGACATCGAGGATACCCATGCTACTCCGGGGCGAGGCGATTTTGTTTTGCGCGACCGGGGCATCATCGTCATGGTGGAGGTGAAAAACTATAAACGCAATGTTCAAAAGGCCGAGATAGATAAGTTCTATCGGGATCTGGATGATCAGGCTAACTCCGACTTCCAGGCGGGCATCCTTGTTAGTCTGGGATCGGGGGTCTGCAACCGCGAGGACTTCTGCTTCGAGATGCGGGGGGAACGACCCGTACTGTTCCTCCACCGTGCGGAAGACAACTTCGATACCATCAGACTCGCCCTCAACTTCTTCCGGTCCGTGCTGGCGGCTAGCAACCACGTCGACCTCCAGGGAAAGGCAATTCAGGACACCATCAAGTCATGTGCGGCATCCATGAAACGGGGATACACGAAGCAGCGCGGCCGACTAAACAAGTTCCATTCAGAGCAGTTGGCCCTCGTGGCTGAGCAGGAGGCGCGCTCCGTGGAGCTGCTTGGCGCTTTAGGACAAAAACTCTAGCGTGTACACATATGCCCCGCAGGCGCGGCACACGGGGAAGATCTACTAAGCGCTCCAAACGAGGCACACGCAGATTGGGGCTCGTCCCCGGATCTATGGCCTCCGAGGAAACGCGCTCCGGCGCTGAACATCATCGGACCGCCAGCCGTCGACCCTCTATCCGTACTATCGCCCCCGCCCTGCTGAAGCGGTATGAGTCCATTTCTCCGTTCGAACTCAAAGGTGCACTCATCAAGGCCGCCAAGGGGAAGAATCCAGCCTTGATGCTGAACGCGGGCAGAGGCAATCCTAACTTCTTCAACTCGTACTGTCGGACCGTGTTTGGTCGGCTCCAAATCTCGTCGGTGAAGATGGCGGAACCCTACAAAAAGGACCTCATGGTCTATCCACGCCTTGGAACCACAAACTATCTTCAGGCCTTCAAGCGTGCATCCTCCGGTTGGCCCGCCGCGGATCGTGCATTCTTTTCTAGCTATCTGTCTTTCCTGTCCACCAGGGCACGTGCAGCTGGCGAGGCCCCGAACGCCATCCTCCATGATTTACTGATTTCGTCCCTCGGCTGCTTCTATCCATCGCCGCCTCGAATCCAACCCCACCTCTCTTTGGTTGCAAAGGAGTATCTGCATCGTCTCGTTTTGGGAGACCGGGAGGGAGCCAGTAAGGACCTTCCTGGGCTAAAGATGAAGGCGGCCCAGTTCGATGCGTTCGCGACGGAGGGGGCCGCCGCGGGGATTCTCTACGTATTCAACACGCTGAAGGACAACTACTTACTCAATCCAGGCGATCACATAGCTCTGGTTACGCCCATCTTTAGCCCCTACCTTGAGATGCCCATCATGGTTGATCATGGGGGCTACGGCCTTAAGATCGTCAAGCTCCAGGGGGACCCTAACAACAATTACGCGCTCTCGAAGGAGACTATAAACAAACTCAGGGACAAGCGCATCAAGGCTCTTTTCATGGTGAATCCAGGAAACCCTGGTGCATACTCCCTACCGAAAGAAAACATCGTCGATATTGGGAAGATCGTCAACACGGTGCGCAAGGACCTGCTGGTGCTCTCGGACAACGTGTACGCACCCTTCGCTCCGAAGTACTACTCGTTCATGGCTAGCTGTCCCTACAACACCATCGAGGTATTCTCTTTGAGTAAGTACTTTGGCACAACGGGATGGCGTCTCGGACTAGTTATGCTGTCCAAGAAGAACCGTTTTAATGACCAAATCGCAAAGCTCTCCGCCGCCCGGAAAACGGCCTTGGACCGCCGCTACAAAACCGTCACGCTTAACCCCCGGCAGCTTACCTTCATGCAGAGACTTGTTCTCGACAGTCGCCAAGTGGCGGAGGCACATGTCGGTGGTCTAAGCACGCCGCAGCAAACCTTGCTGGGGCTAATGCTTTTCTACGACATGCAAGATCGGAATCGTGTGTACCAGACGGAGATCCGCGAGACACTCAAGAAGCGCATTCTCAGCATGTATGGGCAGCTGGGAATGGACGCACATATTACAGACACTTCGACCGACTACTACTCCCTAGTGAACGTACCTGCCGTGGCGGAGCACCTTTATGGCCCTCGTGCTCGAGACTACCTCGTCAAGAAGTACAACTATCTTGAGTTCCTCTTCCACCTGGCGCGAGTGTATCATGTCGTACTGTTACCGGGGAACGGGTTTGGGGCCGATGAATGGCGGGTGCGGGTCAGCCTCGCCAACCTAGCGGACGATGCCTACGTAAAGATCGGAAAGGCCTTGAAGCAATGCGTGGGAGACTTCGTAGCAGGCGCGCCCAAAGCATAAAATCTGGTCTACCTAGTACATGGAGTACGTCAAACCGTTCGTCGTCGGCGGTGGGGTGATCACGGCCGGGAAATACCTTTCGCAGTTCGTGGACCCCGCCATCGCCCCTCTCGTGGGCGGGCTGCCTACGGGGGTCATCGCTAGCTTCTTCCTTGCGAATGACAAAGCCCGAAAAGGGTATTACAACGGATACGTCTATAGCTCCTTCGTCCTATTTTTCGTGATAGTTCTTATCCATCTGGCGGGCGAGTATACCAACCTGGCCATGGATCTCGTCAGCCTGGTCGGGCTATTAGTCTGGGGAGGAATCAGCTACTTCGTCATTAACGCCGAAGTTCTATCCAAGCGGAAGGGCGGGAAGAAGGGAAAGGGCAAGAAGAAGCGGGGCGGTGCCGGACATGTACGCCACTTGTACAATCAGGACGGGCACGCAGCGCGCTGGTCTAGGGTGCACCCGAACAACTCTTAATCTCTATTTGTTTTACTTAATACTGATAGAGGGATTCAACCGTGATAGATATTGCCCAGTCGAGCCCGTTCAAGTCAACAGGGGTACCCTTGTCATCTAGGAGCCTAACTCGCACTCGCTCAATGTTCACTGGTCCGAAATACTCTCGCTTTCGGGCGTCTAGGGCTGCACCGAACTTTGTGTACGGAGCGCCTCCACCCAGGAGAGTGGACCTGGCGAAGAATGAGAGGTCGCCCCCGGATCCAGCCCCGGTGCCCAACTGGGCCGTGGCAGGATTAAGGAGGCCAGCTGTACGCAGAGAGGTTATTTCGATCCCGTCCAAAGGGACCAATCCGAGCATGTCACCGGTGGTAGGTCCTTGGGCGCGAAGTGCCTGGAGGCCGGCGTTGATCCCGCCGGGCTCACGTGTGCGCAGGATCTCGTTCATGACGTAGATCTGCTTCTCCGTGTACTGGCGCGGATCCTGAGCACCGTACCTACAGACTTTACGCGGCTGCCCAGGAGTGGGATTCGTGCCATTGTCGACCTTCTTCTGGCTCCAGAAGATGGATCCGGCGTAGCTCGGCAACTGCGTGATTACACTGGCGTTCACTGTGCTGATGATGCCCTGATTGAGGCGGTTATTGTTGTAGTCATCAAGGGCCACCACAAAGTACTTCGGACCGAAAAGGTCCGGTGCGGCTGCCGCAGGCACGCCCGGATCGGCGCGGATGCTCCCGGTTTTGTCAGGCCTGAATCCGAGGCTCCATCCCAGGTTCTGGTTGATAAACGGGTTGGGAGGGCATGCCCCACAGACACCAGCGTCACTGATTCCAGTTCTGGGCTTGAAGAAGTAGTAGGTGTCCGGCCCGGGGTTCACTAGCCGGTTGTTGTTGACCCCGCCCAGCTCAAAGCAGAGGACATGCAGATTGCTCTGATAGCAGGGCGTATTAGCGCAGTTACCGCTGGGGTCCAGGCCGCTGGGATCCAGGACGTGTGGCGAGGCGCCCAGCCCGCATGTGCCCGTGGACGGTGCGGTTTTTGCACAGTATTGCGACCCTACGCAGTTGGTGTTCAACATCTCTAGGGCTGAACCAGAGAGCCCCGTGCCAGCTTCCTGAGGTCGGCATGGAATCAGCGCATCGCGCATCTTGTTTCCAATGGCCGCGGAAGCCTGACCGCCGATGGCGGTCGGATACGCGACCTCGTCGGAGAATGCCCGGCCGACCATCTTCCCACCGAGAATGTCCTCTAAACTGTAGTTCCCCTCAGATATCGTGCGAGTGCACTTCTGGTCGTTAATGGTGTAGGTGACGTTCCCGAAGGCGCAACTGAATGCGTACCAGGTTACCGGTATTTGTACCTGATACAGCTGCATGGACAGGACGTTCTTCAGAGATTCTGACAAATCCACCGTGAAGTCGGTGCTATTGTACACCTTCGAGGCCTTGGACCCCGCATCCTCCTCCACCAGGTTCGCTCCACGAGCATCAATATTCTGCCTGAACTGGCTGTCTATCAGCACAGTCCGGGTGGTCACATTTCGGAGCGTGGGGTTCATGGTGCCCTGCGCAACCGGAACCGAGAAGGTGTCGGCGATGCCCAGTCGCTCGCGCTTAAGAGTGGCATGCTCGCCGTCAAAGATAGATACTTTCTGCTTCCTCTCCGTGGTTTTGTCGGCCTGCTGTGGGTCCCTCTGCGCCAGATATTCGTTGGCCCACCAGTTGCCCATCTGGGTAGTGGGGTCGTCCTGCTCGTCTTCCGACTGATCCCCCGCGGAGATCTCCCTTATGATCTTCTCCTCAGCTTGCTGGAAGAAGATCGCCATGTGAGGCTTCTGGGCCGCTTTCATGCGGGCTATCAGCGCCGCTGCGGATGCCTTCACCTCCTCGATTGTAGGATCAGTCAGGCCCATGATGTGAAGAAGATCGGTTGTGCTGTAGGCCGTAATCTCAGTCTCAGGCATCCACTGTGCACTCTGTCACGAGTATTCTTTAGACATAGGTGCCACCTAAAAACTCATCTCCAGGCCTAGGTCACTTATATCTTGGTGCTCAGGCTCGATCTCCTCGGTTCTGGGCGTGTCGTCCGACGTCGGCCCTTCCCCCCACAATAAGCGTGCGATGACTATCATCAGGCTATCCCACCACGTTAGGGTACCCTGCCCGGTCTCTATCAGAACTCGTCTTTTCTCTGCCTCCGCCAGAAGCCTTCTTAGTTCTGCGACTTCCTCTTCGGCTTCACGGGTGTGGTCGCGGACCATCATGAATTCCTCATACTCTCTCTCACTGGGCCAAGTTCTCATTCACTCTACAATCTGTACACCCTCTACATATATATGCGCCCAACAGACGGTGCGCCCCACCTGAGCATGCGGCTCTCCGAGCGCAGGGGCGCCGGCATGCTGAGCTCTGTTTCCCAGCGCCGGGGAGCGCCTGGTGGCTCCCGCGAGGCTCTAGTCGGATGGACGCGGATCCCGCGTCCGCGCGAGGCGGATGCAGCGCCAGGCCCACACTGTACAGCTGCCGTCCCGCGACTTGTTTTCCAGACATGGCACCGGCCACGCAGCGAGCTTCCTGCCAAGGTTGCCGCCACCATGCACAGGTGCTCTCGCGGGTTCTCTTACCGATACTACGACGACAACGCTTGCGAGGCCTACCTGGAGAGACACTACTCTCCTGAACACAAAGCCGTCTTCAGGCGACTGCGGTGTGGAGCGCACAAGGCAGACTTCTTCCGATATTGCTTTCTCTACCGAGAGGGCGGCATATACATGGACATAGATCTGGAGCCCCTGGAGACGCTAGATGGTATCCTCCAGGGTCTACCTGCCGGAACCCTCGTGACTTGCCTCGAACTGACGGGCCAGGGCGTGTTCCAAGCCTTCATTGCTTCTCCCCCACGCCATCCTGTGTTCCTTGAGCTCATCAGCGAGTTCTTCAAGCCAGTAGTTCGATCGGACTCTCATGAGTACGGCCACTTCACCAGGCATATGGGCCTGGCTCTTCGTCGGCGAAAAGGCTCGCTGCTGCGGAGCGGTGTACAAACTATGCTGGACGGGAGCCACCTCTGCCTTATGAAAGAAATGAGAAGGCGCGGACGGCACGTTCCGCTTCATGAACACTTCGTGGTGCTTCGGGACCGCACGGTATTCCGCTCGCGGTACGAAGGATATAGGGGGAGCGAGCGGAGGGCAGGAGAAAGTCGATTCGAGAATTGAGAGTGTTTGTGCACTCACCCTCAAGTCTATCATTGATGCCCAGCACGCAGCAAGCTAAAGCCATGGCTTTCCTAATGGTAACGCGCTTCAGCAAGGCGACTTGGCAGGAGAACGTTGATTATCGTGCCAAGCACTCGTATCCCGGGTGCGTCTACGGGACTCCGCGGTTGATCGCGGACTACGTTGAGCCGGACGCACCCCTGATTGTGCTGGAGATGAATCTCACTACACGAAAAATCGAAGGGGCAGGCCTCATCCGCAACAGGGTCTCCAAGAAAAGAGCACGAGTGTACAGCAACGGGGACTACAACCGGTTCACCTACAACACCCGGTATCGCCTCGACAAAAGGGATTTCCCGCGGGACGTGCGGAAGATCGTAGGCGTGGTAGAGAAGCTGATCTTCTACGGAAAGCGGCACGTGACTCGGGGCCACGGCATCACACGACTCCCGCTGTACATCCAAAAACACGAAAATCTAGCGGCCGGTTCGACCCTACTTAACGCTTTCAGGCGACGCTTCCCGGATGCGCCTCTCGATACTGCTGGATGGCCTCAGCTAATACCCGATGACCCCGCGTTACTCGCAGCCAGGGGAGCCGCGGACCGGCCGACGACGGCCACAGAAAGGGAACAGGAGCAGAATAGCTCCAGCCTATGAGCGCTAGGTGGCGATTGTAGATATCCGTCAGATGCTCGATGTCGGCCGCGGCAGAGCTCGGCGCTATACACTTTTCTGCAGCCGCCCGGAGCCGATCCGACACTAAGATGGCGTAGGTGTGAAGGAGGCGGCCGACCGCCTTCCATTTCTCTCTTCGTCTCTCGGCCCCGAGGCCGATCAGCGCTAGGTCGCGCTCTTTCACGTTTCCGAGCAGATAGTCGACCCGGGCCCGCATGTCCGGGGGCATCCTCGTTCCGGCATTGTTGCGGCCCACCGCCTTCGCCCTCGCCTCCGGGATGCCTCTCTGGATCACGCATTCAGCAAGCATCACCCACACCCGACCGAGGTAGCCCAAGGCGGGATCGCTAGGCAGGGCCTGCAAACTCTCCAGGGCGCACAGGCCGCCACACGGAAGATCTCCCAATGAGCGCTCGAGGGCGCCATTCTCCGCCTTCAGGTGCTCCAGGTAGTGGGGGTTGTGTATTTCCCCCTGCAACAGCCGTGCTCCCGTCTGCCAGCTGAAGGCGCTGTGGCACTGGGTGCACCACATCTGGTCGCAGCCCCCATCTCGCGCCTTCTCTATTATCGCACCGCAGGCGGGGCACGGCTTGCACGTCTCTTGCAGGCACCGCACCGTCTCTAAGTCCTCTTTTGCGCATGTGTGGTCGTCTCCCAGCGCCCGTAAGCAGTCTAGACAGGTTCTTTCTGAGCATTGTGTGCATTCGCCCGACCCGTTTAAGGTCCCTTCACATCCCGGATGAGCGCAGTAGAGGGTACGCAGCCCTGTCCTCCCCGCTGAGTCCACCACTTCATCGTATAGCTCCCCTTCCCGCAAGCCGATTGCGCGCTCTTCGAGGGCGGCGGCCTCGTCCCGCAGCTGATCAGCGGTGCTGGGGTCTCCCTCATCCTCGACTTCGTCGGCTTGGAGCCACAGGGCCTCTGCCCGCTGTTCCTCTGCATCCGCGACTCGTAGTCGATCGATGATAGGTCGGGTCTCTAATAACAGAGACTTCTGGCGTGCCAGCGCGAGCCTGAGCCTGTGCTCGCGCAGCGGGCCGGCCCGAAAGGTCTTTGGCAGCGAGAGGACAAGGAACTCCTCGTCGTACTCCTTCCGGCAGAACAAGCACCGTGGGGCGCTGGTGTCGCTCAGGATGGCACGCTTGATGCACGCCCTGCAGGCCGAGTTCCCACACCCTCTCGGGCACGCCAGGCGCGCCCGGAGCTTGGCCGTGTAGGGAGAGCAACAGATTGGACAAGACATTCTTGATTAGGTGCGCGCCTCACCCCGGCTTAGTCCCTCAATTCCGTTAGCTAGCCACCTGCTTTATCGAGACGGTACCCATGGAACGCGGCGCCTCGACCCAGAGAGTCGGGTATGGCGACCGCCTCAATTACTATCTCGGATCGGTTCTTGCGGGAGCCGCGACCCCTGTTCGTGTACGGAAACAACATCCCAACTTCTGTACGGTGGCCGAGTTAAGGAATCCCTCGGCCACGGGGGACATGTCAACTCGAGGGGACTACTCGTATTCCCGATACGACGCTCCACTCTACTCATTGCTCAAGCGAGCGGCGCCGGACGCGCGATGCCTACTGTACGCCGGCAGCGATCGAGTCGGGCCCGACCACGGCCCAGTCATAGCGAAGAACCGGAGGGGCTCGTCGGAACCCGTTCTTCTCAGGTGCTTAAATGAGCAGCGGCACTGGGCCCCCACGAAGGACCTGCGCCCCTTCGAAGACAAGAAGGACAGTGTCTTTTGGCGAGGGACGACAAGTGGATGGGAGTACAGAGATGGAAGTAGGATGCGCCTCGTGGGCCGATGGGGAGCCAGACGATCCGATGTCGATGTCGCTTTCTCCACGCTGGCGCAGGAGTACGAGCTGGCCGGCGTGAGGGAGAAGTGGCTCCCGCACGTGCGTGGACACTCACCAAAGGAGGAGTTCCTGGAGCACCGGTACATTATCTCGGCCGAGGGGAATGATAAGGACAGTGGGCTTGGCTGGAAACTTGCCTCCAACAGCCTTGTCCTCATGACCAAGCCCGTGTGCGAATCATGGATCATGGAACCTTTCCTAAAACCTTTCGTGCACTACGTTCCGCTGGAGCCATCGTACGACGACCTAGGAGACAGATTAGAGTGGTGTCGCCGCCATCCAGAGAAGTGCGGTGAGATCATTCAAAACGCTAGCGCCTACATGGCCCAGTTCGACAACTGCCTCCAGGAGAGAAAACTCGAAGAGGAGGTGATCGCAACCTACTTCCAAAGGACACGCGCCTAGTCGGTCGGGGGATTCGTAGATGCATAGAGAAATGAGGTTTTTCAGCTTACCTTCCTTGACGGCTCAGTCCTCGCCCATGCCTCCGCACGCTTTCGGAACCGAGGTGGTATCTCCGGATCACTTGGTAGGCGTCCTGACCCGCCTACCAGGTATTCTTAGCGTCTACTCGCAGACTACAGATCCAGCCGCGCGCCACTTTCTTGCCCGTCTTGCTATTATTCTAGTCGAAGGGGGACTCTCCTGCGCCGACTCCTGGGCTCCTGGCTCCCTCCGGTTCCTTCGTGCTCCGGAGCCCGGAGGGAAGAATGCATTCCATGTATTCGGAGCGCCCGGGAACGTATGCGACCGCATATTTGGATGCGAGCGCCCGGGGAACAAGGTCGTATGGCCACTCTTGATGGAAGCCTGCCGGCACCTGCTCCGGGCCGGGTGCTTGCCCGCTCGGCCTCTCAACACGTTTTTGGAGGCAAAGAGCAGCGGGCCGCGCCCAGGCGTAGTCGTGTGTCACCCCTACCCTGCTCCACCCGTTTCGGCCCCCGGAACAATATCTCGGAAAAAACCATCATGGAAAAACCAATCTTACAGATCAACTCCTCATACAACTTCCACTATGAGGTTGTGGAAGGAGTGATCGGGCACTATCGCGACATCATCGGTGCGGACGTCGACTGCGCCATATACCTATCCGTACCGGCCACGCCTATGCCCAGGTTTAAGGAGTACATATCGACCCAATACCCGAACATCGTTTGGGGGGTTGCTCCGAACTACGCGTACGCAATCGAAGTGACGATATATCCTAGCGATTACGCTCGGATAGCTGGGAAAGACCCCGCGCGCCATTTCTACATTAGTCACAGCTATGACCCTGCGGTGACTCCTGGGAATGTCTTCTATCTGGCCGGCATGGCCAACACAAACGTGCTCCGGCACGCCGTCCTGCCATTTCGCGGCTCGCCCAGGAAGAAGACTGGATCCCCTGTCTTCCTAGTACAGGGAAACTTCAAAAAGCGAGACGCGAGAGCGCTTCTTCCCCTTCTCTGCTCAAAGCAGCAGTACCCATATCGACTGCTCCTGGTAGGCAACCACATTGACCATCCATGGCTAGAGGGATGGTCGAACGTAACGATCAAGCGCGACCTGGACTTCATCGCTTTCCATGAGGCGTGCGCGCTTGCTAGCGGCATCTTAACGTTGGTATCGCCTGCCACGCAGCCAGACTACTACTCGAAGAAGCTGACGTCTTCTATCACTTATGCTCGGGCCTACGGCTTGCACGCTGTGATCGACTCGGAGCTTCAATCTATCTACGATCTGGAGCTGGCCCATACCTACGACCACAAGACTACAGGTAGCTTCATCAAGGCGTTTTCTCGTGCTCTAGAGGCTGTGCATCAACTATGTATGACAGAGGACAATGATCCGCCGGAGGGTCGCCAGCAACCTCCACCTTGACGGTAACGTCGGTCGTGGCCCAGCCATAATCCAACTCACCGCCTTCATGGGTCGCCGCATTAGTCCTCACTATCTTTCCCGCGTCCGGCAGTTCTTTGCGCGTTCGGCTGGGATCCACGTTGAAGTCTCCGACCAGCAGCGTCTTATCCAGAGGACGCTCCTGAAGCCACTCCCGGAGTTCAGTGTACTGAGAAGTGAGAGGCCCGGCGTTCTGCATGTGCGTGACAACCACGGTGAGAGGCCCATGAGCGCCGGCAACATCCAGAGCCATCGCACCTTTGGTAACGAACCGATCTGCCCACGCGCCGGCACTATAGTGCATGATACGGGGAGAGGACGCATGAAGTCTAGTGGCAATGCATAAGCCAGACGCGAACGGTCGCGGCAGCAGTAGGGTCCATCCCGCGAGTGCTTCCCGGACGTGCTCAATTGCCCCTCCGGAGAACAGCTCCTGGAAGCACACGACATCCGCTTCTTCTTGGCACTTCCTTAGGAAAGCGGCCATCTTATCACTGTGGTGGAGCAGAGGAATACCCTGAACGTTGCATGAGACGATTCGTATTGGTCCCTTGGGAGCGGGAGAGTACAAACCAGCGACTACTTCGAGGGCGGGCGATGTCCATCTTCTGTACTGGGCGACTCCCAGTGCGACCAGCATAAGCACAGCGACAACCGATACAGCGATGATAAGGGCCAGCATCCCAAGTCTACAATGAGCTAGAAACGCTCGTTCATCGTAGACCGCGTGCACCAAAGCAGTTTAAGAATCACTTCTTGTCTGCTCGTACAATGTCCGCGTCCGCCGCCACCATCTTCTCCGCCTCCGCCCAGCCTATGCGTCTTCGGTACTTCGATTGTCGTGGCCTTGCCGAGACCACTCGATACATGCTCGCCATCGCTGGCATCGAGTACACAGACGAGAGGTTTCCATTCACCTTTGGTGTACCGGGGGATTTCACCACCGTCTCGCGCCCAGAGTTTGACCAAGCTCAGGCTGCGGGGGAATTCGCAGCGGGCATGAACAAGGTGCCCCTGCTTGAGGTCGGGCGGCACCGCATCTCTCAGTCGAAGGCGATCGAGCGGTTCGTAGCCAAAAAGGCGGGCATGGCCGGCAACGACGACATCACGGCGGCGCAGATTGACGCCGTGACAGAGCACGTTCGGGACATCAAGCAGGCGTACCAGCCGTGCAGGAAGGTGAACGAATGCGAGGAACGGGAGGAAGCTATGCGCAAGTGGTTCGAGGAGACACTGCCTGATCTCAGCTCCAAGCTAGAGAGGGCGCTTCCCGACTGTGTATGTCCCGAGTCGGCCGCCTGCCCAGAGAAGGAGCACATCAACCACGCCCATGTGGCGGTGTACTCCCTGTACCATGGGTTCTTCGACAATCGGCACGGTGCTCAGGCCGCCATCGAGCACTGTCCGCGCATACAAGCGGTGTGTGCAGGGGTCGCCTCCCATCCGGCGGTCCGCAAGTGGGAGTCAGAGCGTCCCGAGACGGCATTCTAAGACGGCAGGCCACCTTACCTGCCTTGTCCACGATCCTACCGGGGAAAAAGGCGGTAGGGGCCTTTCTCCAGCTACCACAACACTCGCACTCCCTCGCAATCAACCCACCTCCGCCCCCACCACGCGCAGCGGTCTGCGCGCCTCGAACTCCAGCGTGATCGGGCAGTGGTCCGACCCCATAACGTCTTGCCTGATGTCGGCCCGGCTCACCTTCCGCCTGTACGCCCGCGGAATCAGGAAGTAGTCAATCCGCCATCCCTTGTTGTACTTCCTGAACGCCGGAATCTTCTGGTCCCAGAAGGTGTACGCCTTTTTCTCCTGGGGATGCATCTCCCTGAACACGTCGTGGAATCCCGCTGCCAGCAACTCTCGGAACCCAGCTCGCTCCTGGTCCAGAAAGCCGGCCGCCTCATTCCGCCACTTATCGGGGTTGTCTACGTCGATCTCCTCGTGCGCGACGTTGAAGTCCCCGCACACGATCGTGGGTCTCTGTGCGTTCAGACTCGCCACGTATGCCCTGAACTGGGGGTCCCATATCTCCACCCTGTACACGTTTCGTTCCGCCCCGGGTGCCTGACTGTTTGGGGTGTACACAGTTACCAGGTTCCAGAACGGGAACGCCACAGCCGTGATCCTTCCCTCTTCGTCCCAGTCTGGAGGCTCCAGCTCGCCCAGCACCGGTACCCTGGACCAGATAGTTGTGCCGCTCAGCCCCTTCCGCTGGGTGGTTCCCTTTGTGCTCCTCCAGAACCTGTACGGATACTTTGTGCGCAGCTCCTCTGGCAGGCGCACCTGGGACTCCTCTGCCTTAGTCTCCTGCAGGCACACCACATCCCACTCCTCGGTCGCCAGGAAGTCGAGTGCCCCTTTCCTTATCGCAGCTCGAACTCCGGCCACGTTCCAGCATAGTACTTTCATTGTTCTCCTGGACTATCCCGGAGTCCTCTCGTTTTCGTTCAATTTTCGTTGTCTCCAGTTAGCGTCTTCTGTGCGCGGTCTGTGCACGCAAAAAGCGATCAATTTCCAGGGGTTGCGGCGTTTGCTCCGTGCACGTACTCCCTGCCCCGGCCAGAACTAATGTGCTCAATTCTTATCGGCGTTGTCTACAATGGCTTCTCGCTGCTTCAACGGTCCCAGGAGGGCCATCACTACCAGCAGCGATCTGACTGCGGCGAAACGCGACCTGTCCACTTACGAGGACCTCCGGTCCATTGCGGCGAACCCGAAAGCCTCTAGAGTCCCTGGATTCTCCATCGATAGGTGCTTGGCCCCGGGAGGGCCATCAGCCCGGCTGCGAAGTGCTCAAAGCTATGAGCTCCTCGATAGCGTGGCTCGCGGCAAGGCACTGGCCAACCCATTGCTCGAAGGCGCGGGACCCGAAGCCTTAGATGGGCTATGGGGTGCAGGCTTACAGACGCTGGAGTACGGTGCATCGGGGGCGCCTGTTCCGCTCTCCTCCTTCACGGGACTGCCTAGCTCCTGTGCCGAAGACGGCTGCCCATGGGTCGGGCTGACCGCCCTCGGATACGTGATCGATGCTTCCTCTAACTACAGTTACAGTTGCATTCCGGCCCCCGGATCGAAGAGGATTAGCCCTTGGCACGTCAATGCCAAGTTGGGTTTCACGTCCTCCCCGGCTTACTGGGCGGCTGTAAACGCCCAACCGCTGCAGGGCATGAGGTTCCGATCCCCCATCGGGCTGGGCGAGCAAATCCCGGCATCGAAATTCGCCCCCGGAAGCGGGGCCAGCGGGTGCTCTCTCCCCCCAACCATCTCAAAGGCAGCCGGAACACTCCCGAGAAAGTGCACGTACGCAGCTTTCTGCGCGGGAAAGGGCACCATTAATTAAATTGATGGCGTCGTCGGCACACAGGGGGCGGCATCATGGCCCTCTCGCGTAGCCAAGACGTTGCTCTGCGGATTGCTCTAGCGGGAGGGAACGTCCTGGTGACGGGGCCCGGAGGAACTGGCAAAACCCATCTTATCCGCACAATCGTAGACCACCTAAAATCCTCGGGGAAACGGGTCCAGGTATGTGCCCTCACTGGTTGCGCCGCGGTTCTTCTAGAGTGCGGCGCCAAGACCATCCACTCCTGGGCGGGGATCGGCTTGGCCTCCGCTGATGTTGGGACGGTGGTCGAGAGAGTATGCAGCAACAGGCACAAATCCAGGGCCTGGAGAAGCGTCGATCTGCTGATCGTTGACGAGGTGAGCATGATGTCGAAAAAACTATTCGACATCCTGGATGCGATAGGCAGAGCCGTTTTGAAGCAGCCTCTCAAGCCGTTTGGAGGGCTTCAGCTCCTGTTCTCCGGCGATTTCTACCAACTCCCCCCGGTAGGAGATCGAGACGAACCCGACACGACCGCCTTCTGTTTCGAGAGCCCCGCCTGGGCACAAACGTTTCCTGCGACGGTAGTGCTTAAGACTATGTTCCGCCAGGCGGACGCAACTTACGCTAAAGTATTGAGCCAGGTAAGGCGCGGACGCCTATCAAGGCGCTCCTTCGCCCTCCTGAAAGACCGGGTGATCGACCCGCCATCCTCATCCGCTCTCGAGGTAACACAGCTGGTGCCCAGACGGTGCGAGGCGAACCGAATCAATGAGCGGGCCATGAGCGCCCTAGACACTAAAGGCGTTGTGTACGAGCTCGGACCGGCCAAGGAGGTGCCCGAGTGGTCGCAGGGCCACAACGAACCTGCGCGAGTAAGTGCCGCTGCCGCTTCCTCGGAGATCGCTTACCTCACCTCCAGCGTGATAGCACAGAGAACTCTTGAACTGAAAGTAGGGGCGCAGGTGATGTGCGTGGCCAACATCACCACGAGCGGCCCCCATCCGATCGTGAACGGCAGCCGAGGTGTCGTCAAAGAGTTTGCGAGCGGACTGCCTGTGGTGGACTTCGGGAACGGATGCATTGCTAGTATCTCCAAGCACGTGTGGCCGAGCGAGACTCTCCCAGGCGTGGGTATCGAGCAGATACCCCTGATACCCGCCTGGGCCATAACGATCCATAAGGCACAAGGCGTCACGCTGGATGCCGCGCGCGTGGATGCAGGCGGAGGTGTGTTCGAATGTGGCCAGACCTACGTCGCACTCTCTCGGATTCGTTCTCTCGAAGGGCTCTATCTCTCTGCCATCGATCCTGCCAAGATCAAGGTGAACGTAAAAGTGCGGGAGTTCTACGATGCCTTGGCTCTACGCCCGCAGCCCGTCCCTCCACACCCCGCGCCCCTCACCCCTGCGGCTGCGCCACCACCGCCGATACCTCCGGCGCAAACGAACAGCAGACCAAGAACATGGTCGAAGGAACACGATGAGCGACTGTGGGCCGGTCGCCTGGATGAGGCGGCTACACTGGAGCTTGAACATGAGCTCCAACGAGGTCCGGGTGCAATCAGGGCGCGTCTCAAACACCTTAGAAATCCTACCCACAAGGCGTTCCTGCGCCTACACGGAGAAGGAGCCGCGCGAGACGCTCGGGAGGCCGCCCTCTGCGCTTCTAGCGCGGCTAAAGCTGCGGCTGCCACGGCGGAGAGGGCGGCCCTAGATGCGGGCGGCTGCCATGTGGCAGCATGGGCACATGAGATACTCCTCGAGGCATAACTCAGTCGTACATCTTCTCAAACGCTAGACTGAAACTCCAATCCGTTCCATTCAGATCTATGATCCTTCCGTACTCGTCTAGTAAACGAACATCGAGGCGCTGTATGTTCACAGGACCGAAGTACTCTCGTGTCCGGTTCAGACTGGTCGTGAGTCCGGGTGCATCTATGGATTGAAACACGCCATCCCCACTCACCGCAGGTGCCAGGTTGATCCGACTAATGATGTTCGTATCGAGTGACGACTCGCCAAACGCTACGGTGAAAGACGAACTGGCGTTGCGTTGGTGGTCATTGATGGAGAGGAGGCCATATCTGGGTCCTGTAATATGACAAGGAGCCTCTGAACAGACCCCTTCTTTCGAATCAGCGGCGACGGTGTATTTAGCCGCCCGGAACCCCAGCTGCCACCCCAGCCGTAGTTGCATGTTCGTTGCAGGGTCGATGTCCACCTGGAGCTTCCCGTTGCCGACCTTCTTTACCTCTATGTTGAAGAAGAGCACAAACGTTTGTTGCGCGCCTGCCTTTGGTGCGAATATCGAGCGACCACTCGCCCTGTCCACCAGGTAGGAGAGATTGGTGTCCGCGATGGACCCCTCTGTGGTGAATGACTCGTTGGAGGAGTCGGCGGGAACGACCTTGCGGCCCTTCAAGAGGGCTTCATTCATCGCCCGTTCGATGTGCTCGGCACGCGACTGCTTAGCCCATGACTGCTCATAGTTCCCGTCGGGAATCCGTACAAGGTAGTACGTGTCTGTCACCTTAACCAGAAGATGCGCGTTCCCGAGGGCCTCGCTGATCGCGTAGAAAGTAAGAGGGAGTTCCATCGAGCCCACGCGGATACTGACTACTTTTCTCTGGACTTCGGGAAGCTCCATCCGGAAGTCGGTGGACGGAGTCGAGAAGTAGTTCGGTCGGAATCGACTGTCTATGTTCACGGCGTGCATCAGCGTTCGAACATTGATAGGATTGAGGTATCCAGGCGGGGCGTCGCCTGAGTTGGCCACGCGCCCCCCGCTTATCTTTGCCTGTCTGCCAGCGATCGCGTCAGGACTCGTGATGAGTATGTTGGATCCGTGCTCGGTGATCGGGGTCGTCGGCTGCGCCCAGGTCCCCTCCTTTCCGCGCTCAGCTCCAGCGGGCCGAGTGTTCAGGACCTTCGCGGTTATCGTGTCCAGAAACAGGCTTACATCATCCTGCCTCCCCATCCCCCCCGTGCCAGCAGACCGAAGCTGTTTCGACAGTACGTCTCTTGCCTCAACAATCTGACTACGAGGTGCATTGGTAGGAACGCCGAGCAAACCACAGACCTCGTCCGGGGTGTAGGAGTCCGGATCAAGATTAAGTGAGGCCGACGAGAGGCTGGTCATTTTGTATACGTACAGAGAGCTTTTAGGCCGGGTACACCTCACTCAGCACAGGCGACAGAAGTCCATCTTGCACCGTCTCCGCGATCGCGATCGCGGAGACCTGGCTTGGCTGGGACGGGCATAGGCAGGTGCGCCGTCCATGCGATCGAACATAGCCTCCGTCAATCGAACTACAGGACCGCCAATGTTTTCTCCGGACTCCGCACTAACTTCCTCATACATGCATCCTTCGCGCATCGCGAATGCAGTCGCCTCGGAACGACCCACCTGCCGGTTCTCTGCGTCATCAATCTTCGTTCCTACGACGAGCAAGGCCGGCCGTACGCCTCCACGTCTGGCCTCGTCCACCTCGGCAAGCCACCCAGCCAGGCGTGTGAATGATTGTCGGTCCGTCACGTCAAAGAACAGCAGCACGCCGTCCGTGCCGCGGAAATATGCGCGGACGATTTTTCTATAGTTCAGCGCCCCGGCGGTGTCCCAGAAGTGCAGCTTTATTGCGACCCCCGCATGCGCAACAACAGCAGAAGCAAAGTCGACGCCGACCGTTCCAGGCTCAGAAGACGGTTTCTCCTTGTCCACGAGCCGCTTCAGAAACCAAGACTTCCCAACCCCACTTTCTCCTGCTAGACCGATCCTGAACAGGTGAGAACAAGGCATCCCTACTACTTACTCTGATTGCCGCCGGATCCCATGCACGCGCCCATCGCCCTAACGGCCCCCATGGACGCTTGAGAGGACGTCCCCGCGTCCTCCACCTGGTACCCATTACAAAGACTCCGGTATGCCCGCCCCTCCTCAGTCTGGTTGTCGTGCAGAGCCTCTAGATCACCCACCCTGTATGCCCTGGTTTCTCCCTGGGAGGCGGCTCGAGCGCCCAGATACATGGCGCCGATGGTAGAGTCGGCAGCGGAAAGAGCCAGACGAGTCACGTAAACGTCGTCTGCGAGCTGTTTGTACTTAGACTTCATGGAGGCGGGGCGGTCGCGACGCATCTCTTCCAGGAGGCTGTCCAGCTCCACCATGCAAGCCTCTTTTGTAAGCGAACGCGGGCACCCGGGGGACATTCGATCTATCTCGGCCAAGCATGCCTCGTCACCTACCGCCAGCTCGGACGGATGCCGACCGCAGCGAGTCTGCATCAGAGTTGCGCCGCGATCTGCGAGCGTCTTAAGCGCGGCTGCATTACGCTGGCCGGCGGCGTGATGAATGAGCGCGTAGCGGCGAGGCTTGGGGAGGCAGTTGACGAGGTGTGGATGTCCCTCCAACATAGGCCAGACCGCTGCCCAGAGACCGCCTTTGGCCGCGTCAAGCACCGCATGCTCAAGATAGCTCGGGCAGCGCCGTGCCTCGTTCTGAGCTTCCCTGCCTCGTACGACTCCGCTGACCACCTTCTTGGCGCGCGCCATCGCTTCCAAGCACCTCTGTCGAGCCCACTGGTACGCCATTTCCTCGGACTCGCCCGCCTTCCAAGGCACTTCATCCGCGCCCGCGAGCTGAACAAGCCGGTCAGAAGCAACAGGACTATACTTCACCTTCACTTGGGGTCGGGACTCGCCCATCCATCTAATCATCATGCTCCTTTTGCCTTCGCTCTCTAGAGGAGTCATGGCAGCCGAGCTTGTCCATGCCATAGACAATGTGTCGTACACCTCCCCGTCTTCCACCGTAACGCGGATGTCCTTTGCCTGCTCGTAGACACACCGATGCATCACTTCACCGTACACCATACCCGCGTGCTCCAAACTGTCCACGAAGTGATACGCGCCGTTCTCACTGCTCCCCGATAGAGTCTCCAGAAGATGCGAGCAATGATCTGGCCCATAGCCAAGGTACGCGCTCCTAACGTTCCTCCCTCCCTTGCAGATGTCAGCGAGTACGGCATGATTACTCTCCCCAGCTGTGATATGCCCGTCCGTCAAGAGAACGTGAACGACGCGCTCATCATCCTCCGTGTCACATTCCTTAATATGCGTCGAGGCATGCTCTAGAGCCAGCTCAATGTTGGTCAGTCCGCGAGGTGCCAGCCCGTCCATCGCGATGTTCAGTGTCGCCTCGTCCAGATTGTCGACACACGGTGCGGATAGCGGTTTCTCGACGGTCCCATCGAAGCCGTGAATGCGGATGGAGTGCTCCGTTCCCTCGATCTTGCGCAAATACGACATGAGATTGCGGATGGTGTGCTTAATCTGGTCTGTCTTCGAGCGACCGTCCTTGCACGAGTCCGCCATGGATCCGGAGCGATCAACACTTAGGATCCAGTGGATCTTGCGCAGGGCACACGGGGCTTTACCGACGGACAGGCTCAAGAGCGCGTGGTTATACCGAGGATGATCGTGCTCGGGCGTGGACAGAGTCTCAACTTCGACCCGGAGGGGAGCGTCCTGCTGAGCGGACGCCATCTAACTTATTAGAATAGATGGCGTCTGTCTATAATGAATTGGTGGGAGCTTGTTCGGTCGCGGATAGGCGGATCGCCTCTTCCTCTTGGAACCTCTCTAATCGGTCCCCTTTCAGTTCGGCGACCCGACGGTGCATGGCCTGAGGCGGCGGCTCGTCCATGAGCGCAATCGCCATGGCGGCATAGTTGTGAAGATCGATGAGGGTGTCACGCAGGGTCTCGTCATCCACCATCCTAACTTCAGTCCTGGATACAGAGGCGAGGCGAGCGATCTTGTCCCCAATCCTGACGATGACACCAACGGGTCCGTACGTCTTGTATGCATCTCCGTAGTCTGCGTTTTTGCGCAGAAAGAGCTCCAGCGCCTCCTGCTGCACGGCCCTTATCTTCGCCATTGGAGTAGCAGGCGCCCGCATGCTTATCTCAGTTTATCTTCCCTCTGGTGTACGCGTTCCATCCAGAATCAACGGGCCTGGACGACCTCCCACGCCCGAACACGACAATAGGAGCCGGCCCGCTCGTCCTCCGGCCCTTGGCATGAAGGATGGCCCGATTGCACGACCCACCTGTCGGTGCAGTAGGCGCGCTTCCCGGTTTGTAGTACCAGTCATTGCTCTTGATGAACTCCATACGGCGAGACACCAGGAAGGGACGACGGGGCGCTAACATCTTACTATAAGTCTAGTTTTTCTTCCCCGTGTGTACATAGCCAGATGCATTGGCTCCTGCTCTCGGTCATAAGTGCGTGTATGAGCTCTGTATGGAGTCTGTCGGTGAAAGCGGGACTACAGCATGCCAAGCCAGTCTCGTTCGTAGGGTGGTATTCCGCCGGTGCAGCCCTTATCATCGCCATTGGCCTTACCATTCTCCGGATCCCCATTGGCATTAGCGGATGGGGCCTCGTCGCGGGCGTATTTGCCGGTCTGGCAGGCGTGGGCCTGTCGAAGTCGTTTGCCGTCGGCCCAAACCCCGGGTTCTCCATGGGCGTCTTCCGGATGCAGGCGGTGGCTACAGCCATCATCTCTTACTTCGTCTTCGGCGCCCCGCTCCAGCGTATTAAGGTGGTCGGGATGCTTCTCGCGTGCGCGGGAGTAGTGGGGCTTGCGCGAGGAGGCGGTGGGAAGGAGGGATTCATCGAGGACAAGGTCGCTCACCCGCACGACAAGAAGCATCTCAAGAAGCACGATAAGAAGAAGGATAAGAGCAAGACTGAGAAGGGGGGCCTACACTGGCTCTGGCTGGCCGCGGGAGCAGGGCTCCTTATGAGCGTGAAGGACATTGCCACAAAGAAGGCCCTCATAGAAGGCGGACCCGGGGGGCTTGGACCAACCCTATTCTCTTGCGCACTCGCACAAACGGTCATAGTGCTAGGAGCCGCATTCCTTCAGAATCACGCGCTGGGCTTACAGCAGATCAGCGGCAAGAAGACCGGGCACCCCCTACTGTACGTAGCAGGCGCGTCCCTGGCATTCGCGATGTACCAAGCCACAGTCATTTCTGCGTCGAAGGGTGCCCCTAACGTGGGCATCGTGAAGGCGATCGAT